>Ga0157369_10001089_pt1 | contig 33945 bp, 25 predicted proteins | sample C25metaG_FD_113461 | JGI IMG/M metagenome (GOLD analysis project Ga0157369, IMG submission 113461) | Corn rhizosphere microbial communities from Kellogg Biological Station, Michigan, USA - C2-5 metaG | ecosystem: Host-associated > Plants > Roots > Rhizosphere > Soil | place: USA: Michigan... | reverse complement strand
CTCCAGCGTGAACAACCGGCTGCTCGCGTTCCGCGCAGATACTGGTGAAAAGCTCCTCGATCTGGATCTCCATACTTCGCAGATGGGACCGCCGATTTCCTTTGTGATCGATGGGAAGCAATACATCAGCGTCACCGGCGGTCCGGAAGCCGCGGGCGGCCGCGGAGGCGGTGCGGCCAAGGGTGGCGATGCGAAAGGCCCGGCAGCCGCTCCCCGGCCTGCACATTTGTTAGTGCTTGCCGTGGACGGAAAGGCTCCTATTCCTGGCGCTCCGGCGAACTAACGTCCCGGCTCTGGCCGCGCTCGTAATGCATGCATTTGCAACCTGCGGAGCTAGGTCCCACCCCAGGATGTGCCGATTGGGTCATACTGCAGCCGGTCAAATGCATGCATTCTGTGATATCCTGTTCAGAGTTTAAGGGACGGCGATACCCGGGGGGGCGGTTCTGACGTGACCAATATCGATCTGAAACTGCTGGCCGTGGTTACGGAATTACATAAAACCAAAAGCGTATCTCAAACGGCCGAAAATCTCGATCTGAGCCAGTCTGCGATCAGTATGAGCCTGGCGAAGCTCCGCAAACATTTCAACGATCCGCTGTTCGTTCGGACCTCATCTGGGATGAACCCGACGCCGCATGCGGTGGAGCTCATCACTTTGTTGAAGAGCGCCGAAGACATCCTGCAAACTGCACTCGATCTGCACGTGGTCTTCGACCCATTGACCTCGGACCGGCGCTTCAACGTATATTCGACCGATATCGCGCAGGTCACAATTATGCCGCGTCTGATGCAGCGGTTGAAGAAAATCGCTCCTAACGTCGGAATCGATCTGCGCAGGCTCTCGGACGAAACTCCGGAGTTCCTCGAGTCGGGTCAAGGGGACTTAGCTGTCGGGTTCATTCTGCCGATGGGAGCTGGTTTCTGTCAGCAGAGGCTGTTCAAGGAAAAGTTCGTTTGCGCACTTCGCCGCGACCATCCGAGAATTCGGGAGTCGTTGAGCATTGACCAGTTCCAGGACGAAACTCATTTGGGGATCACTACGTGCGGAACAGGTCACGGCGTAGTCGAGAAAACGCTTGAAGAGAGAAATATACGGCGCAAAGTAGGACTAGCCGTCCCGAGCTTTCTTGGCATCGCATCCATCATTACGACGTTGGACTATTTGGCGGTTCTTCCCGAGCAACTCGCTCGTCATCTTGCGAGCGCTGGCAATATTAAGGTGCTTCCTTTGCCTTTTAGCATGCCCAGCTACTACATCATGCAGAATTGGCATGAACGGTACACGCAAGATCCGGCGAGCAAATGGCTTCGGTCCGTGATTGCCAACCTGTTTCTGTGCTCGTGAAGTATCATCTAGGATGCGCTGATTTGAATAGTAGATTGCGCATGTTCGTTAAGGAGAAACCATGAATTATCCGCTGACCGGATATCACCACATCACCGCTTGTGCGGGTGGCGCTCAGGAAGACGTCAATTTCTTCACGGAAGTAGTAGGTTTGCGCATGGCCAAGCAAACCGTTTTGATGGACGGGTCAATACCCATTTATCATCTGTACTACTCGAATGCCAACCTGGAGCCGGGCTCGGTGATGACTACGTTCCCGTACGGCCGTAAACAAGGGCGCAAGGGCTCGGGTCAAGTCTCGGCTACGGCTTTCACCGTCTCGAAGGGATCGCTTCCATTCTGGAAAGAACATCTCAAGCGACACAACGTGGACCAGGATCCCGCCGCTGAACGGTTTGGGCAATCCTTCATCCGGTTCAGGCACCCAGCGGGCTTGGCTTTCGAGGTGATCGAGGACGGTGCGGATCAGAGGGAAGGGTGGATGACGCCGCAAATCTCCAAAGGAGAAGCGGCGCACGGATTTCACGGCGCAGTGCTTTCGGTCCGAGAGGTGGAGGAAACCGAACGTTTTTTTGTCGACGCGCTCGGCTTTCGTAAGACCGGCGTGGACGGAAAGTATCATCGTTTCGAAACCGGCGCGGGCGGGGCCAACAAGACCGTCACGCTGCTGCACGAGCCGGACCGCCCCGCGGGAAGCTGGACGTTCGGTGCCGGTACGGTCCACCATATCGCGTTGTGGGGGGCGGATCAGAATGCGCTTGCCGAGCAAAAGGCCATCTATGAAGAGCTCGGCTACACGGATGCGTCTGAAATTAAGGATCGGTTCTATTTCTATTCGATGTATTGCCGGTGTCCGGGCGGAATTCTGGTGGAAAGCTGCTGCAATGCTCCGGGATCGTTCGAGAAAGACGAAACCAAAGAGGAACTAGGCACCAAGCTCCACTTACCCCCGTGGTTCAAAGATCGCCATGACGAGATTATTGCGTCTCTGGAACCCATTCGCGTTCCGGAAACGGCGATTGGCAGGCCCAAGAAGCTGGTGGGAATTTAAGGAGCCCAGCGCTCCAGGCCGTTGCGTTTCGACCCGAAGCGCCGGATTCTCCTGCCTCTGAGGGGGTCAGAGTTCAGGCTGAAAGAAGTATAGGTCTGGATCGAGAAATAGTCGATGGGGCCGCACTGATATTCGGCATTAAGACATTTGATAGTAGTCAAATAATGGAGACTCAATGCTTCGGGGAAAAGTGACTATGCCGAGTACCGCGCCGCCCCGTGCCGTTCCGGCGAAGAATCGAGGCGGATCACAGACGGGCCGAGCTACGCTCGTACTGCGCGAGATGTTACTCGAGGGACACTTTCAGCCCGATGAGCGGATCCGCGAAGTCCCCTTGGCGGCTGAGCTGGGAGTTTCCCGCATTCCCCTCCGAATCGTGCTGGAGCGCTTAGCTCATGAGGGTCTGCTGGCCGTTCGCCCTACTCGCGGATTTGTAGTCCAGCGTTTCTCTACCGCCGATATTTATGAAGCGATCGAATTACGTGGCTTGCTGGAGGGCATGGCGGCGCGGCTGGCGGCGGAGAGATTGGAAGATCCCGCGGAAGCTTTGGAGCTCAAAGACGTACACCAAGAATTGGTTCTTTTAGTACGGCGGCGAAAGCTGACGCTGGAGTGTTTGGAGCAATACATCGACTTAAACGCCAGGTTCCATGCTGAAATCCTGCGTTTGTCCCAATGCCGGATGCTGCAGCGCGCGATGGAGCACGTTTGTTCGCTTCCGTTTGCATCCCCCAGCGCATTTGTCAGGCGTCAGTACGTAGCGCCGGAATCCTGGGAACTGTTCCACATCGCCATCGATCAACATGGTGGTATTGTCGATGCGATCGCAAATCGCGAGGCCGCGCGCGCCGAGACGCTCTCCCGGGAACATGCTCGCGTCGCCCGCAGGAACTTGGAAAGCGCGCTGAAGAACGGCGAAATTGCGAAATTCGTCCCTGGAATGAAGCTCATCGAGCTATAAGCTATAATGAGAGCATCAGCGCATTTGATGCTCAGTATCAGAATGTCTCCATCGACTCTCCGCTTGACTAGGGCTATCCTAAACTCCGGCGGTCGTGCTGCGCCTTCACACCTTCTAATGCTCGAGGGAGAATTACGATGAAAACAGATTTGCAATACCGGAGGGTGCCTACCATCGGACTGGCGACGCTCTGTCTCGCCGGATTTAGCTTGGTAAGCGCTCAATCGACTGCCGTTGCTCCGGGAGCCCAGCCTCCCAAGCCGGCAGCGGCGAAACCGGCTTGGCCACCGGCGGGCCCCACGCCGCGAACCGCGGATGGCAAACCCGACTTGTCCGGCAATTGGTCGCCCAACGCGATACGTGAGAACGTCGATCTGGCAGGCGTGTTAGCCGCGGCGGGAAATCCCATACCGATGCTGCCTGAAGCCGCCAAGATTCATCAGGAGCGCAAGGATGCTCTGAGTAAGGGCGATCCGGAGTCCTACTGCCTGCCGCCGGGGGTGCCTCGCATGAGCACGACGCCGTATCCCTGGACGATCGTTCAAACGCCGCAGCTCATCGTGATTGTCTATGAAGGCGGGGCTCACATTTGGCGGAAAATCTTCATGGATGGACGCCCGCACGATCCGAAAGTCGAGTTCACTTGGCTTGGAGACTCCATCGGGCATTGGGAAGGCGACACCCTGGTTGTCGAGACGGTAGGGCAGAACGACCTCACGTGGCTGGATGAAGGCGGAGTTCCTCACTCGGCGGACATGAAGGTCACGGAACGCATCCGGCGCCCGGATTTCGGGCATCTGGAGATCGAGCACACCATCGACGATCCCAAGACGTTCTCCAAACCCTGGAAATTCACCACGCATCCAAGCTTGCTGCGCGGCGAGCTGATCGAATACATCTGCCAGGAAAACAATAAAGACGTACAGCACATGGTTGGGAAATAATACTCCCACAACGCCATCATCAATTTAATTGATCCGGGATATCAAGCCCGGACGATTGACTCTGTCCGCCTGCAGCGCCACAATCACCCAAGATCATGTTGGGGATTTTGCTTAGTAGTACAATCCCGCCCCGCCTCGTACGATTTCGCCCGAACAATCTAAACTCGAACAATCTAAAAAAGAGGAGAGACCCGTGAAGCGTCTTGCGTTTGCGTGCAGTGCGGCCGTGTTGCTGTTGCTCAGTGTGCCCCGTCACACGTTGGCTCAAGTCAACGCCACACTTGGCGGGACAGTATCCGATGCGAATGGAGGAGTGATTCCCAAGGTCGAGATTACCGCCAAGAACGTCAACACGGGAATCGTTACTGTACGTACTACGAACGAAACCGGAAACTTCGAATTCCCCAGCCTTCAGCCTGGCACCTATACTCTGACGGCGGCGCTTTCGGGATTCCAGACCGCGACGTACAACAACGTCCAGCTCGGACAGGGTCAACCTGTGCGTCTCAATTTCACTCTTCAAGTGGGTGCGGCGGCGCAATCTGTCGAAGTCGTCGCGCAGGCCGACACTCTATTAGCGACAACCTCAGCGTCTGTCGGTGGAGTGCTCGCGGAAAAAGAAGTGCTCAGCCTCCCGGTCGCCACGCGCAATGTGCTGGATCTAGTCACTCTGACGCCGGGAGTCATCTTGGTCCCCGGCCCGTTTGGCCCGGTTACAAGCTTCGCCGGAACCCAGACGAGCGACGTAAACACGACGCGCGATGGCATGGTCACCAATGACGGCCGCTACAATAACGGAACCTATTCCGCCACGTTCACCAGTCCGGACATGGTCGAAGAAGTTCGAGTCAGCACGAATTCCATCGATCCTGCGCTGGGCCGCGGCTCGGCACAGGTGCAGATGCGTACCAGAGCCGGCAGCAACGAATTCCACGGCGCGCTGTTTTATACGAACAACAATTCTCTGTTCAATACGCTGGGCTATTTTCAGAATCTCACCGGGTCGAATAAAGATTATCTGAACCGAAACCAGTTTGGCGGCCGGCTCGGCGGACCCATCAAGAAGAACAAGGCGTTTTTCTTCGTCCTGCTGGATGACCAGCGATACGTGGAAAAAGTGACCACCGTCTCTACCGTCCTGACCGCCCCGGCGCGTCAAGGAATTTTCCGCTATCTCACTTCCGGTTCCCCGGGCGGCGGCAGCAGACGAAACGGCAACGCCTTCTCGACGACTCCATCGGTCGATCTAAACGGCAATATACTGACCTCGTCGAATGGGACCCCGTTATTCTTGAACTCCTTCAACGTGTTCAGCGACGTTAAGGACCCGAACCGCACCAAGATCGATCCCACCTGGTTTGGACCGCAATATCTAGGTAAATACATGCCGCTGCCGAATGACTACACCGTCGGCGACGGTTTGAACACCGCTGGCTTCCGGTGGCAGCGCAGAGACGCCGGCATCGATGGCGCCACGGGCCAGAGCCCCAATCCCAACCGGAACCATATCACTACCCGTTTCGACTATCAGGTCAACGACAACAACAAACTCAACTTCGTGATGACGCGGGAACACGACTATGGCGTCACTGGCCAGACCGGACTTCCCGATTTTCCCACCGGATACTTCGGCGACGTTCAGCGGTACCCGGATTTCTACACCGCGTCGTGGTCAAGAGTCATCTCCTCCTCAATGCTGAACGAATTCCGCTTCGGGCTGAAGCGCGATACGTGGCAGGGAACCTCGCCTCTTGACTTGGGATGCTGCTGGAACGGCGCCGGAGAAACGGACCTCGCCGCCACAGCGCAGGCGGCGCGCGCGAGCTTCCCGCAAGTGGGCGGGCAGTTCCTGTACACGCAGCCTGGCGCCAGCTTGGGCAGCGGCCTAACGGGTCTGGGACTCTACGCTGGTATGAACGTATCCTCGCCGCGGCAGACCATCAGTCCGTTTACACAGATTGCAGACACCTTCAGCTTTAACAAGGGAGCCCACTCCTTCACCGCCGGTTTCGAGGCGGACTACACCAGCTCCCGATCAGAGAATAGCGGCGGCGCGCAAACCACACGTCCATTCGTGACACTAGGCGTGGGCGCCATTGGTGTGCCGAATGTCACCAGCGCCAATTTCCCCGGCCTAAATCCGTCTGACATTACGACGGCGCAGGATCTGCTGGCGAATCTCGCCGGCTCGGTAGCCAGCATCCAGGAGCAGTTTTATGTCAACAGTCCCACCCAGACAGACTGGACCGCCTACACCAAGTCCATCCTGTTCGGCCGCGATAACCACTCCAACGCCTGGGCAGGTTTTTTCAAAGACAACTGGAAGGTCTCGCGAAACTTCACCGTTAATCTGGGATTGCGCTACGATTTCTTTGGTACGCCTTACGAAAGCAACGGCTTGGGAGGCCGCTTTAAGGGCGGCCAGGCCGGACTCTTTGGAATTTCCGGAACGAGTTTCGCGAATACTGGAACGCCCTACACGAATAATGGCTCGCTGACGACCACGGAATTCGTAGGGAAAGATTCGGCCAATCCCGGTACGACGATCTACAATAACGATTGGAATAACTTCGCTCCGTCGGTAGGCATAAGTTGGAACTTGCCTTGGTTTAAGCGGGACACGATCCTGCGTGCTGGGTATGGCGTGAACTATGCCGGAAACATTGATTTCCTCACTCTGAACACCAACATCGGCAACCTTCCTGGACAGACGCTCAATGTCACATATACTCCATCCACATATTTGGATCTGGCTAACATAAATTCGAATCTCGTGCCGGTCTCCACAGGCGGCGCCGTGCCGTTCTCTCCGGTTCCATTGACGAACCGCAGCGCGGGGATTGTGGGTTACTCCGACGCTCTTCGGACGCCCTATATTCAGAGTTTCAACGTGTCCGTACAGCGTGAGATCGTGCGCAACCTGACCGTGGACGTGAGCTACATTGGCAACAAAGGGTCGAAGCTGCTGACCAACCAGCAGATCAATGACACCAACATCTTCTCGAACGGTTTCCTGGACGCGTTCAACGTGACGCGGAATGGCGGCAACGCTCCCCTGTTCGACACAATGTTGAAGGGCCTGAACATTCCCGGCGTCGGCATCGTGAACGGGACCACGCTCACGGGTTCTCAGGCACTTCGAAAATTGACGACGACGAACCAGTTCATCGCGAATGGATCTGTAGGTGCCCTGGCCAACTTTCTGAATACCTCGCCGACGGCTACCGGAGTGAACGGCGGAATCCTGACTAACGGAAACCTGCCGCAGCAGTTCTTCGTGAGGAATCCGCAGTTCGGCAGCGTGGCGCTGGTGGGAAACAACGGCAATTCGACCTACAATTCGGTTCAAGGTCACGTGAGCCAGCGTTTCTCAAAGGGCGTCAGCGGTCAGTTTAGCTACACCTTTTCCAAAGCACTGGGCGATAACCTCATTCGAGACCAAAACAATCTGTCGTTAAGCAAGGGCTTGCTGAACATCGATCGCACCCATCTTCTCCAAGGCAATATTACCTGGGACCTGCCATTCGGCAGCATGGGAAAATTTCTCGGAAATAGCGGGATTGGGCGGCAGGTGGTGGGAGGATGGGAGCTCTCATCCGGCTTCTCCTGGATTTCCGGCACCCCTCTCACTCTGACGTCTACCGACAACACTCTTAACTTCCGCGGAACGAACACGGCGGACCTGGTCGGGGCTTTTCCGGACAATGCGGGACAGGTAGTAAAAGGAAACGGCTTCGTTCAGTATTTCCCTGGGCTTAGTACGAAGATCGCCCCCGCGCCGAGCTTTGGAGGCGACCCCACGCTCCCTGGCCGTTTTACCAATCAAGTGGTTGTGGACGGATCGGGGAACATCATCTTCGCGAATCCGACGCCGGGAACGACGGGAAATACCGCTGTAAATCTTCCGTTCATGAAAGGTCCGGGGCAGCTTGGCCTGAATGGAGCGCTGAACAAGCAGTTTCGAATTCGTGAAAGCAAGACCTTCGCTATCAGAGCCGACGTGATCAACTTGCTCAATAAACCACAGTGGGGGAATCCGAACACTAGCATCAACTCCACCACGTTCGGCCGCATCACGACGGCGACCGGAACTCGAACCATAACGTTCAACGCTCGATTTGATTTCTAAGAAAGACGCGCCAATAACGAGCGCCTGCGCGGAAGCCGCCACAATGCTACTTCCAGCTCTTGGGTCGGGGTAACTTTCTGTATGCGCTCGGAGGCTTCCCGCTCAGAAGAAGATTGCGGAAGGCGACATCCGATGCTGCGCCATCTCTGATCACTGTTGGACCGCGCAGCCAGCGTTTCCATACGCTGTAGCGCTGGCCGGCCGCCCAGCACAAGTCCAGGATTACGATATTTTCAGGGAATGATGCGAGATAGCGATCCCGAAGCGCGGCTCGTTCATCCATCCACCAATTTTCAGCGCCCTGAGCCGTTAGACTTGTCGTTTCGGGGATCACAGTTCTATTTGCTGACCGGCCGAGCCACGTTTTCGGTGTTCTTCGGATCGGCGAGAGAGGCCGTGCGAAGGGCATCGCCCGAGGGTAAGGTGGAGGCATCCCAACCGCCGCCCAGGGCTTTGACGAGATCCACGGCCGCACTCATGCGCCGCTGCAGGATACTGATGGCCGTCAACTGGTCGCTCAGGGCGATGGTCTGAGTCTCGATGACGTTCAGATAGGAATCGGTTCCCGCCTTGTACCGGTCCAATTCCAGACTCAGCGATTCCTGAGCGGCGGTAACGGCGGCCTGCTGTTGCACTGCCTCTTCCGCCAGGTAGCGCAAGTTTGCAAGATTGTCCTCGACTTCCTGGAAGGCGGCGAGGACCGTCTGCTGGTACGCGGCGATCGTGGCGTCGTAGGATGCTTGGGCCTCCGCCAACGCGGCTCCACGGCGGCCGAAATCGAACAAGGTCTGAGAGACACCGGGGCCGGCGGACCAACTGCGGCTCCCGTAGGTCAACAGATTCGCCAGATTGTTGGTGATGAGACCAGCGCTTGCGGAGAGCGTCAAGGTGGGATAGTAAGCGGTCTGGGCGATGCCGACATTAGCATTAGCGGCCGCTACCAGGCGCTCATTGGCCGCGATATCGGGGCGGCGCTCGAGCAACTGTGAGGGAATGGCCAGCGGAATGGGTGGAGGCGGGGCGTTGATCTTGCTGGCGCCTATGTCCAATGAGGATGGGAGCTGACCGGTGAGCACGGCGATCGCATGCTCGAGCTGCGCCCGGGTGACGCGCGTTTCCGTGGCCTGGGCTCTTGCGCCGGCCAGTTCGGTTTCCGCCAAGGCCACATCGCTTCTGCCCGCCAGCCCGAAGCGGAAGCGGTCGGACGTCAACTGCAGGTTCCGCTGATAGGCGTCAATAGTGTCCTGCAACACCGCTAGCTGCATATCTTCCGCGGCTAGCGCAAAGTAATCGGTCGCAAGCAGAGACTGCTGGCTGAGCCGGATATTCTCAAGATCGGCTGCACTCACCTGCGCATTGTCCACCGCATTCTCGACGGACAGACGAACGCGCCCCCACAGATCGGGCTCCCAGGTCGCGGTTGCGCCCAGCGAAAACGTCTGACTAGTGCCTCCTCTCCCACCATTGAGTCCCGTGTCGCTTTGCGCGATGGAAGGATTCGATCCGATGGAGGGATAATAATTCGCATGACTGGCCAGAACCAGCGCACGCGCCTGGCGGAACTGCGCTTCCGCTGCTTTTACATTCTGGTTATTAACGGTGACTAACTCTTCCAGCCGGTTCAATTGTGGATCCCCGAAAATCTCCCACCAGTTACCCTTGATCAGGCCATCGCTGGGAGTCGCCATCTTCCACTCGTCGTTGCCGGCCATTGCTTTTAGGGCAGGCGGAGTCAGTGCCACGGGCCGCTGGTAACGGGGACCGACGGTACACGAAGAACAAAGCAGACTGGTAAGAACCGCGATGGTCCAACGTGCCGGCATCAATCTCCACTCCCTGCGGCGCCGCCGGGAATCAAAAAACCGGGGCGGCTACTGTAATCCGGTTGCCGGCGCGCAAAAAGATTGCGGAGCCGATCCAAATACAGATAGATGACGGGCGTCGTGAACAGAGTCAGCATCTGGCTGACCAGAAGGCCGCCCACGATGGCAATGCCCAGAGGTCTCCGCAACTCCGCTCCCGCGCCCCAGCCGAGGGCCATCGGCATGCCGCCCAACAGGGCGCACATGGTGGTCATCATGATGGGCCGAAACCGCAGCAGGCAGGCTTGGTAGATGGCATCGCGCGGACTCATCCCCTGGTTGCGTTCGGCCGCGAGCGCGAAATCGATCATCATAATCGCGTTCTTCTTAACGATGCCGATCAGAAGGAGAATCCCGATCATGCCGATGAGGTCCAGATTGCTCTTGAACAGAACCATCGCCATCAGCGCCCCGACGCCGGCGGATGGCAGCGTCGAGATGATGGTCAGCGGGTGGATCAGGCTCTCATACAGGATTCCGAGCACGATATAAACAGCGAGCAGGGCAGTTCCGATCAGGACAGGCTGATTGGCAAGCGCTTCCTGATACGCCTGCGCGGTGCCGGCGAACCTGCCCGTGATATTCGCAGGCAGGCCCATGTCCACTTCCGCCTGGTTAATCGCGGTCACGGCATCGCTCAGCGCCACGTTCTCAGCGAGGTTAAAGGAAAATGTCGTGGCCGGAAACTGGCCCTGATGGGGCAGGGAAATGGGCGTGATTCCTTGCGTGAAATGCGTGAAGGTCGACAACGGAACGGCGATACCCCGGGGTGTCTGGACGTAGATGGTTTTCAGGAAGTCCGGGCTCTCCCACCATTGCTGCTGTAGCGCCAGAACGACGTGGTACTGATTGATCGACTTGTACATCACCGAGACTTGGCGCTGGCCAAACGCGTCATAGAGCGCCGAGTCTACCGCTTGCGCCGTGAGACCCAGACGCGATGCGGTATCGCGGTCGATGATCACGTTGGACGACAAGCCGGAATTTTGCTGGTCCGAACTTACATCCGCGATCTCTGGAAGGGTCGAGAGTTGTTGCAGAACTTTCGGTCCCCATTGAGCCAGCGAGGCGAAGTCGGGACCTTGCAGCGTGTACTGGTATTGCGCGTTTCCCTGCCGGCCGCCGATACGCACGTCCTGGGAGTTCTGCAAATACAAGACCGCCCCCGGCACACCGGAAGTCTTACGGCGCAGACGGGCGATCACCTGGTCCGAGGTGGAGTTGCGAACCCCTACCGGCTTGAGTTGAACGTTGACATACGCCGAGTTCCCGCCGGATCCGCCCCCGCTGCTCCCGGCCACCATGGTGACTGCTTGAACATCCGGGTCTACCCGGATCTGCTCCTCGAACCATTTCGCCTTTTCCACCAGCGCCTGGTACGAAATGTGCTGCTGGCCCACGACGTTGCCCTGCAAGCGTCCCGTATCCTGCTGCGGGAAAAATCCTTTCGGAACCTTGACGTACAGGTAAACGTTGATGCCCACCGTAAGGATCAGGGTGAGCAGGACAGACGCGGGATGATCCAGGACGACGTGAAGCGCAGCGGCGTAGGTGGAAATAATCCACTTGAAGAATTTCTCGGTCTGGTTGTATAGGTATCCGTGAATGCTGCGTTCCTTGAGAAGCCACGCGCACATCATGGGAGTAACCGTGACCGAGATCACCATGGAAATAGCGATGGCCACCGATAGCACCACCGCGAATTCACGGAATAGACGTCCCACCACGCCGCTCATCATCAGGATGGGAATGAAGACGGCGATGAGCGAGATGCTCATCGACAAGACAGTGAACCCGATCTCCTGCGCTCCCTTGAGGGCCGCCTGCATCGGCTTCATTCCGCTTTCGAGGTGGCGTGTTATGTTTTCGATGACGACAATCGCGTCGTCGACGACGAATCCGGTGGCAATCGTCAGCGCCATAATCGAAAGGTTGTCCAGGGTGTACCCGATCAAATACATCGCGCCGAAAGTGGCGATGATGGATACCGGCACGGATATACTCGGAATGAACGTCGACCAGCCGCTGCGAAGGAACAGGAACACGACCATGATTACGAGCCCGATGGAAATGATCATGTTGCGTTGGGCATCCCTCAGGGAATCACGAGTCGTGATGGTGCGGTCGCTGGCGATCTTGAAACGGACCGTCGGCGGAAGCTGGGCCTCAAACTGCGGCATCAAAGCTTTAATTCGTGCGACGGTGTCGACGACGTTGGCGTTCGGCTGGCGGTTGATCTGGATTTGAACCATCGGGTTGCCATTAACAATGCCGAGGTTCCGCACATCTTCATTCGCATCAATGACCCGGCCGATATCCGAAAGCCGGACCGGTGCGCCATTCCGGTAAACAACCACCAGATCCTTGTAATCCTTCGCCAGAAAAAGTTGGTCGCTGGTATAGATGGGAATATCGACGTCGTTGTTGGCAAGCGACCCTTTCGGCCGGTTGGCATTGGCGCTCTGGAGGAATGTGCCGACTTGATCCAAACCGACGTTGTAGTCGGAGAGCGGTTGCGGATTCACTTCGACGCGCACCGCGGGAAGGGAACTCCCACCTACTTGAACCTGGCCGACGCCCTGGACCTGCGCCAGTTTCTGGGCAAATACCGACGAGGCGATGTCGTAAAGCTGCGGCCTGGGTACGACGTCCGACTCAAGCGTCATCAACAGGATCGGTTGGTCGGCCGGATTGATTTTCCGATAAGTCGGGAGAGACGGAAGATTCGAGGGAAGAAATCCGACCGAGGAGTTGATAGCCGCCTGTACTTCGCGCGCCGCTGCATTGATATCGCGGCTCAGGTCGAATTGGAGTACGATCTGTGCGGATCCAACGTTACTTTGCGACGTCATTTCCGTGACGCCCGCGATGCGCGTGAACTGCTTCTCGAGGGGGGTGGCTACGGAGGCCGCCATCACTTCAGGGCTTGCTCCCGGCAGGCCGGCGCGGACCTGGATGGTCGGGAAATCGACTTCCGGGAGCGCCGAAACAGGCAGGAGGGTATACGCGATTCCGCCGGCCATGGTCAGCGCTACCAGCAGTAGCGTCGTTGCCACCGGTCTGTGAATGAAAGGCGTCGAAATACTCATACATTTCAGCCTTACGTCAGTTCGGCGGGAAGAAGCTGGTCGCGTTCTTCAGAGCTACGGGAACGGCCGAACCAGGCTGAGATCCGTCCAAAGAACAAATAGATCACCGGCGTCGTGAAAAGAGTTAACACCTGGCTGACCATCAGTCCGCCGATGATGCAGATGCCCAGCGGTTTGCGCAACTCGGAACCAACACCGCTACCGAACGCGAGCGGCACGGCGCCCAGCAGCGCAGCCATCGTAGTCATCATGATCGGACGAAAACGCAGGAGGCAGGCCTGGTAAATCGCCTCTTCCGGCGACATGCCCTCCTTGCGCTCGGCTTCGAGTGCAAAGTCGATCATCATGATGGCGTTCTTTTTGACGATACCGATCAGAAGAATGATGCCGATCAGCGCGATGACATCCAGGTCCTTCTTGAACAGAACCAGAGCCAGGATCGCGCCCACTCCCGCCGAAGGCAGCGTGGAAAGAATGGTGATGGGATGGATAAAGCTTTCATACAACACCCCGAGAACTATATACACCGTGACAATGGCCGCCAGGATCAGGATGGACTCGTTGGCCAGGGATGATTCGAACGCATGAGCGGTGCCCTGGAAGCTGGGTTCGATGCTGGCCGGCATGTTCAGCGCCTGCGTAACTTGCTTGATATGTTCCACGGCCGCCCCGAGCGACGCTCCCGGAGCCAGATTGAAGGAAAGCGTGACCATGGGGAATTGGCTCTGGTGATTAATCGTGATGGGAGATGGAATATTGGCCGCGTGCACCAAGCCCCTGAGGGGAGCGGGCGCGAGCGCCGCCGCACCCGTGAGAGCGGTATTTGTCCCTGCCAATGCGATGGTCGATGCGAGATTGGCCGACGCCGATCCGATCGGGACGTACATGTCCGTCAAGGCGCCTTTATCCTGCCGGAACTGGGGCGCCACTTCGAGAATCACGTGGAACTGATTGGTCTGTGTATAGATGGTCGATACCTGCCGCTGGCCGAAGGAATCATAGAGCGCGTCGTCGACATTCTGGGGCGTAATGCCTAGCCTGCCAGAGGTGTCGCGATCGATATCGACATACAGCCCGAGACCATTGTTCTGCTGATCGCTCGCCACATCGCGCAGCTCCGGCAGCGCCTTCATGCGCTCCACCAGGCGCGGAGCCCATAGATCCAGCAGCGCCTTGTCGGGCGCATCCAGCGCGTATTGATACTGAGTCCGGCTGATCCGGTCTTCCACGGTCAGATCCTGCACCGGCTGCATGTAAAGCTCGATGCCTGTAACCTCCTGCAGCTTCGGTTGAAGCCGCCGGATCACGTCCACTGCGGACACGTCGGGGCGTTGCTCCAGTGGCTTCAGCGTGATCTGGATGCGGCCGCTATTCATGGTGGTGTTCACTCCATCGGCGCCGATGAAGGAAGTGAGGTTCTCCACCGCCGGATCCTGACGGATTACCTGGACCAGTCTCTGCTGGAGCCTGGACATGGCGGGGAACGAGACTGTCTCGGGTGCCTGTGAGATGCCGAGGATGGCGCCGGTGTCCTGCACGGGAAAGAAACCCTTGGGGACGATGATGTAGAGATACACAGTCAGCGCCACGGTGCCAGCAGCCACCAATAGTGTCAGCGGCTGATGCCGCAACACGACGCGAACCATCCTGCCATACACTTCGATTGTCTTGACGAAGCACCATTCGGACCAGCGGTACAGCCGGCCCTGCTCCGATTCCGGATGATGCTTCAGAATCCGGCCCGCCATCATGGGTGTTAGCGTCAGCGAGACAAACGCCGAAAAGATGATGGTCACGGCGAGCGTCACTGCAAATTCGCGAAATAGGCGGCCCACAATATCCGCCATAAACAGCAGCGGAATAAGCACGGCGATCAGAGATACGGTGAGCGACACGATGGTGAATCCGATTTCGGCCGATCCTTTGAGGGCGGCTTCCATGGGGGCATACCCCATCTCGATATAGCGCGAGATGTTTTCGATCATCACGATGGCGTCATCCACGACGAAGCCCGTAGAAATCGTGAGCGCCATCAATGAAAGGTTGTCCAGGCTGTATCCCAGCATGTACATAACAGCGAATGTGCCCACCAGGGAAAGAGGCACGGCGATGCCAGGAATAATCGTGGCTGAAGCGCTGCGCAGGAACAGAAAGATCACCAGGACCACCAGCGCGGTGGTCAGCATCAATTCGAACTCGACATCTTGCACCGATGCGCGGATGGTGGTCGTACGGTCCGAGACGATGCGGACGTTGATCCCGTTCGGAAGAGAATTCTCGATCTGGGGAAGGAGCGCCCGCACTGTATCCACCACGTTAATGATGTTGGTGCCTGGCTGCCGTTGAATGTTCAGGACGATGGCTTGGTCGGCATTCACCCAGGCTGCAAGCTTGGTGTTCTCCGCCCCATCTATGACGGTGGCCACATCGCGAATGCGAATAGGCGCCCCGTTGCGGTAGGCAATGATGATCGGTCCATACTGAGCGCCGGCCTGAAGCTGATCGTTGTCGTTGATGGTCCACGCCTGATCCGGTCCATCGAAACTGCCTTTGGCCTGGTTCACATTGGCGCTGGCGAGCGCGGTACGCAGGGTCTCCAGGCTCAGGCCATACGATGCGAGCGCGGTGGGGTTCGCTTGCACCCGGACCGCTGGACGCTGTCCGCCGCTGATACTCACCAGGCCCACGCCTTTGAGCTGCGAGATTCTCTGCGCCATGCGCGTTTCCGCCAGCTCTTCGACTTTAGGTAGCGGCACCGTCGAGGACGTAAGGGCCAGCGTCAGGATTGGCGCGTCGGCAGGATTCGTCTTGCTGTAAACCGGCGGAACGGGTAGATTCGTGGGAAGGAAAGACGTGGCTGCATTGATGGCGGCCTGCACCTCCTGTTCGGCGATGTCGATATTGAGATCGAGGGAGAATTGCAGCGTGATCAGGGAACTACCAAAAGAACTGATCGACGTCATCTGCGTCAGGCCGGGCACCTGCCCGAACTGTTTCTCGAGCGGCGCAGTGATGGAGGAGGTTACCACTTCCGGGCTGGCGCCAGGGTAGAACGTCTGGATCTGCATGGTCGGGTAATCGACCTGAGGGAGCGCCGAGACCGGCAGTTGCCGGAAGGCAACGAAGCCCACGAGAATCACGCCGGCCATCATCAGCGAGGTGGCCACCGGTCTCAGGATGAAGATTCGGGAGGGGCTCACGGATTGGCGTCGGCCCGCCGGCCCTTTTTGCCGCGGCCGCTTTTCCCGTTGCCACCGCCGGTATCGTCATAGCCTGGAGGGTTCTCCAGCTCTCCGGCTTTCCGAACTCGGACTTGGCCGCCTTCGATCAACCTGTCGGTTCCATCGATGACCACACGATCTCCATCCGTGATGCCACTGAGAATGTCGGCTACCTTATCGGTGGTGATACCCACTTGAACCGGTTTCAAGTGCACCTTGGACTTGTCATCCACAACATAGACAAAGGTGCCCTGCTGGCCATTTTGGACCGCCACATTAGGGACCACGAGTTGATTGCCCAGCGTATCGACTAGAAGTCGAATGTTGACAAACTGCTGGGGGAATAGCGAATTATCGGTGTTGTCGAAGACCGCCTTGAGTTTCGAAGTGCCGGTGGAATTGTCGATCTGATTATCGAGGGTGGTGAGCATCCCCGATGCCAACTTTTTTGAACTGTCGCGGTTGTATGCATCTACCGTCAGGTGCGCGCCTGCTCGCAGCTTCTGTGTGACCTGTGGAAGGTTGTCCTCCGGAATAGTAAACAATACCGTGATCGGCTGGAGTTGGGTGATCACAATCATTCCATTGGAATCGGAGGCATGGACGATGTTGCCTGGATCCACAAGGCGCAGGCCAACGACTCCGGAAATGGGGGCAGTGACCTTCGCGTACGTCAATTGCAGCTTGGCGTTGTCGACGTTCGCGGTATCCTGCTTGATCGTGGCCTGGTACTGCGCGACCAATGCGGTCTGCGTGTCCAATTGCTGTTTCGGAATGGCGTCGGTGGCGATGGCGCCTTTGTAGCGCTCCAGATCGAGCTTCGCGTTATCCAGCAGAGCTTGATCGCGCGCCAGCGTACCTTCGGCCAAATCCAACTGAACCTGATACGGCCGGGGATCGATCTCGGCCAGAACTTGTCCCGCCTTCACCAAATCGCCTTCGTTGAAATCAACCTTCATCAACTGGCCGTCGACCCGCGACTTGACCGTTACCGTGTAGAAAGCGGTCACGTTGCCTAACCCGTTCAAATAGACCGGAACGCTGGAGCGAGTAACCTTGGTAACCACGACCGGTACCGGGCCTGTAGGCGCGTTGCGGCGTCCTCCGCCTCCGCCTCCATCGCCTTTCTCGGCGGCGGCGATTGGGTGGCCGGCGCGCCACACCGCATACCCTGCCGCACACGCCAGGATCAGCAGGATCACGACCCAGATCAGGCCGCGTTTCTTAGCTTTTCCTTGCGCAGGTTGCGCTGGAGTGTGTTGGCCGCGCAGATTTCCTTGTGGCGACGATTCTGGCGGTAGTGTCTTGATCGTCATTCCGACCGATCAATTATCGCAAGGCTGATCTTTTTTCCTAACGGCTTTACGTCCTATTTATTGATAGGCCGTTTGGTTTACGATAGGCCATTCGGCTCATACGTGTCGACGCTTGTATTCCGTGAATCAGTAGCGCTTTATGGGCTAATGGATCTTGGTCCGCACAGCGTCCTGGCACCGGTTATTGCCGGTGAAGACGTCGCGCGAGTATGTCTGCGTGAGCTTCACTGGTTTTCCTCCCGGGCGCGTGATCCAGATATGCTTTTCGTCATAGCTGATCGGCAGGGTCTGCCCAGGCGGCGTCCAGGAAGTCCATCCACGATGGATTTTGGTCAGGTAATTCTTGGATTCATCCTGCCAGTTCATGGTGAGAGTTCGCTGATAACCGATCAGGACCCTATTGTCCGCCTCGAAACAATAATACTGGTAGCTCGGTACAAGGAAGCAGTTCGCGCACGTCACTTCCGCGTGATCGAGCAGCTGCGCTTGAACCTGAGGCCGGTCAGCTGCAAACGAGGATTGCGCTGTTAGCAAGGCGGCCACGCACATGGGCACGCAGATGAGTGAGCGGATACACGAGTACAATTTCACGGTTTGACCTTAATCTCCGGCGCTGTACGTCGAAGCAATCTCGACATCGTAGTCACAAGAAACGAGGAAGCATCATTCTACATCTAGCGGGGAACACGCGCATAGGCCGAAAGGAGGCATCATGGCAACTACAACAATCGCGATTCGAGATGGTCGAGCGCCTGTCACCAAAGAAGACGGGTTGCCCGGCATGCAGTAAACAGGGATCAGAACAGGCTTCTAGGGAAGGCCGAAAACGAAAATATTGCTGACGTTGCTGGGATGCAAGTCGGGAGCGAGACGATTCAATCCCGAACTCACCAGCGAATTGCCGACGCTCACGGCGACGTATTGTTTACCGCCCGCACTATAGGTAATCGGATAGCCGGTTACGGGCGATCCGAGATTCACCTCCCATAAGGGCCTACCTGTTTCCTGATCGAAAGCCCGGAATCGTCCATTGGTATCACCACCGAAGAGGAGGCCGCCGCCGGTCGCCACCAGCGACATCATGCCTGCCCGTTGTTCGTATTTCCATAGCGTCTTCCCGGTTTCCGCTGAGATTGCATAGATGGTGCCGATGTTCTGCGTCCCGGGCGTAATTTCCGCACGCGAGTTAAACGAGTAGGCCGTATTCGGATTGTCGATCGCGGTCATATTCATGCAAGTGTTCTGGAGTCCGTAATATATCGCGTTCGTCACCGGGCTGTAGGCACCGGCCTGAAAATCCTTGCCGCCATTCGGAGTGGGACAAACGAATCGTGTCTGGCCAGCTTCGGTGAACGTCGTCTCCGGATTGACGGCGACGACGCCCGTGGCCGGATCGATTTTCGACACCACATTCTGTGTAACAGTCGGCCGCGCCCAAAGGAACTCACCGGTCTGCCGGTCGAGCGTGTAGACGATTCCGGTCTTGCCGGGAATCCCGGTGACGACCTTGCGCCGCTCCCCGGGACGCAGCCGGGGGTTGATCCAGGTAACCTGGCTGGGATCCGGGGTCACTGCTGTATCCGCCAGCAGGCGCTCAAAAGGATGATCGAAATCCCAGTGATCCACGATGTGCTGGTAATACCACACGATTTTTCCCGTGTCGGCGTTCAACGCCAAAGTCGAGTTGTGATAGAGGTAGGTCTTGTCGTTTCCAGGAAGTGACGGACGTTCCGACGTACAGCATATTCAACTCGGCATCGTAGCTCGGAACCATCCAGGCGCCTACATGCCGTCGCTTGGCGTCGGGTATTCCGCCCCACGTCTCGTCTCCCGGTTCACTCGGCTTGGGAATCGTCCGTGTTCGCCAGAGTTCCTTGCCGGTAACCGCGTCGTGAGCAGTGATGATGCAGCCATCGGGACTGAAATTGAATTCGCATCCGCGCGAGGAAAAAATCTTGCCATTGGCGATGAGCGGGCCGGACGTCTCCCGGTAATTGACAATCCGGGTTCTCCATGCGAGCCTCCCGGTCACCGCATCCAGCGCGAAAAGAAAGTCGTCCTGGCTAGTGTCGATGATCTTGTTGGCGAAGATGGCGAGATTCCGGTTGATGCTGGGCACCGGGATGAACTTGCCGAGATCGTCCGGCACCTGGCGTTTGTACTCCCATTTCAAATCGCCGGTGGCGGCGTCGATCGCCTGAATGTAGTCGCTCGGATTGGGAAGGTACATCACGGCGTTCTGGACCAGTGGCGAGTTTCCTGGACACCCGGACCCATGCCGCGGCGCCAGACCATTTTCAGATTCGCGACGTTGGTCCGGTTGATCTGCTGCAATGGACTGAAGCCCAACTATTCAGCGTGCGCGGAGGACAAGCTTGGATGGAATCCTCATGGTTATCTCTTCATAACACGTTCGGCTGGGCCGCGTTTGTTCCGAGCTATACTCTCTATCTGCGACTACAAGGAGGCTTATGAAGATCGCGCTTGGTGTGCTGGTGGCCGCCTTAACTCTGACAGCTCAAAATGCGAACGATACTCCGGAGTCGCATTTCGCGGCCGCAAAAGCGGCGGCAGGTGACGATTTTCAGAATCTGCTCAACTTTCAATGCTACGGGCCTGGGCCTGGCGGCCAGCGAACCCCACCTGGTGCTGCGCCCGCGGCACAACCTGGTCGAGGCGCCGGACGCGGTGGTGGACGTGCGGGAGGGCCGGCCGACCGATCGACATGGTATGCGGAACCGGTGAAGGTATTCGACAACCTGTACTTTTTCGGTCAGTCCGAGTATGCCGTGTGGGCCATTACGACGACGCAAGGTATCATCGTCCTCGATACCATCTTTGATTATTCGGTCGAGGAGGAAGTGGCCGGCGGGATGAAGAAGCTGGGTTTGGATCCAGCCAACATCAAATATGCCGTCGTCACTCATGCTCACCCGGATCACGACGGTGGCGCGAAGTTCCTGCAGGATCATTACGGCACGCGAGTGATCATGTCGCCGGCAGACTGGGACGTGCTCGATAAGCGAACCAACGGCACGAAGCCCAAGCGGGATCTAGAAGCCACCGACGGCCAGAAACTGACGCTCGGCGATACCACCGTAACGCTCTACATCACACCGGGTCATACGCCGGGCACCATCTCGGTTGTGTTTCCGGTAAAGGATAACGGGACCCCACATGTTGCGGCGTTGTGGGGTGGGGTGGGTCTCAACACCGACCGGGAAGCCGTCCAGAACTATATCCGGTCGGACCAGCGCTTCAGCGGCATCGTGAAGCAGGCGGGCGCGGATGTCATCCTGGCCAACCATACCGATTGGGACCGGTCCAAGATCAACCTGCCCATTCTGGCGCATCGCGCGCCCGGCAGTGCGAATCCCTACATCATAGGGAATGCGAAGGTCTTGAACTTCCTAAAGGTCGCCGAAGAGTGCGCCACAGCCCGGCTGCCGGGGGCGAACTAGGGGAAACACACTTAGCAGCTTGAGGGAGAGATCGCGTTTTTGCACGAACTCAGCAGCGCCGAATCTCAAATTGAATCGGCGCTGACTTAACGAGGACGCCCGAAGAACAAAACATAGCCGTCAGCATCCTTTGTTTCAAATCCCCGCAAACCATCATCGTCGTCCTTGAGTGGTTGAAAAAACTCGACGTTGCGCGATGAGAATTCTGCCGCCAGTGCATCGGGATCTGGGACATGAAGGTAAGCATCCCAGCGGGCAATACCTTTTTTGATATTTCGCGTGTCGTTCGGCATTGGTTCGACACCGACGTCCTTCAGCATGATCATTGCCGCACCCCGCCGGACGATTCCGAAGAAGATGTCGTCGCTATCGGGTCCTTGAAATGTGATGTCGAACCCGAGACGATCGCGATAAAACAACAGCGCGGTGGGGACATTCTTTACGATGAAGAACGGTGCGATACCGGAAATTTCCGGTTTTGTCATGCGAGTTTCCTTTCCCGAACTTTCAGCACGGGCTGCTAAGGCAGGGAATACACAACGAGCGATTGGCTGTCTTTGGGAGCGCCGTTTTGGGGAGCTCCGCTCGCCGCGATGATCGCGATGTATTGTTTGCCGTTCTTGCCCTGAAAGGTGATGGGCACTGCCGTCGAAGTATAGGGCAGTTTAGTGACCCACAATTCCTTGCCGGTTTTGGAGTCGAAGGCTCGGAGCCGGGCGTCTCGTGTTGCTCCGACAAATACCAAGCCTCCTGCGGTAACAATGGGTCCGGCGCTGTTGGCGGATCCGGCGAGTTGCTTGCCCTCGGGCAAGCTCTCCACGAGTCCGAGGGGAACCTGCCAGGCAAATTCACCCGTGTTCGCGTTGACCGCGATCAGACGACCCCACGGTGGCCGGAAGCAAGGCAGATTTGCGATCGTGCGGCCGCTCGCATCTTTGATTGGCGCGTTGAAGCCGAAACCTCGCGGCCCGCCCCGCACGTACTCCACCAGGCCGTCTGCATTTCCGGGCGTGTACTTGGGATTCTTTTCCATCCACCCAGTGCCCGGGCTATCCTTCGTCGCGAGAAAAACATAACCCAGCTTCGGGTCGGTCGCCGTACCGCCCCAGTTAACACCACCGTCCAAGCCGGGAAAATTGATGGCCGGCTTGGTGTCGGCGCCCTCGGCGTGGTACGGCCATGGCGTGTACGGACCCGCGTTGTAAGGTTGCCACTTGTCGTACCACTCCTGGCAAGCTTTGGCGTGCTCCGGGGTAGTGTCCGCGGCGGTCACGAGATCGTCCTTGGTGAAGCTTACGCGCGCGATGGGAGGCGGCTTCAGCGGAATGGGCTGCGTCGGCGAATAGTGCTCGCCGGGCACGTCGCCCTGTGCGACTGGACGCTCCTCGACACCGAAAACCGGCTTGCCGGTGGTGCGATCCAGAATGAACATGTAGCCGATCTTACCGACCTGCGCCAACGCGGGGATTTTCTTGCCGTCCTTGACGATATCCACCAGTCCCGGAGCCGGAGGCAGGTTGTAATCCCACAGCTCATGATGGACGGTCTGGAAAAACCACTTCATTTTCCCGGTTTCAGCGTCCAGGGCGACAATGGAATCGCCGAACAGATTGTTGCCCGGGCGATCGCCGCCATAGAAGTTGGCTCCCGGTTCGCTGACCGGAAGATAGAGGATGCCCCGCTGTTCGTCGACGGTCAAAGCGAACGACCAGACGTTGTTGCCGGTGCGGTTTTTCCAACTGTCGTTCAACCACGTTTCGTTGCCTGGCTCACCCGGTCGAGGTATCGTGTGGAACTCCCATATCTGCTTACCGGTTCGAGCATCGTATCCATGGGTATCGCCGCGCTGACCGCCAGCTTGATCGAGCGCCGGATTGATATGCCGCTCGCCCGGCCCGTAGAAATTGGTTCCCAGCAAGATGGTGTTCTTGTAAATGGTTGGAGCGCCCGCGTAGGCCACTTCCAGATCGACCTCGCCTTCCCGTCCGAAACCGGGATCGATTTTGCCAGTATTCGCATTCAGCCCTACCATCTTGTGGCCGGTCGTGAAGATGATACGCGGCGGATTGCTGCGATCTCCGGGCCAGTATGCCAACCCTCGCTGGGAGGCAAGTCCGGTCTTCAGCTCGTACCTCCAGATTTCTTTTCCAGTTTCCGGGTCCAGCGCAACCACGCGGTTCCCGGCAGGCGTGTACAGTACGCCGTTTACCACGATGGGCGTGATTTCCTGAAAGATTTCCGCCGGACTGGACGACGTCAGAGCTTTGCCTTCCGACTGTAAACGGTAAGCCCACGCCTGGGTCAACTTAGCTACGTTGGCGGTGTTGATCTGTGTAAGTGGCGAGTAGCGAGTGCCTGCCAGATCGCGATTGTACATTGGCCAGTCGGCTGCGGCTTTCGTGCCGTGAGCTGTTTGTGAGAGCAGAAGTGCCGGGATAGCGGCGCAACAAACCCCAACGATGATCCACTTCAAGCGCATGAATTTCATTTTTTACCAAGGTAATGGACGGCGTCCCGTTCCTCGCACACAAACTCCATCAGTTCGGTGTCTGGCATCAGACGGTGATTCACCCGAACCGTGAAGGGCCTGGTGTAGGCTTTCGGGTCCTCTATAGTGATGTCAATCTGCATCGATCCGAAAGTTGGCCGGCGCCAACGCTCCGTGATCTTTCCGGTGCTGGTCAACGGACTGCCTTCGACATCCAGCCATACGTCGTCACGGAACCCGGTGGTTTCGACCACCAGTGTGTCGCCATCCCAGTGACCGACCGAATACCCGTACCACCAAGGGCTCGGATCATTCTTCGGCAGGGATCGTCCGTCCATGAGGATCTGGCGGGTGTTTCCGTTGGCCTCGTAGAGAATCACGATCGCCTGAGGCGTCTGGAGGATTTTCCTCGGCTGGGGATGCATGTGCAGTTGGGTCAGACCCAGCGGCAAGCAGTGCGCATCTGGATTGTCCTTGTTGTCATCCCCTTTGCGTTGGGCTCGCACCTGCGCGGCCCAGGGAGTCATCGGCGGCAGACCTTCCTTAAGCCCCGCGCCGATGTTGAAGAATTGTCCTACCGGAGGATCGTCGTTGTTAGTCGGAGGAGCTGGAGGCGCCGGCGAAGGAGGAGCAGGAGATGGAGAAACCGCGGGAGCTCCCTTGGCTTGCCCCTTTGCCGCGCCTCGTCCCGGACCACCACCACGTGCCGGTTCCCATAGACCTGTGAAATCGATTTTTCCCTCGGCGGTTCGTGGCGGTGGCGCAGTGAGATCCACTTTGCCGTCCTTTGTGCGGGGCCCGGCCGTAGGGTAGTCAGCCCATTGGGCGAAAAGCGCGGCGGCGCCGGAAGCCAGTCCCACCGCCACGACGGCTGAACTCGTGAAGAATCTCATATTCAGTTTCATTTTGTCCTTCGGCTGGATACTATATCTATGTTCGCGGCAAAAACTCCTTAATCCACGGGCTCGATCCGCAGCACAGTCCCATCAGCGTCGTTCCCCCCGGACTTGCCCTCCGTGGCTACATAGATGTATCCATCTGGGCTCTGCTGGACGTCGCGGATCCGCATTTTAAGAGGGATAAGCAATCCTTCTCGCTTCTCCGCCTGCGAGGGCTGATTGAAGGCCATGCGAATTAACTGCTGCTGGGTGAGGGAGCCAATGAAAAGATTGTTCTTCCACTTTGGAAATTTGTCGCCGGTGTAAAAGATAATACTGGACGGGCTGATCGAGGGCACCCAAAATATTCGCGGGTTATCCATGCCGGGCCGCGCCCACGGTTGGTCCGATACCAGCGAACCGGTGTAGTTCCGTCCCATCGAAACCAGCGGCCAGCCGTAGTTGTGGCCGGGCTGTAGTATGTTCACCTCATCGCCACCCATGGGTCCGATCTCTGCCTGCCACAGGGCGCCGGTCTCGGGATGAATCGCCAGCCCGTATCCATTCCTGTGACCGTAGGTGAAGATTTCAGGCTTCGCATCCGCGCGGCCCACGAAGGGATTATCCGGCGGCACGCTGCCGTCGTCGCGCAGGCGCAGAGTCTTGCCCACGTGGTTATCCAGCTTCTGCGCTTTCATGCGGAGGCTGTTGTCCTCGCCGCCATTGCAGCAGATGCGGTCCCGGTCTCCGATGGTCACGTAGAGCATGGCGTCCGGGGTGAAAAAGATCCTCCCCGCGAGGTTGCCGCCGGTCTCCCAAGCGTCCGCGACAAAGATCTCCCGAACGTCCTCGAGCCTGCTGCCGTTCAGACGTCCGCGGGCGATGGCTAGTGTAAATCCACGGTCGCCCTGCTTCGGATAGGAGACGTACACGAGCCCGTTTTGCGCGAACTGCGGGTGGACGGCTACGAAGTGGAGTGCGTCGCCGCCTTGGCCAGGCGCGGTCGGGGAAGTCCACACGGGATCCGGCTCCAGAAGGCCGTTGTGGATCATCCGCAGCCGGCCATTCTTCTCCGTCACAAGGAGGCGTCCGTCAGGCAGAAATGCCAAACCCCAGGGATGCACGAGACTGCTCGCTACGGTGACGACTCGGATCTTCCCGCCCTGCACACCCAGCACCTGCGGGCTGGCATTCGGCGACTGAGTACGGCCAGGTACAGCCAGGAAACACGACAGCGCGACAACATGCCAAAGGGACCAGCGGTATTCGTGAATCATTTTTCGCTCATCCTCATTTGCACGGTCTCGTTACTTCGCTTGCGTATTCTTGCCCGCCCCGCCCTTGCCCTGCGGGGCTGGTCGATCGAAAATTTCCAGGTTCATGCCGTTGGGATCTTCGACGAAAATCGTGTGCGTGCCTCCGCCGAAATCCACGATCTCACCGTTGGTGGAGATGATATTCACTCCCGCCGCCTTCATCTGACCGATGGTGGTGGTTTCGTCATTGACCTGGATGCACAGCGCGGGCGCGCCGGGATCGCGAACTCGCAGATGAAACTTGGTGCGCGGAACGCCGCGGAACTCGGTGAATTCGACGGAAGCCGGCGGCCCAGGAATCACGCCGGACAGCTTGCGAAATTCCGTGCCTGCGGGCGCGCCGACCAATTGCAGCATCGCAGGATCCTTGGAGAACGCGGAAGATCCTGTCAGGTTAATCCCCAGCTTCCCGGTGTAAAACGCGCGTGTCGCATCGGCGTTTTCCATGGTGTACGCGAGCGAAACGCGATGCACGTTGCCCTCCGGCGCACCCGCCGCGGGGGTCTCCTGGATCAGTTGAAGGAAGAAGCCATCCGGATCGCGAAACACGACCGAGCGGGTTTTACCCTTTGCCGTGGCGATCTCGACGGGCGCGCCGCCGGTGGTCACAATTACTGCATTGGCTTTTTTTGCATTCGCCAGAGCCCCGTCGATATCGCGGACGTAGAACACCGCGCTGGCGGCGCCAGGATCGGTATACTTCGCCTGGCCGGGTTTGCGTTCCAGCCCCTTGAAATGGGTCAGCTCAAGCCGCATTCCGCCGGGCAGTGCAAGCATGGAAAGCCGCAGCGTGACTCCGGGGGCATTCGTAAGCAATGGCACGGCGGGATTCGTGAAATCCGACGGATTGCCTTTCAACCCGAACACGTTGTTATAGAATGCGAGCGTGGTGTCGAGATCGTCCACCGCATGGATGAAATGCGAGAGAGCTTTGGTAGGGGAGTTTGACTGGGCGGTCGCGATCGCGGCGAAAAAAAGACTAAGCGTGAGTTTTTTCATGAGCCTATTTCCTCCCGGGATGTTCGAGGGCGGGGCACCTGCGCGGCCGTGGTGATTAGAACGGCTACCCCCAAGGTTGAGGCGCGGAAAAATTGCATGCAATCTGGATGGATCGTAACGAATCGAGGCTTAGGAGTCAAGTCGCATCAGGTGATGGATCACGGCAAGCGGAAAGCGATCATGGTCTCCTGGGCGGCGATCAAAACGTACTGCTTCCCGTCCTTGCCCAGGTACGTAATGGGATTGGCGAATGCATCCGCCGGTAGTTTCGTCTCCCATAGCAGTTTCCCAGTCTTCGATTCGTAGGCGTGAAAACGCTGATCGTCCGTGGCGCCGATGAACAATAAGCCGCTCGCAGTGGCGATGGAACCGCCGATGTTGTACGATCCCGTATTCATTACGCCGATCTTTTCCAACGATTCGACGCGTCCAAACGGTATGCGCCACGCGACATCGCCGGTATTCACATTGATCGCGAATAGTTCGCCCCACGGCGGGGATTGGCACGGCCAACCCGTAGCTGGGTTCGTGATCGATCCCACGTTCTTGCGTACGAATGGCATTTGACTCGAATCGCCCGCTCCGCCGATCTTCGTTGGACGATCCTTCGCCGGAACCTGCGCCACCATCTTCTGGACTCCACCGCGGTCATGTGAGTTTATGAAGAAGTAGCCCAGCTTGGGATCGTAGCTGCCGCCGCCCCAATTAAAGCCGCCATCCGGACCGGGAAATACAACCGTATCGGTCATGCGCACCGGAGCATAAGGGCCATCGTTCTGTGCGTTCTTGAACAGCTCTTCGCAATATTTCTGTTGTTCGGGAGTGAACTTCGTTATCTCATCCGGTTTCCAGGTCATGCGCGCAAGCGGCGGCGGCTTGAGAGGAAATGGCTGCGTGGGCGAGTACCACTCGCCGGGAACGTCTCCCTCGGGGACGGGCCGCTCCTCCAGGCCGTAAATAGCTTTCCCCGTTCGGCGATCCAGAATAAACACCAGGCCTGACTTGGCGGTCTGAATTAACGCTGGGATCTTCTTGCCATTCTTCACCACGTCGATGAGCGTCGGTTGCGGAGGCAGATCGGTATCCCAAAGGTCATGGTGCGTGGTCTGCAGGTACCACTTCATTTTTCCCGTCATCGCATCCACGGCGACCAGCGAGTTCCCGAACAGATTCGCGCCGGGCCGGTCTCCTCCGTAGCGGTCGTCGCTGGGCCCCCCGATCGGCATCAGCAGCGTGCCGGTCTCTGTGTCCACAGTAAACGTGCTCCATACATTTACGCCCGAGCGGTTCTTCCAGCCGTCATCGAGCCACGTCTCATGCCCGACTTCACCCGGTTGGGGAACCGTGTGGAAGGTCCACACAAGCTTGCCGGTGGTCGCATCCCAAGCGCGCACATCGCCACGCCCGCCATAAGAGCCGTTGTCTTGCAGGTGCGTTCCGGTGAACACCAGATTCTTGTAGATCGCCGGGGCACCGTTCAATCCGTAAGGAGCATTCTCCAACCCCGGACCTTTCATCCCAGGTTTCAGATCGAGTTCGCCCTCTTTGGCGAAACCCGGCACTAACTTGCCGGTGCGAGCGTTCACCGCAACTAAGAAGCCGTCTTCGGTGCCGAAGAAAATCGTCGGAGGAGCATTCTTGTTTCCGGGCCAGTATGCGATCCCGCGAGAGGTGCGCGCGGCGTGCTGGTGATCGAACGTCCAGATAGTCTTACCGGTTTCGGGTTCCACGGCGACCAGACTTTGAAACGGGGTGACGAAGTACACCACACTGTTCACCATCAGCGGAGTGGTCTTCGACTGCGCCTGGCTCTTGGCGACAGAGGAGGCTGGCCGCGTTTCGTATTTCCAGGCCTGGACTAACGTGGACACGTTGCCCGGGTTGATTTGCGTAAGAGGCGAGTAGCGCTGCGCCCCAGGGTCGCGGCCGTAACTCGGCCAGTCGTTCTGTGCGATTGCCTGGACCGCAATGATCGCCAATCCAACGTTCAAACTTAGAAGCAAAGTTCGGATTCGCATTGTCCTTCCTCGGCACCGGACATTATATCGACCCTACCAAGCAATTGTAGTTGCCTGAACATATAATCTGAAAAGAATTCTGCGGAGGTGTCCAATGAGAACCGGTTTCTCTCTCTCGATCCTGGCGGCGACTCTGGGATTGCGCGCCTTGCCGGCGCAGGATGCCAAGCTCAATTTTGAGGTAGCGTCGGTGCGGCCGTCGGGCCCGGTGCCCCCCGGCATGCCTCAGATTCCAGGCGGACGCATCGTCGGCGGTCCGGGGACGAACGACCCCGGACGCATCAGTTACGAGCGCGTGCCATTCCAACAGCTGATCATGGCGGCCTATGGCGTTCAGCGCGATCAAGTCAAAGGCCCGGATTGGGCGACGACGGATGACATTCGCGCGGCCGCGCGCTTCGACATTTCCGCTAAAGTTCCACCGGGTACGACGAAGGAGCAGGTATCGACGATGCTGCAATCCCTGCTGGCGGAGCGCTTCCAGTTGTCACTGCACCATGAAACAGTCCAGTTTCCCGGTTACGCGTTGGTTGTGGCGAAGGGAGGGTCGAAGCTCAAGGAGAGCGCGGGACTGCTGGGAGAATCCGAACGAAAAGCCGCTATACCCGGACCAGTGAATCTCCAGACTGAAAAAGATGGATTTCCGGAGTTGTTTCCTGGACGCAATATGGGCGGGACGTTCAAGGATGGTATCGTTCGGATCCGATTTCGCGACTACCCGCTCTTTGACCTGACCCAGCAATTGTCGTTTGCATTGGCCGCTCACTTGATCGATCGAACAGGGCTCAGTGGAAAGTACGATTTCACGCTGGAGTTCAGGACTCCGGAAAACGGAGCCATGGTGGCGATCGGAGCAACGTTGCCGCTTGCCTCGGGCCAGACAGCTCCGCTGAACAAGAATGGACCAAACCCAGGTCAGTTAGATGCCGTGCCCATAATTTCCTCGGCAATGGAAAAGCAGCTGGGGTTGAAGCTGGAAGCCGCCAAGATCGCGGTGGATACTCTTGTGATCGATCACGTGGAGAAAACGCCGACGGAGAATTAACTGATCAGAACAGTCGGCTCACTATCGAACCAGGTGCTGGAGGTCCTTGTTATTGTCCTGGCAGAAAAAATCGATCATTTCCGTGTCGATCAAGGGCCTCATGTGCAGTGCGACAGTCCACGGTTTGGTGAACACGTGAGGGTCATCGACCGTCACATCGATGTCGAGGCTGCCGAAGTTAGGACGACGAATGCGCTCGGTAACGCGAGCTTCGCTAGAGAAGAAATTGCCGGCCGTGTCGAGCCAGGAATCGTCGCGATAGCCCGCCGATTCCACCACCAGCGTGTCGCCTTCCCAATGAGCGACCGAGTAACCGTTCCAGGTCGGCACCATATCTTCTGGAAGTTTGCGGCCATCGAAAAAGATCTGGCGGTAGGTGGCGTTGAATTCGTGCAAGATGACGAGTTCGGTGGGTATCTGGAAAATCTTCACTGTTTCGGGGAACGCCCAGGCGCGCGGGAAGTTCGGAGGCATGCAGCGCATATGGGGGTCGATGTAAGCCACGTCCTTGGAGCGGCTTTTGAATAAATCCGCCGCCCAAGGCTGGTAGGGGAGTCCGTCTTTGATGCCCGCCGCGATGTTGATGACCTGCGGCGTCAAGGGAAGCTCGGTGCACTGCACGCCGCGCTCGCTGGGGTTGCAGGGCAGGACCTCGCGCGGGATCCACATGCCGGAGAAGTCGGGTTTACCGCCGGAAGTCTTGGGCGCGGGGGCGGAGAGGTCCGGTTTACCGTCGCGAGTGCGGGGTATTCCAGGCGTAGGTAAGTTGAGCCACTGAGCGGCCACCGGAACCCCAAACAAGATAATGAGGTGGATGATGCGCATCGGTGTAATCATACGCCAAAAACAAGAACAGCAGCATCGCGTTATTTCATCGCGGTGGCTCCGGCTTGGGCGGTGCGGCCGTCCTGATCGCTACTGCCGCCCGACGCCCCGACGGCGCCAATAACTTTGCCGGCGACGACGATGGGGATGCCGCCTTCGACCGGCACCGCCCCCGTCAGGCCGAGAATTCGGAGGCCATCGCCGCCGGCAGCTAGGGTGTCTTGAAATGATTTTGTGGGACGGCGGAAGAGCGCTGCCGATTTGGCTTTTTCCATGGCGATTTGGACGCTCCCTAACTGGGTATCCTGCATCCGTTCGAAATACACGAGGTAGCCGCCGGTATCGACCACCGCCACTGCCATGGCCCAATTGTTCTTACGAGCTTCTGCAATGGCCGCAGTCGCTATTTTCTTCGCGGCATCGCTAGAGATCGCTGTACCGTACGGAGTGTTGGCCGGTGGAACCAGCTTCGTTTGTGCGGCGGCCGCAACAGTGAGCACCAGAGCGGCTAAGGTGGATTTTAGTTGCATTGGTTTATTATCGGTCAAGCGGACTCCGCGCAAATGCCCACGCTACAGGAGCAATTCGGCCAGATCGACATCTATCTGTTCGACCAGCTTTTAAAAGGCCGCATCTCGCCCGGAATGCGAATACTGGACGCTGGATGCGGTGGGGGTCGAAACCTCGTCTATCTGCTGCGGGAAGGGTACGAAGTTTATGCAGCGGATTCGGACCCACAGGCAGTGGATGGCGTGCGGTCCATCGCCCGCAAGCTCGCGCCCACGCTTCCGGAGAGGAACTTTCGAGTCGAAGCCGTCGAAGACATGTCTTTCGACGATGCCTGCGTGGATGTGGTCCTCAGCAGCGCCATTCTTCATTTCGCCCGCGACGACGCACACTTCGAGTCGATGCTGCGCGGATCATGGCGGGTTCTGAAACCCGGCGGCCTTTTCTTCTGCCGGCTGGCATCCTCGATCGGCATGGAGAGCCACGTGGAACGGATTCACGGACGCCGACACAGGTTGCCGGATGGTTCGGAGCGGTACCTGGTGGACGAAGCGATGCTCGACTCGATCACCAAGCGGTTAGGCGCCGAAGTAGCCGACCCGTTGAAGACCACGATTGTCCGAAATCAACGCTCGATGACGACATGGGTCTTGCGGAAGAAACAGCGCTGAGAGAGCGGGTCTACTCGGGGGCGCTGGTTGGCGGCGTCACCCCATTCAGTCTCAGGTAGACGGCCATATAACCATACATCTCATTGGAATGGCGAACCAGATTATAAAGAGTGGCAAGTCTGGAACGAGTTGGTTCTGGAGGGAACGGACCGCCCAGGCGTGAACTGACCATTTCGAGCGCCGTTACATCGGTCAGCGTGTCGAAAACGCGGTCGCAATAATCAAACGATTCCTTGAGCGAGGCCACGAGTTCCGCCTTGGACGTTTTAGACGCTGCGCCGAGCGGCTTGCGCTCGCCATTCAGTCCGGAGCAAACGTTCATGTTTGCATCGGCGATATGGGCGATGCGCCGGGCAAAAGTCTCTACCTCCGGCGTTGGCCGGAAACTGTATTTCTCGGCCGGCATCTTATCGGCCAGCTTGGTGAGGTTGTTCTTGATGGTGGTGTAGGTCCACTTCACCTCGGCGCTGAGCGGATTCGGGGATTGCGCCGAAAGCCCGCAGGCGCCGCCAAGAACCACAAAAACGAGCTTGCGCCAAATCATCATCGTCAGAACTCTCCTAGTGAAAGCGTAGCTCAAGAGTGTGCATAGCGACCCGTATAATCGAGCCATGCAGCGGAGCACGCACAAAATTCTGACCACGCACGTAGGTAGTTTGCCGGTGCCCGAGGGGTTGACAGGAGAAGGCGCCGTGCGGCAACTGGTCGAGCGGCAACGCCAGACCGGCCTGGATATCATCAACGAAGGCGAGTACACGAAAGGCGGCGACTGGCTGTCCTTCACCGATGATCGCTTCGGCGGATTCACGGCGGGTGAGCGCAAGGCACCGCCGATCGTTACGCTGGGCAAGGATCGCGAGGAGTTTGCGGATTTCTACAAGTGGGCGGCCGAACGCGGCAGCCTGTTCTTCGAGCCAGGTGATCAGATCAAAAAGGTCCGCAACCACTGGATTTGTACCGGCCCCATCACTTATACGGGCCAGGCGGTTCTCGAACGCGAGATTGATCTACTCAAGGCAGCCGCTGGTTCCGGAAGCGATTTGTTCCTGACGAGCACGGCCCCCGCGAGCCTGGAAGTGTATCGCTCCAACGAATATTACTCGACGGAAGAAGACTTCGTCTTTGCCCTCGCGGAGGCGCTGCGTGAGGAGTACAAAGTGATCGTCAACGCGGGCATCATCCTGCAAGTCGACGACGCGTGGTTGCCGGCGCTCTGGGACCGTATCGGCATCCGCATGGGCCTCGAAGCCTTCCAGCGCCGGTGCCAGGTGCGCGTGGAGGCGCTGAACTCTGCGTTGCGCGGCATCCCCGAGGACCGGGTCCGCTATCACTTCTGTTGGGGAAGCTGGCACGGTCCGCACGCCCACGATCTGGAATTGAAGCATCTGGTGGAGATTCTTCTCTCCGTGAAGGCGCAGGCCTACTTGATTGAGGGAGCCAACGTTCGGCACGAGCACGAATACGCCGTGTGGAAAACGGTCCGGCTGCCCGATGGAAAGGTTCTAATCCCCGGCGTGATCACGCATTCAACGGATGTTGTCGAGCACCCGGAACTGGTATCGCAGCGCCTTCAAAGATTCGCTGCGTTGCTCGGCAAAGAGAACGTGATCGCCGGAGCGGATTGCGGCTTCGGCGGCCGAACGCATCCGCAGATCGCCTGGGCGAAACTACGCTCGCTCGTGGAGGGCGCGAAATTGGCCAGTGCGGCATTGTGGTAGCGCCCGGCGTGTGCGCCGGAGCTACTTCACCATATGGACGCGATCCTTCTCGTTCTGCGAGCAAAACATCTCGAAGATATCGTTGTCCGCGACCAGTT
>Ga0157369_10001088_pt1 | contig 33954 bp, 33 predicted proteins | sample C25metaG_FD_113461 | JGI IMG/M metagenome (GOLD analysis project Ga0157369, IMG submission 113461) | Corn rhizosphere microbial communities from Kellogg Biological Station, Michigan, USA - C2-5 metaG | ecosystem: Host-associated > Plants > Roots > Rhizosphere > Soil | place: USA: Michigan... | reverse complement strand
TCGCCGGTCATGCCCACCCCGACCACGTCGGCGGAGACAACTTAGTCAAGGAGTTGACTGGAGCCCAAGTCGTGGTAGGGCGCGTGGACGAAGCTAAAACCAAGGACTTTCATCCGGAAGGAAAAGAGCACCCGATCGATCGGCTGGTGGATGACGGCGATACGGTTACCTTGGGGGGAACGACGCTTACCGCCCACATCATGCCCGGGCACACCAGAGGATGTCTCGCCTGGAGTACGAATCTTAAGGAAAATGGCAAAACGTACTACGCATTTATCGAGTGCAGCCTGAACGGTCAGTTCCTCCAGTCCCTCGATAACTATCCGGGAATGGTCGATGACTTCAGAGCCACTTATAAGAAAGCCCGAACGTTTCCGGTCGAGCTGTGGGTTAGCTCTCACGCATCGTTCTACAACATGGCCGCGAAGTACGAAAAGCTACAGAAGCGCGGCCCGGGAGATCCGAATCCATTCGTTGACCCGGAAGGCTACAAGGCTCACGTCGATCAATACGAGAAGAGCTTCGAGGCCGCACTGGCGGCACCGCCGCGACAAGGAAAAGGCAAAGGTAAGCAAGACAAGTAAGGGCCGAAAAGCCTCTTACAGCTCCGACAATTCCTTGAATTGTCCGTTGCTATCACCCAGCTTCTCTGCAGGCACCCCCAGCTTATTCAGCAACGTCAACTGAAGATTCGTGAGCGGCGTGTGTTCCGGATAAATCAGATGTCGTCCGCCCTTCAATGTCCCTGCGCCGCCGCCCACTAGGAACGTCGGTAGCGGACCATGCGTGTGCCGGTCGCTGTTGCTGATACCGGAGCCGAACAGCAGGATCACATGATCCAGCAAGGAGCCATCGCCATCCGGAGTGTTGCGCAACTTTTCGAGATACTCGGCGAACAATTCAATGTGATGCCGCTGAATGCGCGTGCACTTTTCCATCTTCACGGGGTCGTTTTGGTGATGCGTGAGCGGATGGTGCGGTTCGGGCACACCGATCTGCGGATACGGCCTTCCCGTCTGCTCGCGGCCATATAAGAATGTGATCACCCGTGTCAGATCGGATTGGTAAGCCAGCAGTTGCAAATCGTACAGCAAGCGGACCTGATCCACGAAATTATCCGGGATGCCGGCCGGCTGGTGCACGTCCGGCAATTGCTTGGAACTCTGCTCCTCGGCCTTCTGAATCCGGCGTTCCACATCTCTCAACGCGGCCAGGTAATCGTTGACCTTGCGATTGTCGGCGGTACCGAGCTTACGTTGAAGCTGACCCACGCGATCGTTTACGGAATCGATCAGGCTCCGGTCCTGCTTGAGCCGAGCCGCGCGTACGCGAGCATCCGTGCTGTCGCTCGATCCGAACATCCGCTCGAAAAGTACGCGGGGGTTATTTTCGGCCATCAGCGGCAAAGTCGGCGTCAGCCACGAAACGGTGCTGCTATAGGCGCAGCTATAGCCCAGATCGCATGACCCCAGGAGGCTGTTCTCGTCGGCCGTCATCTGCAGCGAGGAAAGCTGCGTGTCCCGCTCGAACGCCTTGGCGGCGATTTGGTCCATGGAGACGGCATTCTCGACGATGCTGTCCGACTTCTTGATGTGCACGCCCGTCAGGTAGCTGCCGCACGCGCGCGAATGGTCCCCGCCGCCGTCGCCCAGCGGCTCTGCCTGATCGCTGAACAGGCCTGTGATGACGATTAATTTGTCCTTGAAGGGTTCGAGTCCTTTCAAAGTGGGCGAGAGCTCGAAATTGGAACCGACGCCGGTTGGCAGCCATTTATCATAGATCACTCCGTTCGGATGGTAGACGACACCGAAGCGCTTTACAGGGGTGGTGGTCGCGGCCGGAGCAAATGCCGGAATCATGGCGTCGAGCAACGGTAAGGCGAGGGCCGTACCCGCTCCCCGAAGTATGGTGCGGCGTGAAATGGTCTTCTTCGTTAGGAACCCAGGGCTTTTTTTCAATGTGACCCTCCTATTGCTTCCCGGCCGTTCTCATTTGAAACGGCGCACTTTTTACAGTGGCGAGAATCAGTGACGACCAGCGGTACTCATCCGCCGCCGCTACCCGGTCAATGGCGCGAACCGCGGGGGCATCGTAATATTCAAGTCCACGGCCCAGAGCATATGTCAGCATTTTTCCGGTGACGGCCGTCGCGAACTGCGTTTTCTTCGCCATCAAAGCTTGTCGCAACTCGCGCGGTCCGTCGACTTTCGTGCCGTCCAGCAGCACGCCGGAAGCGTCAATAGCGCGGCCGGAATCGGTTGTTCGCCACTGCCCGATAGCGTCGAAATTCTCCAGGCTGAGACCCAACGGGTCCATGCTCTTGTGGCAGCTCGCGCAGGTCGGATTGGCGCGATGCATTTCAAGCATTTCCCGGACGGTCAACGGCTTGCCCTCCTTGTTGCTCGACTCAAGCAAAGGCACATTGGGCGGAGGCGCGGGCATCGGTGCGGCCAGGATATTCTCTAACAGCCACTTTCCTCGAATCGTCGGCGAAGTCCGTGTTGTGTACGATGTGACGGCAAGCACGCTGGCCTTCCCCAGCAGCCCAAAGCGGTTCTCATCGGTGAGTTTAACTCGCCTGAAATGGCTCCCGTAAATACCGGAGATTCCATAATGCCGCGCCAACTGTTCATTGAGAAACGTCTCGTTCGACGTCAACAGGTCGAGAATGCTGTGGTCTTCTTTCAATTGAGCATCGAGGAACATCTCCGTCTCGGTCACGAACGCAGTGCGCAGATTGTCGTCGAACCAGGGAAACTTGGTGCTATCCGGATTGAGCAGCCATACGTTACGAGTCTGCAGCCAGTCTGCAAAGAAGTTTTGGACCAGAGACGCGCGCGCCCGGGAATCGGCAAACATGCGAGCAACTTGCTGATCGAGCACCGCCGGCTCATGCAGCTTTCCGCGAATGGCCAGATCCAGCAGAGTGTCGTCCGGGATACTGCTCCACAAGAAGAATGACAATCGCGAAGCCAGCTCGACGTCGGAAATGCGATAGACAGAACCGGGAGTAACACCTGCGGGATCTGCCTCGATGCGGAATAGAAAATCCGGGCTGACTAACACGCGCTCCAGTGCCGAACGAATCCCGTCGTCGAAACTTCCAGCCGCGCGCGCACGGTTGTAGAACGCGAGCAACGTCTGCACGTCGTCATCGGTGGCGCCACGTCGATACGCCCGGCGCGCCAGATTGGTCGCGATCTTCTTCGCACACGCGGCTTCATCGGCTGCATTCGCAGGCTGGCAGACGAAAAGAAGCTTGCGGCTCGGCGAATCGAGCGCCACTTTGCCTTCATATGGGCCACCGATCAGCAGCGCCGCAATGGCAATAGGCGAAGTTGCATTGTCGGAATTGCGGCTGTAGAGCGACAGACGATCCGGTCCCCCGCCCTCCGGCGCGGCATTGTCCGATTTGAGCATGGTCGCCATCACCTGATGCAGTCCGGCTTTAACCGGCACGCGTGCCTGCAATGCCTCGTCACCGTCGTATTGAAAAGTCTTGGACGGCGATTTATCTCCGCCGATCTTGAATTGCGCGACGCGCACTCCATCCACGCGGACTTCGATCTGATTCTGCACATTCAAGCCACGAATGGAGTTCTCCCAAGCCCGCTGCAGACGAAGCCGGAACACGTACTGCCCGTCGACCGGAAAGTAGTGGCGCGCGGCAATGCCGCCTTTGGTTCCCAGAGGAAAGTCTTCGCCCAGGCGATCCGTCTGGCGAAGATACGTCAGGTCGTTGGGATTATTCTTGATCGCACCGTAGCGCACGAATGCCGGCGGCATGTTCGCATCGCCCACGGCCTGGCGCGCGATGGTCGCCGCCGCGGATACGTACCGGTCTAGCAATGCCGGCGGCATCGAAAGCGCCTCCGCGTTGTTCTCGAATCCGAATGCCTGCTCATCCGGCGGCAGCATCGCTTGGGCATCCACTTCCACCGCGATCAGGTCCCGCACGGCGTTGGCATATTCGGCGCGATTGAGACGATGCAAGCTGGCGGTCCGGCCCGGGTTCACGTGAGCAGCAGCCCCCCGATCGATTCCAGCTTCCAGCCAATCTGCCACCGAATCGTAAGTCGCGTTGTCCGGACGAGGCATTCCCGGCGGCGGCATCGCACGGCTTCGCAGCTTCACGATGACCTTTTCCCACGCCTCGGCCGAGTTAGCGACCTGCGCCGTATCCGCGCGATCCAGCATGAGGTTCGCGGTCTTCAGCTTCTGGTTATGGCAGGTCACGCAGTACTTATTCACCAGCTCGCCCGCCGGCGTCGCCGGAGACGTTGCCGGCGCTTTATCTTGAAAACCGAACGCCGCAGCAGCGAATACCGCGAAACAGGCCGTCCCTATCCCAAAGATATTTCGATTCGTCATTGCGCCCGGCACTTATTCTGAGCCTCGCAGGCGACGCCTAACTTGGGATCCGCTCCGTGCTTCAGCAACAGATCCACGCCTTCCTTATTAAAAAGGACGCCGCCCAGCCGGTCGCCTTGACCGTTGGCCGCGCGGTACGGTGTCACGCCGGCCTTACTCACCGCATTCACGTTCACCCCCAGGTCGATCAATTGTGCCAGAAGCGTATTCCAACCCCGATACGCCGGGCCGAACAACGCGTTTTCGCCAAATGTAGTCTCGCCTTTCGGGTCCAGCCCCAGATCCAGCAGCAGCTTTACCGCATCCCGCGCCTGCGCTTCCGTAACCAGCGACTCTCCGATGCCATGGTTCAACCCGGTCGCAGCCATGATGGCGGTCGCATTTGTCGACGTCCCGATTTTTGGATCCGCGCCCGCCGCGAGCAGAATTCGCATCATCTCCACGTCGTCAACCGAAGCGGCCAGCAGCAAAGCGGTCGCGCCGACGCAGTCGGTGTATCCGGTGGCAAACGACGGTTGCCGCTTGGTCATGCGCGCGTTCACGTTTGCGCCGTGAGCCAGCAGGGCCTTCACCAACCTCAGCTTGGCCTGACGATCCGGAATTCCCGACATCGGGTCTTCGAAACCGTATACCGGATTCGCAGCGTAGCCTTCCCAAGTGGTGGACGCCCAATGCAGCGGCGTAAGGCCCGCAGCGTCGATGTTGGGATCGGCGCCGTGATCGAGCAGATATAGGGCGACGTCCACTTGGGCCCGCAGAGTCGCGACCAGCAACGGAGTATAGCCGGGAGACCCTCCAGCCCTGACATTCCTGGTAACTCCAACGGTAACAACTGGCTCGTCGCCGTCGCCAGGCTGTGTCTGGCTGGGCTGAGTCTGGATATTCACATCGACGCCCGCGGCCAGCAACAACTGGATCGTCTCCTGGTCCCCGACCCGCGCCGCGAAGTGCAACGCGGTGAATCCATCTTTGGAACGAGCCTTGAGATCCGCATGCGCCGCAATCAGCGCACTCACCACGTTCGCGTGACGTTCGGCTGCGGCCCACATCAACGCTGTCTGGTTCTGCGCCGGCTCTTTCGCATTGACCGCGGCGCCGTATTCGATGAGCAGTCGAACTGCATCCGCATTGCCGGTCTTCGCGCACGTCATCAGCGGAGTTTCACCGGTGGCGATCGCCGTGTTTGGATTGGCGCCCGATTTCAGCAGCAGCCGCACGAATTCGCTGCTTCCGTTGGTACACGCTTGCGATAGCGGCGTCATACCGAAATCGTTCGCCGTGTTCGCGTCCGCGCCGGCCTTCAGCAGCAGATCGGCGGTTTCCGCGTCGTTCCAGTGCGCCAGCCAAAGCACGGCCGTCGAACCGTCGCTCGACCGCGCATTGACGTCCGCCTTCTGACTCAGGAGCGAGCGAACCGCCTTTGCGTCTTGCGTTCTCGCAGCCTCCGGTAGTCGTGAATCGCTGGCGCCTGCGGCCATTACCGCCCCCGCGAAAACGGCAATCGTGAGCAGCGTAAAGGCCAATTTTTCCGCGAAGCAGTGCCTCAGGCGTCGGTCAAACATGCCGGCCCCCTTTCGTTGTAAAGCATTCTGCCCGCAGTCATTATACGAGATTTAAGCGATCGCGAAGGGTCCCGCCGTTACTGGAACAAATCCATCTGCGCCGGGGCGCCGCCGCTGCCCCGCTCCCTACGGTCATCGAGCACCGTACGACCTCCGAGCGAAGGGGAAATCGCGACTTCGTGCTTGACCAGAGCCGGAAGATCGGCGACGGGCTCCAAGCGCTTCTCCACGATTTCGACAAACTGATGAAGTCGCCGTAAGCCCTCGCTTTTATCCCGGCCATCTAGCTTCGAGGCGTCCAGCGACGTCTGCAGCACCTCAATCGCCCGATCGTAGGTTTTGAGTGGCACCGGAAAGGGATGCCCGTCCTTGCCGCCCAGCGCAAACGAATATCGAGCCGGATCCGAGAACCGCACCGGCGCGCCATGCACCACCTCGGCGACCATGGCGAGCGTTTGCAGAGTGCGGGGACCGAGATTTTCGACCAGCAGCAAATCGGCAAAATCGCGCAGGTCGCGCTCATACGCCACCGCCAGCACGGCGCCTAGCCTCTTGAGATCTACATTTTCAGCGCGCACGTCGTGATGCCGCGGCATCTTCAAATGCCGAATCTGCCCCAGTGCGCGATCTGGACCGTCGCGCGCAATCGCCAGCAGAGAATCGCGTGCGGGCTTAGCCTGCAAATCCACCAGGTTCATAATCGGCCCCATCGGTTCGCCCACGATGCCGGTGTGAGGAGCTTCCACGAAATCCCGCACCTTCGCCGAGTGCCAATGGTAACGCCGCGCAAATCCCGACCCGCTGTTCATTCCCTGCTGCACTACAGCCCATTCGCCGTTCGCGGCCACCACGAACGAATGTAGATAAATCTGAAATCCGTCGGCGATGCAGTTGTTGTCGATCTTCGCGGTTAGGCGGCTGGTACGAACAAGCCGGTCGCCATCCAGCCCCTGCTTCCCGGCGATGATCCTCAGCTCATCGGGGGTCCTGCGCGATTGTTTACCGCGACCGCCGCAAACGAAAAGTCCGAGTTCCGAGGCTCGAGGATTTAGTCCGCGCTTCAGCGCACCCATCACCGAAGTAGTGATTCCCGAGGAATGCCAATCCATACCCATCACGCTGCCCAGTGCCTGAAACCAGAACGGATCGCTTAATCGTGAAAGGAATTCAGCCTGACCGTAGTGAAGGAGAACGCTCTCGGCGATTGCCGTGCCGAGCTTGGTCATACGTTCGGCCAGCCATGCGGGAACGTAACCACCATGCAAGGGTAGATCGGCAAATCCGGACCGTTTCACACTTCTATTGTGTCATTCGGCTCAGGAACGCTCACGCGACTTATACAATCCGAAGATGAGCAAGGAACCTACGATCGAACCCAAAATGGCCCATAGCAGCGAGTCCGAACTCTGCGTCGACTTTTGATTTGTCCCGCGACGTTTCTTGCTCCTATGGGCCGATCGCGGCGGCAATTCGGTGATGGGATGCTCCAGCGCTTCCGTGAGGGCTTCTTGCATCGAAGTCATATCAGCGTAGTACCTCTACGGGTTTGATTCCCCAGCGCCGTCTCTGTTACCCCCGCAGCCTTTCGATTCGACAGCTAAGGCGCGACGGCCTGGACCGCACCGGTTCGCCGAATAGTGCCGGAATCGATCGTCATACCGGTTCGTGAGACGGCCTGAAAGTACAGATCGTCACCGCTGATCTCAACCGTCAGGAAGGATCGGTCTTTATCGAACCCCGCGGCTGTTAAATCCGTTTTCTTGAGATTGTTGACACGCAGTTCGCCGGAGGCGCCCTCGGTGAAGTAATAGATCCCCTTCTGCGGTTTTACCCGCTCATACACGTGCTCATGTCCCGCGAACACCACCTGAACGCCATATTTCAAAAAGAGCGGCTCTAGAACTGCGCGCAGCTCCGTTGAAGAGCCGTGAAACGCTCCCGATGAATACAGGGGATGATGAAAATAACAAATCTTCCAATCGGTTGTTCCGGCAGCGGCGAGTTCCTTATCAAGCCACATCAGCTGCTTGGGGTCCAGGTAATTGCTATCCAAAGCGAAGAAGTGGACATTACCCTTCTTATAGGTATAGTACTGCTGGCCGTTCATGTTGAAGAACTTGTAGAATCGCTCATTCGAATCGTCATGGTTGCCTAGGACCGCGTAAAACTGTACGCCCGCATCCAGCAGCGGTTTATAGGGAATCTCGAACTTCTTTTGTAGGTCGGCAGCGCTCTTGCCTCCGTAGATGTTATCGCCCAGCGCGAGTACGAAGGTGAACGGGAACCGCTGGTGAAATTGAAGCATCCGTTGCGCGACCTCGTATTGGAGGGGTTGTCCCGTCCCCATATCCCCAATGGCCGCGAACCGAACCGAACCGGACTCGTTCGGCAGGGTGACCTCCTGCGCCCGCAGCGACCAGGCATAGCGGTTCAGCAGTGCGGCAAGAAGAAAAGTCCGGCGGCGCATGGTTCGCATAATTAAGGGAGTGCTCCCGGAATGAAGTCGACGATCACTCGGGCTTCGATGTCTTGCAAAACGAAATCGTGGCCGATAATCCGATAAGCCACTTCTGGGGGTAGTTGCGGAAGGCGAAGCAGCAGGGTGGGGGGAACGGTCGTCACCGGCAAGTGCTCGGGATAATCGCTATTTACCGTCAGATGCCGGTCCGCGACGGGTTCTCCCTGACGGATGGTCTTGCGGACGTTGGACCCGTTGGGGCCCTGAAATACGCTGCGAATCACGCGCCGAAACTCCTCGCTGGCTTTCGGCGTGAAGATGTCACCCTGCTGAGCGTTGGCGCGACTCTCCCGTATTTTTTGCGCCAGCGCCTGCCGGCGCGCGATGATCTCCTCGCGCTTCTTGGTCGTCCGCAATCGCGGCATAGCTTTTTGCAGTTTCAGGTATTCTTGCAATCGCTGGCTGAATTCACGGAACCCCGGCGAGTCGGGACTGGCGTGCTTAGTCTGTGGAGGATCGGCTGCCAGTTGGATCCTTGTAACCCCAGCGAGCACAATGAAGAGAACTGCGGTTCGCAAGAACATAAGCTAGCGCGCCTCTTGGGTCACTTCCTTGACGGCTTCTTTCACCGCTTCTTTTACGGCGTGCTTGACGGTCGATTTCAGGCTCCCTTGGGCTATAGCTTCCTTGCCCGCCCTGTTAACGGCCTGTTTAATCGCTTTTTTCAACGTCGTTTTCAGCGGCGACATCTCTTTCGCCAGGGCGCGGGTCGCCTTGGCGGTGGGTTGCGGCCCCGTCACGACGTTCGCTTTCACCGTGTCGCGAGCCTCATCAAAGCCGCTCGCTTCCCAGTCTTTTTCAAAGGTCGCGAGGAGCGTCTTCACCGCCTTCGGATCCCGAACGATGATGCCGATTTCGCGCCGCGAATCCAATTCCGCCTGCCGCAGGCTCTGGCTGCCCACAAACGCATGCCGGCCGTCGCGGATAATCGTTCGCGTATGCAAACGCATGCTGGTGAGCGGCGTCACGGGAAGATTTGCGCTCCGGACCGCTATGCTTCCGATAATCTTGACGTCCAGGCCTGCTTTGGCACGCTCTTCCAGCAGACGCATGATCTGCCGGTCGGCGACCTTAGGGTCATAAATCCACAGTTGTTTCCGGGCGCGCTTGATGAACGCTGTGAGCTGCTTGCGCGCATTCGTTGGGCTAACGACGAATCCATCGAGCCCCCCCTTATAGGTCTTCCGATTGAGGTCGGCTTCGAATAACTTCACAGCCTCTCTCACGGTTTTCGCGGTCTTGGTCACAATGCCGAAGCCCCGGCTGTGATCTATATCCAAGTGAACGAAGTTGAAGGATAAAAGAAACAGTGTCCGCGAATCCACGATCAGCATCTTGCCGTGGTAGCGAATTAAATCATCTGCTGTACGCCCCACTGTGATGCCCGCTTCGAGAAAGCGCATCTCCAGGCTGCGCAGCCGGGATTCGCCCCCCCGATTGGTGTGAGCGATCAACGCTCGCACGGCAACGCCCTGGTTCGAGGCGGCTTTCAGTGCCACCTCGATCTCTTTCAAGTCCATGCGAAAAATCAGGATGTCGATGCTTTTCTTGGCGCTCTTTATGCCTGCGAGAAGAGGCCCAACGCCATCGTCCGGCTCAACTAGTAGTTTCAGATTCGCCCCCGCTACCCCGTAGAAAGCACGTCACGTGCCAGTCTTCAAACCGCATATGCTCCTAATTCTTATAGGTTTGTTGTCGCAATTCAACATCCCGACCACGCCCGGTCAGGTGACCATATTTGGACGTGCCAAACTCCACCTTCGGTTCGCAAATGCTGCACGCTGAGGTCCAGACTTAACGCCAAACGGTCCTCTACGTGCCTCTCCGTGACTAGGAAAAAGTCGATCAACCTATGAATGTAACCCGTCACACGTTAAACGCCCTTTGCATTATAAGCGCCCTCGCCTTTGCGATGCCCGCCCGCACCTACCAATCCCCCGACTTGGCTGCGTCAGCGCCGTTGTGGCGCGACCGCGGCGATGTCGCGTCCCTCAATCTTTTCTACGGGGCGGGCGGTAAAGAACACCAGCCGTCCGGAAAATTCACCTTCATCAAGGAAGACAAGCAAGGGACCGCTCCTAAGTTCGAGGTTATCGACGAGCAAGGTATTCACTGGAAGGTCAAACTCGGGGAAGAGACCAAGTCTGAAACGGCTGCCAGCCGCTTGGTGTGGGCAGCAGGTTACTTTACGGATGAGGACTACTATCTGCCCGATTTGCGCGTGGAGAAGATGCCCAAACTCGACCGCGGCCGCAAGTTTGTCTCAGACGATGGTGTCGTCCATGGCGCCCGTCTCGAGCGCAACGTCAAAGGACAGAAGAAAAACGGAAACTGGAGCTGGTTCAAGAATCCCTTCACGGGAACCAAAGAGCTGAACGGTTTGCGCGTCATGATGGCGCTCATCAACAATTGGGACCTGAAAGAAATCAACAATGCCATCTACGACGAGAAAAGCGAGGGATCCCGCTACGTAGTCAGCGATCTGGGCGCGACCTTTGGCGAAACAGGCAATACGGTAGTCCGCTCCAAAAGCAATCCCGAGGACTACAGTGATTCCAAGTTCATCCAAAAGATCACGCCAGAGCACGTGGACTTTGTCTTGAGCAGCCGGCCGCTGTTCATCGCGGCGATTGACGTTCCCAACTACACCTCGCGCACGCACATGCAGGACATCGTCAAGGACATTCCCGTGGCGGATGCCAAATGGCTCGGCAAGCTGCTCGAGCCGCTCTCGGATGAACAACTCCGCGATTGCTTTCGCGCCGCCGGATATTCGCCCGCGGATGTGGAGAGCAACGCCGCAATGGTCAAGGAACGAATTAGGGCCCTGAACGTCTTTTAACAGGACGGGTATTTTGTACCGAACAGACAAACATATATACGCGTTGGGCATAGTGATCTTGCTTACCGCATCTTTACCCGGCTGCGCGAAGCCGCCCACCCGGGTTCAGACTTCAAGTGAAGCGCCAGTCAGCGCGCCCATTCGGCCCGGCGGCTTGCGTCGTAACCCCGGGAAGATCGGGTCGCTCAATCTTTTTAATGGTCCTGGTGGAAAAGAGCACCAGCCGGCTGGGAAGTTTACTTTCGTCAAAGAGGACAAGGAAGGCAGTTCCCCCAAGTTCGAGATCGTCGATGGGCAAGGCGTCCACTGGAAAGTCAAGCTCGGGGAAGAAACCAAATCAGAGACCGCAGCCACTCGGCTGATGTGGGCCGCCGGTTACTTTGTCGATGAGGATTACTATCTGCCCGAGATACGGGTAGAAAAGATGCCTAAACTCGAGCGCGGGCGCCAGTATGTCTCGAAAGGCGGCGCGGTCCACGGCGTCCGGCTGGAGCGGAAGATCAAAGGGCAGAAGAAAGCTGAGAACTGGAGCTGGTTCAAGAATCCATACGTTGGAACCAAAGAACTGGACGGCTTGAAGATCATGATGGCACTGATGAACAATTGGGACCTGAAAGAGGTCAACAATGCCATCTACGAAGAGGCGGGTGCGGAGCCGCGCTACGTAGTCAGCGACCTGGGCGCGACTTTCGGACGTACGGGTAATCCGCTCGTAAGATCGAAGGATAATCTGCGGGACTATCGCAAAACCAAGTTCATTCAAAAAGTCAGGGCCGAAGACGTCGATTTCTACCTGAGCAGCCGGCCATTCTTTCTGACCGCTGTCGACGTTCCCAAGTATGTCACCCGGACCAAAATGCAGGACATTGTCAAACACATCTCGCGGACCCATGCCAAATGGCTCGGTGGCGTGCTGGGGCAGCTCTCGACGGAGCAACTTCGCGATTGTTTTCGCGCATCCGGATACTCACCGACAGAAGTAACAGGATTTACCAAAGTGGTACAAGGACGAATCGCCGATTTGAACCGCCTCTAATAGCGCCGGCTATTTGCCAAGCTCTGGTTGTTGCAGGCTTCCCAACTGTAGCCCGTAAAGCTCGGCATATATTCCGCCGGCCGCGAGCAGCTCCGCATGCGTCCCGCGTTCGGCTAGCTGGAAATCTTTTACCACGAAGATGACATCGGCTTTCTGGATCGTCGCCAGATGGTGAGCGATGACAATAGACGTCTTCCCTTCCATCAAGCGGCCCAGCGCCTCGAAGACCGCCTGTTCCGACTCGGCATCCAGGCCCGACGTGGGTTCATCCAGCAGCAGGATCGGAGTGTTGCGGATGATGGCGCGCGCAATTGCGATGCGCTGGCGTTGGCCACCGGAAAGCGAGACACCTCGTTCGCCCACCATCGTGTCATACCCGTCTGGCATCTTCTCGATAAATTCGTGAGCGTTCGCCAGCTCCGCGGCCCGCATGATTTCCGCGCGCTGGGCTTCCGGCTTGCCGTACGCGATATTCTGCCAAATGGGAACGCGGAACAGCACCGTATCTTGAAGCACGAAGCTCATCTGCTCCCGAAGAGATCGAAGTTTATACCCACGAATGTCGGACCCGTCTACCTTCACCTGACCGGAAGTCGGATCGTAGAAGCGCGGAATCAGGCTCATGATGGTCGACTTGCCGGCTCCACTGGGACCGACGAAGGCAGCCACTTGGCCCGGTTCAATCTGAAAACTCATATCCTTCAAAATCGGATTATCCGGGCTGTAGCTGAAAGAGACGCGATCGAACTCGACTCTACCCTTGAAAGCCGGGGCTCGGCGCGCCCGAGGCAGATCGCGCACGCGGCTGACGGCATTCAGAACTTCCTGGATGCGCTCATAGCTTACCGTCGCTTTGGAAATAGTGTCTCCCATCTTGGAGAGGTCCCGCATGGGCTTGTACATCTTGCTTAGGTACGCCAGGTAGAGGATTAGATCGCCCGGGCTGAGTTGGCCGGCTAGCGCCATGCGGGCACCGTATCCCAGAACCAAACAGGTACCCACGGCCGCTAGCACCTCGACCGTGGGCGACAGCCTGGCCTTAAGGGACCGGGCCTGCAACGCAGTGTCCACATTTTCCAAGCTTTGCTTTTCGAAGCGCTCTTGTTCATAGTCCTCGCGGGCGAAGGCCTTGACCACACGTATCGAGGTGAAGACCTCCTGGACGATGTTCGCCAGCTCACCCTCTTTCTGCCGTACCGCCCGCGATGCTTTCTTAATCCGCTTGGTAAAGAAAAATACGACCAGAAAAAGTGCCGGCACAATGGAGAGCGCGATCAATGCGAACCGGGCATTGTGGTAGAACATCCACGCGACCATGCCCGCGATCGTGAGCGCGTCCACCAGGATGCCAAGTAGTGCCGTGGCGATGAAATCTTGGACCGCCTCAATGTCACTGGTGACCCGGCTGATCAGGTCACCCGTTCTTTTCTCGTCGTGTTCCGCCAAAGACAAATGGTGGATATGCTGATACAGCGTGCGCCGCAGATCGTGCATCACCCATTGCCCGACGCTGGTCGTAAGATATTTTTCCGTGTACGAACTGATGGCCCCGATGATGGCGATAACCGCCACCGACACAACGGCAAAATTGAGAACGGCCAATTTATCCTGCCCCAGATGGCTTACGATCCCGGCCAGCCACGAGGGCAGAGGCTTCGACTGAAGCAGGTTGTCGACAACAATTTTCAGCGGCCAGGGCTCCAACAGGTCGGTGGCGGTCTCGCCGAGCACGGCTACCAGCGCCAGGCTCATCGTCTTCCAATGAGGGCGCAATAGCTCGACCATCTGCCGCCAGTTAGATTTAGCGGGCGCGTTCGTGGATGCGGACGTTTCTGGCATCAGGTTTTAGTAGCCTCGCGGCGGGCTGCCGCTACCCGAAGTCCGAACCGGCGCACCCGTTTGAAATCTATCACGATCCTGGCCTTGGGTTCGAATAGAGCCTTAAAATGTCGCCAGTTTTGGGGGGTCGGTGCAAGGGGGCTAGGGGAGCTAGAGAGTCCGGAGGGGGATGCAGAAGGAAACTCGCGGATTAGATGGGCTGGCTCAGGTTGCCGAAATTACTGAGCCAGACCATATCAGGACTATCGCGCCGCGATCGGCACGGTTATGGGCTGGCCGATGATATCTCCAGAGATCACCAGTTCCACCCGTCGATTTTGCTGCCGCCCCGAGGCGGTTTCATTTGAGGCCACCGGCTGGGTTTTCCCAAAGCCTTTGGTGGAAACCGAATTCGGCTGCATTCCCTGTTGCGTCAGGTAATCCCGGACCGCCGAGCCGCGCTGCTCGGAAAGCTGCTGATTGTAGTCGTCCCCACCGACGTTATCGGTATGACCTTCCACGTCCAGCCGCAGCCCAGGGTGCCCCGAGACGATTCCAGCCACCTTCGCCAGCTTCTCTCGCGCTTCCGGCCGCAATGAGAACTTGGCGGTGTCGAAAAGCACATCCGACATGTTTACGATCAGCCCTCGAGCCGTGTCACGGGTTTGGAGAATTGTGTTGAATTGTAACAATAACTGGGATCGAAGCTCTGTCTTGTCCGTTTCCAACTGCCGCTTCTCGCCGGCGATGCGATCCAGTTCGGATTGCGCGTTCGCCTTTTGCGCGTCGTTATCGCGTCTCAGGCGATCCGCCTCGGTCTGGGCCGCCGCCATCTTAGCATCGTTATCCTGCTTTAAACGGTCGGCTGTCGATTGCGCGGTCGAAGCCCGTAGATCGTTCTCGCGTCTCAAACGATCCGCCTCGGTCTCGGCCGCCGCCGCCTTCGCGTCGTTGTCCTGCTTTAAACGGTCGGCTGTCGATTGCGCGGTCGAAGCCCGCAGATCGTTCTCACGCTTGAGGCGATCCGCTTCCACCAAGGATGCCTGGGTCTTGTTGTCGTTGTCGCGCTTCAGGCGATCGGCTTCAGACTGGGCCCTGAGCCGAGCGGTATCTGCTTCTCGTGCGACACGCGCTGTTTCGAATTGCGCATTCGCGGTCGCGTTCTCGGCTACCGTCGTCGCATTCTTGGCGCGAGCGGTCGCATCCTCGGCACGAGCTTCGCGCGCGGCTCCTGCTTGCCGTTCGGCGGCCAGGAGGTCGTCGTCCTGGCGCTTGACTGCGATGGCACGTGAATCCTCGGCGATCTGCACGGCCTGCCGGGCCGTCATGGTCACCGGTTTCGACCCGGCGTTGCGCGCACGATAAGCCTCTGACTGCTTCAGATTGCTTTCGGCTTTCTCGAACGTGTCGGTGGCAAAACGATCCGCGCCGCTCTTGCGAGCGATGTTAACTGCGTTGCGGGCTTCGTACAGTTCCAGAGGCATATTACTGTTGATCTTCAGGTCGAGCACATTCGCCAAGTGCTCGTATTGGCCTCTTTGAAGTAGCTCGTACTTCGCATCGATGAGTTCGATTTTGCCTTTCGTGTCTGCGCGGACGACGTTTTCCATCACCACAACGTCGCTTGGCCGGGATACCGCGAAGTACGGTTCAGCCGTCACGATCAAGCCGAACGCCTGCAGCTCGGTAGTCACATCCAGTTTTCCGCTGGAGCTGACTCCGCCGCCGCGGAGAATTTCGCCCAGGTTAGAAGTACGGCCTTCGGGAGTGACCGCCCACAGAACGTAAGTGAGGTACTCGCCCCCGAATTGCGTAGCTTCCGTCATATTGCGGAACTCCACTTCAATTTCGATGTAGCCTTTCTTGCTTTCGACTTTGGCTTCGCCGTGGGCGTTAGGCATGAGAGCCGTACCGCGGAAGTCGATCTTGGTGGCGCCGCTGCGATGCTGGTAGCTGATCGCCTTGGCCGTGCGTTCCGTCACCGTGACGCGATAAATCGGCGTAAGTCCGGATGCGGCCCGATCCGCATTCTCTCTGCGTTCTTGAGTTTGGCTTGGCGCCGGCGCCTGGGCCGCTAGGACCCCGCTTACCGTCAGGAGTCCTATAGTGAGTCTTTTCATGGTTTGTTATTCCTCAGTGCTTACTGGTCGCTTACTTCCCGTGCTTGTCCTCGGTCGCCGAGTACTTGTTCAGCTCATTGATGAGTCTCGCTGCTGCCGGAGGCATCTTCCGCCGCTCCATGACGATCGCGCGATTCTCCAGCCGCTTTCCGTAAAGATTCTGGTTGTCGTCCAGATCCTGGCGCAAAGTGGCACCTTCCAGCGCGATCCCCGCGAACAGACCCTGCGAACGCGACCAGGACAAAATGTCCGCGTGCATCTGCGCATCGGTCTGCGCCGTGGCAGTGCGTCCCACCGGTCCCGCCGCGACGGACCCCTCGGCGCCTAAAGTGAACTTGCTTGAAAGCAGCTTGTCCGCGCCACGCGCGTTCATCACCAGCATGATCAGATCTGTCGAAGAGCCGCCGATCTGAAAGCCGACACTTCCGCCCTCAATACGTACCGTGCCCGGCGCCGACCACCCCGGTCCGACTTTATTCCTGCAGGAAAGAATGCCCTTCCCGTATTTCCCGCCGACAATGAATGCTCCGGTCTTAAGGTCCGGTACGATCACGATGCAGTGGGCGTGCTCCAGCATCTCCTGGGGAATGCCCTTGTCCGGTGCTCCCATCACTTCCGCAAACACCACTGCGGCCGATTCCAGTCGCTTTGCCGGTTCATTGTCTTTGGCCATCAGCGGCGCGATTGCGACGATTGCCGCCGTCACTAAAATTCGTTTCATTTCCTCACCTCTTTCGTCGCGAATAGGGTCGTGACTTCTGTAGAGGGGGCACGCCGGGCGCCGCCTGGAAACAATCCTTTGCTCTTGCGTTTTGTTGCCTTTGGGGGCTTTGCGACCGGCGTGATAGTCGGATTTGTAACCGTAGGCGGTCATATGACCGCGTGTGGTCAGCCGTGGCGGTCGCTATCGTCTGATGGCGGCACTTGCTGAAGCTCTACATGGATGCCAAAGCAGTGCAGCCCCATCCAGGCTGTCAGGAGCAATAGCACCACGGTTAATGCGGCCGCAATCCACAACGGCGGGACAAATAGGAAGAAGGCCCAGATGGCCCCACAGAACAACACCCAGGACCACGTGAGTAGAAAGCGTATCATTGCCGCGCCTGGGTTTCGGAGGATGGCGTGACCGCTCTCAACTGTTCCACTTGGCTCATCAGTTTTGCCCACTCTTCGGCGCCGTTCTTATTTTTCCCGGCAACCGGCGCTTTCCGGTCTTTGTAGTAGGCCAGAAGATTTGCGCGCAGCCCCGGTGTAATTCCGGCGAACTTCCGGTCCGCAAGTTTTCCCACCAGCTGGTCATATGTTAGGTCGGTTCCCTTATACTGGCCAGCCACCGACGGTTCGCCCAAATCGAAATTTTCGTTAGCTAGCTGCAGCCGGTTGCTGTTCACGTTATCGAGCAGCGCGCGATAGTTTTCGACGGTCGCATTGAAGCTGGCCATGAACAGTTTCTCCACCTCCGGAGTGGGTGCGCGGAATGCGAGCGATTTGAAGGGCCCCACCTTAGGGATAATTCGCAACACCCAGGCCACCAGCCGCGTACGAATCCCAGGCTTGTGATATTCCGTCCCCCACTCTTTTTCATAGCTGGCGCGTGACAAATTGTAGAGGAACTTTTGTCGTGTCATGCCGGGGACCTCTTTGGTAACCTGGTCCTTCTTGAGTTGCCAGGCCACTCGAGTCATGCCCGGAATAAGGGAGCCGACGCTATACCGGAACGTCCCGAGCGCCAGATCCAGGCTCCCGAAGACGTCCTTCAATTCCAGGCCGTAGGTGTCGCGGAAGGCTCGCTCCAGCACCGGTTTGGAAACCTGGAAACCAACGAAGGCCCGATAGCGATCCGGGGCGTAGCGCCCTTGGGCGACCTGCAGCACGTCGAAGCCGAACTCCGTTCTAAGGTGCGAGATGGGATTATCCCAATAGGTCACTTCTTTCCCGAACTTCCTGGCGAGCTTCGGATACAAAATCGGCACGGCCTTATTCGTAGCGATGCGGTGGCCGTTGTTATCGGCGGCGTAGTGAGCCAGCGCCCCCAGCGCGAACGCGTATTCATTAATGTCTTGCGATTCACGTATCAAAGCCTGGATAAAATCCCCGCTGCGCACGTAATGCGTCAGATCGCTGAACAGCTTGCTGCTGAACGGATAATAGCCCATGTCCTGGATGATGCAGCCGCCATACACGTAGGCGTGAGCGTGTTCCAAATCCTCCGGCGTCGTCGCGGGGAATCGCTTGAGTAACAGCTTTTGTATGGAGGCATCCCACAAAGAATCGACGATTGCTTCGTGCGTGAGCACGGAATATCCGAAAGAAGCGGAGGATGAGAAGGCGGCCAGAAAGGCTAGCCGGGCGACCCAGCGCAAGAGCATTCTATTGGACCCGGCCGGCCCTCTGTGTACTCGCGGCCAGGTCGCTGAACTTGTACTCCAAATCGTGAGCCACCATCTTATGAGGTCCCACGAACCGTACATTGGCGGAGGATTCTGAGGCCGTCTGCAGCCACATGCCGCCCACGTCCCCGTACGTCAACACGATGCGGGCGTCCCGCAGCCACCAGGACGGCGCCTTCCCGGGTTCTCCCTCCGTGCGGCGAAGCTGGTAGGTGGTCGCGTCGATCCAGATTTGGCCGTGCAGGAGGGTCTTGCCTTTGCGCTTCGGGATCATCTCCAGCACATAACAGCGCTGGCCGCTCAGGTCTTCTTCGCGGACGAAGCGAAAATCATAGTTGGCCGCGGTCAGATCGGTCGATCCATAGTCCTTAACGATGTCCGTTTCATGGTCCAGCATCTGGCGGACGATCTTTTCGCCCAATCCCATTCCGCTCGCTTGCCGGATCGCATAATGTTTCACGTCCGGTGGGACGAAGCTTAGGTCGGCAATTATTTCCGCCTTGGTGTCCTGCTTTTCTTTGCCAATTAGCTTGTAGTCGCGGGTAACGCTGTAAGGACGAAGCCGAGTGCGGTTCGCTTCTCGCGTTTGAGCCATCCTGCTCAGGATGGTATCGACAGCGGGTACTGGGGGATCGCTCTCAGCCCATGCCAGCCCGGCTCCAGCTACCGCCAATCCACCTAAACTAAGGCAGAGAGTGCCCGAAATTCGCGTCCATGTACGCACGACCAAGCTCCCTATCAGCCAGCGATAAAGTCACTCTCGGGCTGGCCGTCACGGCTCCGACCCGTCACGACCGTTCCCGGAGCGTTGATTAACACCATTCCGGCGATGCAAGTTGGATGCCATTGTTCCATAGAGCTAGCGGTTAAAGGTCACCACGGGAAATGCCCAATTTCTTCATCATGGCGTTCAAGGTTGTCCGTGGCATGCCCAGACGGCTCGCCGCGGCGCTGACCACTCCCCCGGTTTCACGGAAGACACGCAGGATGTAGTCCCGCTCCACTTCCTCGAGCGTCGAACCGATCGCGCCTTGCTCCGCGTCCGACCGCAATTCCGATAACGGCGCGCGGAGATTCGGTCCGCGCGAAAGAATAACCGATCGTTCGATGAAATTCTCCAGCTCCCGTACGTTGCCCGGCCACGACCAACTCGACAGGGCTTTCATCGTCTCGGCCGGAATCTTGTCGATCGTTCGATCCATCTTGGCCGCGTACTTCTTGGTGAAGTGGCGAGCCAGGCTGGGGATGTCCTCCGCGTGGTCGCGCAACGGCGGCGTGATGATCGGGAAAACTTTTAGGCGATAGTAGAGGTCGCTGCGGAACAGCTTGTCCCCCATCATCTGAGTCAGATTCCGGTTGGTCGCCGCCACCAGCCGGACGTCGATGGGGATGGTGCGGGTGCCGCCCAATCTCTCGAAAGACTTCTCCTGGAGCGCGCGCAACAATTTTGGCTGCAGATCCAGCGGGATATCGCCCACTTCATCGAGAAAGAGAGTCCCTCGATGGGCCATCTCAAATCGTCCGATCTTCTGTCCCAGCGCGCCCGTAAAGGCGCCCCGCTCGTAGCCAAACAGCTCGCTTTCGAGCAGGCCCGTGGGGATGGCCGCGCAATTCAAGCTGATGAAGGGGAGATTCCGCCGCGGGCTCATACGGTGAATGGCTCGCGCGACCAGCTCCTTCCCCGTCCCGGTTTCCCCCAGGATCAGTACCGTCGCGTCGGTGGGCGCCACTACTTCCACTTGGCCCATCACCCGCTTCATGGCGGTACTGCTGCCTACAATCTCCTCGAAGTTCTGCTGGACCTCAACCACTTCCTCATTGATGTTTTCCAGCCGGTCGCGACCCCGCAGGTCTTGTACGAAGGTGATCCACCGGAACGGCGAAAGCTTTAACACCGCCGTGGCGACCAGCACAGGCACACGAGTTCCGTCTTTGCGAATTAACTCTTTTTCAAACGGCGTGCAGGCGCCGAATCGCAGCCCTTCCTCGTGGGCGATTTCATCCAGAGCTATATATTCGGGAGGCGTAAGATCGGGCCAGTGCAGCCGGCCTGAGTGCAAATCGTCGCGCGTGTACCCAACCAGTTCAAGAAACGCATCATTCGCATCGGGAATGTGGTCAAACTCACCGGAAACAATTCCGGCGATGGTCGATTCCACGGGAATCGGCCGCTGACGCGCGCGGCTGCGACGCAACTTTTCATCCCTCTCGTGGCGGTCGCTAAAGTCACGAACTACCCGGGCGAAGCCCTGCAAATTTCCGCCCTCGTCTTTTAGGGCCATGGTAATGACGTTGGCCCAGAAGCGCGACCCGTCCTTTTTCGCATGCCAGGTTTCCGTAGCGGCATGGCCCTCATCGGCGGCCCTCTTTAATTCCTCGTCCAGTCTGACGCGCAGCGTGTCTTCATCGGGGTAGAACAGAGAAATGTGCTGTCCAATGACCTCGGCGCTCTGATATCCGTAGATTCGTTCTGCTCCCGCGTACCAGGCTGCCACCCGTCCCTCGGTATCTAGAATCAGCAAGGCGTAATCCTGCACCCACGCGGGAATGTTGGCCGTGTCATGCAGGACCAGCAGATGACGCACCGGCAGCACGTTTCCCTTGGCGGTGTACCCCACTTCCTTGGCGTCTCCATCCGGGCCCATCAGCCGAAGCGTTCCTTGCTGCTCCCCATTTTCGAGAAACGCTTGCCACCGCTCTGAGATCTCCGGTTTTATATCTGGAGCTGCAAAATCGTCCAAGCTGCGGCCGATAATCTTCTCCCTGGGAAGTCCCAGGAGCTTACTGGCGCCCACACTGGCATCCCGATAACGGCGCTCGTCGTCAGCGAGCAGAATGGGCGTGGAAGGATGGAACACGATCGCGCGGAACAGCAGCTCGAGTTCTTTCGGACCGTTTTCCGCGAGCCAACTGGCAACCTGCGGCTGAGAAGCCATTGCTCGTTCCTCCTTTACCCCGTCGATCCAGGAGGCCGGCGGCCTGCAGAACGCGGGGTTCGCGTTCCGCAAACAGAGGGAAGCCAAGAAATGGCGGTCCACTTAACCCTAACACCTTCTTCGTGACCGCATTTGGTCACTGAAGTTGACAGGCAATCCCTGTTTCTGCCGTATTGACGATTGGGTGCGGGATTGCCTGTTAAAAGGTCATGAACCCGCATCGCCCCAGCAGGAAGCGCTGAACGGCATGGAACTCCTCCACGGCTGCCGGGCGGAACACGGCCCTCTCGAGTTGCGCATCCAAACCACCGACAGCCTGAACGGATTCATGGTGTATGTCGAGGATCCGCGTCTTGAAAATCCTCGCGTCTACGAGGAGTCCGTGCAGAGCACCCTCGACTCGGCGAAAGATCATTTAGTCCTCAAAGCCGGTGAATATCTCGATCGCCAGCAGGAAGCCGCTCAGTATGACACGCAGTGGAGATGCTCTTGAGCTCGCCAGGATTCCGAACGGCTTGGAACACGAAGTGCCCCATGGATCGTAGAGGAGTACGTAAAGTGCCTTTAATAAATCTGGTTTTCGCGCTGATTGTCGTTGGCGTAATCCTGTGGATGATTAATCGTTTTATTCCCATGGCCTCCAGTATCAAGACGATTCTGAATATCGTCGTGGTCGTGGCCGTAGGAGTTTGGGTGCTGCAGGTCACGGGACTTTGGGGTCCTATTTCCAGTTATCGCGTTTCGCGCTGAGAGCCACCCTGCGTGATTGACCGTAAAAGGTCATTTGACCTTGCACGGTCAGTCTGTTCCGCGCTGCAGCCGCTAGGCGCAGGGCTCACTTGATTTGCCCGGTGGACCCCTGAGTGCTCTTACCGCTGGTGGAGGAGAAACATCCAATGAAGATTTCGAGAATAACATCGACAGTTTTTTGTCTTACCCTGTTAGGCGCGGCGTTTTCGCCCCGTGTCAAGGCTGACGATCACGACAAAAAGACCACCATCACTTTTAGCGGGCCCGTGGAAATTCCGCCGGTCTACATCACCGGGATGAGAGTGCTGCCAGCGGGGACCTACGTGTTCAAGCTGTTGAACTCATCATCCAACCGCCACATCGTCCAGATCTTCAATAAGGATCAGACCAAGATTTACGCCACCATACTGGCCATTCCGAATTATCGCCTGGTTCCGAAAAACAAGACCGTCATTACCTTTAACGAGGGTTTGAAAGACCGTCCGCAAGCGATCCGCGCCTGGTTTTATCCCGGCGCAAACTGGGGCGAAGAATTCGTCTACCCGAAAGCCAAGGCTGTGCAACTTGCCAAGGTGACCAAGGTTCCGGTATTGGCCCTCCAGGCCGACGTTCCGGTGGAAGCCGCGAAACCCGAAGAACCGCAGATCGTGGCCGTCCTGCAGCAAGCACCCGTTATGGCCGTTCGGCCGACTGGAGAAGTTGTGGAACTCGCCCAGGTGATCCAAAGCGAGCCCGCGCCTGAAGCCGCCGCCGCCCCCGCCGCTCTAGTCGCTGAGAACAGGCTCCCTGAAACAGGCAGCTCGCTGCCGTTGATCGCGCTATGCGGACTCCTCGCGTTAGGCAGCGCCTTCGGTATCCGAGCCGTGCGAAAAGTGACCCTATAGTAGATTCGCCATCCGGCGCGCCATACTGTGGCGCGCCCAAGGGAAACCAGCAGCAATGAACGCAGCACCGCCATTAAGACGCTTCTCGGGATCAAGGAGTCAGAGCATGCGACAGAGGGTCGTTCCACTATTGGCGCCGCCGCTGCGTAAGGGTCACCCGAACGAAATTGGTTGTTATGAGACCAAGGCGCGTGGCATGGCCGTCCTTACCACGCCGCTTCTAAACAAGGGCACGGCCTTTACCGCGGAGGAACGAGAAGCGCTGGGCCTCACTGGCCTGCTCCCCGACCTCATCAGCACGCTCGAAGCGCAAACCAATGCCGCGTTCGCGCAATACCAGTTGTTGCCCGATTCTGTCAGCAAGAATATCTATTTAACCGCGCTCCACGACCGCAATGAAGTATTATTTTTTCGCGTACTCTCCGAGCATTTGCGCGAGATGATTCCGATTGTCAACCATCGAACGGTGGGTCTGGCGATGGAGCAGTATCACCACGAGACCCGGCGTCCTCGAGGCGTGTATCTTTCAATCGATCATCCCGATGCTATCGAGAAAGCATTCGGAAACCTGGGAGCCGCTTCCGGCGATATCGACCTCATCCTGGCAACGGATGCCGAGCAGATCTTCGGCGTCGGCGATTGGGGCGTCGGCGGAATTGAAATTGCCATAGGCAAATTGGCGATCTATACGGCGGCGGGCGGTATCGACCCGACCCGCGTGATTCCGGTGATGCTCGATGTGGGCACCAATCGGGAAAGCCTGCTGGCCGATCCGATGTACCCCGGCAACCGGCATGCCCGCGTCCGCGGAGAACGCTACGACGCCTTCATCGACGCCTACGTCAGGATCGCCACTAAGTTTTTCCCCAACGCTCTGTTGCAGTGGGAAGATTTTGGGCCCGGCCCCGCACGCCGCATCCTCGAAAAATATCGTAGCCGGCTCTGCACTTTCAATGACAACCTGCAAGGCACTGGCGCGGTCACGCTCGCAGCCGCCGTTTCCGCGATGCGCATCTGCGGAACACTGCTCAAAAATCAACGCATCGTCATTTACGGTATGGGTCTTGCCGGCACCGGTATCGCCGATCTGATTCGAGATGTGATGATCAGCGAAGGTTTGCCGGCCGAAGATGCTACCCGCCGGTTGTGGTGCGTGGATGCACACGGGTTGCTGACCAGTGACATGGGCGACCGGCTGCAGGACCATCAGGCGACCTTCGCGCGCCCAGCCTCGGAAGTCAAGAGTTGGAGACCCGAGAACCCGCACGCCAAGGTCATCAGCTTAGCCGAAGTCATTCGCCAGGTGCGGCCCACCATGCTGATCGGCACGTCGGGAATCGCGGGTGCCTTCACGGAGGCAATAGTCAGAGATATGGCCCGCCAGACCGACCGGCCCATGATCTTCCCGCTTTCGAGCCCGCCTGCGCTCGCCGAGGCTACGCCAGCGGATCTCATTGCCTGGACCGATGGGCGGGCCTTGATCGCCACCGGGAGCCCCTTCACGCCGGTCACGCACAAGGGAATCACCCATGTCATCGGGCAGGCGGAGAATGCCATGTTGTACCCTGGCCTGGGCCTCGGTACGATTGTGTCCCGAGCCCGGCTGGTCAGCGTTGGCATGCTTGCGGCCGCGGTAAACGCATTGTCCAGCCTGGTCGCCGTGCGGCTTCCCGGCGCGTCACTGCTGCCATATGTCGACGACCTCCGTAGTGTTACAGTGACGGTGGCGGTCGCAGTAGCAGAGGCCGCCGTAGCGGAGGGATTGGCCGCGGTCAAACTCGCCGACATCGTTCAACAGGTGCAAGACGCCATGTGGCAGCCGGAGTATCGTCGAATCCAAGCCTCCTGACGATGAAGATCCGCATCCAGGGGCGATCGCTAAAGCCGGTCCTGCTGTGGACCCAGCGTGCTCTTATCGCCGGGGCGATCTTAATGCTCGGCTACTGCGGGTTTGTCCTGTTGGACACCTGGATTTTCCAGGCTCGAGAAACCGCCGCACTCGAACGTTTCGTGCCGTCGGAAGTTCCGCTGCCGCCGGCTGTACCCGAGGACGGCTTGATTGGACGCATGCAAGTCGAACGGCTGGGCGTCTCCGTAGTGGTCATGGAAGGAACCAGCGACAAGACGCTTCGGCGAGCCGTGGGGCACATCGCCGGCACCGCGCTGCCGGGACACACAGGCAACATCGGCATCGCCGGGCACCGCGACACGTTCTTCCGTCCTTTGCGCAACATCAAATCGAGCGACGTGATCATGCTGACTACGCGAGGTGGCGAATATCGCTACCGCGTCGTCTCCACGAAGATCGTGCATCCGGACAATGTGGCCGTGTTGAATTCCGACGGACATGAAATCCTGACGCTGGTCACTTGTTATCCGTTTTATTTTCTCGGTTCGGCCCCCGAACGATTCATCGTCCGAGCGGAACGAGTTCTTTGACTGCTTCGCTGGATGAAGTAATCACGCGATCGATCAATCCGTATTCCAGCGCCTCGGCCGGCCCCAGGATGTAGTCGCGGTCGACGTCACGCTCGATCCGATCGACAGGCTGGCCTGTGGCGTCGGCAAGAATTCTGTTCAGCGTATCCCGCATGCGCAGAATCTCGCGCGCGTATATCTCGATATCGGTGGCCTGCCCCCCCAGCCCGCTCATCGACGGCTGATGAATCAGGATGCGCGAGTGCGGCAAACTATAGCGCTTACCCTTGGCGCCGCACGCGAGCAGGACCGCCGCCATCGAGGCGGCCTGGCCCACGCAGTACGTCACGATATCCGGCTGTACCACGCGCATGGTATCCAGGATCGCCAGACCCGCCGTGATAGAACCGCCGGGCGAGTTAATGTAGATGGAAATATCTTTTTCCGGGTTCTCCGCTGTTAAAAACAGAAGTTGTGCGATGACCAGATTGGCAACGTTGTCGTCGATGGGCTGCCCCAGGAAAATGATGTTTTCCTGGAGCAGTCGCGAATAGATATCCGAGGCGCGCTCGCCCCGCGAAGTCTGCTCGACCACCATCGGCACTAGGTAAGACTGCATTTTGTTTGGAGCCGGGCATGTTTACCCGCAAGCGGGCCCGGCCCGGCCGTGCTAATAGTCCATGCCGCCGCCGTGGCCGCCATCGCCCCCGGCGCCCGCCGCGCTCTTCTCCGAGATCTCGCAGATCATCGCCTCGGTGGTCAGCATCAACGCGCTAATCGAAGCCGCATTTTGCAGAGCCGAACGCGTCACCTTGGTCGGGTCGATGACACCGGATTTCACCAGGTCTTCATATTCGCTGGTAGCCGCATTGAAACCGTAGTTCGGATCTTTGTTGGCCAGAATCTTCTCGATGAGAATCGCGCCCTCGTATCCCGCGTTGCCTGTGATCTGGCGGATGGGTTCCTCGCAGGCGCGCCTGATGATCTTGACGCCGGTCAACTCGTCACCTTCCTTTTTGAGCGAGGCGAGTGCACCAGCCGCGCGTAACAGCGCGATCCCACCGCCGGGCACGATCCCCTCCTCCACCGCTGCGCGTGTCGCATGCAGCGCATCTTCCACGCGAGCCTTTTTCTCCTTCATTTCGGTTTCGGTAGCTGCGCCGACCTTGATCAGCGCCACACCGCCCGCGAGCTTCGCCAGGCGCTCCTGAAGCTTCTCGCGATCGTAATCCGAAGTGGTTTCCTCCACCTGCGTGCGGAGTTGCTTGATGCGGCCTTCGATTTCCTTCTGCTTCCCGCCACCGTCGATGATGGTGGTGTTCTCTTTGTTGATGGTGACGCGCTTGGCGCGCCCCAGGTCTTCAAGCGTGACGCCTTCGAGCCGGATCCCGGTCTCTTCAAAGACCGCCTTGCCGCCGGTCAGTACTCCGATGTCCTCCAGCATGGCCTTGCGGCGATCGCCGAAGCCCGGAGCCTTCACGGCGCAGGCGTTCAGAGTGCCACGCAGCTTATTGACGACCATGGTTGCCAGCGCTTCGCCTTCCACTTCCTCGGCGATGACCAGTAGCGGCTTGCCCGCGCGCACGATCTGTTCGAGCAGTGGCAGCAGATCCTTCATGTTGGAGATCTTCTTCTCGTGAATCAGGATGTAGGGATCCTCCAGCACGCACTCCATGCGTTCCGGATCGCTGACGAAGTAGGGCGACAGATAACCGCGGTCGAACTGCATGCCGTCCACCGTTTCAAGCTCGGTCACCATGGTCTTCGATTCTTCCACCGTGATGACGCCGTCCTTGCCTACTTTCTTCATCGCTTCGGCGATGATGTTTCCAATGGTCGCGTCGCCATTAGCTGAAATGGTCCCGATCTGGGCGATCATGTCGCCGGTGACCGGCTTCGAGAATTTCTTCACTTCCTCGACTACCAGCTCGACCGCAGCCTCGATGCCCCGCTTCAAGGCCATCGGGTTGGCGCCCGCCGCCACGCTCTTCACGCCTTCGCGAAAGATCGCCTGCGCCAGAATCGTAGCCGTAGTGGTGCCGTCGCCCGCGACATCCGAGGTCTTCGATGCCACCTCGCGCACCATCTGCGCGCCCATGTTCTCGAGCGGATCCTTCAGCTCGATCTCTTTTGCCACGGTCACGCCGTCTTTCGTGATGGTCGGGCCGCCGAATTTCTTCTCGAGCACCACGTTACGGCCCTTTGGCCCGAGCGTGATCTTCACGGTGTCGGCCAGTTGGTTGACCCCGCGCAGGATTGCCTGTCTCGAATTGTCGCTGTATACGATTTGTTTTGCCATAGTATTTTCCTTCAGTTCTTAGGACGCCGTGGCGAGCTTTGTGCCGCCTTCGATAATTCCCAGCACTTCGTCTTCGCGGATGATCAGATAGTCCTGGTTGTCCACTTTGATCTCGTTGCCTGAGTATTTGCCGATAAGCACGCGGTCTCCCACTTTCACATCCAGCGGAACGATCTTTCCGTCGTCCAGGCGCTTGCCTTTTCCCACCGCCGTCACCATGGCTTCCTGCGGCTTCTCCTGTGCCGAGTCCGGGATGTGCAGGCCGCCCTGCATCTGTTGTTTCTCTTCGGCCCGTTTGACCACGATCCGGTCATATAGCGGTTGAATTGTCATCGTTTTTCTCCTTAAAGTGTCTATGCGGATTTAGGCCCGCCCGCCAAGTGTTCGAGTGCTCGCGTCAGGCTCGACATCATGTCGATGGGCAGCGGGAACACCACGGTTGTATTCTTCTCCGCGCCGATCTCGACCAAGGTCTGCAAATACCGCAACTGGATCGCCGCCGGCTGTCTCTGAATCTGCTCGGCCGCCATCGCGAGTTTCTCGGACGCCTCAAACTCGCCTTGCGCGTGAATAATTTTGGCGCGTTTTTCGCGCTCGGCTTCGGCTTGGCGGGCGATCGCGCGGATCATCTGCTCGGGCAGATCCACCTGCTTCACCTCGACCATAGTCACCTTCACGCCCCACGGCCCGGTCTGCTGATCGAGCACCGTCTGCAGCCGAAGGTTGATCTTTTCCCGCTGGCTCAATAAGGAGTCCAGATCGACCTCGCCTAAAACGCTGCGTAAGCTCGTCTGGGAAAGCTGCGACGTCGCGTACAAAAAGTTCGCCACTTCGATCACAGCCTTGGTGGGATCGATCACACGGAAGTAAACCACCGCGTTGACCTTCACCGTCACGTTATCGCGAGTGATTACATCCTGGGCGGGAACTTCCATGGTTTCAATTCGCAGCGATATTCGGACGATACGATCAAGAGGCGCGAATACCAATACCACGCCCGGACCCTTGGGCTGCGCTAAAACCCGGCCCAGGCGGAATATCACGCCGCGCTCATACTCGCGCAAAATCTTGATGGACGATAGCAGATAAATGACGATGATCGCGACGGGGACCATCCAGAGGTCTAGCATGAGGATTCAATGAAATAGCAGCATTCCAAGGCCCATCAGATAGGCCCGTGGGCGCGCGTTTCGTTGTTGGAAACTGACCGCGTATCGCCAACTGACCAAATGTGGTCAGTTCCCGATCAGGTTTTGCAGCCGTTTTCGGATGTCGCTCTGCGTGTTCTTATCGGTGATACACGCGGCCGATTCCTTAGCCTCTTGCAGGCTCGATTTGTATTCCCCGGGCATCGACCCCAAAAGACTGCTTCGCGCCGACCGCAAGTGCTCGATCAACAAGTCGTGCGAGCTGTTGCTCTGCTTTCCGGCGTCCTCGGCCCCGCCCGCCTCGGCGATCAATTGATCCAGGCTCTTGAGGGCAGCGTTATCGGACACTACTTAATTCCAACCGGCGCCGGCTTCGCGCGCTCTACCGACTTCTGATGAGCCAGCTTGGATGCTTCGTCCGCTTTCGTCGAATGACCGCAGGCTGTCTGCGCGTGCTCTTCGCATGCCGCATGGGCGCCCTGGTTGCTCTGTTCCGCCGCGGCGCGGTGACTCTTTGCTGCTCTTTCATGGTGATACGCGGCGCTAATGTGTGCATCTTTGGGCATACTGAGGAACTCCTCTTCCTGCTGCTGTACTGCACGAGTGTGCCCATCTTGCGGTTCGCGTCAGACGGGAAGCATTTACCCATCCTTCTGGTATGCTGCGTCCTGATATGCTGCGTCCATGCTTGGCGGATTCAAGCGGGCGGGCGTCCCGTGGCCTGGCTTGGCAGTAGGAACGCTAATCGTATCGCCATAGTCCGGGTGGTTTTTACGTATTCGATCCCTGAACTCCACGTCAGACGAGCCCGCCCACATCTCGGCCGGCAGGGAGTGGTTGCAGTGGGGAACTTATTCCTACGAGTTGCAGCACCCGCCCCTCGCCCGAATCGCCGTAGCACTAGGGCCGTATCTCAAAGGATTGCGATCAGAAGGCCGGCTGGACTCCGTGACTGGTACGACGATGGTCATCTTCAACGATGGCAATCGAATCCTCTACTCGGGCGGCGACTATTGGACCAACTTAACTTTGGCCCGCTCGGGTACAATTCCCTTCCTCGTCCTGGCGATGTTGGTTACGTACTGGTGGGGCTGCCGGTATTTTTCGCCCTCAGTGGGTTATGGGCCGTCGCGTTCGTCGCGTGCTGTCCGCCCATTTTAGGCCAAGCCGGACTCGCGACCTTGGATATGGCCTGCGCGGCGACCGTTGTACTGGCTCTATAGCAATTCACGCGCTGGCTCGAAGGGCCCGCGAATTGGACAAGTTCTCTTGCTATTGGGGCTGGCATTCGCAGCCGCTCTGTGGTGCAAGTTCTCCGCGTTACCGTTCCTGGCCGCCTGATGCATAACTGGGATATTTGTGGTTTCGCGCGTCCCAGCCAACACAGAGTGCTTCAGCGCGCACGTTTTGGCATCGTGGCGATGCTCGCCTGCGTCTTTCTCATGTGGGCAGGCTATCGTTTCACCTCCACGCCGATCATCTTGCGATCGCCCATTTCGGATCCGCACCGCTGGAGCGCGCCGGGCTCCCCGCCGTATCGTGTCATCGGTCGCGAGGATTTGCTCCCCGGCTACGTAGCCGTCAGCCTGCGTTATCTGTATTTGAGCAACGTTAAGGACGGCGGGCTCCAGTGGATCAAGAAATATCGTCCCATCGAACGAATCGGCACCTCTATCGACCTCTTTTATCTGGATCATCCGTCCTAACGGCGCTCGATCTCGGAAGGCCTGACCTTTCACATCGCGCGATGTGACCGCCACCGTGAAGCCCTAAGCGACCTTCTTGCCGCCCATCACCACCGCGTAAGGAAACAGCTTGCGGCGTCCTGTCCGCTTGTGGCCGTAGTTGTCGGCGAATTCGAAATTGCTTTCCTTAAGCTCGAACACGGCGACGTCCGCGGCGGCACCAATCCGTAGCGTTCCGTAACTCTTGTACTCCGGGATGGCGTGCGCGGCGTTAGAAGTGACACGGGCGATCACCTGATCGACGGGCATTCCAAGCAGCAGGAATTTCGACATCACATTCGGCAGGTTCAGCACTTGATCCGTCAGCCCCGCCCCGGTGATATCGGACGAGATCGTGTCCGGCAAAAATCCTTGCTGCATGGCGCGCTCTGCGACATCCCACGTCCAGTGAGCAGTCCGCCCGTTGCCGAAATCGAACAGAATCCCGCGGTGACGCGCCTCCAAAACTTGCGGCAGTACCCGTCCATTGTCATCCAGCATGCCGTGGGGCGCGGGAGCATACATATGAGTCACGATATCGCCCCGTCTAAGAAGCGCGAGGATCTCCGGCAGCGGCGAAGCCGTATCGCCCACGTGGACCATGATCGGAATCTTCAGCGGATCGGCGACTTGGCGCGCGTGGCGCACTGCTTCCAGATCGTGCTCTCCGGCGGCTGAACGCGAAAGCCGGGCTTTGATGCCGACGATCCAATCGCGCGAGCGCTCGACGGCGCGGCGGGCCGCAGGGACATTGGCTTTCTCGATATCCAGCAGCTCCGTCGCGCCATCGGCCAGTCCGCGCTCGGAAATGTTCAACAAGATCCGCACCCGGTTAGGCGCGTTTTGGGCGGACTTCAGCAGTTCGTCCACGTTCTCAGCGCCGCGCGATCCGGCGTCCACGAGAGACGTTACGCCGGTGGAGAGACAGTGTGCCGGAGTCAGCTCTTTGTCGGCAATATGCGCGTGTATGTCGATGAGGCCGGGAGTGACCAGCTTTTCGCTTGCATCAATGATCTCGGCGGCAGTATACGGCGGGATGTTGGATTGGATGGCCGCGATTTTTCCAGCGCCAATCGCAACGTCGGCCACGCGATCCACGCGCTGCGAAGGATCCAGCACGCGGCCGCCTTTGATGATCAGATCGTACTGAGCAGCGAGCAAGTGAGGCGCGCGCGTCACTACAACCGAACCCGCGGCACTAACGCGAAGAAGCTGGCGGCGAGTCAACATACTACTTCAAAAGGTCCGCTACTTTCGCGACACCCGCTTTCGCGCAGGCGTCATCATTGTCTTGATTGGACCCTGAGCTGCCCACACCTCCGATAACGTCGTTCCCCACCTGAATAGGCACGCCGCCCCCGAGCGCCAGAATGTCAGGGAGTTCGCGCTGCGGCGCGTACGCCGGATCGCTGGTGCGCTTCTGAAACTCCAGCGTGCTGGTGCGGAACATGCGCGCGGTGTAAGCCTTGCGCCGCGCCATCTCCACCTGCTGCGCGGTTGCCTGTTCATCGCGCAGGATCACCATCACTTGGCCCGCTCGATCGACCACTGCTACCGCGGTACTGAAGCCTTTCGTCTTGCACGCTGCTAGGGCCGCCTCGGCAATCGTCTTCGCCATCGGTAGCGACAGATTGCGCTGGGTCACCAAGCCCTGAGAAGTCGCAGTGGCCGCCAGGCCAATCGCCATCGCCGCTTGCAGATGGAAGGTCATTTCGCGTCGCCGAGCCCTTCCGGACATGCGAACTCTCGTAGCTCGTCATTACCCGAGGTGGCTTTGCGATAGGTCTTCACGGTTTCCCAAGGCTTCGTCAACGCCTTAGGGTCCGTCACGGTGAGCCGATCTTCGAGAAGCCCGGGGCTTAGGAACCGGATGCGTTCCTTGACGGTCATTGCGTCGCTATGCGGGGAGAATCCTTCGATGAAGGAAGCTTCGTGCAGCGCGACCGTGTCCACCACCAGCGTGTCGCCTTCCCAATGGCCAGTCGAATATCCCGCATAGGTGGGATCGTCGAGAATCTTCTGAGTAGGCTTGCGACCGTCCAGATACACGCGCCGCAGCGCGTCGTTCAGTTCGCTAAAGAAGGTGATCTTGTCTTTGTTCTGCATCACCTCCATGCCGTATGCCATCGACATCATAGCCGGCATTCCAGGGGGGAGGCACTTGGCCGTGTTGTCGTACTCCGAGGAACCGGCCATGCGTGATTTGCGGATCATTTCCCACTTGGCCAAGTACGCGGGTGTGAGCGACGGCGCGTCCGGAGAGCGCCCCTGCGAGCCATCGGATAGCGGCGCCGACTGCGTAGGTCGCGGCGGCGGACCCTTCTGTTTACCTTTAGCGTCCGCTGGAGGAGCACCGCGGCCTAACGCAGCCGCCCCAAATGGATTGATGGGATAGTAGACGCCGGAGAAATCGGGCGCCGTGGATTGCGCGTGCAGCGCGGCACAACCAAATGCGACCAGGCGCAACATCCACACGACGCAGCTTGGTGTGTTCATATGGATCCTATTGTTGTGCAGGACCCGCATTCGGCAGGATGGTGCCATCCGCCTTGGTCACGCGGGCAACCAGACCCGTCTTCGAGCCGTCCTTCGCCGGGCTCATATCGACAGTAATCATCTCGCCTGGCTGGAGCGAATTCTTGGTCCAGCCGGCGCGAAGCAGGACGCCTGGAGCGCGCCCCTCGATCCCCCAGTCCGCTTTTTCGCCCTTGCCGTCATCGACAGTGAGAATCACCCAGGTATGCGGATTCCTCCACTCGAAGGCCTTGACGACTCCCGTGACGGTGACCACCTTCGTCACCTCAAAGGCCACGTTGCTGTGGTGCGCCAATCCGGGAGTCGCAGTGCTGAGCGCCGCAACCGCAACGGCGGCAATAGCGAAATGTATCCGCATTGAGCTCGCCTCCTGGGAAACCTTTGTAACACAACCTTCCGAGAAGATCCTCCCCGCTATCGCACCTAAAACAGAATCGAAGGCTTTGGTTGTCTGGGTTGCCAGGGATGGTGCTTGGATGTAGACCATGCTACCGTCCAAGTCGTCAGGAGACAAACGGTATGAAGAAATCCATGCTAAGCAATCGGAATTCGATTGGAGTCGCCAACAGTTTGATTTTAGGTATCCTCCTTACGATTAGTTTG
>Ga0157369_10001085_pt1 | contig 34008 bp, 26 predicted proteins | sample C25metaG_FD_113461 | JGI IMG/M metagenome (GOLD analysis project Ga0157369, IMG submission 113461) | Corn rhizosphere microbial communities from Kellogg Biological Station, Michigan, USA - C2-5 metaG | ecosystem: Host-associated > Plants > Roots > Rhizosphere > Soil | place: USA: Michigan... | reverse complement strand
GGCTGGAAGCTGCAGGTGGGCGAAGACCTGACGGCCCGGCACGACGCCCAGCGCGACAGCCACCGGAGCAAGAAATACCTGTACTGGCACGTGACCAGCCTGCTGAAGGTGTGGCTGTCGGGGGCGTTCTGGCGCTACCGGCGGCTCGCGGCGAAGGCGCCGGCGCGCTGACCAGCTAGTCAGCCGCGCTCTAGCAGGTCCTGCGCGATGGCATGGCCGCCCCGGCCGAAGCGGGCGTAGCGCCCTCGGGCGGCCTCGGCCAGGATCGGAACCACCCGCAGCGGGCGCGCCTTCGGCAACCCGGCCCTGAAGCGCTGGTGCGCCACCTTGGCGCGCTGCGCCTCCAGCCAGGCGGCCGGCACCCGGTCGCCGAGCTGGAGCAGGCGCTGCAGCAGCGCATCGGCGCGATGCAGCCGCGCCACGTGCTTGTCGCCGCGCTCGGCAAAAGCCTTGGCGATCTTCTCGGACAGCGTGAGCCGCCGCGCGCCGATCTGGTTGCTGGCGTGCTGGCGGTAGTCGATGGTCGGCTCGGGCAGCACGTCCATGCGGCCCGTGGCCGCGGCGATGGCGGCCAGCCACTCGTCATGCACCCACTCGGGCGCGAACGGAAGCGCCGCGTCGAGCAAAGTCCTGCGGAACATGGTGGTCGCGCCCGTCACCAGGTTGCGCCGCAGCAGCACGCTGAAGGCGTCTCCGCGCGAAATGGCCTCCAGCTCGGCAGGCTGCACTTCGAGCGCATGGAAGAGCGTGGAGCCCAGGGGCTGCAGGTCGGCATCGACGAGGCGCGCGTCCGTATGCAACAGCAGCAGGTCGGGACGGGCCTCGAATTGCGCCGCCATGCGCGCGAGGCGGCCGGGGTGCCAGACATCGTCCTGGTCGCACAGCACGATGAGCGCATGGCTGCAGGCGCGCACGGCCTGCTCGAAATTGCGCGTCACGCCCAGCGGCGGCGTGTTGCTGAACACCCGCAGCGCGATCCGGTCCGCCACGCCGCACAGCGCGATCGTGTCGCGAACGACGGCCAGCGTGTCGTCGGACGACCCGTCGTCGGACACGACGATCTCGCGCGGCAAGGGCTCCTGCGTGCAGATGCTGCGGATCTGCGCGGGCAGGTAGCGCGCGCCGTTGCGGGTGCAGAGGGCGACGGAGATGTCTGGCGTCATCAGGCCGGAGGCACGCGAGGGGGCCAGGCGTAGCTGAAGTCTTCGCGGGCGAGCATGAGGTTGGGGCTGTAGGCGGGGTCGTTTTGGATGAGGGCGCCCCAGCGCTTGTGCATGTAGGCGGACTCTTCCTGGAATTGCGCCTGCCGTTTCGGGGACATGTTCTTGGAGCGCGTCGCGGACTCGTAGTGGAATAGCTCGGCGTAGGGTGTCCAGACATTGCGCAGACCGGCCTCGCGCAGGCGCAGGCAGAAATCGATGTCGTTGAAGGACTCCTTGAGGTTCACTTCGTCGAGCCCGCCCACCGCCAGGTAGTGCTGCTTCTGGATCACCAGGCATGCCGCGGTGACTGCCGAGAACGACTGGATCAGCGCTGCACGGCCTGCATAGCCTTCGCGGCCCACAGGCATGCCTCGGTGCGCGTGCGCGGCAATGCCGCCGATGCCCAAGATAACGCCCGCATGCTGTAGCGTCCTGTTCGGATACCAGAGCCGTGCCCCCACCGCACCCACGCCCGGCTGCACCGCCAGGCTGACCATTTCACTCAGCCAGTCCGGCGTGATGACCTCGATGTCGTTGTTGACCAGCGCCAGGAGTTCGCCGTTTGCAGACGGAACTGCACCATTGTTCAACGCCGAATAGTTGAAATCGCGATCGTCGCGCAGCACGCGCACATTCGGCTTTTCAGCGGCAATCTGCTTGAACCAAGCCAACGTGGCGGGGTCGTCGGAGCCGTTGTCGACGATGATGATTTCGTAGTTCGAGTAGGTGGTCTTCGAAAGGATCGACTCGACGCACTGGCGCGTGAGCCTCAGCGCGTTGCGCGTGGGAATGATCACCGAAACCAACGGCAAGACATCGGGCAAGGCGTAACGCACGCGGTAGCCGAAGTCGAGGTGCTCGGCCGTAGCGTGCACGCCGGTGCGCTGAAAGTGTTCGTTCAGCGCGCGCTCCCCGGCTATTGCCGCGTACGGCTTGGCGCTCATGGAGCGGGCGGTGCTCTCGCTGTGCACGCGCCAGTGATACAGCACGCGGGGGATATGCTTGATTTGTCCGGGTTCGACACGCTCCATGCAGCGCAGCACCAGATCCCAGTCCTGCGACCCCTCCATTCCCACACGGAATCCGCCCACAGAGCGCATTAGTTCTGTCGAAAGCACGCCCAGATGGCTGAACATGTTCTGCGAGCGGAAAAGATCGACGTTCCAGTCGGGCTTGAAATAGGGGCCGAAACGGAAGCCACTTTCGTCGGCCTTGTCCTCGTCTGAGTAGATCAACTGCACTCCGGGATTCGCGGCTATGCAGTCGGCCACCCAGAACAGCGCGTCGGCGGGCAGCAGGTCGTCATGGTCCATGAGCGCCACCCAGGGGCCGGAAACCAGTTCGAGCGCACTGTTGGAGGCGGCCGAGATGTGGCCGTTCTGAAGGCGGAACACAACCTTGATGCGCGGGTCGCTCTCGCTATATGACTTGAGGATAGCGCGCACCTCGGCCGAGGGCGACGCGTCGTCTGCGATGCAGAGTTCCCAGTTCGGGTAGATCTGGGCGCGCACTGACTCGATGGCCTCGCGCAGCCATGCGGGGTTGGGGTTGTACGTAGGCATCACGACCGAGATGAGCGGCTGGCCTTCCAGGGCAGCCGCGCGTTGGGCGATCCTGTTGCGGCTCTCGGGGGTCAGCGTGTCGTAGCGGCGCACCCAGGTTGTGTAATTGTTGTAGCCGCCAATGCGCCGCCCCATCTCCCAGCGAATGCCCGGCCAGCCTGATTTCTTGAACATGCGCCAGGCCCGCTGCACGCGCCCCATCAACCCCGGGCCCCTCCCGAAGGCGGCCAGAGCAACAAGAAATCGGTAGATAGCATGCATGGATTGCGACCCGCGAGGCGGGTGAAACGAGACTTTGGGTCGGGAAAGGAAACAGACAGCGGCAAAGCTCGTGAGATGGCGCCGCCCGGCGATTATCTTCGCAACAGCCCCGGCCAAGCCGCGTCTGCGCAGGTGGGGGGCCCGCGCCGCCCGCGGCAGGAGCTGCCCGTAAAATTGGCCGGGTCAACAAGCAAAAGGAAAACAATGAGGCTGCTCTCAGTGGTGCTCTCGGGAGGCGCCGGCTCCAGGCTCTGGCCTGCATCGCGCCAGGCGTTCCCCAAGCCGTTCATGAAGATCGGAGACTCCACGCTGCTCCAGCAAGCCATCGAGCGCGGCCAAGCCTGCGGCACGGGCGACCTGATGATCGTGACCAACAAGGACCATCTGTTTCTGACCCGCGACGTGCTCCAGCAGATGCCCGATCCGCCGGCCACGTCCTTTCTGCTCGAACCCAAGGGACGCAACACGGGTCCGGCGATCGCGCTGGCCGCCCTTCAGTGCGCACGCCAGTTCAGCGGGGACACGGTGATGCTGGTTCTTTCCGCAGACCACCTGGTGCCGGACGTGCACGCCTTCGTGGCCAGCGCAAGCGAAGCCTTCCGCCTGGCGCAGGAAGGCAAGCTCGTCGTGTTTGGCGTAAGTCCCACCAGTCCCGACACAGGATTCGGCTACATCGAAGTCGAGCATGTCTCGCGCGAGAGCCAGGGTGTCAAGCGCTTCGTCGAAAAGCCCGACCTCGAAACGGCCCAGGGCTACCTGGCAACAGGCCGTTACTACTGGAACAGCGGCATGTTCGCCTTCACGGCGGACGCCATCATCGCGGCGCTCGAAGAACACGCGCCGGAAGTGATCCGTTCGGCAAGGGCCGCCTTGGAGGCCTCCAAGGCCTCGGGCAACTGCGTCAATTTCGAGTTGCATGCGTTCGGCCTGCAGCCGGACATCAGCATCGACTACGCGGTGATGGAGCGTGCCTCGAACGTTCATGTCGTCCCGGCCAAGTTCAGCTGGAGCGATGTGGGTTCATGGCCCGCCGTGTCCAACGCACTCATTCCAGATGCCAGCGGCAACACGCTGCCCGACGACGTGGTGGCGCTCGACACCACGGGCACGCACGTACAGGTGGAGAGTTTCGGGCCCAAGGTGGTGGCGGTCGTCGGCGTCCACGACCTGGTGGTCGTCGACACACCGGACGCCTTGCTGGTGCTGCACAAGGACAGCGCGCAAAAGGTCAAGCAGGTCGTGAACGCGCTCAAGGCCCGCAAGCACGACACCGTTCATCAACCCACGCTGGTTCACCGCCCTTGGGGCACGTACACTTCGCTCAAGCAGGAAGAAGGCTACAAGGTCAAGCGCATCACGGTCAGGCCCGGTGAGGCGCTCTCGCTGCAATACCACCACGAACGTGCCGAGCACTGGGTGGTGGTACAGGGTCAGGCACTCGTGCAGATCGGAGAGGTCGAGTACGAGACCTTCCCCGGGCAGTACCGCTACATTCCCTTGAGAGAAAAACACCGCCTAACCAACACCGGCGAAGATGAACTCGTTCTCATCGAAGTCCAGTGCGGCGGGTATTTGGGCGAAGACGACATCGTCCGTCTCGCAGACACCTACGGGCGCACATGAGCCAAGTCCATTCAAATTTACATCGTAGCGCCCTGGCCGACTGGTGGCAGGGTACCCGCCGCACCGACATCTGGCTGACTCTCGCATGGTTCGACATCGTGCTGCGCTACCGGCGCTCGATGCTCGGGCCCTTGTGGCTAACCCTGAGCATGGGCGTGATGATCGCCGGCATGGGGCCGCTCTACAGTTCGCTGTTCGGCACCGAACTGTCCAGATTCTTTCCGCACTTGGCACTAGGGATCATCTTCTGGGCGTTCTTCTCCAGTGTGGTGACCGACGCCTGCAACGCATTCGTTGGGTCGTCCAACTACCTCAAGCAAGGCTACTTCCCGATCAGTCTGTTTGTCTGGCGTAGCCTGGCGCGCAATCTCATCCAGTTTGCTCACCAGATCGTGCTCTACATCCCTGTGGCGCTCTGGGCTGGAGTTTCGCTGTCTTGGTCAGTGCTGCTCATAGTGCCTGCCTTCCTCATCCTCATCATCAACGCGCATGCGCTGGGGCTGCTGCTCGGGCTGATCTGCACGCGCTACCGCGACGTCACGCAGATCGTCACCAGCGTGATGCAGATGCTGATGTTCCTAACCCCCGTGTTCTGGCTGCCCGAAAGCTTGCCGGGCCGCGCCAAGTACGTGCTGTGGAATCCATTTGCGCAGATGCTGGACCTGCTTCGCACGCCGCTTATGGGCGGCGTCGCTCACCTGCACAGCTGGATCGGCATCATGGTATGGACCGCGCTGTGCTTAGTCGCGGCCGCACTCCTGTTCTCGAAGTACCGCCGTCGCGTCGTCTACTGGCTCTGATCCATGGCATCCATTTCACTCAAAAACGTCGCCGTCAACTTTCCGATTTATGGGGCAGGCGCAGCCTCGCTGAAGAAGACTCTGGCGGCTTCTGTCACCGGTGGACGGTTCGGCAAGGAAACGGGCGTAACCGTCGTGCAAGCGCTGAGCGACATCAATCTCGAACTGAAAAGTGGCGATCGGCTTGGGCTGATCGGACACAACGGCGCGGGCAAGTCGACATTGCTGCGCACTCTGGCAGGCGTCTACGAACCGTCATCGGGCGAATTTGTAAGGCACGGTTCGGTTGCCAGCCTCATAGACCCCTCACTGGGCATTGAGATGGATGCCACGGGTATCGAGAACATCATGCTGCGCGGACTTGTAATGGGCATGAGCAAGAAGGACCTCGATCGCCTTACGCCAGATATCTGCGAATTCAGCGGACTCGGCGAGTATGTGAACATGCCGGTACGCACCTACTCTACCGGCATGATGATGCGCCTGGCCTTCTCGATCTCGACCAGCGTCGAGGCAGACATCCTGCTCATGGACGAATGGTTGTCCGTGGGCGACGCCGAGTTCACGGAGAAGGCCGAGCAACGAATGCGCGACGTGGTGTCTAAGTCGGGCATTCTGGTGCTGGCCTCTCACTCACCGGAGCTCATCGCCAAGGAGTGCAACAGGGTGATCCATCTTGAGCACGGACGGATCGTAGAAGTGTCCTGATTCGGGTGCACCGGGCTGATCAGCGGCGAAGGCCGCGCCTCTGCGCCTTAATTTCGGCAAGCCGACGCGCCACTTTCTCACCCGCTACATCCACCGACAGCGCGGCCTGAGCGCTTGCCCGGGCCCTGTCCCCAAGCTCCGCAGCCCATGCCTGGTTGTCGAACACGCGCCGCATCAGTTCGGCTGCATGCGACTCGGACGGCTCCGCCCATTCGAAATGCGCGTCGTACGGCGGGATCGCCTTGCCAAGCTTGACGATTTCGTAGCGCACTGGAAGGCTGTTGCTCTCATCCATGAAATCGACGTTGCCCGAGAAATCGGTGGCGATGACCGGCTTGCCCATCAGCATAGCTTCCGCCATCGTCAGGCCCAGTCCTTCGCTGCGATGCAGTGACACGTAGGCATCGCAGGCTTCCATCAGCGCGAGCACGTCGCTGGGGCTATAGACCTCGTTGATGATCTTCACGTTCCCCGCCTTGGCTGCTGCGTCCCTCAGTTCCCTGAACTGCTCCGGGTGGCGGTCGGCAAACGAGGTCTTGAGCACGAGCTGCACTGGCTCGCCAGACCGGAAAGCGCTTGCAAATGCGCGGATCAGGCCGAGCGGGTTCTTTCGCTCCATGACGCTCATCATGTGGAACGTGAAAAGGAACGTATACGGCTCCGCCTCGAGGCCGAAATAGGCGCGTGGGCGCCGCTCGAAGGGAGCGAGCTTCACCCCCGGGAAGAGCACGTGCACCGGTTTCGAAATCTTCGCGCGCAGGCCGCGCGCCACGAACTCAGTAGCGGCCCAAACCTCGTCGATCTCTTCGACATGCGACAGCCATGAATCCGGAATTACGTCGAACTCCCAGTACCAGTAAGCAATGCGGTAAGTGCGCGGCGAGCGCTCGAACAGGTCGCTGCGGCTGTAGGCCTCACCAAAAAACGGGTCGGGCTGAACATGAATCAGCGTGGTGTCGAACTCCTCGAAGCCCTGGAAGTTCGCATGCAGCGGATCGTCCTTGCGGTCCGTCTTCAGGTCACGTAAAGACGTCTGCACGCCCACGCTGTGCATACCCTGGACCAATGCCTCGATCGAGACCCGCAGACCTGAAGGATAGGCGAAATGTCCGATCACATTCATCCCAGGCTTCGCCAAGTCAGCCGACACTTGTGCGGTATCGAGAGCCTTCAACCATTCGACGACCTCCGCAGGCTGCGCCGCCGCGGGAGTGGACAACCACTCGATCAGCGCCAAGGCGCGGCTCGGCTCGTCGAGCGCGTTCGGATGAAGCAGCTGCCAGTCTTCACGTGCCCAGTAGGCACTGCGGATCTGACGTGCGGGTGATGCCTCGACCGGCCAGCATGCGGGATCGATCCACCCCGCCTGCACGCGGTAAGTGGCCGACACCCACGCTGCGAACGCGCGGCGTCCGAAGACCGTGAGCCCGTCCGGGTACAAGGCTTGCCAGGCGGGCGAGAAGGCATAGGCGCGCACCAGTTCAGCGGCTGGTTGCTCGGACGCCTCGCGAAAAAGCCACCAAATCTCTTCAAGTCTCAGATTCGAAAGATGACGGCCATCTCGCATGAACCACCGGAACAATGCGTGCTGCCCCATCGGCAAAAGGCCATGCGGCAGCTTGTTCTTGATGCCTTCATCGAACAGATAGGCCTGCCGAGCCCGTGCACCAAGGCCTGCCCCCAGGCAGTGGGCTACCCATGTCCTCGCGCTTCCGGGCAAGGCCAACGCAGTGCCGCCTTCGTTCGCAATCCAGCGCCCGAAGCTCCCATCTGGACCATCCGACAGCGCCGTAGAAAAACGTCTCGCGACATCAGGGCAGGTACGCAGAAGGTCCAGGATCCAGCGGGCGGCGGACCATGCGTCGGCAATGCCGTGCGCCGGCTGCGGCGCCCAAAGCACGTCCTCGCGCAGCAAGCCCGCAGCGTCGAGGCACGTGCGCTCCACCGACAGATCCAAGGTCGAGGACGGCAACATCATTGAGCCGAGCGCACGTGTATCGATAAGAAGGCTTTCACGCGGTGAGCGTGCAGCGCCTGTGCGAAGGGTTGGAATCGGCCGTTGCGCATCGAGTTCGGGATGCAGGTAAGGGTCTTCGTCGATCCCCAGGAATCGCACGTCGTCTGCAAAACGCTGCAGGTCGGGTGTGGGGTTGATGGCACCACGCGTAGCGCCTTCGTGGTGCACGAGGCGCGCGTACGGCGCGTAGGCTGTGCGGTACCCTGCACGCCAGGCACGCAGACACAAGGCGACGTCACTGAAGGCGAGCAGATAGGACTCGTCGAATCCTCCGATCCTATCGAAGGCTTCACGCGAGACCATCTGACATGCCCCCATCACGGCCATCCAGTTACGCGGATGCGCCGCAGAGCCGAAGACACCCCATGCATCGGCCTGGTCGGCGTAGTACATCAGCCCGCAGAGCGTTACACCCAGCCCGACGCCGCCATGCTGAAGCTTGCCGCCCGGATAGCGCAACTGAGTGCCGACCACGCCTACACCCGGACGCTGCGCGAACCTCACCAGTTCTTGCAGCCAGTCCGGCGCGATCACTTCAATATCGTTGTTGAGGAACAGCAGCAGGTCCCCGTGCGCGAAGTCAGCGCCAAAATTGCATGCCGAGGAATAATTGAATTTCCTGCTGAAGTGAACGATCGACACTTCAGGGTAGGCACGCAGTTCTTCGTAGTATGCAAGCGTTGCTTCTTCGGTCGACCCGGTATCGACAAGGATAATCTCCTTACGCGCATAGTCGGTGCCTCGCAGCAGCCCGTCGATGCATACCCGAAGCAGATCGACCTTGTCCTTGGTAGGAATGACGATGGACACCAAAGGCGGCGCCTCGATAGCCCATGTGGCGCGCTGTGTGCCATCAGGCTGGGATTCCACATCGGCCGCAATGCCCGCCCGCGCCCAGTGCGCCCGCAGCGCCCTTCGATGGTCGTCAGCGGCCTTCGATCCCGGCGCGGGCCTCTCAGACCTGCCGTCCGCGCCACGATGGCACAAGACTTTCGGTATACGTGTGATGATGCCGGCCCGGTCGCTCACGCGAAGGTTTAAATCCCACTCCGCGCCTTCTCCCATCTCCGCATCGATGCCGCCAGTGCTCACCAACAGCTCACGCCGCAACAGCGTCAGGCGACCGAAGTAATTGAAGGCATACAGCAGGTCCGGCGACCAGCTGGGCTTGAAGTACGGACTGTGACGCAGGTCTTCCCGGGAGAGTCGATCTTCATCGCTGTAGAAAATGTCGCTGTTCGGCGCACGCCGAAGAGCGTGCGCCAGTTCGTTCAATGCGCCGGCCGCCAGCATGTCGCCGGCATCCAGCAATGCAACGAGTTCGCCACGGGCTGATGCAAGGCACGCGGCCAGATCACGCGCCCGCGAGCCGCCCGGCACAGGCACCCGCACGATGCGTACATCCTTCGCCAGACCGTCGAGCACGGTTTTAAGAGCAGCTGACGCGTCGGGCGGCACCGCAATCAAGACTTCCCAGTGCCCGATGGGCTGGGAGCGCACCGAATTCAGCGTCTGCAACAGCGCCTGATCACTGCTACCGGCCGAAAGAAGGAACGATACGGGCTTGACAGGCGCATCGGTCAGGGCGGGCGATCGTTGCTCGTGGGTTGCAATCCAAACGCCGTAGGCGTCGGAGGCGTCCGACGCACCGCGCAGCGCAACCTCTTTCGGCGCACGAAGACGCATGGCTCGAATCCGTGCCGGCATGCGCCACGGCGTCACCGCCCACCACGCTGCCTTGGCGATGCGGCGCAGATTGGCGCGTACTCGCGGCGACAAGAAGGAAGAGGCCTTTCGCAGCGGCGCCGTGACACGCCAGGACATTGAGGCGCGAATGGCGCTCTCGCGGTCGAGCGCAGCTTGCGCACGCTGATTTGCCGCGTCAAGCAGGATTTCGAACGCGGAGCTGTCCCCGCTTTCCGAAACGCCGGAGCGATCCTGATCGGACCTGTTGTTACTCATGGGACTCACCGTGGGAGCGGCAAAGGGGGGGCTGACGGCCCTCAGTCGGTCGTCGCCCGAACAAACTCGCCGTTTTGGGCCATGATCTGCTCAAGCGAACGTCGGCATTGCAATTCTTGCCGAGCCAACCAGGTTGCATCGGCCACTTCCATCGCGTGAAGGCAGATCTTCGACGTCGCCAAGCGCGAATAGTTTTGCTCGACGTAGGACAGGCCGGCTTCGCGCATCGCGTTCCATGCGGCCTCATCACGATACAAGCGCAAGACCTCGGCAGCGAAATGTTCAGGGTCGTCCGTAGTGGCGAGATGAGCGTCGCCAGCGTTCGCAATGCCCTCGGCAGCAATAGCCGTTGCCACGCTCGGTACACCATGCGCCAGCGATGTGACAAGCTTGCCCTTGATGCCCGCACCGTAGCGCAGCGGCGCCACAAATACGCGCGAAGCCTCGAAATACGGCGCCAACTCTTCCACGAAGCCCGTGACCACGATGCGGTCCGACGCCAGCGCAAGCACTTCGGGAGGCGGCTTGTTGCCCACGACGAGCAGCCTGGCACCTACGGGCAGTTCCCTCTCCATCGCCGGCCAAATCGACTTGACGAAGTAGAGAATCGAATCGACGTTCGGCGCATGTGGGAAGTTGCCCAGGAACATGATGTCCGCGCGGCCGGCAAAGGCAGGCGTGTCACGGTACACGTCGGCGATCCATGGCAGCACCACCATGTTGCCCAGCGGTGCCGGCAAGGATTGCTGGATCACGTCGCGCTCTATCTCGGTGTGGACGAAAGAGGCATCCGCCTGCGCGAACATCTCGAGTTCCAGCTTTTTCGTGACCTTGGCAGAGAACAGGGCCTCCGGCGTGTTCGACGTCTCTGCAGCACGGGTCTCACGCAGGAAATGGAGGTCGACGTTGGCGAACAGAATGCGCGTGCTGGGCGCCCTTTCCCGCAGTTGGGCATACACCGGGTGCGCAACGTTGTAGCGGTACAGCAGCGCGTAGTCGAACTGGTTGTCTGTGTCGAGCAGTTCCGTGATGCCAGATGCAAAGGGCATGTAGTAGCAGCAAACACCGCGGCGCTGTAGGGCACCCGTGTATTTCTTGGACCAATATGGCGAATGCTGTGGGAGGAAGCTCTCGCCAAATCCGCACTCCCGGTAGGCGCTCATCACTTCATCGGTAACGATGGAGCCGGAATCCTGGTCCGGGGTCGGCGTGAGTGCGTCCACCACCAGGATATTGCGGCGCACGCGCCAGTTGGCGGCGCGCATCGAACTCGTGCCCGGCTGCGGGTGCGACTTGAGTTCGGCGCTGAAGCGCTTAGCGAACTTCTCAAGATTCGTCACCTGGTAGGCCTTGATGCCCTTGGTGGTGTCACGCCCGTGGGTGATGCCTTCGTAGTGAATGGCACGCGAGGTAGGGACGAACCAGACCTCGTAGCCGACACGGCGCAAGCGGAACGCCAAGTCAGCATCCTCGCAGTAGGCTGGCTTGTATTCAGGATCGAAGCCGCCGAGTTCGTTCCATACCGACTTGCGCAACGCGATCGAAGCGCCGGAAATGAAATCGGCTTGGCGAGCGAAGCAGTACTGCGGCAAGTTCGGATCTTGGTTGCGACCGTAGTTGTGGGCCGAGCCATCGCGCCAGAAAATACCGCCGGCCTCCTGCAAAGTACCGTCGTCGTTGAAAAGCTTGGAGCCGACCATGCCGGCCTTGGGAAACAGAGCGAAGGCGTCGACGAGTTCGTCGAGCCAGCCCTCGACCACGCGGGTGTCGCTGTTCAAGAGAACGACGATCTCGCCGTTTGCCAGTTGCACCGCAGAGTTGCAGCACTCGAGAAACCCGCCGTTCTCGGCTCGTCGCTCGTAGCGGATCCACGGAATGACCTTCAATACGTCCACGCGCGACGCCGCCGGCGAAGCATCGTCGGCGACGATGATTTCGACCGAGTGCTTCGAACGCAGCTTGACGAGCGAGTCGAGGCAATTGAGCACGAAGTGAGTTTGCCCGTAGACCGGAATGATGATCGACACCTTGGGCGCGGTGGTTGTCACCTGCATCAGAGGCTTCTTCGCGGCCATCGCCTTCGCGGCCGCCTCAGCCGTCGCCCCAGCCTCGCGCTGCGCGAAATCGAAGCCGGCTCCCGCAAAGTAGGCTTGGCCTGCAATCAGTTCGTACTGAATCACGTCGTCAGGCAAAGCAAAAAGCCGCCCCCCGTCAGACCACAAGGCTTCCGCACTGAGCGCTCGAGGCAAAACGCGGCCTTCGGCGCGGCCAAAACGCACCCAATGGACGAGCGGATTCAGGTTGGCCTTGCGCAGATCTGGGTTCTCGGCCATGTAGGTCCGCATCGAGACGCTGGGCGACGGCTCGAAACCAACTTTCCAACCCTGCGTCAAATAGTGCTTGAGCGGATCCTTGCCGCCGATCGCCACCACAGGATATTCGTTGAGATAGAAGTCGGCATCGAAGAGTCCGCCCTCTTGGATCGCACGGACGTCGGCTGCGGTGTGCCGCGCACTGATGCCTAGGACGCGCAGCGCCTTCTTAAAAAGCCGAACGGCCTGCTTGAGTTCGTTAATCAAATCTTCTCCACTGTGGGCGTCTTGGTGCGCCCGCTTCGTCCGAAAAAGCTCGACGAGGCACGATCGGCCGCTAAGCCGTTAAAACGAGTAGCCCATCTTGTTGCGGCGCAGGTCTGCCTCGACCATCATCGCGCACAGCTCCTCTAGCGTGGTCTTGGGCTCCCAGCCGAGCTTTTCCTTGGCTCGCGCCGGATTGCCGATCAGAAGCTCGACTTCTGCAGGCCGGTAAAACTTGGGGTTCACGCGGACCAGCGTCTTGCCGGTGGCGATGTCAATACCGACCTCGTTGTGTTCTTCACCCTCGAAGCGAAGCTCGTAGCCCGCAGCCTTGAACGCCATGTCGACGAAGCGGCGCACGGTCTCCGTACGATTAGTGGCAAGAATGAAAGTATCGGCGACGTCGGCCTGGAGCATGCGCCACATGCCCTCGACGTACTCCTGAGCAAAGCCCCAGTCACGCTGGGCGCCCAAATTGCCGAGTTCGAGCACATCGAGCTTGCCGAGTCTGATCTTGGCGGCGGCATCAGTGATCTTGCGCGTAACGAACTCGCGTCCGCGCAGCGGACTTTCATGGTTGAACAGGATGCCGCTAGCGCCAAAGATGTCATAGCTCTCGCGGTAGTTGATCGTCATCCAGTGCGCGAACAGCTTGGCAACACCGTAGGGACTGCGCGGATAGAACGGTGTGTCCTCGACCTGTGGAATCGCCTGCACCTTGCCGAACATTTCCGAGGTCGAGGCTTGGTAGAAGCGAATGCTTCGGTCGGTCAGACGAATGGCTTCCAGCAAATGAAGCGCGCCCATGCCGGTGATCTGCGCGGTTGCATCGGGCTGATTGAAGCTCACGCCGACAAAGCTCTGGGCGGCAAGGTTGTAGACCTCGTGCGGCTTGGCCTCCTTGATGAGCGTGAGCGAACTGCCTAGATCGGTGAGGTCATGCTCGACCAGCTTCAGGTCGGGGTGATCCTGGATGCCCAACTCTTCCATCCGCCAGAAGTTGACCGAACTGGTGCGGCGGAACGTGCCATGCACGGCATAGCCTTTGCTCAGCAGGAGTTGGGCCAAGTAGGCGCCATCCTGACCAGTGATGCCGGTGACAACTGCGATTTTCTTCATCTTGGGTTTTTGAGAGTAACTATCAGGAGAACTGTTTACCTTGCGATTGTGCCGTAATGACTGTGCTCATCTACAGGACCTGTTGCCAAGAGTAAGGGAGCGGCGGCGGCCATGGCAGAATCGCGCGCCTCATGAGGGCGCCTGCCGAGACATGACGGCTCTGCGGACAAGACGATGCAGTAAGACCATCACCGGCCTGATCGCTAGTTGACGCGACGGATGCGTAAACGCACCCCCGCAAGTTTGTTTGGTACACCTTCGCCGTCCAAGCTCGCGGATGTAAGCGCAACACTGAGACCTAATGACGGCCCTGAATACAAGGGCTATAAAACCCCGTGAAATACAACCCACGTCTCGACGGCCTTCGCGGCATCGCCGTCTTATTGGTAATATTTACTCACTTCCTTATACCCGGATTCAACGGCGGATCAATTGGGGTCGATATTTTTTTTGTGCTGAGCGGATATCTCATCACGCAAGTGTTGATGCAAAAAAACGGAAGCTTAGGCGAGTTCTATTGGCGCCGCTTCCTTCGTTTATTTCCCGCGATGGCCATTGTGTGTCTCGCCTTTCTAGCATTCGGCAGTTTAATTTTCGATGCAGATCAAATAGGGAAAGATTTGATATATGGCACATTGTACGTATCGAACTGGACTCGGATGCTGCCGCCAGGCGATCCAAAATATTTAGGGCACTTTTGGTCGACTGCAGTGGAAGAGCAGTTTTATTTGATATGGCCAATTTTTTTTATATTGCTAGCCAATATTCGACGCCCACTCGCTTGGGTCGCTCTGTTTACGGTTATTCTGACTTCAATCTGCTGGCGAATTTATCTTATAAATAACGACACCCCCGTCGTTCGAATTTATAACGGCCTCGACACACGAGCAGACGAACTGCTAATCGGTTGTGCTCTAGCGTTTCTCTCGAGTTCACAAGTGATTTTTGAGAAATTTAGACGTGCCTGCCTGGCTGCATATCCCATAGCAGCGATATTTATAATGGGAGTAACCTACTTTGGCTCAAATGGGGCTTCATGGCTTACGAGTTACGGTCACACACTTGTCAGTTTGGCAGCAGCAATACTGATCTGTGCGGCATTGGGCACTGACGACACATATCTTAAGCGCGCGCTCGAATGGGCGCCACTGGTTAAAACGGGAAAAATCTCTTACGGACTTTACCTTTGGCATTATCCAATCGCTTTTGGCTTCTTAATAGTGCTCAAGGTTCCGATAGCACTAGCAGCACCTATCGGCATCGGGCTTTCATTCGTGGCAGCGAAAATTTCATTTAAACTGGTCGAACAGCCCCTGCTGAAGTACAAGCATGAGATTGACCCCAAGAGGGCAGCTCGGCTCGGGACGACAACCGTGTTTCTATCCATTCTTGGAATGACGCTAGGAATGAGTTATTACTGGAAGCCAGAAATTAGTTACTTTTTTGATGACACGCCAATGACAATAGAGGCGTATGGCCCCCATCAGTTAGGTCTGACTGAAAAATTTAATGTCCAACCGGATGGGAACTCAGCTTTTTGGTTTCAAACGTCGCGCTTTGTACCAAGAGACACGAGAGTTTTAATCAATGAAATTGAGCAACCTGAACCCTATTTCAATGGGAAAGGATTGGTTCTTGTAGGGCCAAAAATTCCTGAAAGAGGTAGGCTCGTGATTCGATTGGTAGACTCCACTGGCCGCGCGCGCTCAAACTCTGTTTACTTAGAAGTAAAATAATGCGGATGCGCTGGTCACTGGTCACTGGTCACTGGTCACTGGTCACTGGTCACTTAAGACGAGTGGCACAATTCTTTTTTGCCAGCACGCCTCCTCTTGCAGCGCTGTAAAAAATTCAGTGTTTTAAAAATTTTATGAGATCCCTAGACCAATGACGCTTGATCAAATCTCTCCGAATCTGGCTATGTTTATCCGTCCTTTGCGGCTGGTTTCCAGCGGGTGGACGGGCCATGTGCCCTTTGGCGCATGGCTGATAGCCGTGCAGCAGCCTCGCATCTTGGTCGAGTTGGGCTCGCACTTCGGCATGTCGTATGCGGCCTTTTGTCAGACCGTGCAGAACGAGGGCCTCAACACCAAGTGCTATGCGGTGGATACATGGCAGGGCGACGAGCACGCTGGCTTTTATGGCGACAGCGTCTACAACGACCTCGCGGCGTTCAACGACAAGCATTTCGGAGGCTTTTCGCGTCTTATGCGCATGACGTTCGACGAGGCCACAACCTACTTCGAGGACGGCTCGGTCGACTTGCTCCACATCGATGGACTACACACATACGAAGCGGTGAAGCACGACTTCGAAAGCTGGCTACCTAAACTGTCAGACCGCGCCATCGTACTGTTCCACGACACCAACGTACGCGAGCGAGACTTCGGCGTCTGGCAATACTGGGCCGAGGTCACCAAGAAATATCCCAGCTTCGAGTTCGATCATTCGGCAGGCTTGGGCGTGCTGGCCGTCGGACCCAAGCAGCCGGAGGAAGTGCGCAAACTTTTGGACCTGCCCGCCGACCAAGCTGGTGCCAAGGCGACGAAGGAGGTCTTCTCTAGTCTGGGCGAGTCCGTACTGCGCCGCTGGGAGCTTGAAAGCTCGCGCCAAGATCTGGCCTCCAAGGCATCAGACGTCGATCGCGTGCTAGCTCAACTGGCCAATGTCGAAGGTGAGCTCAGTACGCTCCAGAAGGACCACCTTCGCGCAGCGGATCTTCTGGAGCAGTACGACCGCACGATCAGGGAGACCCATGCCCGCAATGAAGCGCTGAGCACCGAACTCGCCCGCAGCGAAGCCGCGCGTGGTGAGGCTGAAAATTCGCTCGGTAGGCTCCAAGATTCACTCTCTTGGCGCATCACCAAGCCGCTTCGTGCAGTGCGCCGCAAGTTCAACAAGTAGTGACCTTCAGTTCTCCCGGCTTCCTGTTCGGCTTCATGCCGATCGTGTTCGTTCTATATTTCGTCGTCCCTGCACGCTCGCGAAACGCGTTGCTAATGCTGGCGAGCTTTGCGTTCTATTTCGTGGACGCCGGGCTCGTGTCGGTGGTGCTACTGGGGTCGGTGGTTCTCAACGCGATCATCGGCAACGCGCTTTACCGCATGCCCACGGACGGCCGAGCCCGCGTCTTGCTGGCGTTCGGCGTGGCTGCCAACCTTGTACCGCTGATCTACTATAAGTACTGGAACTTCATGCAGCGCACCACTCTGGACGTGGCCGCAGTGCTCCAGATGCCCGCGTCATGGACGCTCAGCGACATCGTGCTGCCCGCAGGAATTTCGTTCTTCACGTTCCAGGGCATCTCATACATCGTCGACATCTACCGGCGGGACGCGCCGCCCGCTCCCACACTGGTCGACTTCGGCATGTACCACACGCTGTTTCCCCAGCTCATCGCCGGGCCGATCGTGCGCTACAGCGAGTTGGTGAGCCGCATCCAGCACCGCCCCGTTCGCCTGGAAGACGTGCATGCCGGGCTACTGCGCTTCTGCCTCGGCCTGGCCAAGAAGATCGTCATTGCGGACAACGTGGGCGTGGTCGCCGACCGCATGTTCGGGCTGCCGGCCGACCAGCTCGGCACCGCCGCCGCCTGGATAGGCATCCTGGCGTACACGCTGCAGATCCTGTTCGACTTCTCGGGCTATTCCGACATGGCGATCGGCATGGGCCGGATGCTGGGGTTCAAGTTTCCAGAAAACTTCAACCAACCCTACCGGTCGCACAGCATCACCGAGTTCTGGCGGCGCTGGCACATGACGCTGTCGCGCTGGTTCCGCGACTACCTGTACATCCCGCTGGGCGGCAACCGCGCGGGCCCGGTGCGCACGTACCTCAACCTGCTCATCGTGTTCGTGCTGTGCGGCCTGTGGCACGGAGCGGCCTACACCTTCTTGCTGTGGGGGCTGTTCCATGGCGTGCTGCTGGTCATCGAGCGGCTGGCGCTGAATCGGTTCGGCTGGACGCCGCGAGGGTTCAGCGGCTGGCTGACCACGCTGCTGCTGGTGATGGTCGGCTGGGTGCTGTTCAGGGCGCCGTCGGCTGGCGTGGCCGGGCACTACCTGATGGCAATGGCCGGCGTGACGGCGGGCGAGACGCCCGCAGCCGCATGGTCTGTGCTGACATCCGACAAGTGGCTCTTTCTGGTGATCGGCAGCGTGGCGGTTCTGGTGCCCGAAGACTGGCGGCTCTCAGCCTGGCAACGCGCAGGCGACTCGATTGCCGCGCCGGTGCTCTCGCTGGGCGCTCTGGCGCTCTTCGCCTACTCGGCCATGCTGATCGCAGCCAACGGATTCAATCCGTTCATCTATTTCCGCTTCTGAGATGCGCTCCACCGCCACCCGCCGGATCTTCATCGCCGCCTTCTTCGTCCTGACGCTGCTGCCGGGCCTGCAGATGACCACGCGATGGCTGCCGGAGATGACCATCGACGAACAGCGCACGCTCGCGGCACCGCCGAGCATGGCGCACCCCGATCGCTACCTGCAGCAGGCCAACAGTTGGTTCTCGGACCACTTCGGGTTTCGCGCGCTGCTGATCCGGCTTAAGGCAACTATTGATTACCGCCTGTTTCGCGTTTCCGACAAGGTTCACGTGGGCAAGGATGGTTACCTGTTTTACCGCAGCACGCTGGACGTCGAGAAGCCGCGCGTTGACATATATCTCAAGCAGCACGAGACCACCGTGATCGAAGGCGTGCAGCGCTATGCGGAAGCCCTTCATCAGAAGGGTATCGGCCTAGTGATGGTAGTCAACCTGCTGGGCGACCGGTTCCAGCCCGATAAGTTGCCATCCTCCGTTGCCGAACGGCCACCACTTCGGCATATCGACAGGCTGATCGACAAGTTGAAGAGAGTGCCGAACGTGACCTTTATCGACAGCACGGCCCTTCTGCAAGAAGCGGAGCGTTCACGACCGATCTTTCACCGCACTGACTTTCATTGGAATGATCCTGCAGCCTACCCGGTTGCCAAAGCCGTCGTCGATGCGATGAGCCGTGCCGAAGGCTTCTCGGCAAGCGCATGGACGCATCCGCTGAGATACGAAACGCAGCCCTACAGCGGCGGAATCGCGCGCTTCATGCCGCTGCTGCGCTCGCCGTCCGAGGAGTCGCTCTTCGTGACACCGTCGTGGCAATGGCCAGCGGGGTTCGCTAGCGTATCGGGACCGGCTCCGTATTCAGACGTCAGCCACGTCGCGTCTGGCAGTGCCGGTTTGCTACACCCGGTTCTGTTCGTGGGCGACAGCTTCATGGACGCTTGGATGCGCAATGGCATGGCGGCGTATTTCGAATCGTCTTACCGCTTGCGTTGGGCCAAAGGTTTGAAGTTGTCGGCGATTACTGCCGCCATACCTTCAGACACCCGATGGCTCGCGGTGCAATTCGTCGAGGTGCAGGAATCAGCACTGTTGGCATTCGCGGATGAGGAGGATGTCACGCGCGCTCTCGATATGCTCAAGACGCGCCCCGTGCGTTAGAACGATCGGCTCACGCCCTTGATCGCGCGGTGAACGCAGCAACGCGCTCGCAGAGCTCCGGCCAAGTGGTGAACTGACGACGCTCGTAGTAAAGCGCTCCTTCATGCGGCCTCGAAGTGAGCCGCTCTGGAGAAACCGGCTGCATCGCATCCCGTCCGCCAAACACGTAGTGCAGCAGCACGAATGGAAACAGACCGATCCACGTCTTGCGCTGCGTCGGATAACTGAGGCAGTGACGCATGAACGCAATGCGGTGTCTCCAGGGAACCGCAACGCTTTCTACCGGCCCGTTCATGGGCAGAGGCCGCATGACGTTGAATAGCTGACCGGGACGCTTGTAGCCGTTGTAAAGCGACGACTGCCTTGCAAGATGCAGCAGCCCTGCGTGCTGCGCGACGTTGACGCCCACCGCGTGCAATGAATCATGGTCGGGATGACCGCCTTCCCAAGCTGGCAAGTACAGCCCGCGCAGAGACGGGCAGGCGTCGATCCAGCCGCGCAACCAGTCCGCGGCATCGCAAAGGCGGTGCATCAACGCGCCATCGTCGATCTCCAATTGCTGCCCAACGAAGATCACGTCGTTCGACCCAACGCCGAGTTTTTCCAGCACGGCGAGCGACTCGCGATTACGCGCCTCAGGGGACGCACCGCCCACAGTGCCCGTGGTCATGAATGCGCAGACCACCCGAGCACCGGAGACACGTTCATCGAGGATCTTCTGGAACACACTGAACTCGTCGTCCTGGTGCGCAAAAAGAAAAAGTGCGGTGCCTGCGGTCATGCCATGACGGTTCGCGTTCAAGACTTGGCGCGTACGCGCTTGAGCCGGTGCGACTGTGCGATCTCGGTCACGAACTTGATCTTGGCCGGGATCATGAACGGTTGCAGCCGCTCCTTGCCCAGCTTGCGGATGCCGCTGCGCGCCGCGGCCTCGTCGAAGCCCTCCCGCAGGATGACCTGCGCACAGACGATCTTGCCCAACAGCGGGTTGGGCTCGCCGTACACCACGGCATCGGCCACTTCTGGGCAATCCAGCAGCACGGCCTCGACTTCGGCTGGGTACACCTTCTGGCCGCCGACATTGATGATGTCGGACTGCCGTCCCAGCACGCGGATCCATTCGCCATCAGTTTCGACCAGATCGCCCGTCATGAGGAAGCCGTCTTCCGTGAACGGGCTGGGCGCATTGATGTACCCCAGCATCGCCGAATCGGCACGGATCTGCAGCATACCGTCGACCACGCGCACGTTGTAGCCTTCGCCCCCGAGCTTGACCCAAAGCGAGTCGGGCGAACGCGACTTAGCGCGCAGCACGCCGAGTTCGATCATTCCGTAGGTCTGTCGCAACTCGATGCCCGGGAACACCTTGCGCATGTTTTTCAGCGTCGCTTCAGGCATTGGCTCGGCGCCGTAGGTGATGAGCTTCAGCGAGCCGAGGTCGTGCCCCGTGTAGGCCTTGCTGATCAAGAGCATGCTCAGGAAACTCGGCGTGGCCGGCAACAGCTCGATGCGGTGCGCAGCCACCAGGGCGCACACCTGCTCGGGCGAACGGCCGGCCGGCACGACGATGAGGCACAGGTTCGACAGGCAGTGCAGCAGCGTGTTGAGCCCACCCCAGTGGTCGAACAAGAGGAAGTTCAGGGTGATCATCGCGGGGCGAACCGCGTGAAACTTCTCCATGAGCTTGGAGAAATCGTGCACCACGGCCTTCGGCTTGCCCGACGAGCCGGAGGTGAAGAGCACCAGGCCAGGCGCGGCGCGCTCGATCACGATCTTGTACAGATCAGGCAACGGCCTCGCGGCGAGCTTCTCGAAGCTGGCCTCGGTTTTCGACACGTCGATCAACCATTCGGGCGCCACGTCGTCGATCGAGGCGCCGAGGCTGTCGTACGCCTCGGGCGTCAGCGGAATGATGATGCAGCAACGCTCGATGAGGGCCAGCAGCATGCTCACGGCCAGCGCCGAGTAGTCGCCGCGCAGGATCACCGGCACGCCGGGCTGCACGCCAGCCGCCTCGAGCGCTTCCAGCTGCTGCCCGATGGCGGTGGACAGTTCGCCGTAGTTGACGGAGGCTCCGCGGAATACAACCGCCGGGGCTTCGGGTTTTGACGCGAATCGGTCGAGAAGAAATTGGATCTGGCTCACGGTCAGGCCTTCAAACTTGGATGAGGACGGTGGCCCAGGACAAGCCTACGCCGAAGCCGCAAAGGACGATGGTCTGGCCTTCGGCGACGACGCCCCGGTCGATGAGCTTGGCCAGCACCACGGGAATGGAGGCCGAGACGAGATTGCCGGTGTCCTCCATGTCGACGATCATCTTCTGCTCGGGTATCTGCAGCGCACGCGAGATGCCGTCGAGAGCCAGGCGGCTGGCCTGGTGGAACACGAACAGCGAAATGTCGGAGACGGCAAGCGCATGCTTGCCGAGCATCTCGCGCACGGCCGCCGGCACGGCGTTGTTGAAGAAGCTCAACAGCCCGATGCCGTCCATGCGGATGTGATCGTCGCTGTAGATGCGGCCACTGCGGTCGAGCTCGGCGGGTGGACCGCCGGCGGTCGACGGATGGCGGGCACCGCCGTTCTTCACGATGAAGCGATCGGCGTTCTTACCGGACGTGCCGAAGCTCGCATCGGTCACACGCAGCCTCGGCTGCTGCGCGGACACGACCGTTGCCGCCGCCCCGTCGCCGAACAGCGGCCGGATCGACCGGTCCAGCGGATGTACCAGGCGCGAATAGGTATCAGCGGTGACGACTAGCACGCGACGCGCGGTGCCGCTCATCACGAGGCTGCGCGCGATGCCCAGCCCATAGACGAACCCCGAGCAGGCATGCGTGATGTCGAAGGCCATGACCGAGGGCTGCATGCCGAGCCGGCCATGCAACAGCACCGAGTTGGGCGGAAGCACGTGGTCCGGCGTCTGCGTGCAGAAGATCAGTGCGTCGATGTCGGCCGCGCCGATGTCGAGGCGACGGAACACGTCGGCGCTCGCCTGCATTGCGAGATCGAGCGCGGTTTCGCCTGCGGCTGCGATCGGCCTGGAGGACACACCGGTTCTCTCGACGGTCTTGGACATGTCCCAGTGCGGGTTCTCGGCCTGCAGCTGGGCGTTGGTCACGGTCAGGGCGCCAAGGCTGTAGCCGATGCCCTCGATGCCGACGCTGGCGTTATTTGTCATCGAATTTGCTCCAGAACTCGCCCAGGGCGAACGGCTTGCCGTGGCCCGGATGCACTACATAGCCCGCGTCCAGCTGGCGCAGTTCTTCAAGCGTTTGCGCCAGCTTTTTCTTGTCGCCGCCGGGCAGGTCGGTCCTGCCGGGGGCTCCGGGCAGCAGTGTGTCGCCGCTGAAAAGGTTGTTGCCGACGATCAGGCAGGTGCTTCCGGGCGTGTGGCCCGGCGTGCGAATGACGCGCACGACGAACCCATCGAGCGCCAGTTCGTCGCCCTCCAGCTCGGCCAGATTGCGGTCGAACTCCGGCACCTTGATGCTGGTCTTGCTCTCGAACAGGATCTTGTAGATGTTGGCCTGCTTCATCAGCTTGACGTCGTCACCGTGCAGGTAGAACGGAATGCCGAATTTTTCCTGCACGGCGGCCACAGCGCCAATGTGATCGTAATGCGCGTGCGTGTTGACGATGGCCACCGGTGTCACGCCGAGCGTGTCGATGAGCGCGAGCAAGCCCTCAGCGTCGCTGCCCGGGTCGACGATCAGCGCCTTGCGCTGCGCATTGCCGACCACATAGCAGTTCTGCCGCCATTTGCCGTTGGTGAAGGTGGAGACGCTGTCGCCGTCGGTGCTGCTCTGGGTGTGGCTCGTGCTGGTGGTCATCACAGCCCCCCGAAATAGAGCGTCTGGCACGTCATGTTGCGCGCCAGGGGTGAAGCAAAGAAATTCACCGCATGAAGAATCTCGTCCACCTCGAGCACCTTCGGCTTCAGCATGTTGGACTGCTTGGCAGACACGGCCTTTTCGCCGAGCGCCTCAAGCATGCCCGAGTTGCTCACGAGCGACAGGCCCAGCGTGTTGATCGTGATGTCGGCGTTGCCGCATTCCCTGGCGAGCACGTTCGAGAAAGCCTCCACCCCCGCCTTGCTGGCGTTGTAGAGGGAGCTGCCGGCACTGCCCAACGGAACGTTGATGGACGAGAAGTTCACGATGCGGCCGTACTTCTGGCGCTGCATCAGTTTGAGCGCTTCCCGGGAAACGAAAAAGGTTCCAAGCAGGTTGGTGCGGATGATGGCCTCGGCATTGGCCGCCCGCGTCAGGATACCCAGGCTGGCCTGGGAAACTCCCGCGTTGTTGACCAGCAGCGTCAACGGCACCTTGAGCGCCGCGATGTCCTTGAACATGGCGACGACGCTCTGCTCGTCGCTGATGTCGACGACGAAGTGCGTGTAGTTCGGGTGCTCGATGTCGGACGACTGCCGCGAGCAACCCGACACGATGGCGCCGGCCGCGAGAAGCCGCTCGACCAGCCCTCGGCCCAGGCCCCTGCTGGCACCGGTGATCAGAATGCGGCCGTCCTGCATGTTCAAGACAGCAGGTGGGTCACGTGCTGCAGCAGCGTGCCGACGGTGGCGAAGGGGCTCTGCTCGGTCTCGAAGGCGGTGTCGTCCACCACCGTGATGGCCTTGCCGGTCTTTTCTTCGATGATCCGCTCGACGGCCAGCAGCAGGCGCACCAGCGCGAGCGAGTCAACGTTGCTGCCTTCGCTGAGCAGCGCGGTGCTCGGATCGTTCGCGATCTGCGCGTCGGCGTCCTGGTCTGCGTTCACTTCGAGGATCGCCTCGTCGACGATCTGTTTTGCCAAGTCACTCATGATGTTCCTTCCAGTTTAAAAATAGTCCAGGTCTGCCAGCGAAAAGAACAGGTCCGCTCGCGCCATGGCGCCGCGCCTGCCCTCGACGGCATGAACAAATATCGGCGTCGGATGCGGTAGGTGGCGGTCGGGGATGCCGATGAACGGAAAACCGCCCATCCACTTCAAGGCCGGGTTGTGCAGGTTCGCAATGGTGAACACCGCGTCGCAACCGGCGTCGGCCGCCACACGCGCCGCCATTAGCTTCAGGTGCACCGATTCTCCGCCCGACAGCGGCCGCGACAACACGGAATCCATGATGACCATGATCTTCAACCCTGCCAGTTCGACCTGCTTGAACGCCAGGTAGCCCAAGCATTCCTGCTTTTTCCAGAGCCACTTCACGTCGCCGCGGAACAAGGTGCCTTGAGAAAATCGCCAGTCGACGAACGCATCGTCGCGCGCGAGGTGCGGGCCTGCATAGTCCCGAAAGCGCCGGAACACCTCGGCCCTTTCGGCTTCTTGCGGCACCGGACCGAACATCAGCCGGGTGCCCCATGCGCACGCGCCCGCGGCCGCGCGGATCAGCAACCGCCAGGGTGACGCCAGGAAATTGCCGAACGTGATGAGCACGCGGTTCGACACGAAGCGCCCGATCGCGCCCGCAACGCCGATCGGCAAGCCAGCCGCCTGCAGGGAAAACGCAACCGGGAACTTGAACAGCTTGCGATAGAAGATGTCGCTCACCTCGTTCGAGGTGTGAAATACGACGTCAATGCCTTCAGGCGCACGCACCGCACGGGTCATGGAGATCATGGTGGCGGCGTTGCGCTCTTCGGGCTTCACCACGAGGTCGGTGACGGTGGCCCCTGCGCAAGACTCTGCCGCGCCCAGCGACACGCGCCGCGGCTGCAAGAAAGAGCGGCCCACCAGTTCACCCTGCGGGTTTCGGGCGCTGATGCTCGTGGACACGCCGCCCGGGTTGCCCAAGTGCTTCCAGCGAAGGTGCTCTCGGTCGATGACTTCAGGAGTGGAATACACCGCGGCACCGACTGCGATCTGCTCGTCGAGTCTGTCCGCCTGAAGCGCCTCCAATCGAATCTTGTTCATCAGATTTGTGACGCCTGTGCTCAGATTTTCTTATCGATCGAAAGAACGACCAGACCCACCACCACCAACGCCAGACCGATCCAATAGCTTCCGCTAGGCATATTGCGCTGAATGATGGCCTGAAAAATTGCGGTAAAGAAAATCGCGGTCGAAGAAATTGGGTAAGCATATTTCACGTCGAAACGCGACAAAATATAAACCCAAAAAATCATGGCAAAGCCATAGATAAAAATGCCGAACCACAACCACTTGCTAGTGAGCAACGCGTTGATCGACAAACCACCGAGCGCAAAAACTTCTTTCGAAGCCTGGGAAAGCACCAACTGCCCTGCGCCCATGATCATTGCAAACAGCAATGTCAGCATGACATTAAACATTATTCGATTTGTCCGTGTTGGAGTAAATATTTTCCGGCAACTAGATTACGGGGCACGTCGTGAAATCTTCTTGTGCAACGGGGTACGCGGAACTGCCGCAATGTCCTGACCGAAGAACGAAAGAATCAATTGAATTCCCATCAGAATGGGGAGCGCTGCAAGCATAACCGTACCCGAGGAGGTTTCAACGCCAACCCGCATGGAATTGATCCAGTGATAGATACCAAAAACACCACCGCCGCAAAACAATAGAAGTCCAACGGGCAATTCCAGCGAGCCAAGCGACATGTCCCGCAGGTAGTAGTTATAGCCAATTCGCTTCATGAAATTTCTCGCGTGCTTGAAAAGAAATTCAGTCACGATTTTCGAGATTTTCAGGTTACTGACCTCATCGCCGTATTGCGCCTCCATTGGCACATCCATGACCACTGCGCGCAATGTGTTGAGTCGGAAAAGCACATCAGTTTCAAAGAAATAGCGCCGACTCAATTTCTCCATAGGCAGGTGTTCCGCGACACGCGCATGAATGGCTGTGTAGCCGTTCGTCGGGTCGAAGAGGTCCCAGTAGCCAGACGACAGCTTGGTCATCAACGAAAGAACCGCGTTCCCGAACAGACGAACCTTAGGCATGGCACGGACCTTTTCCAAGTCGAAGAAACGGTTCCCCTTGGTGTAGTCGGCCTCGCCCGAAAGGATGGGGTCAACAAAATTGGGAATGAGCGCCGGGTCCATCTGACCGTCACCGTCGATCTTCACGATGACTTGGGCCCCATCCTTGATTGCCGCGCGATAACCGGTCATCACTGCGCCGCCGACGCCCTGGTTTACCTCATGGAAAACGATCGTGATTCTCGGGTCGGTGCAGTTCGCCTTGACGAAGTTGCCAGACTGATCTGGACAGGCATCGTCGACCACGTAGATTTTCCAGACATATGAAGGTATCGAGGCAATCAGTGGCGCTATGTGGCGGGTGACCTTATAGGACGGAATCACGACCGCGATCCGGGCGCTGCACGTCTGCGTTTCGTAGCTGGTGGAAGTCATTGTTTGAAAGATACTTCGCTGAAAGTGACGGGAACATCGGTCTGGCCCGACGCGTAGACAACGGCAACGGCAGCGTTCCGGGGAGCCCTGACTTCCATGGAATAAGACTTGGTGTCGGCGGTGCATTCGAAGACTTGAATGCTCACCCCGATGAAGCGCCCGGCGGCATCCATCCAGTTCACCTGCATGCGTCCCTGCGTCGGTTGTGTGCCGCACTCGCTTTTCACGCTGTTCTTATATCGGCGTCCACCGACCACGGGAACCTGCTGCGTTGCTGCAGCCGTAACATTGACCGAGATGCGGCCCTTGACCCTCTCCAACATGCCGGAAGGCAGATACCAACCTTCATCCGCAGCGAATTCGGGGTTGCGCAGCAGTTCCTGAACGAATCGATATTGATCCTTGACGCGCCGCACGGCGATGGGCGCGAACGAAGCAACAGGATCGCTTGCATCCTCAATTAGTCTTCGCTGGCCGGGTGTGCCCCAGCCGCTGTCGAGAATGACATAGTCGCTTCCCGAAAGCACCAGCACCTTGGCCATAGAGTCCGTCGAGGCGGCACCGCCCACGGCGCGCTCGAAGCTCAGGTTGTACCAACTGGGGTACAGCGCATCTGCATGAAGGCCGGCACCCAACGGTGAGGAAAAAACCGCGACCGGCGAGTCGTCAAGATTGAGTTTGTTCACCACGTCGACCGCGCTGCGGATGGGAAGCCGCTCGCGCAGGAACTCGTCTCTTCCCGTCTCACTGAGCAGCGGCTTCGCCACGATGTCTCCATAGTGAGTTGCCGATTTCAGGAAGATCAGGTTCAGAAGCACGACGACGGCGCCAGCGATCCAGAGCGCCCTGTTCCACGCCGATGAGGCATTTTCCCGCTGAGAGAACGCAGCAGCGATAAAGGCAACCATCAACACGTAGGCAGGAAAAATGTAGCGCAGGTAGGCGATGGACTGAAACGTCACAACAGCCGAAACCGCGCCAACGAAAAGAATAGCGAGCGCGCGCTGCTTTCCCTTGCGTGCCACCAGCACTACTGCGGGCAGCAAGAGCAATAGCCACTGGAAACCGCTCGCACCCGGCCAACTTTCCAAGAACGTTTCGGTGTGGAAGGTTGCCTGGTAGAGCGTGTCCCATTTAAAGCCCTTGGTCCAGCGCGAGTCCTGGAAGTTGGCAAGAGGCCACAATTTCGAGCGGAAGATCTCGTTGAAATACGGGAACAACGGATTCTTGGTGAGCACCCACGCGGTGAAGTAGGGAACGCAGCCTACGAGCGTAAAGAGGCCCAGTGCACGTGCGAAACGCCACGCCGATGCCTTGGTAGCCCATCTGCGGAAACGCACCAGGAAGATGATGAACAATCCGGGGAGGATAGCCAGCGTGATCGCCTTTGCGGCCAGTGCGCCGCCAAGCAGGATGGCCGCGGAGCGGATGTCGGCAGGCCGCTGCCCGTCGCGCTGCAGCGACCTGAAAAGGGATAGCGAGCCGGCCACTGCGAAGGCGGCCCAGACCGACTCTATGTAGAGGCTGCTGCTTTCGAGCAACGCCAGCGGCGTGGTGAGCAACAGCAGCGCGCCCCATTTCGCACCAGCACGGCTGCCGCCGGCCCACAGAACGAGCTCGTGCACCAAGCAGCAAGTGGTCAACACGAAGCCGACATTGACGAGACGTGCGCCTGTTTCGCCTGCCAACATGTAGCCCAGCGCAAACAGCCAATCACCCATCATCGGCATCACCGCCCACGCATATAGGCTGACGTCGAAGCCCCAGAAATGGCGCGCCGCAAGGTGCGCTGGAATGAAAAGGTGTGACGCTAACGCGTCGTGCCCAGTTTCAGGCATCAAACCCACGACGAAGTGAGACAACGCCACGCCAACGATCAGCAGATCCAGCCAGGATCTCGACTTGATGCGCGCAAGAGTCTTCATCGACAACAGCGCCGTACGAACATGCCGCCAGCCGAAGACGATCGGCAATGCCAGCGCGATGGCGTACAAGCCCGGGTAGTTGATGGGTCGATGCGCGGCAAGGCCGATCAGCGAACCATAGACTACTGCGCCCACGAGCAATGAGACCAAGATAGAAGGCGCATCGCCACGCTTGCTCCACACCGTCAGCACCGTCGAGCCAACCACGTGGCTCGCGAGCGCGATCCACGCCACGACCAGCAGGGCGCCTACCGTGCCGGTAATCAATGCGATAGCGGTTGCCACGACCACGCCGGCCGCAAAGCGATGGATGCCGAGCCAGCGCGCGCAGATTTCTGCGGCGAACATGCCGCCCGTCAGCACTACGGCGTACGGCTCAAGCGCATCCCAACGGAGAGCGGCGATTGAATGCCAACTCAGCTGATGCAAGCCTGTTGCCGTTGCTACGGCTCCCAAGAGGAGCAGCGCAAGCACGGTAGTCCATCTGAAATTCATTGGCGACGCTTAGAAAAAATGCGAGACGGTGAGTGGTTCATTTTCGCCGTCGTCAAGAATCGGCCGAAAGAATGTGGGCCGTATATACAGCCGCATAAGAAAGGAAAACGGAGACGGCGCCCCAAGAGCGCTAATGCAGACCCGCCGCGTACGGCGTCATTCAAATACTTCGGCGTCGGCCAGACGTTTGCCGGCTTGGTCTTTGGCGGACAAGATGAAATCAGTCTGCAGGTCGGGCCAAGCGATGGCGATCGCCGGGTCGTTCCAGGCAATACAGCGTTCGTTGGCAGGGGCGTAGTAGTCAGTTGTCTTGTAAAGGAAGTCAGCGGTTTCGCTCAGCACCAGGAACCCGTGCGCGAATCCCGCGGGCACCCAAAGTTGCTTGTGGCTTTCTTCGCTCAGTTCCTGTGACACCCATTTACCAAAGGTCGGCGATTTGCGCCGGATGTCCACTGCCACATCGAGCACCGCGCCGCGCACCACACGCACCAGCTTGCCCTGTGGCTGCTGGATCTGGTAGTGCAAGCCACGCAGCACTCCCTTGGCTGAACGCGAGTGATTGTCCTGAACGAAATCGACATGCTGGCCGACAGCTTCATCGAAGGCTTTCTGATTGAAGCTTTCGAAGAAGAAGCCCCGCGTGTCACCGAACACTTTAGGTTCGATCACCATCACATCGGGGATGGCCGTTGGCGTAGCTTTCATGACCGCACCTCATCGTTCAACAGGTGCCGCAGATATTTCCCGTAGCCGCTCTTCTCCAGCGGAGCCGCAAGCTTCTCCAATTGCTCGCTGGAGATAAAGCCATTGCGCCACGAGATTTCCTCGGGGCAGGCAATCTTCAACCCCTGCCGATGCTCCAGCGTCGCAATGAACTGGCCCGCTTCCAGCAGGCTGTCGTGCGTGCCCGTATCCAGCCATGCATAGCCGCGCTGCATGATCTGCACGTTCAACTGGTTCAACTCGAGGTACGCTTGGTTAACAGCGGTGATCTCCAACTCGCCACGCGCGCTTGGCTTCACGGCCTTGGCAATATCCACAACCTGGTTGTCATAGAAGTACAGCCCCGTGACCGCGTAGCTGCTCTTCGGCTTGAGCGGCTTTTCCTCGATGCTGCTGGCCTTGCCCTTCGCGTCGAACGCGACCACGCCATAGCGCTCCGGGTCCTGCACGTGATACGCGAACACGGTGGCTCCCGACGGCTTCTTGTCGGCGTCCGCCAGCAGGTTCACGAAATCGTGGCCATAAAAGATGTTGTCCCCCAGCACCAGCGCGCTGGGCGAGTTGCCGACGAACTTGTCCCCGATGATGAAAGCCTGCGCAAGCCCGTCCGGGCTGGGCTGCACTTCATACTGCAGATTGATGCCCCACTGGCTGCCATCGCCCAGCAGCTGCTGGAACCGTGGCGTGTCCTGCGGGGTGCTGATGATCAGAATGTCGCGCATGCCGCCGAGCATCAGCGTGCTCAGAGGGTAGTAGATCATCGGCTTGTCGTACACCGGCAGCAGCTGCTTGCTGAGCGCGAGGGTTGCGGGGTGCAGGCGAGTGCCCGAGCCACCGGCCAGGATGATGCCTTTGCGTTGCGTCGTCTTGGTCATGCTTTTCTTTTCGTGGGTGTTCTTCAAAGCGTCTCGCGCAGCATGCGCGCAACGCCTTCCTGCCAAGGCGGCAGGCGCAGGCCGAAAGTGGTCTGCAGCTTGGTGGTGTCAAGACGCGAGTTGTGCGGGCGCTTCGCCGGGGTCGGGAAGGCGCTGGTCGGCACGGCCTCGACAGCCTGCGGGCCGGCCTTGAGCTCGACGCCGGCCTGCTGCGCCATTTCGAGCACGAAGCGCGCATAGCCGTGCCATGTCGTTTCACCGCCTGCAATCGCGTGATAGAGCCCGGCCTTGGCCGGATCCTGCAGCGTGGCGCGGATGGCATGGGCCGTCACGTCGGCCAGCAACTCGGCACCAGTGGGCGCACCGAACTGGTCGTCGATGACGGTCAGCTTGTCGCGCTCCTTGGCCAGGCGCAGCATGGTCTTGGCGAAGTTGCCGCCGCGCGCGGCGTACACCCAGCTTGTGCGGAAGATCAGGTGGCGCGGGCAGTGCTGCGCCACCAGTTGCTCGCCTTCGAGCTTGGTCTGGCCGTACACGCTGAGCGGGCCGGTCGCGTCGTCTTCCTTCCAGGGCTTGCTGCCGCTGCCATCGAAGACGTAGTCGGTTGAGTAGTGCACCATCAGCGCGCCGATCTGCTGGGCGGCCTGGGCCACCACGCCGGGCGACGTGGCGTTGAGCTTGCGCGCGAATTCGGGTTCGCTCTCGGCCTTGTCGACGGCCGTGTGTGCTGCGGCATTCACGATCACGTCGGGGCGGACCTTCAGCACCGTCTCGGCCAATTGCTCCGGCCTGCTGAAGTCGGCGTGGAAATCGGTGCTGTCGAAATCGAGCGCCACCAGTTCGCCCAGCGGCGCAAGGCTGCGTTGCAGTTCCCAGCCGACCTGTCCGCCCTTGCCCAGCAGCAGCAGCTTCATGCCGCGGCCTTTGCGTCGTATTGCTTTTCGACCCACTCGCGGTATGCGCCGCTTTGCACGTTGCGCACCCACTCGCTGTTCGCGAGGTACCACTCGACGGTCTTGCGGATGCCGGTGTCGAAGGTCTCGGCGGGCTTCCAGCCGAGTTCGGCTTCGAGCTTGCGTGCGTCGATGGCGTAGCGGCGGTCGTGGCCGGGGCGGTCGGTGACGTAGGTGATCTGTTCCTTGTAGGGCTTGCCGTCTGCCGTGGGGCGCAACTCATCCAGCAGCGCGCACACGGTATTGACGATCTCGATGTTCGGCTTCTCGTTCCAGCCGCCCACGTTGTAGGTCTCGCCCAGTTTGCCGGCCTCGAGCACGCGGCGGATGGCGCTGCAGTGGTCCTTCACGTAGAGCCAGTCGCGCACCTGCATGCCGTCGCCGTACACGGGCAGCGGCTTGCCGGCCAGCGCGTTGACGATCATCAGCGGGATGAGCTTCTCGGGGAAGTGGAACGGGCCGTAGTTGTTGGAGCAGTTGGTGGTGAGCACCGGCAGGCCGTAGGTGTGGTGCCAGGCGCGCACGAGGTGATCGCTGGCGGCCTTGCTGGCCGAGTACGGGCTGTTGGGCTCGTACTTGTTCTCTTCGGTGAAGGCCGGGTCGGTCTTCGAAAGCGAGCCGTAAACCTCGTCTGTCGACACGTGCAGGAAGCGGAAGGCCGCTTTCTGGTCGGCCGGCAGCGCGCTCCAGTGGCCGCGCACGGATTCGAGCAGGCGGAAGGTGCCGAGCACGTTGGTCTGCACGAAGTCTTCGGGGCCGTGGATCGACCGGTCGACATGCGACTCGGCGGCAAAGTTGACCACGGCGCGCGGCTTGTGCTCGGCCAGCAGGCGGTCGACCAGGGCGCTGTCGCCGATGTCGCCCTGCACGAAGATGTGCTGTGGGTTGTTCTTGAGCGATGCGAGCGTCTCGAGGTTGCCGGCGTAGGTCAGCTTGTCGAGGTTCACGACAGGCTCGTCGCTGGTCGCGATCCAGTCGAGTACGAAATTGGCGCCAATGAAGCCAGCGCCGCCGGTAACCAAGATCATGGGGTCCCCTGAATGTTGAAGGTCATCGCCGTGTCGCAATGAACCTTAACGTTCGATTATCCCATTGGGCCAATTGGCGGAAACACAAGACGTTACCGTTCTGCCCTCGGCGTGTTTACAATCGTTCGCGATACCGCAGGAGAGCGGGCTACCCCGGTGGCCCTACCGAAGGCGCAAACTCCCATAAACGCTCAGGTCGGCCCGACGAAGTCTTGGATTTCGGCAAGGGGTCAGTACTGCATCAACTGAAACGCCGTCTGGAGAGACGCCACTTCACGTGGCGCACCGAAGGAGCAAATTCGTTGCAATGGCGCAACGAATGAATCTCTCAGGTACCGAGGACAGGGGGAGCGGCAACTTGGACAGCGGTCGTCCGGTTGCTTGCTATTAATTCAATAGTATTCACCCTCGCCCGCCGTTCAAGCGCAGCACCTCAAAGGTACTTGAAATGCGCGTGATCGTTCTTGGCGCCGGCCTGCTCGGCGTGACCTCGGCTTACTACCTCCAGCAACTCGGCCACGAAGTGACCGTGATCGACCGGCAGGCCACCCCGGCCGCCGAAACCAGCTTCGCCAACGGCGGGCAGATTTCCGTCAGCCATGCCGAACCCTGGGCCAACCCCAGCGCGCCGCTCAAGGTGCTGCAATGGCTGGGCAAGGAAGACGCCCCGCTGCTGTTCCGCATCCGCGCCGACATGCGCCAGTGGCTGTGGGGCCTGCAGTTCCTGCGCGAATGCACGCCGGCGCGCACCCGCCACAACATCGAGCAGATCGTGCGTCTTGGCACATACAGCCGCTCGATGTTGCAACAGTTGCGCCGCGACACCGGAATCGCCTACGACCAGCGCACCCAGGGCATCCTCCACTTCTATACGACGCAGAAGGAATTCGACGGCGCCCTCGCGCCCGCCGAGCAGATGCGCGCCCTGGGCTGCGAGCGCCAGGTCATCTCGGCCGATGAGGCCGTGAGGATCGAGCCCGCCCTCGCCCACATCCGCCCCAAGCTGGCCGGCGCCACCTACACGGCCGAGGACGAATCCGGCGATGCCAACCGCTTCGCGCGCGAACTGTCCCGGCTCGCGGCCGAAGCCGGCGTGAAATTCCTGATGAGCCACACCGTCACCGCCCTGCGCGAAGCCGGCGGCAGCATCGACCACGTGGAGGTCACCGATGCCGAAGGCCGCTTCCAGCGCATTCGCGGCGATGCCTTCGTGATGGCGATGGGCTCGCTGAGCCCGCTGCTCGCGTCGCCGCTGGGCATCCGCCTGCCGATCTATCCGGCCAAGGGCTATTCGGTCACGCTGCCCGTCAAGGACGCCTCCAAAGCGCATCAGGTCTCGCTGACCGACGACGAATTCAAGCTCGTGTTCT
>Ga0157369_10001083_pt1 | contig 34030 bp, 31 predicted proteins | sample C25metaG_FD_113461 | JGI IMG/M metagenome (GOLD analysis project Ga0157369, IMG submission 113461) | Corn rhizosphere microbial communities from Kellogg Biological Station, Michigan, USA - C2-5 metaG | ecosystem: Host-associated > Plants > Roots > Rhizosphere > Soil | place: USA: Michigan... | reverse complement strand
GTCATCTTGCCGCGATCGACCGTGCCGAACAGCTGCCCGCCCTTCTCATCGTCTCCCGGATAGCCGCCGACCGAGGTCAGGCCGTCGGGCGCCAGGGCGATGAAGCCGGCCTTGGCCAGGCGTCGGGCGACGTCTTCGATATAAGGGTTGAGGCCGCGGTTTTCGTGAACCACCACCACTGCGGGCAATTTGCCTGTGGCCTTGGCCGGGCGCACGAGGTAGCCGCGCACGGTGCCGTTGCCTGTGGGCGAGGGGTAGGTGATGTAGTCGGCGACGATGTCCGGGTCGGTGAATTTCACCTGTTCGGCCAGCGCGTAGTTGGGGCTCAGCGCCGCCAGCAGGGCGGAGGCGGTGAGGCCACCAAAGGTGAACAGCGCCGCGCGGTCGAGAAATTCGCGGCGGTTGATCTTGCCGTGGGCGTAGCCGTCATAGAGTTCCAGCAGTTCGGGGGCAAAGTCTTTCGCGGTCAGACGAGTCATCGGTGCAGTCCTCGATTAGCGGTGGCAGTCAATGTAGACCAGGATCAGCCCTCACGGCCATGGGCGGCGGCGGCCAGTTGGCCGGTGTCGACACGCACGAAGATCGAATCACCCACTGCGGTGAGCACGTCACCGGCGTACACCTCGCAGATCACGCGGGTCTTGCGCCCCACATCGCCCTCGACCCGTGCGCGCAAGGTGAGGGTGACGCCCATGGGCGTCGGCTTGATGAATTTGATGCCCAGGTTGCCGGTGACGCAGTCGATGCGCGGCAGGCTGCCGGGTTCGCGCTGTTCGGCGCGGTAGTGGTAGGCCATGGCGGTCCAGTTGGAATGGCAGTCCACCAACATGGCGATCAGGCCGCCGTAGACCAGGTCGGGCCAGCCGCTGTATTGGGCTTCGGGCAGGTGCTCGGCGACGAGGTGGAGGCCGTCCGCGTCCCAGCGGCTCTTGATATGCAAGCCGTGGGGGTTGCTGCCGCCGCAGCCGTAGCAAATGCCTTCCGGCGCGGTAATATCCTGGAGTGAAGGGGCGTGCATGCAGAGTCCTTATAGGTGCGTGTGCGTCTACTCTGTTTAGCAGGACAGGCGCCGGATGGGAATAAATCCCTGGTGTCGCCCTGTGTCCTTACCTCTAGCGGAGCGCTGCATGAAACGACGAATGTCCCCGGTCGCGGCACTGGCCTTGATCCTTGCCTATGGCGCCAGCGCACAAGCGGTGGAGTACAAGGACGTCAACCGCACCGCCAGCCAGATCAGCTTTACCTACCAGCAATTGGGGCAGCGCGTATACGGCACCTTCAGCGACTTCGAGGGCACCTTGAACTTCGACACGCAGCAGCCGGAAGCCGGGCATGCGTTGCTAAAGATCCAGCTTGCCAGCATCGACGCCGGCAGCCCGGACGCCAACGACGAACTGCAGCGCGCGTCCTGGTTCGATACCGCGACCTATCCGGTGGGCGTGTACGAATCCACCGGCGTCAAGGCCCTGGGGGACAACCGCTACATGATCAGCGGCCACCTGACCATCAAGGGCACCACGCGCCCGGTGGACGTTGACGTGGTGCTCAAGGAACAGGGCGGCATTGGTGTGTTCGACGGTGAGTTCATCCTCAAGCGCGGCGATTTCAAGATTGGCGAGGGCGAGTGGGCCGGCAACAGCGTGGTGTCCAATGACATCAACATCAAGTTCAAGATGGTCGCGCCGCAGCGTTAACGGGCGAACTTCTTTGCGCCGGCCACGCAGCCGATCACCGCGACCGTCACCAGCACCATGCCCAGGCTGACCTGCTCATGCAGCAGGCCTGCCGCCAGCGCCAGGCCGAAAAACGGTTGCAGCAACTGCAACTGGCCGACGGCGGCGATGCCACCCTGGGCCAGGCCGCGGTACCAGAACACGAAGCCGATGAGCATGCTGAACAGCGACACATAGCCTAGGCTCAGCCAGGCTGGCAGGCTGATGCCGGTGAAGGTTCTCGGCGCCAGCACCAGGCTCAAGGGCAGCACCACGGGAAGCGACACCACCAGCGCCCAACAGATCACCTGCCAGCCGCCGAGGCTGCGCGACAGCTTGGCGCCTTCGGCATAACCCAGGCCGCAGGCCAATACCGCCAGCAGCATCAGCACGTCGCCGGCCGGCGCGGCGCTCAGGCCCTGGGTGAAGGCATAACCCATCACCAGCGCGCTGCCGAGCACCGAGAACAGCCAGAACACCGGGCGCGGGCGTTCGCCGCCGCGCAGCACGCCAAAGACCGCAGTGGCCAGTGGCAGCAAGCCGATAAACACGATGGAGTGGGCCGAGGTCACGTATTGCAGCGCCAGGGCGGTGAGCAGCGGGAAGCCAATCACCACGCCAAGGGCGACGACCGCCAGCGACATCCACTGAGGACGTGCGGGGCGTTTCTCCTTGAACAGCCACAGCAGCACTCCGCCCAAAACGGCCGCGATGGCGGCGCGGATCATGGTCAGGAACACCGGGTCGAATTCCATCACCGCCAGGCGCGTGGCCGGCAATGAGCCGCTGAAAATCACCACGCCGATAAAGCCGTTGATCCAGCCTTGGGTGCCAGTGTCCAGGGTGTTGAGGCGAGAGGTACGTTCCATGAGGGTGTGCCCGAAGAAAGAGGGGGTTGCATGCGAGCCATCCTAGGGGCGAGCATTAAGACAATCAAAGAATTGTCATGGATACATCCCTATGCCCCGCGCCCGCTACAAATCCCTGGTCGACCGGTTCGCCGCAGACATCCGCAGCGGAAAGATGCCGCCCGGTACGCGTCTGCCGACTCACCGCCAGTTGGCTGCCGAACAGGGTCTGGCGCTGGTCACTGCCAGTCGGGTCTATACCGAGTTGGAGGCCATGGGGCTGGTCAGTGGTGAGACCGGGCGTGGCACCTTTGTGCGCGAAATCTCGCTGCCACCGGGGCAGGGCAGTGGGCAGATGACGGTGGCGGCGGGGATGCTCGACCTCAACTTCAATTACCCCTCGTTGCCGGGCCAGGCAGACCTGTTGCGCACGGCGTTGCGCCAGTTAGCGTTATCCGGCGACCTCGAAGCCCTGCTGCGTTACCAGCCCCATGCCGGGCGCCAGCATGAGCGTGCTGCATTCGCACGGCATTTGCTCAGCCGAGGATTGAGCGTGGAGGCCGACCAGGTGCTGCTGGTCAGCGGCGCCCAACACGGCTTGGCGGTCACGCTGATGGCGTTGCTCAAGCCCGGGGATGTGATCGCGGTGGATGCGCTGACCTACTCGGGCTTCAAGGTACTGGCCGAAACCCTGCACCTGGAAATTGTCGCGATCCCGGTGACGCCGACCGGCCCGGACCTGGAAGCCTTGCAAAACTTTTGTCGCAAGCGCCCGGTGCGCGCCGTATACAGCATGCCGACCCTGCACAATCCCCTCGGTTGGGTGATGGATCTGACCCAACGCGAACGGCTGGTGGCCATCGCCCGTCAGCACAATCTGGTGATCATTGAAGACGCGGCTTACGCGTTCCTTGTTGAAGACCCACCGCCCCCGGTGGCGACGTTGGCGCCGGAACGCACGGTGTATGTGGGTGGGCTGTCAAAAAGCGTGGCGACGGGCCTACGCGTGGGGTTTGTCGCGGCGCCGATGGAATCGGTAAAGACGCTGGAGCGGACCATCATGGCCACCACCTGGAATGTACCCGGCGTGATGAGCGCCATGGCGGTGGCATGGCTGGAGGATGGCACCGTGGCACAGCTTGAGGCGCAAAAGCGCGAGGACGCCCAGGCACGCCAGGCTTTGGCCGCTCAGGTGTTCAAAGGGCTGACCACCATCAGCCATCCCTCGTCGTATTTTCTATGGCTGCCGTTGGCGGAAGACGCCCGGGCCGATCAGGTCGCCATGACCTTGCAGCGCGACAATATTTCAGTGTCCACCGCCGAGCCGTTTGCCGTCTCGGGACATGTCCCGCATGCGTTGCGGTTGGCCTTGGGGTCGGTGCCGATGTCGGCACTGCGCGAAGCGTTGCTCAAGATGCGCAAGGTGATGGCGTGGTGAGCCGGTTTCAGCGGCTCACCGCTGGGCATCAGTACTTGTAAGCCTGACGCCCGATCAGCAGCCATTTGCCTTTCTGCTTCTGCCACACCTGGAAGTTGTCGATATCCGTCGGCACTTCGACACCGCTGTTCACCGCCAGGGCGTGGAAGTGGTTGCGCACCAGGGCGGTGTCGCCTTGCAGGGTGATGGTCTGGTTTTGCATTTCCAGGGTCTTGAACGCGCTGGTGTGGGTTTCCAGGTCAGCGATGAATTGATCTTTGTTCTGCACCTTGCCGCTGGAGTGGCCGTAGGTGAGCTTGTCGGCGGTCAGCGCGTGAAGCTGCTTGAGGTCCAGGTGAAGCATGGCTTGGGTCAGTTGGTCGACCGCTTGGGCCACATCCTTTTCGGCAGGGGCAGGCGCGGCTGCGACATAACCGGTGAACAGGCACAGAAAACCGATCAGCACTTTGACGTTTTGCATGGGTGTTTCCTTATTGTTGTTGGGGGCTGGCACGACAGCTTAAGTCGTCGTACAACCATGCAATATTTCGGGTGGGGAAGGAAAGTGAAATTTCGAAATATGTTGAAAAGATTAGGCTTTAAGGCGTTATAAAACACAAGGAAACTTATACGATGTCTCAACACGTCGATCTAATCATGCCTCGCTTCCTGTGCAAGTAGCACATCGCTATGCTACTGCCGAAACCTGACACTGCCCGAGAGACAAAATGGATTTTGACTGGCACAGCGACACGCTCACCCGCGCCACTCCGGTAACCCCACACTACAAAAACACTCAAAACGTCCGCCGCTTCATGCGTGAACACTGCGGCCCAGGGTTCAAATTCGACCGGCCGTTCATGGCCTGGATCCGCAACGAGGTGCCCAAGACCCTGGGCGACGTGGTAGACGAGTGGCAACGCCGAAACGAGGATTCACGCCCATGACACCCGACGAAAAATACCAGGCCGCCCAGCAACGTCTCGGCTATCAGCTGGATGAATTCAAAGTCGGTGGCAACTACACGCCACTGGTTCGCGACGGTAACCACCTGTACATCAGCGGCCAGATCCCCCGCGTGGGTGATGCCATCGTGCTGCCGGGCAGGGTGGGTGACAGCCTGACCCTCGCGCAGGCGCAAATCGCCGCTGGTATCAGCGCCTTGCGCTGCCTGGGTCTGCTCAAGCAGGCGCTGGGTTCGCTGGACCGGATCAAGGCGATCCCGCGCATCACCGTGTACGTGCGCAGTGCCGAGGATTTTGACCAGCAGAGTGAGGTGGCCAACGGCGCCTCGGATCTGTTGCACGAGATCCTCGGCAGCGCCGGGGTGCATACGCGTACGTCGGTGGGGGTGATGCAACTGCCGAAGTCGGCGGCGGTGGAGGTCGATATGATCGCGGTGGCGTACGACTGAGCCTGTGATGATTGCCCAGGGCACGGCACTCCTGTGGATTGCGGTGTCTGACATGGCGTGACGGGCGCCTTCACTGTACAGCGCTTGTGTCTTCGGCCCTGCCCAAGGCTGCCATTTGTCGGGACTGTCAATTCTCACAGGTGTGCGCCCCCCCCCACGGGTGTTTGCTTCTGCTAGCCAACGGGCTTTAGCGCGTTTCACACCTGGGAGTTTCAATCATGCCCTCAAACGATTCCGATCTCGTTCCACCGTCGCCCGTCGTCCCTGGCGAAAGTTCCAACCCCCCCTGTGCCTGGCCACAACGCTTAGAGAACCTCGAACCGCCTTATTCGCATTACCCACACATCAACATCCAATTGGCGCCTTATGACGAGAATGCACTTCACGGCTTAGGTATTCGGCATCTGCGTCCAAATGCGGTCTTCGTGTTCGAGCGTTGGACTGTTACAGAATTATTCGATTATTTCGCCATCTACCTGGGGGACCTGACGAACGCGGCTGCTGACGGCGTTGTGTGGGATAAGTCCCTTGACTTCCAGTACTTGTCGGTGCCAGAGGAACAGGTGCCTGAAGGTGAAGTGCTGATCTACGGTCTGGTCCAGCGCACAGGCAGTCAAACCCCCAGTACATCGCCTCCTCGGCTTTTTTTGTTAAAGACTACGCGGCCGGGTGGGGACAATACAAACGGGGACGAAAAGTGGCATTCCGGGTTGGTGATGAGCGTCGAGGGTTTTGCGGACGGTTCGACTATTCGACGGGAGGACATCGAGCTGGGCTTGTGTTGCTTGATCGAGCCGTACGAGCACATCCGCCATAACGATGAGATTCAGCTCCTTTGGAATGGCAGGTGGGTCACTCACACCGTTAGCCCCGCCGAGGCGCTGGGCGCTGGGCCGGTGCGCGTACATGTGCCTAAAAGTGTGATCGAAGCTGGCGGTGAATTGGGCATGCTGACCCTGCGTTTTCGGGTGCAGGACGTGGTGGAAAACTTCTCCGGGGAAAGGTACCAATACTCCAAGCCCTATTTCCTTAACGCCGAGCTGGACCCCAACCTTTTGCTGCCACCTTTTTTCTTCGTGGACGGTGAAGAACTGCTGACGCCCTGGCAAATTGACTTCGATACCCAGAGTGAGGCGGTTTTTGAGGTGCTGGCGCTTACCGTCCGGGAGGTTCCTGTGCCAAATCCCAGGAACCAGATCGTGGTGACCTTGCTTGGCACGTTGGCGGACGGCACTACCAAAACATTCGTATCAGATCCTGTGATTGATTCGAACTTCGGTTTTACCTACATCCCTGTGCCTAACGCGGTCATTGGCGAACTGGTGGGCGGCTCGTTTCGGGTGTCGTTTGCCTGGCAAACCGCCGGCGGTGTCGAGAAGCAACGATCCGGCAGCCTGACGATCACCGTGGATGGCACACCGGTCATGATGCCAGCGGTGACCGTCAGCCCCATCGAACTGGGCTTGATTCCGGCAGGCGAGGCCCTCACTGTCACCCTGCCTCCTTATGAGCCGCACAACCCCAGTTGGCTGGAAACCCTGTACATCACCCATACGCCGCCGGGCGGGGGTAACGCCGTCGTTTATAAAAACGAGCAGTTGGCAGGACCCCAAGGTGGCGTGCGTATCATCAGCGCCGACGAGATGGCCCCTCTCAATGGCCTTGGGCATATCAACATCTTCTACGAAGTCAATGACGGTAGAGTCCATGCCCTGGGCGGGAGTGCACTGACGATTCGTCAATCCGGGGTGCTCGGGGCTCAGGTGGGGGATCGTGTAGCCGACATGCCGCGCGCCAGGTTGCAGGGGGCTATCGGCAACAACGTGAACCCAGTGGATGTGGTCGGGCCAGAGGTACTGGTGACCTTTCCCTACCTCGGTACCTTGCCGGGTGACACGCTGCATTGGAGCTGCACCGGTTCAGGCGAGGGCGGCTCTGACAGCGGCGTCATCGAGATCAACGGAGGGAACTTCGGCATAGAGCTACCCTACCCGGTAGAGCGCCGGATTCTTGATAGGAACTTAAACGGCAGTTTAAACATTTCCTACTCCCTGGAACGCCCCGGCCCACCTCGGGTGGTAATGCGTTCTGAAGTGGCGAGGTTTACCGTAGGCGCCGGTGTAGAGTTGGACCTGCCCGTCATTGTGAACGCGAGTGTTACCCCGCCTGAACTCAACCCCACTGCGGCCCTTAACGGTACTGAGGTTATCGCCCGGTTCCGGCCGATGCGGGCAAACGACCACATCTATTTCGACTGGCTGAGCATTGACGGGCTGGGCAGCGTGCAGAAAGACGCACCCGGCAATCCGGCGACCAATGAAGCACGCGTAACCATCCAATCGCGGACCATTGCCCAGGGCATACGGGAAGGGGGCAACACGATCAACGTGCAATATCGCTTCCACCGCGGCAGCTTCCCTTACGCGTCGTTGATCGTGCCGCTGCACCTGTTGCCCTTGACCGGGTTGCCTACGCCGAGAATTGACGGCATCGATGGGCCGGTGCTGGACCTGTCGCAACTTAACCCGACGGCACGAACCCGTATATCGGTATGGCCGTTCATCCATCAAAACCAGCGGATGTGGATGACCTATAGTGGCACCTACGCCGAAAACGACGCACCGTTCACCGATCCTACCTACACCGCCGACCTGGTGACATTAGACGGTGAAACCAATGGGATTAATCCACCGACCCCGGTTGATGAACTCAAAAAACTCAAGGACGGCTCGAGGCTGACCATCGAGTTCTGGGTGAGCCTGGCCGAAAGCCTGGACAAGAACACGGCGATCCTGTTTGGCGTGCGTGAACATATTATCCAGGCGCTGCCCAGCGTGCTGCCGCATCCGTTCATCAATGGTGCGTCGGGTACTGGGCCAGATGTGATGGTGGAGCCGTTGTCGATTGAAAACAATACAACGGTGACTGTGAGTTATCCCGGCATGCGCGATAGCGATCAAATTACCTTTGTATGGGTGTTTGCCGACGGCACCAGCGAAGAGGCGGAAACGAACGGGTTGGACGGTGGCACGGTGGTGTTCAATCTGACGACTGCCAAAATGCTGCATCGTAGTGTGAATAGCACGGTGCAGTTGAAGTATTCGATAGTGCGTACCGGGGTAGCAGATCCGATACCGTCTCATGTACAGACGGTGAGGGTGAATACAATCCCATTGGCTAGTTTGCCGAGTCCGTTGATAAATAGTATCGCCGGCGATGGTGTCGTGAACCTGAATGATTTTTCTGGCAATGCATCGATTGCCGTAGCCAAGTGGCCTTTGAGTGCAACCGGTCAACGTATCTGGTTCACGTGCAGCAGTGCTGGCGTCGCGGATCAGGTATTTCCCCCAGCCGGGCATGTCGTCACGCCGGCGCAGGCTGAGAATGGAGTGACTCTCCCAAACTCAGTGTCACGCACCTGGTTGCAAGCCTTACCGGATAATCAACTGTTTACGGTGCAGTGCGATGCGACTTTTGATGGCCGTGTCGATCAGGCGGGGGCTGTGACCTTTCCACTAACGAACTACACCGTCAGGACACTGCCTGCCATAATTATGGATGAACGTACCTTGGACGTTAACCTTAAAGGATGGCTCCTTCAAAACTTCGGGTTTACCGATCTGGCGTATACCGGTGCAGCTGGCCGTAAGGCTAGTGGCGGGTCAGGGGCTTTGACATACCGCTCCACTAATACATCGGCCGTTACCGTCGACTCTAGGAGCGGACGACTTACATTTACAGGTACAGGCAGTGCGACAATTACCGTATCGGATTCGGCTAATCAGTCCAAGAGCTACCTCATCAGAGTGACAGGAGGCGGCAGGATATGTCGCCTTTACGGATACGGTGCGTGGCAAACTGTCTACGATCAAATCACCAGTACGGGTGCAAGCATGCTTAGATATGATAGCGCTCGTAGCCTTCATCGTGAGTTCGGGAAAGATTTTCCGCATGCAGAATCTGCTTGGCTTAACGAAGGTGTTCCACCTTCATCCCCAGCAACTCCTTACAGTGCGCACATCCGCAGTGGACGGGGATTAAATTATGATGAGTGGTCTGCCAACAGTCATGGACTTGGTATTTTCTAACTGATATGGAGTTCAACGAATTGGGGCGGATCTATTTAACTTGTGGATCCGTCCCGATTTTTCATCAAGTTAAGTTTTCCAGTGCGCTGAATGTTGTGCTAACCGCTCGCGCATGACGCCAATGTTCGCCTTCAGTTGCAACTTTAATAACCGATACCCATCCAGCGCACTATGGAAATGTGCACTTCCTTGGACACCGACGGCATCAACGAACGCAGTTGCGGCATCGCGGGATTCAGGCGGTTGAGCAGTTTCAGGTGTTCGTAATCGGTGACCGATTGGCCATTGATGACCCGGCTGTAGATTGCCGCGCAGCCGCGCAAGGCGCTGGCCAGGTTGTAGTGCTAAGAGTAGACGGCATATAGAGGCATAAGTCAGCGTTTTCACCGAGGGCTTGCCGGCGAAAGCGTCCGAGTGATCGCTATCGCCGGTAAGCCGGCGCCTACAGGGATGGTGTTCAGTCAGCTGTCAGCGGGGGTGTACGCGGTGGAATCAGGCGTTTGCTGCCGGTGGCTTCATAGGCAGAAGCAAAGCGCAGCAACGCCGAGTCATCGTAGGCTCGCCCTGCGAACGTCAGCCCCACCGGCATGCCGATATCCGCCATCACGCCCATCGGCACGGTGACGGTCGGTACGCCCAGGTGGCGGATGGCGAGGTTGCCGTTGGCCACCCAGATGCCATTGCTCCAGGCAATATCTGCGCTGGCTTCGTTCACGTCGGCATCCGCCGGGCCTACGTCAGCCACGGTCGGGAACAGCACGGCGTCGAGACCGAGCGTGTCCATCCAGTCTTCCAGGTCGATGCGGCGGGTCTGTTCCAAACCGCGCAGGCCATCGGGGACCGTGCTGATCTCGTTCCACGGGGTAATGCCGCGTTCGGCCATGCGCACGTATTCGTCCATGCCCGCGGCCAGGTCGTCCTCACGGTTGGGCAGGGTGCCGGGATCGTGGGGGAAGATTTTCGGGCCGTCCACATCCGCCAGGCGGTTGAGGGCCGGGTCATTGTTGGCACGCAGGAAGTCATCAAAGGCCCAGGCCGACAGTTCCCACAGTTCATCGTGGAGGAATTCCTTGGACACCAGGCCACGGGTGAACACGGTGGGTGCGCCAGGGCGGTCGCCTTCGCAGTTGGACACCAGCGGGAAGTCTACGTCGATGACTTCGGCACCGGCCGCAACCAACGCTTGGCGTGCGTCTTCCCACAGGTCGATCACGCTGGCGCGGGTGTTGATCTTCTGCCCGGTCGGGCCGCCAATGCCCGGCTTTTCGCTGGTGCCGGCGTCGGGGTCGGCATTGATGTACATGCGCGGCACGCCAAAGCGCTTGCCCGCGAGGGAAGCCGCGGGCACCGCCAGTTCAGCGTAGGCAGCAGGGCGCACTGAGGCGACGCTCGGGATCGGCACCCAGGGCTGCAGGCGCCACAGGTCGCCACGGGTGTCCGGGTCTTCGGCCACCACCACGTCGAGGATTTCCAGCAGGTCGGCCATGGTGCGCGCGTAAGGCACCACCACGTCCATGGTCGGCGTAAGCGGCCAGTTGCCGCGCACCGAAATTACCCCGCGAGACGGAGTGTAGGCGCACAGGCCATTGTTGGATGCCGGGCCACGGCCGCTCGACCAGGTTTCTTCGGCCAGGCCAAACGCTGCAAAGCTTGCTGCCGTGGCGGTGCCGGCACCGTTGGACGAGCCGGAGGCAAAGGGCGCGGTCAGGTAGTCGGCGTTATACGGGCTTTCCGCGCGGCCATACACGCCACGCTGCATACCGCCATTGGCCATCGGCGGCATATTGGTCTTGCCCAGGCAGATGGCGCCACCGCCGCGCAGGCGCTCGATGGTGAATGCATCGCGTTGGGCGACCAGGTTGGCAAACGCCGGGCTGCCGGAGGCGGCGGTCAGGCCCTTGACCAGGTAGCTGTCTTTGGCGGTGTAGGGAATGCCATCCAAGGGCCCCAGGGTTTCGCCTTTGGCCCGGCGCGCATCGGACGCCTCGGCTTCTTTCAGCGCTTCGGGGTTGCGCACCACGACGGCGTTCAAGGCGGTGGCGGTCTGCGGACCGTCGTAGGCATCGATTCGCGCCAGGTAGGCCTGGACCAGTTCAACGGCCGTGGTCTGGCCGCATTCAAGCGCAGCGCGCAATTGGGCAATGGAGACTTCGGTAACTTGCATCACGTTTTTTTCGCCGCCTTCAAGTGGGGGTATGGCGGCAGTCTACGTACAGATATTTCACAAAACCAGCGCCGCATACTCCGCATAGGCGCCACGCATCACCTGCCAGGTGGCCTCGTCGGCGGGAATCAGATGCTCGATCCGCAGGGAGGTGAGGGTAATGTCCTGGGGCATGCCGAAGGTGGTGAAGGTGGACAGAAAACTCAGCTCGCCATGGCTTGAGCGAATGCGCGTCAGCACCAGCGGCGGCAACTGTTCAGGCGGTTCGGTGCTGGCCGGTGTGGGCAAGCTCGCCAGCAGTGTAGCCAAGCCAGGATTGCCCAGCGCCTCACGGGTGGCGCGCTGCCAGGCCAGGGTGCGGATCTCCTCGGCATTGATCAAGTGATCGCCCAGGCCGCCGGGCTGCAGCAGCGTGGTCAGCAGGTTCACGCCGTCGGCGGCATCCGGCGCTATGCCCACCAGTGCGAACAACACGCCGGTGCTGGCATTCGCCGCTAGCACTTCCCATTGGCTGCCCAACAGGATCGCCGGGGCTGGATTGTTGGCGTGCAATACATGGCTGACCGCTTCGCGGATCGCGGCCATGGCGGGGGAGGCGAGCGGCGTGGCGCTGTAGCGCGGCGCGTATCCAGCGGCGAGGAACACCTCGTTGCAGCGATCCAGCGGTGCTTCGAGCGCTGTCAGCAGGTTATGCAAGGTCCCTGGGCTCGGCTTGGCCCGGCTGGTTTCGATGCAACTGAGGTGACGCTGGGAAACGCCAGTGATCAAGGCCAGGTCGAGCTGGCTCAGCTTGGCGTGCCTGCGCAGTTGGCGCAGGTGTTCGCCGGCGGTAGCAGGGGTGTCCATGGCGGGGTCATGACCTCCGAGGTCATTGCGAGGGCCCGAACCCTATCACTAACGTGGGCCTTTATCACCTCAAGGACGCGACCATGAAAAGACCCTATGTTGCCCTGGCTGGTTTGCTCGGGTTTTCGCTGTACACCCTGGCGACGATGCTCACGGCTGAGCAGTCGCTGCTGGCCTTTGGACGGGAACTGCTGTCACGGCCGGACACCGCGCAAGTGGTGATCGACCTGTACCTGATGGCGGTGCTGGCGTGCGTGTGGATGTACCGGGACACGCAGCGTCGCGGTCGGTCGGTGGCGTCAGTGGTGCCGTATTTTTTGCTCACGGCGGTGTTTGTGTCGGTGGGGCCGTTGCTTTATCTGGTGGTGCGGGGTGGCCCAGATGAGTGAGCTTCTGCAGGTCTACGCACTGTGCGTGCTGTTGCTGTGCCTGAAGATGTTTGCGATTTCCTGTTATCAGGGAGGCTTTCGGCTACGGGCGCGGGCGTTTACTAATCGGGAGGATGCCGCGTTCTTCAGCTGCGCCGCGCAGGCAGAGGAACTGCCGCAGGTGGTGAGGGCGGGCAAGGCGTGGGCGAATGACCTGGAGAATATTCCGCTGTTTTTTGTGATGGGCGGGTTGTGTGTGGTGTTAGGCACGCCCAGCGGGGTGACTGCCGGGCTGTTCGGCGGTTTTACCTTGGCGCGCGTGGCGCATACGCTGCTGTATTTGGGCGGATGGCAGCCTTGGCGCACGCTTGCCTATGCGGTTGGTACGGTGTGTCTGTTCGGGTTGGGTGGGTTGGTAGCGGGCGGTTTGCTCTGACGTAATTGTCGGCGCCGGCTGAGGGGTAGGCCTTCAGGGCATAGGTATCTATACAGTTCTGAGTACGGCGCTGGACCTGTGGCGAGGGAGCTTGCTCCCGCCAGCGCTCGTATGGACGACCACAATCTAACTGTCACCCCGCAATCCAAATGTGGGAGCTGGCTTGCCTGCGAAGGCGGCCTGATAGCCGGCCTGGATGTTGGATCTGATCGGGTACATATCCGTTATTTAGGTCACGGCTGCTATGGGTTCCGCCCTTACGGCGGGTCACTTTGGAAAAGAGCCCCAAAGTAACCAAAAGGCTCTTGCCCCAACACTCGGCACCTCGCTTAGGCTCGGTGTGCCCGTAATCCGACAGTGATTTGGGGGGGCGCCGCCACGCGCCATCCATGGCGCGGGGCGACTAAACCGGCATCCCTGCCGGTTTACCCCCCAAATCCCTGTCGAATTCCGGCCAGCGTGTTTGACGGGGCGCCTAAGATCAAAAGCGAGATCAAAAGCCAGATCAAGATCAAGATCAAGAGCGGCTCGCTTCGCATCGTGGGTACGCGGTTTTGTAGGCGCTGGCTTGCTGGCGATGGCGTCGACTCGGTCTGCCTGATGGACCGTCGCCAGAAACTATTTGGCGAGCTGTGCGTTGGAATCGGTGAGGACTGGGCGTAGCGTGGCGGTCAGTTACGACCTTTAACCGTAGGAGCTTGAACCCGTGCGGTCGACAAGGCGGATGCTATCCCGCCCACCCCGCTTGGACTCATACAGCGTGGTATCGCCTTGCTCAATCAACGCCGCCAGGCTTGGCGGCGGTTGATCGAACAGGTTGGCGCCGATGCTCAGGGTCACCGGCGCCGGCGTGTTGAAGGTTTGCGAGGCCAGTTGGTGAAACTGGTCGCGCAGGCTGCTGCCCAGTTCGACGATCTGTTCGGTGGAGGCCGGGTTGAGCAGGATCACGAATTCATCCCCGCCCAGGCGTGCCGCCAGCGCGCCGTGGGGCACCACGCCGCGGATCATCTCGCTCAAGGCGATCAGCAAACGGTCGCCGGCGGTATGACCGTGGAGGTCGTTGACCGATTTGAAGTTGTCGATGTCGATCAGCAGCAGCGCACCCGGTTGCGCCGGCGACACTTGGGCCAGCAGGCGCGGTGCGCGCAGGTCGAGGGCGCGGCGGTTGTACAGCGCGGTCAGTGGGTCGCGGGCGGCAAGGCGGGCGATCTGTTGTTCGCGGCGGTAGCGTTCGGAGCCGGTCATCGACAATGCAATCAGCATGATCGCCATGGCGCCTTCCACCAGGGAGACCTGAATGATCTCGCCCTTGAAGGCGGCGAGGTCGATCAAGGTGCCGGGGACCAGCACCGACAGTGCCTTGGCCACATAGAACGCCCCGTGGATCAGCAGTACATAGCGCAACTGCACCGCGCCGATGCTCAAGGATTTGCCGTGGGGCCGTAGCAGGAAGCTGGCGCGCAAGGTCGGCAATGCCACCAGCAGCGACTGCACGCCCAGCATGGCTTTGGACCACGGCAGATCGGCCGGCAGCGCCAACATGCCCAGCCAGACCACCAACATCAGCAGCCACAGCGGCGACAGGCGCACCTGGGTGAACCGCGCCACGCCGAGCAAAAACAGAAAGTGCGCGGTCACCAGCAAGCCATTGGCGAACCAGATGCCAATCATCAAGAAGCCATTGAGGCGCAGCAGCGCGAGGGTGGAGCCGACGGTGATGGTGGCGAAGCCGGCGCTCCAGTACAGCAGCGAAGGTTCGCGCACACTGCGCCATTCAACGGCCAGATACAGGGCGGCAGCGGCTGCCAGGGCAACGGTGAGTGCCAAAATCGTAGGAGGGTCGAGCGTCATTTCTTGCCGGGTCTGCCTGGTGTGCGTTTAGAACCAGGATTGTAAGCGCACACGCAGGTTTTTCAGAGCTTTCATCGTGATGGCACACGGCCAGGCGATGATCGGCAGGTCAGGCGCCCTTGGTCGTGGGCAGCAAGACCGTGAGGATGCCCACCAGCGGCAGGAACGAACACAGTTTGTACACGTACTCGATACCGTGGGTATCGGCGAGCAAACCGAGCAACGCCGCACCAATCCCGCTGAACCCGAACATCAGGCCGAAGAAGATCCCGGCGATCATGCCCACGTTACCCGGCACCAGTTCCTGGGCATACACCACGATGGCCGAGAAGGCCGACGCGATGATAAAGCCGATCACCACGCTCAACACCGCCGTCCAGAACAGGTCGACGTAGGGCAGGGCCAGGGTGAACGGCGCGGCACCGAGGATGGAGAACCAGATGACTTTCTTACGGCCGATCTTGTCGCCGATCGGGCCGCCGGCGAAGGTGCCGATGGCCACGGCGCCGAGGAACAGGAACAGGTACATCTGGGAGCTTGCGACCGACAGCTGGAATTTCTCGATCAGGTAGAACGTGAAGTAGCTGGTCAGGCTGGTCATGTACCAGTATTTGGAGAACACCAGCACGGCCAGCACCACCAGGGCGAAGGTCACGCGGCCTTTGGACAAGCCGTGGGTGGCTTTGCCGCCTTGCTTGAGCTTGAACAGGTTGAGGTGGTTGCGGTACCAGCGGCTCAAACCGTAAAGCACCAAGATGGCGAACACTGCAAACAACCCGAACCAGGCGATATTGCCCTGGCCGTAAGGAATGATGATCGCGGACGCCAGCAACGGGCCGAAAGCACTGCCGGTGTTGCCGCCGACCTGGAAGGTGGACTGCGCCAGGCCGTAGCGACCGCCGGACGCCAGGCGCGCAACGCGGGAGGTCTCCGGGTGGAAGGTCGACGAGCCGACGCCCACCAGGCCTGCTGCGAGCAGAATCGCCGGGAACGTGCCGACAAACGCCAGCATCAGAATGCCGATCAAGGTGCAGACCATGCCCGCCGGCAGCAGCCAGGGTTTCGGGTGGCGATCGGTGTGGTAGCCGATCCACGGCTGCAGCAGGGATGCGGTCAGCTGGAACGTCAGGGTGATCAGGCCTACCTGGGTAAAAGACAGGCCGTAGTTGGCCTTGAGCATTGGGTAGATCGACGGCAGCACAGCCTGGATCAGGTCATTGATCAAATGCGCCAGGGCGCAGGCGCCGAGAACACGCATGACCAAAGGGCTGGCTTGGGGTGTGGTGGTTGCAGCGGCGGGTGACGGGGGGAGGGTCGACATGCAGGCATTCCATACAAGGCAGCTAATCAGAGGCGGCAACTTCTTAAGGTCGCCATCCATTACAAAATGATTCGGCGTTCATGCTAGATTCAACAGGAATGCCTGTCTCGCGTAATTCGGGCGACAACCATCGCAAAAAGGGCGAAATGATTAAACCACTCAATGAATTCTTGCAGGAAATCAACGAAGGCGCTTGGGCGGTCATCAGTTCTGCCACCGACTACCCGGAAAACTGGGTGATCCCCGAACACAGCCACGAGAAACACCAACTGCTCTACGCCATCGAAGGCGTGATGGTGGTGTACTCGGCGTTGAACCAATGGACAGTGCCACCCAATCGCGGAATCTGGATGCCCGCCGGCCAAGTGCATTCCCTGCGCTGTGTGGGCACGCTGAAAATGCGCAGCGTATTCGTGCGCCCGGATCGCTTCCCGAACATGCCCGGCGAGCCGAAGACGGTCAGCATCTCACCTTTGTTGAGCGAACTGATCAAGGCGTCGGTCAGCCTCAAGCCACCGTATGCCGAGGACTCGCGGGATGCGCGGATCATGCACCTGATCCTCGACGAACTCGCCATCCTGCCGGCCTTGCCACTCTCGTTGCCCCAGCCCGCCGACCCGCGCCTGCAGCGCATTTGCCTCGCGTTGCAGGAAGAGCCCGGCGACGCCTCCACTGTCGCCCACTGGAGTGAGCGCCTGAACCTGGATCAGAAAACCATCCAGCGCCTGTTCCGCAAGGAAACCGGCATGACCTTCGGCCAGTGGCGCCAGCAGGCGCGGCTGCTGCTGGCATTGGAGAGGATTGCGGTGGGGGAGAAGGTGATCGATATCGCCCTGGAACTGGGCTATGAAAGCCCCAGTGCGTTTACCAGCATGTTCAAGAAACAGTTTGGCAAGACGCCGAGTCATTTCTTCAGGTAGAGCCGGTCAGCCGCGCGTTATGACTGCACCAGGCCGGCGTGCACGTCCAACAGGCTGTTGAACGCCTCGAGATCCAGCGGGTGGCTGAGAAAGTAGCCCTGGCCTTCCTCACAGTCCACCGCCTTGAGCATTGCCAGGTGTTCAGCCGTCTCAATGCCCTCGGCCGTGACGGTCAACGACAACGCGCGCCCCAGGCCGACGATGGCCTGGATGATGGCCTTGTCGTCTTCACTTTGCTCAAGCCGGCTCAGGAACGTGCGATCAATCTTGAGGCCGTCGAACGGGAATTCGCGCAGATAGCTCAGGGAGGAATAGCCGGTGCCGAAGTCATCCATGGCGATGCGAATGCCCAGGTGCTTCAGGGTGTGCATGATTGCCAGTGCGCCGACGGCATCTTCGAGCATCACGCTTTCGGTGATTTCCAGTTCCACCCGCGTGGGGTGGATGCCGGCGCTGTCCAGGGCTCGCCGTATGCGCTCCACCAGGTCGCCGCGCTTGAATTCCGTGGGTGAGAGGTTTACCGACACAAACAAGTGATCCGGCCAGGCGGCGGCACAGGCACAGGCGGTTTTCAGTACCCAGTCGCTCAGCGAGAGTATCAACCCCGACTCCTCGGCAATCGCGATGAAGGTGTCCGGTGCAATCAGGCCACGGTCCGGATGCTGCCAGCGAACCAGTGCTTCGGCACCCACCATCTGCCCATCGGCGATGCGGTAGCGCGGTTGGAAGTGCAGGCGCAGCTCCCCGTGCTTGATCGCATAGCGCAGGTCACTTTCCAGACGGCGACGCTCAATGATGCGGGCATTCATTTCCCCTGAATAAAAACGCCAGGTATTGCGACCGGCAGATTTGGCCTCGTACAGCGCAATATCGGCATAACGCAGCAACTCGGTGACCTCGCTGGCGTCGTTGGGCGCGAGGGCAATGCCGATGCTGGCGCTGATGAACACTTCCTGTTCGTCGATGCGGATGGCCTGTTCGATCGAATCGATCAACCGCCTGCACAGCGCCTCGACTTCCCCCTGGGTGCCTGCCTCGGTGAGAATCAACACAAACTCGTCACCGCCCACTCGAGCGACCAGATCCCCATGGCGCACACAGGCCGCCAGGCGGCCTGAGACGGCGTTGAGCACGCGGTCGCCAGCGGCGTGCCCGAGGAGGTCATTGACCGGCTTGAAGCGGTCCAGGTCCAGGCTGAGCATGACTAACGGTCGCCCCGACGTGGCCAGCGCCTTCAACTTGCCGTCGAGGAACGCTTGCAGGCGCGTGCGATTGGGCAACCCGGTGAGGGCGTCGTGTTGGGACAGGAACTCGATGCGCCGCCGGGCTTCGACCTCTTCGGTCACGTCGGTTGCCGTGCCTCGGAACCCGCCGCAGGGCATCTGCCGCGCAGACAGGCGCGTGGTGCGTTCCTGTCTGTCGGCATCGCGATAGCGGCATTGCACGCTGATATCGGGACGTCGGCCTGGCATGCTCAGCCATTGAGACAGCAGGCCGCCGTCGGTCTCCAGCAGGTCGTTCATCGTGGCGCCGATCCAGGTTTGCCGGGCCAGTCCGGTGACGTTTTCGAAGCGCTCCGACAGGTAAGTAAAACGCCAACCGGCATCGATTTCCCACACCCAGTCGGAGCTGGCCTCCACCACATCGCGAAAGCGTGCTTCGCTGGTGGCCAGGGCATTCTGGCTGTTTTGCAGCGACGAGTGGCTGGCATCAAGGGCCAGCGCGGCGGCGGTGGTGCGCCGCGAAATGACCCAGGTCATCACGCACACCAGCAGCGCAGCCAGGCCCAGCAGCGGCAGGCCTACGCCCATCAGGCGCAAGCCGGGACGAGCCGGCTCCCAGTGGAGGCTGCCGGCCGAGCCGTTGTCGCCGAGGGGGAAGAGCAAGGTCTTGCCGATTTCATCGGCGGTGGCGACGTGCAGTTTGTCCACGCCGAATTCATCGCCGATCACCGCCAGTTTGGCGCTGTCGAGAATATCGATAAAGATCAGCACCGACGCTGTCCGGCCGTCGGGCAACACCATGGGGTCGGTACCGGGGGTGATGGCGGCGGCAGCTACCAGTGCAGGGCTGCCGTGCACGTTGATAAAGGCCGTGGCGGGTGTCTCATTGTCTGCGCCCGCGCGAGCCTGCTCAAGAATCTCGGTGATGGGGCCACCGAGCCACTGGTTGAGTTCGACGGTCTGTAACTGGCCGTCAACGACGGCATACACCGTGCGGTCGGCGTCGTCGACCACGAACAGGCCTTGAAAGCCGAAATCATCGAACAGCGTGGCGCCGATGTTGCCACGGACAAAGGCCCAATCAGCGTCTACCGTCATATGCAAATGCTTGTAGGCGTCACTCCAGAAGGCGTAGTCCTTGACCGTCACCCGCAGGGACTTTTCCAGCGACTGCACGGCTTTGCGGGTATAGAACGCGCTTTCAACCTGCTCGGAGCGGTCCAGTTCATGGGCCAGATAGACCAACGAGTAGGCCGCGGCGGCAAACACCACAGCCAGCAAGGCCATGAACCTGAAGAGTGAGGTGCGCGCCAGCGACAGACTGGTGCGATCGGAAAGCGAGCGGACGATAGGGGCGAGAGCGTTCGGCATAGTTTCCCGCAGGGAGTCGCTGCTGGTCAGGGGTGTCTCTTGTTATCGGCAGCTCTGGCAAAACAATTAGACCGGCGGGGAGGGTGGCTGCTGGCGCGCGTTGCCAACCACGTCAATAGGGCCGCGACGCTCAGCACCGCAGCACTCAACTCGAATGTCGCCTGATACCCGCTCAGGTCGAACATCAGGCCGCCCACGATAGCGCCGGAAGCGATCGCCAGTTGGATGATCGCCACCATCAAGCCACCCCCTGTCTCGGCGTCGTCGGGCAGGGTTTTTGACAGCCAGGTCCACCAACCCACGGGGGCGGCGGTGGCGACCAGGCCCCAGAGCCCCAGTAATAGCGTGGTTATCACTGTGGAACTGCCAAACACGACCAGCGCCAGCGCAATCCCGGCCATCACCAGCGGAATAATGCCCAGCGTCAGAAACAGGCTTTTTTTCAGGAAGCGCTCAATCACCAACGTCCCCGCAAAACCAGCCAATCCCAGCACCAGCAAGATCAACGGCAGTCCGGACGCACTTACCTGGGTGACGGCCTCCAGAAACGGCCGCAGGTAGGTGAACAACATAAACTGGCCCATGAAAAACACACTCACCGCCAGCATGCCCAAGGCCACCGGCGTGCGTTTCATCAAGTGCAGCAGGCTGGTGTTTTTGGCCACGCCTTGAGCCTTGATTGAAGGCAGGCTGATCATCAACCAGGCCGCTGCCAACGTCGCGACGGGGACGACGCAAAAGAACGCCCCGCGCCAGCCGATCAAGCCGCCGACAAAACTGCCCAATGGCGCGGCGATCACCGTCGCCAAAGCGTTGCCACCATTGACGATCGCCAGCGCACGCGGCACCTGGGGCTCAGGCACCAGGCGCATGGCCGTGGCGGCCGACAATGACCAAAAGCCGCCGATGGCCACGCCGATTAACGCACGGCCAAGCATGAACACCGGGTAATTCGGTGCCAGCGCCACCACAGTGCCAGAAACGATCATCAGCACCGTCAAGGCCAGCAAGAGGCGCTTGCGCTCGACCCGCGCCGCTACGCCTGCGATCAGCAGGCTGGTAAGCAACGCAAACAGACCAGACACCGAAATGCCCTGGCCGGCTTGCCCCTCGGTAATCTGCAAGTCGGCCGCCAGGGGCGTGAGCAGGCTTACGGGCATGAACTCGGACGCCACCAGGGCAAAGGCGGCCAGGGACATCGCGAGCACAGCGCCCCAGTTTTTCGGGGTGTCAGAGATCACTTCAAGTTGCTCCTGAAAAAGCTGGTCAGCTTGTCGAACGGGATCAGGCCGACTCGGTCGTACAGGTCCACATGGCCGGCATCCGGGATGATCACCAGTTCCTTGGGCTCGGCAGCACGCTGGTAGGCGTCCTCGCTGAACTCAAGTGAATGGGCATTGGCACCGGCAATCAACAGCAGTGGTCGTGGGGAAAGCGTCTCGATGTCGTTGAACGGGTAGAAATTTATGAACTTAACGTTGCTGGTCATCGTCGGCCGTGTGGTGTTTTGCGGCGAGGCACCCGCCGGGGTGAACGCACCACGCGGCGTGCGATAGAAGTCGTAGAACTCATCGCCCACTGCATCGCCGGTCAGGGTCTGAGGCGTGCCGCCGGTGTAGACGGTGTTGCCACCCTGGAACTCCACATAACGCTGGTTGGCGGCTTGCAGCATTACTTGCTGGCGCTGCGCCAAGGTCACGCCGCGTTTAAGGCCGTTACGGTTGGCTGCGCCCATGTCGTACATACTCACCGTAGCGATGGCTTTGAGGCGCGGGTCGATCTTTGCCGCTGCGATGGCAAAGCTGCCGCTGCCGCAGATGCCAATCACGCCGATGCGCTCGCGGTCGACCATCGGGCGGGTGCCGAGGTAATCCACGGCGGCGCTGAACGCTTCACTGTAAAGATCGGGCAACACGGCATTGCGCGGCTCGCCAGCGCTTGCGCCCCAGAACGACAAGTCCAAGGAAAGGGTGACAAAGCCCTGCTCGGCCATTTTGGTGGCATACAGATTCGCGCTCTGTTCTTTGACGGCGCCCATCGGGTGGCCCACGATGATTGCCGCATTTTTTGAAGAGGGGGCAAGGTGCTTGGGCACAAACAAGTTGCCTGCGACCGTCATGCCATATTGATTGTTGAAGGTGACTTTTTCGACGGTCACCCGCTCGCTTTGGTAGAAGTTGTTAGCACCATTGGACATATCGGCTCCCAGTGTCGACATAGAGGTCACCAGCAAACTCAGGGTGAGCAAGAGGCTTTTCATCGGGGGTTCCTCGAGAAGGTTGGTCCGCGCATTTTCCCGAGTGAGAGCAGGGTTCTGTAGTGCGTTTGACTGGAATACTTGCCTGATCCTCTGAGTCTTGTAGTTTGCCGGGGACGGCCATGGGCGCGACGGGGTAAAGTCCGAAGAAGAGAGGAAAGGGCCTGTAATGACCACTCATCAAACATCCTTGAATGCGCTGATCCAGGCCATCGGCTCGCGCGTGCACGCGCCCGGTGACTACCCCATGCCGATTCCGGGCCTGGGTTTTTATCACCGTGATCAGCCTGCAACACCCGTCGTGTGCATGGTGGAACCGTGCATCGTGCTGGTCGCCCAGGGTGAAAAGCAGTTGTGGGTCGGTGGCGAGGGCTACCCGTATGACACGTCACGCTTCCTGGTGACCTCCCTGGACATTCCCGCCAACTCCGAAGTGCTGGCGGCCAGCCCAGAGCAACCGTGCCTGGGGCTCACTTTCAAGCTGGACTTGCGCATATTGGCCGAGCTGATCGCCCAGAGTGAGCTACCGCCAACGCGGGAGCGGGCAGTGTTGAAGGGCGTGGGGATCGGCACGGTGACCGAGGGCATGCTGGCATCGTTTGCGCGCCTGGTGGCGCTGCTCGACGAGCCTGAAGCCATCCCGGTGCTAGCGCCTTTGATTCAGCGCGAGATCCATTACCGGCTACTGAAAAGCGACCAGGCGAACCGATTGCGCCAGATCTGCTCCGTTGACGGCCAGGGGTATCGGATTGCCAAGGCCATCGATTGGCTGAAGCTCAATTACACCACGGCATTGCGCGTGGAGGAGTTGGCCGCGCGCGTGCAAATGAGCGCAGCGACGTTTCACCATCACTTTCGCCAACTGACGGCGATGAGCCCGTTGCAGTATCAGAAGTGGCTGCGCCTTAACGAGGCGCGGCGCTTGATGTTGAACGAGCATCAGGACGTGTCCAGCGCGGCTTTCAAGGTGGGCTATGAAAGCCCCTCTCAGTTCAGTCGCGAATACGGCCGGTTGTTTGGGGTGCCACCCAAACGTGATATCACGGCGCTGCGTGGCAGGACCGAGGTCAATGATCGGACATCAAATTAGCAAAGAATATGCACCCAATCAGCCGCGCAAACAGGCTCAGGGTTTCCGGCAGGTTGGGGTCCTCGAATAGCATCGCCCGAGAGTCCAGCGCACACAGAGCGCCAAACAGCCGACCGTCGGGCAAGAAGATCGGCGCGCCGGCATAGCTCTCAATGGCGAATTGCTTGACCACCGGGCGGGCGGCGAAGCGGCCGTTCTGGCTGATCTGCGGGATGAACAGGGTTTGCGGGTTGATGCAGAATTCGCTGCACAAGGTGGTTTCCAGATCGAGCACATCGTCGACATGGAGGCCCATGTCCACGGTGTCGTGCACCGAGCAGACTACCCATTCCAGGTCGGTGAATTTGGCGATGCCGGCAAAGCGCATCCCCGTCAGGCGGGTGACCAGTTGCAGGATGCTGGTGGTAGCTTCTATTTCGGCGATGGCAGCGCGTTCATCGGCGCTGAGCAAGGACTGTGAGGCGGTGACGCTTGGAACCATGAGGACACTCCAGTAGCGGGGTGGCCTGGGCCACCCCGCGCTTTCAGGCGTTAGTTGATGCGCGGATGCTGCTCGACGAGATTCTTGCGCTTGGCTTCCAATTCGGCAATCTCGGCATCGATGTCTTCGATCTTCTGCTCGATATTGTCGTGATGCTCCTGCAGCAGTTCCTTGGCTTCTTCCATGTCCGAAGCGGCCGGCGCTGCGCCGCGCAGTGGCTTGTTGGCAGTTTCCTTCATGGTCAGGCCGGTGACCAGGCCGACCACGGCAAACACCATCAGGTAGTAGGCGGGCATGTACAGATCGTTGGTGCTTTCCACCAACCAGGCTACGGCGGTAGGGGTCACGCCAGCAATCAGCACCGACACGTTGAACGCACTGGCCAACGCGCTGTAGCGCAGGTGAGTCGGGAACATTGCGGGCAGCGTCGAGGCCATCACGCCGATGAAGAAGTTGAGGATCACGGCGAGGATCAGCAAGCCCGCGAAGATCAGGCCGATCTTGCCGCTGGTGATCAACATAAACGCCGGGATGGACAGGAACAACAGGCCGATACTGCCGGCGATGATGAAGGGCTTGCGGCCGATCTTGTCGCTGATGAAACCAATGAACGGCTGCACGAACAGCATGCCGACCATGATCGCGATGATGATCAGCACGCCGCTGTTTTCTTTGTAGTGCAGGTTGTGCGACAGGTAGCTCGGCATGTAGGTGAGCAACATGTAGTAGGTCACGTTGGTCGCCGCCACGATGCCGATGCAGGTCAGCAGGCTGCGCCAGTGCTTGGTCGCCACTTCCTTGAACGAGACTTTGGGGCCGTGGGTCAGGCCTTCGCGGTCGCCTTGCTCCATTTTGTCCATGTGCTGCTGGAAGGCTGGGGTCTCTTCCAGCGCATGACGCAGGTACAGGCCGATAATGCCCAGGGGCAGGGCAAGGAAGAACGGCAGGCGCCAGCCCCATGACTCAAAGTCAGCTTCGCCCAATATGCTTGAGATCAGCACGACAACGCCCGCGCCCAGCACGAAACCGGCGATGGATCCGAAGTCCAGCCAACTGCCGAGGAAGCCACGCTTGCGGTCCGGGGCATACTCGGCGACGAAGATCGACGCGCCGGTGTATTCACCACCCACCGAGAAACCCTGGGCCATTTTGCACAGCAACAGCAAAATCGGCGCCCAGATACCGATGGAGGCGTAGGAGGGGATCAGGCCGATGGCAAAGGTGCTCAGGGACATGATCACGATGGTCGCGGCGAGGACCTTTTGCCGTCCGTATTTATCGCCTAGGGCGCCGAAGAACAGGCCACCCAGGGGACGGATCAGGAACGGCACCGAGAACGTGCCGAGTGCAGCGATCATTTGTACGCTGGGCGAGGCGTCGGGGAAGAACACCTTGCCGAGCACATAGGCGACGAAACCGTAGACGCCAAAGTCGAACCATTCCATGGCGTTACCCAGGGCAGCGGCGGTGATTGCCTTGCGCACCTTGGTGTCGTCGACGATGGTGATGTCTTTCAATCCGATGGGCTTGACGCTTTTCTTACGTAATTTCATGCGGGACACTCTAAAGCAGAACAGGGGAGGTGCCATCGTTGCGATGGCACCGCTCTGTCAGTTCAGATACAAGCGGACATGAAATAATTCACCACTTTTTGCGTTTTTTTGCACATGCATTGAACTTCACAGGTTTACCCAGGAGAAAACCGAATGCCCGCTGCTGCCTCGCGCCTGACCTACCGTCGCCCACAACCCGGTGACGTGCAGCGATTGTTCGCGATCTACGGCGATCCGCAGACCAACCGGTTCAACCCCGCCGGCCCCATGGCCAGCCTGGAGGTTGCACAACGCCTGCTCGATCACTGGCTCAAACAGTGGGCTACCCAAGGCTACGGCTGGTGGGCGATTGCACGCGTCGAAGCGCCGGATCACATCATCGGCTTTGGTGGAATCGCGCCGATGGACTACCTGACCGAAAGACGCATCAACCTGGGTTATCGGTTTGCGGTGCAAGCCTGGGGGCAGGGCTACGCCACCGAGTTGGGCCGTGATGCATTGAAGCTGGCCTTCGAAACACTTGGCTTGCCCGAAGTGTTCGGGTTGGTACGGCCGGATCACGCGGCATCCATCCGCGTGCTGGAAAAGATCGGCATGCAGCCTTTCGGTACCCTCGATGATGTGCCGGGCCAGGCACCCAGCCTGGTACTACGCGTTCGTCATCCTACAACTGCTTTTGCCTGACATTTCATATACTCGAGCAATACCTCGATAAACGGCAATCTTTCAGATTGACAGCGTTCAGGCGTCCCGATATAAAAGTCGCAGTTGTACGACGACATATGACGTTACATGTGTCCTACCTAACAAAAATAAAAAGTGATGCCATGAACTTGAACGAGCCCATCAACGCTCACCGCGTTGGCCAAGCTGTAGGCAACTATCGCTGGACCATCTGCGCGATGCTGTTCTTCGCGACTACCGTCAACTACCTCGACCGCCAGGTGCTCAGTCTCTTGGCCCCTCAGTTGTCCACGCAATTTGGCTGGAGTAACACCGATTACGCCAATATCGCGGCGGTGTTCCAGTTTGTCTACGCGATCTCCATGCTGTTCGCCGGGCGCTTTGTCGACAAGATCGGCACCAAGGCGGCTTATGTGGTGGCAATTGGTATCTGGTCCACGGGCGCCGTCATGCATGCGTTCTCGGTGCCGATGGGCGAGGGCATCGCCGCCATCAGCGGGGCGATAGGCCTGGCGGTGATCCCGGTGTCGATTGCCGGCTTCATGCTATCCCGCGCGGTATTGGCGATTGGCGAAGCGGGTAACTTCCCGATTGCGATCAAGGCCACTGCCGAGTACTTCCCCAAGAAAGAACGCTCCTTGGCCACGGGTATCTTCAACTCCGGCGCCAACGTGGGCGCGATCCTGGCACCGATCTGCGTGCCGTTGATCGCGGGGCTCTGGGGCTGGGAAGCGGCGTTTATCGTGATTGGTGCGTTGGGTTTTGTGTGGGTCGCGGTGTGGATTGCGCTCTACAAGAAGCCCGATGAGCAAAAACGCCTGTCGCCCGCCGAACTGGCGTACATCCGCAGCGACCAGACCGTGGAGCCCTTCACCCCGGCAGCGGCGGGCGCGGTGCAGAAGAAAGTCTCGTGGTTCAAGTTGCTCACCTATCGCCAGACCTGGGCCTTTGCCTTCGGTAAGTTCATGACCGACGGTGTGTGGTGGTTCTTCCTGTTCTGGCTGCCCACCTATCTGTCGGCGCAATACGGCATGAAAGGCGCCGATATCGTGATGCCGCTGGCGGTGCTGTACAGCATGACTATGGTCGGCAGTATCGGCGGCGGCTGGTTCCCGAGCTACTTCATGGCACGCGGCGATGCGCCCTACGATGGCCGTATGAAAGCCATGTTGGTGATCGCGCTGTTCCCGCTGGTGGTGTTGCTGGCGCAGCCATTGGGCTATATCAGCTTCTGGGTGCCGGTATTGCTGATTGGCGTGGGCGCCTCGGCGCACCAGGCGTGGTCATGCAACATCTTCACCACGGTGTCGGACATGTTCCCGCAGAAAACCGTGGCCTCGGTGGTCGGTATCGGCGGCATGGCCGGCGGCCTGGGTGGCGTGGTCATGACCAAGATCGGCGGTTGGGTATTCGACTACTACAAGTCCGTCGGCGACATTCACACCGGCTACATGATCATGTTCGCGATCTGCGCACTGGCCTACCTGGTGGCCTGGAGCGTGATGAAGACGCTGGTGCCGCGTCACAAGGAAATCACTGACCTGTAAGGTCTTATGTCCCGCGCCGCAACGGCGCGGGACCACTTTAAAGCGTGAGCGCCCAGGTCTGGCTGACCAGGGATTTGCCGAAGCTGTCTATCGTTTCTTCCTCGACCAACACGAACCCAGCCTTCTGATACAGCTTGCGTGCATCGCCGAGGATGTCCACCGTCCACAGTTGCATGCGTTGGTAGCCGACCTGCCGGGCAAAGCGCACACACTCATCCACCAGCCGTTGGCCGATGCCCATGCCGCGCGCACTGGCGTCCACGTAGAGCATGCGCAGTTGGGCTGTGGTTTCGCCGTGGCGGATAACGAACACCGAACCCACCACTTCGCCGTCCTTTTCCGCGATCCAGCAACGCTCGCAGGTTGGATCAAACGCCCTCAGGTACTTGGCGACCGTCTCCGCCACTAACGCTTCGAACTCCCAGTTCCAACCATATTCACGGGCATACAACGCGGTCTGTTGTTGCACCACCACGCCCATGTCGCCGGGTTGTGGATCGCGTAGCAGATAGCTGGGCGCCGTGCCTTGCAGCAGGTCCTGGATGCGCTTCATGGCTTCGGTGAGCTGGCGTTGCTGGGGTTCGGGCAGGCTGTCGAGCAGGGTGATGACTTCGTTCTGGGTTTGCTGCTCCAGAGGTGCCAGCACGTCGCGGCCGTGATCGGTGAGGTGCAGCTGCACCGCGCGGGCGTCGGTGGCGGAGCGGACTTTCTGGATCAGGCCCTTCTTTTCGAAACCACTGGTCAGTCGGCTCAGGTAACCCGCGTCGAGGCTGAGCATTTGGCACAGGTCGGCGCTGGTGAGATCACCACGAGTAGACAATTCGTACATCACGCGGATTTCGGTGAGCGAATAGTCGCTCTGCAGCAGGTGTTCCTGCAGCACGCCGATCTGGTGGGTGTAGAAGCGATTGAAGCCGCGCACGATGCCGGCGCGTTCGACAAGCAGAGGGGTAGACATGCTGGAATGCTCGAATGGTTGCCTGAAGCAATTATATTGTTGCTTCAGGCAACCATGTCAAACAGTTTGCTTAGCGGTTGCGCGTCACCCGCCAGACGGTATTGGCCAGGTCATCAGCAATGATCAGTGCGCCTTTGGGGTCCACCGTCACCCCCACGGGGCGCCCACGGGTCTTGCCATCGTCACCGCGAAAGCCGGTGGCGAAGTCGATGGGCTCACCGGACGGCTTGCCATTGCTGAAGGGCACGAAGATCACCTTGTAGCCCACCGGGTTGTCACGGTTCCAACTGCCGTGCTCGCCGACAAACACGCCATCGGCAAACTTCTCGCCCATTTGCGGGATGGAAAAGTCCACGCCGAGGGCCGCCACGTGGGAGCCCAGGCTGTAATCCGGCTTGATCGCGGCGGCGACCTTGGCCGGGTTCTGCGGCTGTGCACGCGGGTCGACGTTCTGGCCCCAATAGCTGTAGGGCCAGCCGTAGAAGGCACCTTCACGCACCGAGGTGAGGTAGTCCGGTACCAAGTCCGGGCCCAGTTCGTCGCGTTCGTTGACCACCGTCCACAGTTGTCCGGTGTCCGGCTGGATGGTCAGTGCCGTCGGGTTGCGCAGGCCGGTGGCGTAAGGCTTGTGCGCGCCGGTGGTGGCGTCGATCTGCCAGACCATCGCGCGGTCGATCTCCACTTCCATGCCGCGTTCAGTGACGTTGCTGTTGGAGCCGATGCCCACGTAGAGCTGGCTGCCGTCAGCGCTTACGGCCAGGGATTTGGTCCAGTGATGGTTGATTTGCGCCGGCAGGTCGGTGACTTTGCTCGGCGGGCCGCTGGCCTTGGTCTGGCCGTCGGCGTAGTCGAAGCTCACCAGCGCATCCTGATTGGCCACGTAGAGCTTGCCGTTGGCAAACGCCAGGCCGTACGGCGCGTTGAGGTTGTCGGCAAACACCGTCTTGAGTTCGTAGGTGCCGTCGCCATCGGCGTCACGCAGCAAGGTCAGGCGGTTGCCACCCTTGACCTTGGTGTTGCCTTCGGCCTTGATCAGGCTGGCGATCACGTCCTTGGGCTTGAGCTTGGCCGCACTGCCGCCACGGCCTTCAGCGACGAGGATGTCGCCGTTGGGCAGCACCAGGGTCTGGCGCGGTATGGCCAGGTCGGTGGCGATGGCGGTCACGCTGTAGCCTTCCGGAACCTTGGGTTTTTGCTCGCCCCACGGCACCGGTTCGGCAATCTTCATGCTCGGCAGCAGGCTGCTTTGCTGCTCCGGCAGTTTGGGGTCAGGGCCGCGGGCCTGGGTCTTGTCGCCTTCGCCACCGCAGGCGGTCAGCAACAGGGCGGCGCTCAACAGGGTCAGGGTGCTGGACGTTTTCATTTGGCATCTCCCGAACGCAGGTCAGACAGGCCGATCCACGCAGCCACCAGTGCCAGCAGCGTAACGATCACCGACAGCACCAGGCCGGCGGGCATCATGGCGTATGCATCCTTGGCATGCTGGAAAGCATTGACCAAACCCAGTACCCAGGCCGCCAGCAGCAACAGGAAGTAAGCGGCCGGTCGCCCGGATTTGCGCCGCGCACGAAGCAGGTTGACCAGCGCGAACAACAGCGCGAACCCACTGAACACCAAGGCGCCGGCAATCAGCCAGGAAGCGAAGTTGGCCCATTGAATCTGGTAGGTCTGGCCGTAGGCAACGTCGCTGAGCAGGGCGCCCAGAAACAACGGTACGCTGCCAGCCAGCAAGAGTGCATGCAGCGGGCCTGGCCGTGTTGCGTAGTAGGCGGGGAGGGTAGTCATGGGGGGGCGGCTCCTTATCGTTCAGCGCTCCTGGATTCAGGGCGCAATGACTTCGCATAGGAAAGGAGCCTGGCGTTCGCGGGAAAGTTCACTGGGGTTTCATGTCCAGATGTTTTTCAAACCATTCGGCATAAGGCGTATTGGCAACCTGACAGCGATTGAAGTCCGGGCTGCCATCGCTCCACCAGACGGGGCCGCGTTCGCCAAGGTCGACCTTGGCACCGTGCACCTGGCGCCGCGCCACCCTCAGTTGTTGCGGGTCACCCGAAGCCTTGGCCGCCTTGACGGCACGGCGCGCGTCCATCAATGCATTGACCAGGCGCTGGCGGGTGTCTTCGTCCAGCGCCGGGTTGGTGCAGCGCCAGAGTTGGCCCTTGACCACAAAGTAGCGCCCATCCGGCGTGCTAATCATGGTGCCAGCGTACTACCCGCAGTACGCCCCACATCATTGAAAACACAATCGCCATCCATCCGGCAAACAGGCTGAAGAGTGTCATTGCAAGGTTCATAGCCACCTCCGTTGCGTTGTCGTCTCGCTGTTGTCCTTATAGGTGACTGCCTGCGAAAACCAGGATTCAACTTATTTTCCAGAGTGAACCCCTGGCGGTGTTACCCACCTAAGCTCTTATAATTCCCACGATTGTTCACCTCCAGGCCTCTCCATGACCCACCCTCGAATCGGCTTCGCGTGCCAGTACAAGCACCCCGAACGCCTGCTGTCGGCCAGCGCCTTGAAGCTGATCGAAGGCCCCTTCAACCCGCGCACCACCACGTTGCGCTGGATGGACAGTGTCACGCCCCAAGTGGCCCGCGACAAATTGGTGGAAGTGGTCACCCACAACCTGGCGGCCCAATTGCGCCTGTTGGCGTATGTCGCCGAATTGCCGCCAACCTTGCGCATGCTGCGCCTGAGCAGCGATCTGTTGCCGTTCTACAGCCACCCGAAAATCGCCGCGGTGTACAAGGACCCGGCCATCGAGCATCAGTTGGTCGAGGGGTTTGCTGCGATCGGTGACTTGGCGCGCGCTGCGGACATCCGCCTGTCGTTCCACCCCGGCCAGTACTGTGTGCTGGGTTCGGAGAACCCTGGCGTGGTGGAAAACAGCCTGGCCGAATTCGAATACCACGCCGACATGATTCGCATGATGGGCTACGGCCGACGCTTCCAGGACCTCAAGTGCAACGTGCATATCGCCGGTCGCCTTGGCGTGGCGGGTACCCGCGCGGTGTGGGCGCGCCTGTCGGAGGTGGCGCGCAACTGCATTACCTTCGAGAACGACGAGAAGACCTACGGCCTGGACCACTGCCTGCAAGTCGCGGACCTGGCGCCAGTGGTGCTGGACATCCACCACTGCTGGATCAATGAAAACGACTACATCGACCCCCACTCGGAACGGGTCGCCCGTGTGATCGAAAGCTGGCGCGGCGTTCGCCCGACCATGCACTACTCCCAACCCCAGGAGAGCCTGCAGGAGCTGGGGTTCGACGCCGAGCACAAGCTGGAAATGGACGCGCTGTTGCAGGTGGTGTCCAAGCGCGACCTCTACGCCCACAGCGCGCAAATGTGGAACCGCTGGACCAACGATTACGCGCTGCAGTTTCTCGACCGCTTCGACATCATGCTCGAAGCCAAGGACAAGAACGTCGCGGCCCTCGCGTTCTACGCGCACTGGCAGCGGCGCGTTGTGTGATCAACCCCCAGCGTGCATGCTGGCTGGCCTCACATAAGGAACCTTGCCATGCCAACCCTGCATTTGCTCTGCGGCAAGATCGCCTCCGGCAAGTCCACGCTCGCAAAGACCCTCGCCACCGAGCACGCGGCCATTGTACTCAGCGAAGACCACTGGCTTGCCACGCTTTACCACGGTGAAATCCGCTCCATTGCCGACTACATCCGTTGTGCCCAGCGAATACGCGGCGTACTGGGCCCATTGGTGATCAATGTGCTGCAGTCGGGTGCCAACGTGGTGCTGGATTTCCCTGCCAACACCTTGGCTAACCGCGAATGGCTGCTGGGCTTGGCACAGGTCGCCAAGGTCCGGCACTGCCTGCATTACCTTGAACTGGACGACGCCACCTGCCGGGCCCGGCTGCACGCGCGCAATGCCCAGGGTGAGCATGACTTCGCCGCCACTGATGCCGAATTCGATCTGATTACCCGCCATTTCTGCGTGCCGACTGAGGCAGAAGGCCTGGTGATCGAGAGGCATCACCCATGAGTGCATCGCAACCCATGGGTGTGGACGCCGAGGGCTTTATCCTCACGGTTCCCGACGCCCCCGTGCAGCGTGAGTTTCAGCCTTTGCTCGAGGATGCCTGCGGCCTGCTCTCGCAGCCAGGCTTGGGGGTTGACGGCATTTATGTCTATGGCAGTGTTGCACGCGGCGATGCGCTGCCGGGTGTGTCCGATCTTGATCTCACGTTGGTGCTGAGCGAGCCGCCTACCGCTGCGAGCCTGGAGCGGTTGGAACGGATTCGGTGCGACCTGGCGCTGCGGCACCCGTCAGTCACCAAGGTCGATTTCGATATCGGCAGCCGCGCGCAGGTACTGGCTGTTGAGAATAAACATCGTTGGGGGTTCTGGCTCAAGCACCATTGCCGGTGCGTATGGGGCAATGATCTGGCGGTGCAGTTCGAGCGGTTTCGGCCATCACTGGACATCGCCTTGGCTGTGAATGGTGACTTTGAAGCGGTGCTGAGCGCCTACCTCAGCCGCATTGCGCGTGCCGACACCGAACACGAGCGGCTTCGCCTGCAGCGCGAAGCGTCACGCAAGCTGATCAGGGTGACCCAGATAGTGTGCGGGGTAGAGGGCGCGACTTGGCCGCAGACATTGGAGGAGTATGTTGCGCTGTTCGTGCAGAGGTATCCGATGCGGGTGACCCAGGTGGCGTTTTTTCTGTTTGAGGCTCGAAACCCGGGTGCTGACGGTGAGAGGTTCTTGGCCCGGCTTCAAGTGTTTCTGGGGTGGATGGTTTTACAGCGAAGTCATATGGCCGTTCCTCTGTAGGCGCTGGCTTGCCGGCGATGGCGACCTAACAGCCGACCACAATCTAACTGTCACCCCGAGATCTAAATGTGGGAGCTGGCTCGCCTGCGAAGACGGCCTGACAGCCGACCACAATCTAACTGTCACCCCGCGATTCAAAACTGTGGGAGCTGGCTTGCCCGCGAAGACGGCCTAACAGCCGACCACGCTCTGACTGTTGCCCCGCGATTCAAAACTGTGGGAGCTGGCTTGCCTGCGAAGACGGCCTAACAGCCGACCACGCTCTGACTGTTGCCCCGCGATTCAAAATTGTGGGAGCTGGCTTGCCTGCGAAGACGGCCTAACAGCCAACCACGCTCTGACTGTTGCCCCGCGATCCAAATGTGGGAGCGGGCTTGCTCGCGAAGGCGGCCTGACAGCCGACCAGGATGTTGGATCAGACCGAGTACATATCCGTTATTTAGGTAACAGCTGCTAATGGTTCCGCCCTTACGGCGGCTCACTTTGGAAAAGCCCCAAAGTAAGCAAAGGGCTCTTGCCCCAACACTCGGCACCTCGCTTAGGCTCGGTGTGCCCGTAATCCGACAGGTATTTGGGGGGCCGCCGCCACGCGCCATCCATGGCGCGGGGCGGCTAAACCGGCATCCCTGCCGGTTTACCCCCCAAATCCCTGTCGAATTCCGGCCAGCGTGTTTGACGGGGCGCCT
>Ga0157369_10001082_pt1 | contig 34044 bp, 24 predicted proteins | sample C25metaG_FD_113461 | JGI IMG/M metagenome (GOLD analysis project Ga0157369, IMG submission 113461) | Corn rhizosphere microbial communities from Kellogg Biological Station, Michigan, USA - C2-5 metaG | ecosystem: Host-associated > Plants > Roots > Rhizosphere > Soil | place: USA: Michigan... | reverse complement strand
GTGCGGGTGCGGGTGCGGGTGCGGGTGCGGGTGCGGGTGCGGGTGCGGGTGCGGGTGCGGGTGAAGCCATCGTCATGGAGGACTTCAAGCCACGCCGCTTCGGCAACGTCGTGCTGTGCGTGGGCGATGCCGACGCGCAATGGCCGTCGGACATCGAATTGCTGGAGACGTTGCTGACGCCCGCCGCGTCACCGTCGACATCGCTCGCGCCGTTTGAAGCGCCAATCGAAGCGCCAATCGAATCGACGCTTCCCGTCGAGCCGGCCGGCAGCTTCTTTGCACGGCGCGGTATTCACGCGGCGGCGGTCGTCGGCATCGCGCTCATGGCAATCGGATGCGCAGGCATTGCGCTGCCCGCCGTGCTGCATCCGCGCGGCAAGACGCCTCAGGAAGCCGCCGTTCCTGTTGCTACCGTGGCGACATTGCAGCGCGTGCTCGATCGGCTGCACGAATCCGATATCGCCATCACGCCGATGGGCGCCGGCTTCAGCGTCGTGGGCGTTGTCCGCGACAGCACCCATGACGCGCCTGTGCGCACGGCGCTCGAAGCGGTGGCGCCAGGCAGGATCGTCTGGCGGCTTGGATGCGCGGATCAGATCGCGCGCGACCTGCAGGAATCGCTGCACGAGCCGACGCTGAAGGTCAGCTATCTCGGGCACCGAGAATTCGCGGTCACGGGCGTGGCCAGAAATGCCGCCACGGTCCGCGAGACGCTCACGCGTATGAGCGCCGATCTGGCGCCGATGGTCACGCGCATCGATCCGCAATTCGCGCTCAACGATACGATTTCCGCGCCAACCAATGTCGAATCGGCGCTGGCCGTCGACAGCCTCCAATACGTGGAAGCAAGCGACGGCGCCAAACAATTCATCGACCCGCATACCGACACCCATCAAGCGAACGGAGGCTAATCATGTACGAAGCAATCACGCCCGAAATGATCGACACCATCGACAAGGCCGGTACGCTGGCCGATACCGCCGGTTCCGACCGCCGGCCGCTGGCGCATGCCGCAACGGGGCTGGAACGCGCAGCCGCCGACATCGCGCTGCAAGCGGTCAAGCTCGCCGATCCGATGGCGCGCCAATCGGCCACGACCGTCGCTGACGGCCTGAGCGCGGCGGCGCAATTGTGCCGGGTGGCGATCGACGCACGGGCGGAATGACGCGTGCAAGAGGGCGATCCGCCGCGCGCTCCCGAGCGACCTGACAAGGTGATCGCCCTATGAGTCTCGAACGCCGCAATCAGCTCATTCGCGAGCTGTGCAGTCTGCGCGGGATCGGCAACGCCGATCTCGTGATCGAACGCGGCGTCATCGCGATCGACGATTTCGACGTGGCGATCGACTTCTACAAGGAAGACCCCGCCGCGATCTATGTCAATTTCCAGTTCGGCATCGTGTCGGGCGGGCGGACACTGCGCGTCTTCCGGCTGTTGCTAGAGGCGAATCTCTCCGTCTATGCACAAGATCAGGCGCAGCTCGGCGTCGAAGCGAATACGGGCGGCGTCGTGCTCGTCGTGCGCGCCGTGCTCGAGCCCAATACGGACGGGCAATGGTTAGTCGAACTGATCGAGCACTACGTCGAGCACGGTCGGTATTGGCGCGAGAATATCCTGCTCTCGGATGACGAGATGTTTCGCCATCTGGCCAACGGCAATTACGTCTGGATTCGCGCTTAGGCCTACATTTAGGCCTACATTTGGGCCCACATGCGCCAGCGCCCCACGCGCTCGCTTGCGGGCGGCTCGCATAACGCGCGCCCACCCGCAACCACTTTCACCCCTTGCCGTTATTGTCCAGTGCCGCGAGCACGCGCGCACGTGCCGCATCGTCGGCCCGCCCCAGTTCCGACTGGATCAACTGCACCGCCCACGCATGCGTCCCTGGGGGCGCCTCGCTACTCGACGAGGCGCCCTGCGGGAGGGTGCGCGCAACGACAGCGAGCTGATGCAAAGCGCGTTCGTGCTCAGGACCGGCAGGGAGCGCGCGTATGCCATGCTCGATCGTGGTACCGACGCGTAGGCGCTCGACGTCGAACACCGCCGGCCAGCGAGCGAGCGTGGTTACCAATGCCGACACCAACGCATGATGATCGCTCCACGATCCGAGCGATCTCGGATAGAGCGCTTCCACCGCGGTGAAGGCATGCGCGGCCAGACTCCGGTCGCGTAGCGTAGGAAGCAGGCGCGCAACGCCCGTCGCTATCGCTAGCCGGTCACCCAACGGTACCGTGTCGACCCATCCGTGAAAGCGCTGGGCGCTGCCCGAGATGATCGCGCCGGCCAAAAATCGCACAGCCACCGAGCCGACCCTGCCCGCGGGCTCGGGGCGCAAAAACGCGGCGAGCAGCGCGGCGCGCTCCTGGATCGGCGTATCGTTGATGATTCGCACGGCTTCGCGCGCGACGTTTCCGACCGCCTGCGGACGTTGGGCGTCGGGCATCGCCATCGCCGCCCACGAGAGCAGTTGCACCATCGACGAGGCCGCCGCCGCGCGCTCTGCCTGCGGCCGGTCGGCAATGACGAGTTGCACAGCCGCATGCAGCGCGTCAGGGTCGTCTACCGCCCGCTCCACGAGTTCATTCGCCAACGGCAGGCTTCTCTGATCGTTTAGCGCAGCGAGCATCGCATAGAGTCGACCCGCATCGACGCCGACGAAGCGACGCATAGCGTATTGGAGGTAGGCCGGGTCGACGGCAACCGTATGCGCCAACAAGTGCGCGGCGCGATCGGCGGGAAGCCGCGGCAGGAATCTGTCCCATATCTCCAATGCCGCCTCTTCGAGCGCATCGTCTTCAAGAGCCGTATCCGCATGACCGAAGAGAACCTCCAACGTTCGCTCGGCTTCATCGACCGACGCCTGCTCGAGTAGGCGCCCGACAACGGCCAGCAGCCGCAGATTGTCGCCGGGCGGCGCCTTCAGCTCACGCGCCTCTTCGAGCAAGCGCTGCCGCCCTACGCCGGTAAGCTGGTGGATGTTGCCCGGCGCGGTTTGTTCAGCCAGCAATGCGAGCGCATCCTCGCGCATCTCATCGCCGAGATCGTTCAGTTGGTGGCTCAAAGTCATCAACACGCGCACGCGACCGCTGCCATCCAAGTGACGCAGCCGATCGCTCTCTCGCGGCGTGCCGGGGCGATGCCGCGTCACGAGATCGAACGCGCGCCGCTGCAGGCCGGCGTCACCGAGCCTGGAGATCATCGCAGCAAGGCTCGCATAGGCGAGCCCTCGCTCGGGCTCGCCTATGTGCCCGAGCAGTTCGTCATAAAGATCGAGCAGCGCCCGCTGAGTGTGAACATCGGGCATGCCTCGCCCGGCCAACTGAGCCATGCTCGATAGCACCCCGTAAGCGGTAAGCGAAGACATCGAGCCGGTGTGGCGCGCCGCTTCGAGCAGCAAGGGAATGATTTGAGCGAGCCCGTTGCGGTGTGCCGCGCCGAATGCCTGGACGCGCTCCACGTCGTTCGCGTGTGCGCCAGCTTCACCGCCTTCGCCCGCTGAAAGCAAGTTCATCCAGGCGAATGAATTGGCGGAAAGCAGGCCGTTTGCGAGCAAGGACAGTACGCTCGCCCGTTGGTCGTCCGGCAACGCGCGCACGTAGCGCGGCTGCAGCGCCAATTCGGCGAAACGATAGGCGTCGTCGATGGTTGGGGCGAACAGCACCGAGCCCACCAGGTCGATCACGGCCTGAGCTTGCGAGCTTGGACCGCCGTGTTCGAAATGTTCGCGAAGCTCGGCTTCCGCCTGCTCGATCGTGCGCGAAAGCAATTCGGACGGCGCGGCCCCGGGGAACAGCCGGCCGGTGTGACCGGCACGCATCAACCAACCCGCGCGTCTGAGCGCGACATCGGGCGCATCGCCGCCCAGGGCATGCGCGAGTGCGCCCTCGTCTCGCGACAAATACGCGCCGCCCGGTCCGGCCGGCAGAAGCCGCGCAATTTCCGTACGTGCCTCTTCCTCAAGTTGCAACACATCGGTCAGCAGGCTCTGCAATTCAGCCGGCGTCAAACGCAGGCCCGCAGCGGCGAGGACCGCGTCTCGACGCAGCAGCGCGGCGCCGGGTTGCCGCTCGACATGAAGACGATCGATCAGCACGCGTTGGTTGTGCGCGACTTGTTCGTTCACGTGTCGCTGCTCGGGGTCGTCGGCCTCGTGCCTGGCCATTGCACGCATGCGCGCCATGGGCTGCGAAGGCGCCATGCCCCGATCTGCACTGGACGATCCGTGCCCCTCCGATTGAGCGAAGCGAACGTGCTGCTCCGTGCGCAGCCTTTTGCGGGGGCGCGACGTACTCGCTTGATCCGCGGTGTCGTGCGCGTCATCGGAATCGGCTGCACGCGCACGTCTGCGCTCTGCCAGCGAACCCAACGCGCCGCTGCGCTCGCGGCCCGCAGCGGCGTCGGCGGGTGCGGCGGACGCCGGGCTGCGCGGCGTCTCGCCAGGCGATGGCGGCTCCGCCGGGGAATTCGAAGCGTGCGACCGATTGATATCCATGAGCTGCCTCCGTGAACCACCATCCGTGCGCCGAAGGACGATGCAGCCATCGTTCGATGCACGAAATCAATAAAGGAAGCGGCCATCGTATTGCGCGCGCGACGCAAGCAAGCCCCGCTGCGACGAAACCGTCAATGTCGAAGCGAAACGCATGATCAGGCATTTCCAATTTCATTCGATGAACGCCTATCGATCGATACGCTACGACAATTCGCTGTCGTCCAACGATTTTCGTTCGCACTCCTATTTCCGCTTTTCAATCGAGGCAAACTTCAATCCAACGCAGACAACAAAGCGTGGCTGGAGAAAAAAATCGAAAGCCGAAAGTTGTTACCTGTACGCAAGTACGAGCTAGCCATATTTCGCAATTGCGATGCCATGGCGATCATTGCCCAGTTGGGCTTAACCGTGAAACAAGGAGTTGACTATGCCCGCGCCGCACTTTAACGTCCCGTCGTCTGTTGGTTCTGGTGCAAACGCTGCTGCCGCCGCCGACTGGGGTAAGAACACCGCAGAAAGCATCGCGCTGCAAGACTATGCAACGCAGCTCGAAAACGCGATCAACAACGACATGACGAAGGACCAGCTCGCTGAAGCCGGCCCGAAGAACGCGAAGAGCTTGACGCAGAGCTAATGCGTTAGGCATCGCTCAGGTGTGTCCTCGCGCCGCGCGGGGCACACCCTTTTTTCCGACCTATCGCCACGCGAGATGCTCGCTAGGCGCTTGCTTCTATCAGTTCTTCTGTCGCCTCGGCTCGCATTTTAGTTCCTTCCTCTTGAGCCGTTCGCAGCGGTGTGCGTCCAATCACATCCGATCGCATTCGACCTCATTCCAATCTCGCTTCAATCGAGCCTCAATCGACCTTCAATCGACTCTCGGTTAATTCTAAAAAAAACGACGCACCGACCAAGGTCGACGATATCTCAAGTCATTTCATACGTCTCATTAAACGTTTCTTAATATTTAGAACCATTTTAGCGACATCGTGCAATTGACGGATTTCATGCCTCAATTGATCGACCGCATCGGGCGTCAAATGCGCGCCATAGTCATGGTGCAGCGTTTGTAGCCGATGCAGGATGTCCGGCAAGTGGTGAGTCTCATGCGCATCGAAGTGCCGGCTGGGAACATGCGACCCAGCGGCTTCGTTGGGTACGTGGTGTGGGATGTGACCCGGTGCGTGGCTCGGTGCGTGGCTCGGTGCGTGGCTCGGTGCGTGGCTCGGTGCGTCGCTCGGTGCGTGGCTCGGTGCGTCGCTCGATTCGTCGCTCGATTCGTCGCTCGATTCGTCGCTCGATTCGTCGCTCGATTCGTCGCTCGGTGCTTCGCTCGCGGCGTTGATCGGCGCGTGCGTCATTGCGTAGCTCGTTGCGTCGCTCGACGGGTGACTCGGTCCGTTGCCCAGCGCCAGCCGAACCGGGGCCTGTGCCGACGGAGACGCACTGCTCCCCTCGGTCCGCGCCGCCCTGCGCGACAGCTCGCCGATAGACAGCCTCGGACGCTTAAACTGCTGCCCCGTCGGCTCTTGCGCGGCCGGCGATCCGGACGGCGATCGCTGCGGTAGCGCGTCCAATCCCGCACTCGCAGCCGATCGTTTCGATCCGGCGGTTGCGCCGGATGGCGAGGGCTGCGACGGACGTCGCTGCCCACCAGGCGCTTCCGGCGACGACTGCGGGTGCGATGCGGGAGCGATCTGATTAAGGGAAGTTCTCATGGGAATCACATGGGTCGCGCGAATCGGACCGGTAGATGCGGGATGAAAAGCGAATGCAGCGTAGCGAGACAGTGCGCCCGAATCCGGCGTACATCCGGGGTACATTCGGCGCAATTCCGCGCGGCGCGGCAACGTTGCCGGAACGCCGCGCGGTAGGGGTTGCCTCAATGACGCCCGAGCCCGCCTTCGGCAGCCCAGTCGAGATCGTTGACGCCGGCGATGCCGTCGGAGCCTGCTACGTCGTGCGTTTCTTCCTTATTGAACGTGCTCGGACGGCTCAGCATGAACTTCGCCGCCAGCGACACTGCCGGCGGCGTGCCGGCGGCGGGGTTGAAAGCGATCTGATAGAGCCGATTCGGCGTCACGACGCCGATCGAATGCTCATGCATGAACGCGGCGAGCGCGCCCGCGGCGCCCATGTCGCCGCCGGCAAATGCGGGTTGCTGCCCGGCTGACGCCTCTGCATGAGCGTCGGCGGAGGTCGACAGGCCACCCTGCGCGGCCCAATCGAAATCGTTGACGCCGGCGATGCCATCGGAGCCCGCCACATCGTGCGTCTCGATCTTGTTGAACGTTTCCGGATTCGCCAGCATGAACTTCGCTGCTTGCGACACTTCGGGCGGCGTGCCGGCAGCCGGATGGAACGCCAATTGATACAGCTGATCCGGGTCCAGCGTGTTGACCTGGTGCTCGTGCATGTAGGCGGCCAAGGCGCCGGATGCGCTCTGCGCAGTCATGCCTGCAGCCGCCGACTGCGTCGAGCCGCTCTTTTGCGTCGTGTCCGCCGAGCCGGCCGGCGGATTGGTATCCGGGGCGGAGTCGATCTGTCCCAACTTCCCTAACACCAGTTGCAGCATCTTCTCGAGCGACGTCATCGCCGCTGTATAGAGGGACTCGTAGTCGGCGGCGCCTGTATTACCCTTGGTCGAGTCGGACTTGGGGGTGTCGACCGGCGCGACGTTGACTTGGCTATCGGTAGAAACATTCACGTTCATGGGGGCCTCGATGGTGGTGGGGTCGTCACGTGCGGTACACGGCCGGCCTTGTCGCGGGAGCAGCGCGATTGACCCGCATTCGCCTCGTTGCGGGCGAAAGCGTCGCTCTACTCGACACGATAGCCACACGCATCACGGCGCTTTGCTCCCCACGGCGAAAAGCCCTTCCCAGCGGCGAATCGTCGTCTCGCCTCGAGTGTTTAACTCGTGCGGCGCATTCGTTCGCATGTATGCCTTCCTCATCATTCGTTTCGCCGAGGCACGGCGGATTTCGCCGAGCGCGCGGCGTGCAGCGGTACCTCCATTCAGACTGCATGGGCTACGGTAACGACTGCCTAACTGACTGCGCGACATGTCCAACGATCGAATCGGCCGTACCCGCTCGAGTGCGCCATCCAACCCAAGCGATGCGTCGTCGTCGCGCACGCCTGCTGCGGGTAGCCGCCCACCGGTGAGCGAGGCCGCTTCGCCCGCGCGATCCGAGGTACTCGGCCGCTTGCAGGGCCGCCGCTCCGGGTCGACAGCGGCGAGCTCCGCCGCGCCTTCGTCATCGGCGAGCCGCGCTCGGGTCGCCTCAGTCCCTCGCCGTGGCGCCGCCGCTCGGGACCAGCAGCAACGACTCACCGCATTAGTCGCCGCCGTCGAAACCGCTCAGCGGGAAGGCCTGCAATGGCAAATGCGCAAAGTGCTAGGAGGGACCACCGCCCCAGAAGCGACACTGTCGCTGGCAGACGACGTCATCGCACAATTGCATGCCGGCTTGCGCGCACTCGACGAGGCATGCGCACTCGGCGCCGAGCCGCCGCAGGGCTACGCTACCGTCAAAGCGCAGCTTGATCGATATTTGCTGCAGGCAGCCGAATCCGGCATCGTCACGTTGCTCGATCAAATGACGCAATGGCAACGCACCGGCATGTATGTCGAAGGGAACGTGGCGCCGGAGCATGGGCGGATCGAACCGAGCACCTCCGCCTCGGGCGGGTCGGCCGGCCCGTCGCGCCCCAGGGCCAGCTCGCCACAGCCGCCTTCGCAAGCCGTCCTGGTTACGCTTGGGTTGGAGAAGCTCGCCGACGCCCGGCGCAGGCTGGCAGGCTACGAGGAAATCGTGGATGCGTTTCCCACGCCCCAGGGGCAGGCTGGCCCAGCTGCTCCCATGCACGAGTATGCAAGGCTCGCGAAGCAGGTTGCGCAGTCCGTCACGCGTGATATCAACGGTCTCTCCGTCGAGTTGAATATCGCCCGGCTCGAATTGCTGGGCGCCTCGTTCGACAGCATCATGCAACGCATGGACGCCCGATCGATCCAGGCAGTCGCGGATGCCCCTGCCGTCCATGAGGTATGGGATGTCATCGATCGAGCACAGGAGGTCGATCCGAAACAACTGGCCAGCGCAAAGGTGGTGGCGTCCGCCTACTTGAACGGTGTCGATTCGCTCAGCGAACAGCTTTGCATCGAGGCCGCAGCCCGAATCGATGCGAACGAGGACTCGTCGCTTTGGCGCTACACGCTCGATACGGCGTGCGCGTTTCAAACCTACGCCGACTTCTTGCGCCAGGTGCGCGACCAAGCGCGTGCGGGCACTGCCGCCGCGCCGGCGCTCGCCGCGCCGTCAGACGCAGCCACGCACGACGAAGCGCCGGCCGGCGCCGCGCCAACGAGCGACGCATCGACGCAGGACCTGGCTCCGCCGCAAGAAACGGCCGCCCCCGCCTCCCAGGCCGCCGAACACGGCGGCGCGAGCGCGCGGGCTGAGCCCGCCCGACCATCGGCCCCGTCTCGCCCCCAGCGCACGAACTACCGCGAACTCGTACAGCGTGCGAACGGCGATGTCGTGGCGATCGCACACGCGCTCGGCAAGGACGCCAGTACGCTCCAACAGTTGCGCGGCCCGGCCTTCGACCCGACCGAATCGGCTCAGTACGCCCGCAATGCGGTGCAAAGCTGGCTGGGCGACATCGACAACTTGCGCAAGGCAGCGCGCCGTGCGGCTACGGCCCCGGCCGGCGCGTCGGCCGACCCCGCACGGCTAGACCAATTGACGGACCGCATCGAAGCATTGACGATGGTCCATCAACATATCGCCGCGGCGGAGGCCGATGCGCTCAAAGCGCTACCGTGTCCGAAAGCCAAACATGTGCGGCGCTTGCTGCAGCTGAACGAACTCGAGCATGTCGGCGCCCCCGTTCGCCTGCCGTCGGCCGGCGATGTGGACGACAAGGGCACGCTCTTCGAAATCACGATCCGGCCGAAGCCGCTTGCGAGTGGCGCGGCGGCGCGCCCTCTCTTCGTCCATTTGCATACCGTTTCCCTGATGGACGCAGCGGCGGCGAGGACCGTCCCGTTTCGAAAACTGACTGCCGCCCACGTCAAAACCGAGGCGCATCGCGCGCTCGGTGCGAGGTGGGAACAAATGGCGAACGCGTTGGGATCGGTGCATCGCGGCAAGATCGATGCGGCCCTGCTGGGTGACCTTAGAGCATTGAGCCGCACAGCATGACGCCCGCGCCCCTACGCGTCCCGCACGCTGGACCATTCGCACGCCAGGAAGATGCTCGCGGATGTACCCATGATTTCGGCGAGCAGTCGGCCGTGTCATGGGCAGCGCGCATGCTGCGCAGCGGACCATCGGCAGTACGCCGGCGTGCGTTCTGCGAAAACTAATCAGCAGTCCTGATTAAATAAAGGATATGCCATGAAGAATATCGCCGGACTCTATCCACTCACTGGCCATGCGCAGCCCACTGCCCCGTCCGCCGCCGAGGGGAAGGCGCCAGTACCGCCGTCGCGTCCGATTCCGGGAGCCGCGGCTCCTGCGCGCACCGGTCCACTCGATCGCCTCGCCCCTCGCGGGCAAGCGCAGATCGGACATCGGCCGATACCCTCCTCCAGCCCGCCCCTGGTCGAATATCCGTCGTCGACCGCGCCGCGCGGCGGTAAGCACTCGAGCAAACTGATGGTCCCGCTCAGCGGCGAGTTCTCCGAAAAGGCCGAGGCTGCGCTGACGGCCCATCGCCTCACGCTGCAAGCGGTGCAGGGGAAATTCGCAAAAACCGATGCGGTCCGCGGCCTCCCGTCGAATCATCCGCTTGCGCGGTTCTCGGCCGATAAGCTCGATCATGTGCTCGTCGACAAACAAACTTTCTCGCAGCTCGCGCGTTCGGCCCGAGGCGGCATCGAAGGCGATCCACATCGTTTCCCAGTGTTCTTCGATTCGCATCGTGGCGCGCTGGTGGTCGACACCTCGCGAGCGTTCTCGGGCGACGACTTGACCCCCGCTGCGCTGCAAGGCATCGGCCGCGCATTTCGCACGCACGACGCGGGCATTGCCGACGAAGCATGGCGCCCCGCCACGGCAGCGCCCTCGCGCAAGCTCGACGCCGGTGGCCGGAAGGCGTCTTCAGGCGCGCCCCAGTCGAAGAGTGCGCTGTCCCGCGGCGTACCGGCCCGCCCTTGGCCCGTGCGCCATCGCAACGCACTTCATCTGGACTATCCGTACCCGGGGCGCGAAGTCGGCTCAACTTCGCATGGCGCCGATTTTTACAAGGCGGACGGGCATCATGGAATCGACAATCTCGAAGGATGGGCCAAAGGCATGCGCCCGTCGTTCGCGCATTCGAACTATTTCGCCGATCCGAACAACGCCGCGTACCAAGACATCGCGGTTCACCGCGGCCTCATCGACAATCACAACGGCATTCCCGAAAACTCGATCGCGGCGATCGACAACGCCTTCAAGCACGGCTACCAGAGCGTCGAAATCGATGTGGCGATCACCTCCGACGAGGTACCGGTCCTCCTGCACGATTTCACGGCAGGCCGGATGACGGGCGATCCCGACAACCGCCTCATCAATCAGATTCCTTCGCACGATCTGCTCAACCGCAATCTGGTCATTCGCAACCCAGTGAACGGCGACTACGTCACGACCGACCAAAAAGTGCCGTCCGTCGAACAAGCGCTCGAACACATCCTGACGCGACACCCGGGCAAGACCGTCATGCTCGATTGCAAGGAGACGTCGGCCGACATGGCCGTCGCCTTGCTCGTCGACAAACCGCACTTGCGCACGATGACGGCCGTCAAACTGTATGGACAAGCGTATTTGGGCGGCTTCGACCAGTTGCTTGGGAATCTGATGCGGCACTACGGCATCAGCCCGACCCGACCCGAGCATAGGGCCAAGCGCGAAGCCTTGCGGGCCGAACTACAGCAGATTCAATTCGTGCCGATCATGCCGCAGAAGGAGCTGAAGAACCCGGCGCTGCTCAATTACTTCCCGCAGCCCAGCGTCGCACACCGAGATTCGATGAAGCCCGAGCAGATTGCGCAACTCGCGATGGATTGGCTCAATAGCTGGCGGAGCGCCAAGCCCGTTTTGCTGCAGGTCGTGCAGTCGAAGAAGGATACGCCCGAGGGTAAGGCCATGGAAATCCTGCGCGACCGCTTGCGCGATCCGGCCCATCCTTACGCCAAGCTGCCGTTCGCATTCTGTTATCGCTACGAGGATTTTTCGGCGCAGCCCGAGGGCGAACAGAAGAGCCACTATTACTGGGATTTGCACGGCGGCATTCTCAATGCAAACCGCGAGGGCGAATTCGGTGCGCGCCGCGCCACGGCCGGCGCATTTCGCCATGCCGCGCAAAACATACTCACCGATCAGCCAGACGAAGAAGTATGGGCGATCGCTCACGATCGGCAATTGGACCGCGGGCATTCCGGGTTCGAAGTCGCCATGCCGCCCGGCGCCCGGATCGATCTCGACTTCGCAGCCGACAACAAGCGTGTTCGTCAAAGCCAGACCGTGAAGACCAAGCCTGATGTCGGGCTCATCGAGGCGGTGCGCGCGGGCGCTGCAGCCGATCGCCAGCAATTCGGAAAGACAGAGAAAATCAGCACTTAGCCGTCGGCTTTCGCACGCCATTCGCCGATCGAGCTCGAATACCGCGTCAGCTCATTCAAACGAGGCCTAAGCCAATTGCCCCGCGGTAAGCGTCGGGAGCGCCGCGGCGCCGTTTTCTTGTCCGATCGGCAGTTCGACCTTGATCGTCGTGCCCTTACCAGGCGTACTGACGATGTCGATCTTGCCGCCCAGCATCAGCATGCGCTCCTTCATGCCAGCGAGGCCGAACGATCGCTTGCGTATCGCCACCGGATCGAACCCACAGCCGTCGTCGCGTATTTCCAGCAGGCAGTCATCGCCTACACGTTCGAGCTTCACATGGACATGACGCGCGCGCGCATGACGGGCGACGTTCGTCAACGCTTCTTGAACGATGCGGAACAGCGCGATCGCGCGCTCCTCGGCAAGCGGCAGATTCTCGTCGGGCACCGATAACGAGTACGTCACCTGAGTGCCGCGCGAAAATTCGGCGGCGAGCCATTCGACGGCAGCCGAGATGCCTGCGTCGAGCGCCCCCGGGCGCAGAGACGACACTGCATCGCGAACGACCTGCATCGTCTGGTCAGCCAGTTCGAGCAGCTTTTGCACGTGCTCCGTGAGTTCGGGATTGTCGGGACCGAATCGAATTCGCAGCGTCGAGGCCCCCATGCGCAACGCCGTCAACTGTTGGCCGAGTTCGTCGTGGAGTTCGCGCGCAATGCGCTTACGTTCCTCCTCGCGCGCCGTCTCGCGCCGCGAGGTGAGTTCGCGCAGCATCTCGTACGATTCGCGCAGCCGATGCTCGACCTCCTTACGCTCGGAGATGTCGCGCCAAATCGTCAGTCCGCTTTGGATCGTACCGCTCGCGTCGTATTCGGGCACGGCATGGACATACCAGCACTGCGGCCTGCCCGAGACGTCCCAATTGAGCTCGAACTTGGCCGTCACGCCGGTTTTCAAGACGTTTTTCAGCTTATTGCGAAACCGGCGCTCGATCAGCACCGGCGCGGCGAGAACCTTGCCGGCTTTGCGGCCGAGCAGCTTCGGCGCATCGATACCGCAAACACGTTCGAACTCGGGATTGACATAAATGCGGCGGCATTGCCGATCATAGCGAATGATCGGATCGGGCGCGTTCTCGGCCAGCGTCCGAAACGCACGCTCGCTGTCCCGCAGTGCCGTTTCCATCGCGCGCAACTGCGTGATGTCACGGCCCACGCTCAGCACGCTCACGACATGGCCGGCCGAGTCGTGTTCGGGGATATGTCGCAGTTCGAACACATGCTGGGCGGCGCCGTCGTCCCAGTACGCTTCCCCTTCGTTAGGCGTCCCTTCGAGAAACGCTCGCTCGACCCCGCTGCGCAAAGACGCAACCAGCTGCGTCGCGCCGCCGATACGCGCTTCGCCGAGCCGCTTCCCCACCATCTCCTCCTGTGGGATACCGAAGACTCTGGTCACAGCCGGGTTGGCGTACAAATATCGATGCTCCGCGTCATATCGCACGATGACATCCGGAAAATTCTCCGTCAACGTGCGAAACAACTGCTCGCTGCGCTTCAGATCGTCGATGTCGCGGCTAATGGCGAGCACGCTGGTGACTTCGCCGCTCGGCGAGAATTCAGGAACGATGCGAATGTGACCCCAGCGAATTCGTCCGTTCGCATCGCGCAGCAGCACCTGTTCCGTGACTTCCTCACGAGTGGCCACCACCTTTCGCAAGCGGCTCATGTAATGTTGCGGATCGACGAACGCTCCCGATTCAGCCGGCGTTTTTCCGATCACGTCGAGCCTCGTGAGCGCGCGCAGCGCCGGGTTGGCGTAAACGCGCCGGAAGTTCAGATCGTAGCGTGCGATGTAATCGGGCGAATGCTCGACGACGGCGCGAAACGCTTGTTCGCTCGCATGCAACCGATCTTCGGCATGCTTGCGCTCCGTGATATCGCGGCCCAGCGCGAGCGCACCGGTCGTTTCTCCGTTGAGTCCCCGCTCGGGAAAGATGCGGATGTGGTGATAGAGCACCTCGTCGTCCATGCCGCGCAGCTGAAATTCGATCTCGCGCTGAACGCCCGTCTCGATGACGGTCTCGAGCAACGCTTGATATCGGGCCAACCGCATATCGGGCTCATGCTCGTTCGGGGTCTTGCCAAGAAGCGCATGCAATGGCCTGCGCATCAGCGCGGTCAGGCCCGAATTTGCAAATACCAGACGGCAAGCGCAGTCGTATCGGCAAATGATGTCGGAACTGCTCTCGGCCAAGCTTTGGAATTGCCCTTCAAGCTCGCGTTGGATCGCCTGGAACGACGCGCTTCGGTTCTGCGCGGTCACATCGCGCGCGGTGCCGACGATCTGATGCACGCTGCCCGACGCATCGAACAGCGGCGACCATACCGTATGGAATTCCCGATACCCGCCCGTGGTTGCGATCGCCTGCTCGTCCTCGCAGGTCGATTGGCTTGCCACGCAGCGGGCCGCCGCATCATAGACGAACTCGATCAAGTCCCGAGACGCTGCTTCGTCGACATACCGGCCCGCCAACGCATCGGCGTCGACACCGAACACCCCTCCGCAGGACGGGTTAACCCGTAAAAAACGCAAACGACCCATGGGCGCCGTTTCGAGCAGAAACAGCAGATCGCCCGATTGCTCAAACAGGAGATCGAAGCGATTCTCCGTTTCCACCGACACATTGCGCTGAGCCGCGAGGCGCGCATCGCGCTCGGCCAGTTGATGTTCGAGCGACTGCAGCGCCTCGCGCAAGGCCGTGTTCTCTTGCTGCAGCGCCTGCACATCGTTTGGCGATTCGCGCGAAGGATTTTTCATGCGTTACCTGCGAGGTCAGCCGGCCGCGCATAGGACCGCGCGGCAGAACCCGGCTTGCCAGAAACGATACCACGACCGTCGTTTGCTTAGTCCGATCAATATGCTTTTATCCAGGCCATCCCCTATCGTCGCGCCGGACAATTTCTCCTGAAAAACGATAGCGTGGCAAGTTCGACCGGCATCGTCCGGACGACGAAGCCGCTCGCACTGAAGCGAATTATCCGCCGGCCGTGGAGACGGCAGTGCGCCGCAATCCAGCCGCCGCCAGCCTCCGCTTCGCTTCATTTTTTGTCAGCATTTCCTTACCGACACCTCGGTCAGCCAAGCCTGCCGGGGCTCGAGCGCGTAAAAGAGTACTCCGTCCAAATCGAACATCTCGACCACACGGCGCCGTGGCGGTAATGTTTCCGTCACATGCCGCCGCGACAATGTCGCCGAAATTTAGAACGTTCTAAGTCCGATTTTAGAACGTTCTAAGAAAACTGGCTGTTATATCCACCGCCTTCGGCGGGATCCTCAACGCATCGCTCACCGTTACTCCGCTCGAACCCACTCGATAAGGACCTTCATGGACTCGATCCCGCGCTTCATACCGCTGAGCGAGCAATCGCTCGGCATCATCTCCGTCCTCGCGCTCATGCTCGCGATCGTCATCGCCGCCGCCATCGAACGCACGGTGTTCTTCCGCCGCGCCGGCTGGGCTGCGCGCATGCTCGAGCGCACGCTGCCTACCGTCGACATGCGACAAGACGCGCTCCTGCGCCAGCTCACCGCACGGTTTCGCGCGAGCGTTTTCGCCGACACGCTCCAAGCCATCGCCGAGGCTTCGCATCTGCAGAGCGCCGACGACATGGACCGCTATATCGATGAAGCCATCGTGCGGACGTTGCCCCGCCTGGACAAGCACCTGTGGCTGCTCGATGCGGCCGTGACGCTAGGCCCGCTGATCGGCCTGCTCGGCGCCATCATCGGCATGACCGAATCGTTCAACGTCCTCAGCGCCGCCGGCCCGAACGTTCAAGCGGTGACAGGCGGCGTCGGTCATGCGCTGATCGCAACGGGCTGCGGCCTTGCGGTAGCGATCGTCGGCGTCGCGGCGAACGCGTATTTCACCAAGCGCGTGCGCGCCTGTACGCTGCAACTGGATCTGCTCAAGCTGACAAGCGTCAAGCGCATCCGCCTGATGAAGCGCCCGGCCGCGGAAAATGCCGGTCATGACACGCATGCGCCGGCGATGGTCCCGCTCAAGCGCGTCTCGAACGGTAATACGACTACAGTCTGAGCATGGCGGGCTTTCAGTTGGACACGCAGTTGCCGCTTCGCATGCGCATCGCCGACTTCAGCACCCATCGCGATTCGGGGGCGACCGTGCGTCTCCAACCGGTCGACGCCGCGGAAAATCGAAAAACCCGCAGCCTGCGCGATAGAATCGCGGATCTGCTGGAAATCCGAGCGCCCGTGCTCGAACTCGGTGCGCCGGAGTTTTGCGTGTTCAACGATATGTACGCTTTCGATATGCAACTGCGCGTGGGTCAACCGCCGCAATCGGCGCCGCTCTCGGCTACCCGCGGCAACAAAGAGGCATGATGTCCTCCGCACTTCCGCCGTGCGCTCGCCATGCGTAAACCAGCGAGCCGCGTCACGATTCGCGACGTCGGGAAAAAGGCTGGCGTCAGCTTTCAAACGGTTTCGCTCGTCCTCAATCACCCCGAACGCGTGGCGGAGGAAACGCGCGCGCGCGTCAAACTCGCCATCGACGCGCTCGGCTTCGTGCCCAGCATCGCCGCCCGCTCGCTGCGAAGCCTGCGCGCGCGCACACTCGCGTGCATCTTCTTTGGGCCGCGCGCGTCCTACGACAATCGCACGTTCAGGATCCAGGACACCTACCTGAACAACGTCGTGCAGATGCTCACGCGCGTGGCCGACGAGGCAGGCTATGCGCTGTTGCAACGCAATCTGCCCGATGCCGATGCCGACGCGCTAGCCGAGATTCACGATCTGTTCGCGGCCGGGCGCATCGACGGCATGGTGGCCGTGGTCGGCAAAGGTTCGCACCCGGTCCTGCCGGAGCTCGAACGGCAAGGCTTTCCGTTCGTCGTATTCGGCACGACCCACCCGTCGTATCCGTTCGTCGCGCAAGCGAACGAGGAAGCCACGGCCAGGATCGTAGATCACCTATATGCGGGCGGGTGCCGCCGTATCGCCTTTATCGCAGGCGCGCGCGATGGTCATGTCCATGATGACGTCGACGATCGCCATCGCGGCTATGTGCGCGCGATGAAAAAACATCGCCTGACCGTCGATAAGCGATGGCTGGCCGCCGGCGATTGGTCCCTTGCCAGCGGCCACCGAATCGTTCACGAGCTCTGCAAGAACACGAGCGATCGGCCCGATGCCTTGATTTTTGCCAGCGACCGGATGGCGCTCGGCGCGCTCAAGGGTTTGTACGAACTGCGGATCCGCGTGCCCGACGAAGTGGCCGTGGTCGGATTCGACAACATGCAATACGACGACTTCAGCATCCCGTCGTTGACGAGCATCCATTCGCCCCTGCATGAGATGGCCGATGCAACGGTGAAGTTTCTGCTTGCGCGAATCGAGGGGAAAGCGCGGCTTGCGCAGTGCCAGCAAGTGTTTGAAGCGCCGCTGGTGGTGCGCGACAGCACGCCGCCTGTCTCCACAGACGACTCTCCGTCTGCCCCGCCCGCCCCGCCCGCTCGGCGGCCCAAGCGAAGGGCGGCTGCGTGAACCGTTACGCGATCATCGGCGGCGCGGCGATCGCCGCGGCGGCGGTCGTGAGCGCCCTGCTGTCGATCTCCGCGAACACCGATGGATTCACGGCCGCTCGAAGCGATCCGCTCGATGCGCACGCCCTGAACCGCGAGAATTTTTATCAGGTCGTCGTGCCGCGCGCCCAAGCGGAAGGCTCCGTCGATCTGTATAGCTTTGCCCCCGCCTTTCCGCCGTTTTGGAAGCAGGTTCTGATTCCGCGCTTCGAAGCCAAATACGGCATCAAGGTCCATTTCTTCAATACGCGGCCGCTGCTGGCCGATCAACAGCTGATCGCACTGCGCTCACTCGGCCGCGCGCCGCCGGCGGACGTTTATTTCGCGCCGGGCAGCCACGTGCGGCTCTATCGCCGCCGATCTCTCGCGGCCGATTTCGATCTGGTGTCGCTGCTGCCCGAAGCGTCCGCCTATCCGGCGGCCCGCATGCTCGCACTGACCGCGCGAGACGGCCGCTTCGTACCGTTTCACTTGAATCAAACGGCGCTCGCCTACGACAGCGCTCGATGGCCCGAGGCATCGGTCCCGCGCGATTTCGATGCGCTGCTCGCATGGGCGCAGGCGCATCCTCACCAATTCGCTTTTACGGCGCCCAAAAGCGGCGGATCGGGGCAAGGGCTGATGCTGGCTGTGGCTTACCGATTCATGAATGCGCCATGTCGCAAAACGTTTGCGGATGCCTGGTGGGACGACGACGATGCGCAGCGTTGGGTTAAAACCAGTGGCTGCCTCGCTCAAACCTGGCGGTATCTGCGAGCGTTGGCTCGCGTTTCGGTCTTTACCAATGGCAATGCCGACACGCAGAACCTGCTCGCCAATCAGGCCGTTCAGCTCGGCACGGTCTGGGAGGACGGCGCCTACACCTTTCTCAAAGAGAAACTGCTCGAACCGACCTTCGCGTTGACCGCGCCGCAACCCGGCATGCCCGGCGCAGCGGATGTTCTGTTCGTCGTCGCCGGGGCGAGACATCCTGCCGCGGCGCTGCTGTTGATCGATTTCGCCCTGTCACGCTCCATTCAGCAATGGAAGCTTGACGAAATGGCGTCGCGCACCGCGCGTGGCGACATCAATGTCGCCCCATCGAACACGCGCACGAGCCCCGCGACACGCTTCATGCTCCCCGCGTCGGCCTTGAATTCGCAGTGGATCTGGCCGCCCGCCGCGATGATGGACGCGCTCAATCGCGAATTCGACAATCAAATCGCCGCGGCGCCATCAACCCCATGATGAGGACAACGCGCCCCGCTATCTGGTTATCGGTCGTGCCGGCGATCGCAGTTTTAGCGCTGCTGTTTTACGTGCCGCTGGCAGGGTCGCTCTACGGCAGTGTGGCGGACGAAAAGAACCGCTTTACCCTCACGGCGTACCGGTCTCTGATGAGCGACGCCTCCGTGCGGCGCGGCTTGATCTTCACGATCGAATACGCGGTGGCGTCCACCACTGCGGCGTTCGTCTATGGCATGGCTTGGGCGGCCCTCATGCACCGGGCCTTTCCAGGAAAACGCTGGTATGGCGTGCTCAGCCGCGCGCCGATCGTGATCCCGGGGGTGGCCGTCGCGCTGATGATGTTGACGCTACTGGAGCAAGGCGGCTTTTTGGCAAGGGTGCTCGCGCCGCTGGGCATCGCCCTGCCGCGCATCGTACGAGATCCGGCCGGCGCGGGAACCGTCATCGCGCTTGCCTGGAAAGAAGCTCCGCTGATGGGCGCCATCGTCGCCAGCGCATTCGGCAGCTTGCGCGCAGACGTTGTACAGGCCGCCCGCTCGCTGGGTGCAACCGCCTGGCGCGCATTCTGGTTGATACAGGTGCCCGCAGCCATGCCGGGCCTCGCGGCGGCTGCGCTCCTGGGCTTCGTGCGCGCGCTGGGCGCGTTCGCCATTCCGAGCCTGCTTGGCCCGGCTTATCCCAAGCCGATCCTCGTGCTCCTGTATGAAGCATTCGAGTACGGCGATTGGCCCCGGGTCTGCGCGATCGGCACCGTGTTCGCCGCGGTTTCGATCATCGCTGCATGGTTGTACTACCGCGTGATGCAGGCAGCCATCAGCCGTGAGACGGACGCGCGCACGCACAACGCCCGCTACGGAGGAATTCTTTGAGCGCGCGCCGCGAGCGGGCCTCCTTGCGCCGCACACTGCTCTCGATCGGGCTCTATACCCAGTTGGCGCTGGTGCTGGGCGTTCCGCTATTACTGATGGTGCTTTGGTCGGTTTCGGACGGGTGGTTTCCGCCTGGCGTACTCCCGCAGGACTATACGGGCGCTCATTGGCGCCAGGCGCTCAGCGATCCGCTGCTGGGTCACGCGTTGCTGTCGAGCATGGCGATCGCCGTGCTCGTGACCGTACCGTCGGCAGTGCTGGCGATTCCTCCCGCTTGGGTCATGTCGCGCATGGCGCCGCGCACGCGGCACATCTTCGAATGGCTCATCCTCACGCCGCTGATCGTTCCGGGCATCGTAATCGCTACGACACTCGGGAAATTGCTGTTGCTCGCGCATCTCAGCTACACCTGGGCCGGCGTCGTGCTCGCCCAATTGATCGGGACGCTGCCGCTGATGATCCGCATTCTGTGCGCAAGTTTCATGCGATTGCCCGACGATGCCATAGCAGCCGCGCGCACCTTGGGCGCCAATGCCTATCAAGCGATTTGGCATATCGCGCTGCCTTTGGCACGAAAAGCGCTCTTCGCCGGATGCCTCGTGGTATTCGCATCCAGCCTGGAAGAATTCGACAAGACGTTCGTGATCGGCGCACCCAATGTACAAACGCTGCCGGTGTTGCTCTACTTCCGGCTCGACGGCGCGGGTATCGTTTTTCCGGTTGCCGCCGTGTCGAGCTTGATCCTGACGCTGCCGGGATTGCTTATTTTCATCATGGCCGCGCGAGCGGCGGGGATAGCTGGGCAAAGACCGCAGGGCAACGGGATCGACACGGTCAGCCACTTCGACATCGGATCCTAATGTAGTCGCAGCAGCGCAACCCGGATTTACACCGCCCCTATAGGGCGCGCAATCGTCTTATCATTTGGCGGATCGAGCCGGATATAAGCCCTGCAGCGGGTTCGCATAAGTCCTTCCTTTGCGCGCCTTGCGCCGGCCTCACGCTCCACGGCGGGAACATACAAACGGTCAATTCGGGCGGACTCGCCACTTCGACGACGCTCAACGGCGGCTTCCAAACGATCAATTCCGGTGGTGCAGCGTCCAGCACGACGATCAATGACTTCGGGCAGCAGGGTATCTTCACGGGCGGCACGGCAAACACCACCACGGTCAACAACGGCTATCAGGAAATCGACGGCGGGACCGTGACGAGCACGGTCATCAGCAATGGCAGCTTTCAGAACGTGCTCGGCGGGGCCGTGAATCGCACTCACGATGCGACGGCTGATTTTAAACGCCGTACCACGCCAGATCGAAATTCGACGCGACCTTCTCCAACCATTGCGCCACCGGCTCGGCCACCTCCGAGGACACGTCCTGGTCCCAAAACGGCGAGGCAATGAGAATTTCAAGGTCGAGCCCGTCAAGCGAGAACGTCGTCAACACGGCGCCGATCTGCAACTTTCTTTCCCGCTCGACAATGCTCCACACCTTGACTTGACCGGCATTGCAGAGGAGCTCGATCCGGAATGCTTCCTTTTCCACCCCATCGAACGATTTGTCGCGTAGCCAGTCAATCCGAGACGCCAGCATTTCATCCTGCAGCAACACGCACAGCAGCCGCTTCGCCTGTGCGCCCGTGAGCGGAACGACAATGAACCGCTCGGTTTCGAACTTCTTAGACTGCGCGGGATTTTCGGCCCAACGATCGCGGCGGTTTTCGCTAATGTCCATCGATTTCATTTAGAAAATTCAGAGCTCAAAAACTGGAGTTGGCGTTGCGCCCCTCATAACACCGGCTTCCACGCGGCATGGATCGCCGCCCGAATACTCGCCATTGCCTCGCCTTGAATGGCTGCGTCGAAACCGTAGAAGGCCTGATCGAACACCGGGCCGAGCCGGGCGCGCAGCGCTTCCGCTTGCGTTTTCAGCGCCTGCGCCTGCGGCGGCGTGATCTTGGTGAATGTCGCGACCGGCAGATAGTCCATTGCCCAGTTGCCGTTGTTTCCGGAACCCGGCCTGGGCTCCGGCGGCACTCGTCCAGTCGCGAGCAGCGCCGCGCCGACGAAGCATTCGGCAAGGCGCTGCTGCTCTTTTCGGCCGCCGCTCGATCGAATCGAGCGCCATGCGGTGTTCGTCACGTCTTTGGGCCAAATCTCGACCGTCGCGGCCGACACGGCGCGAACCGCATCGGCATCGCCGCTGAAATACGCTCGTTGCAACGTATCGCTGCCGACGACTTGTTCGAGTTCCGCTGCGGCGGCTGACCATCGTTTCCCGTTTGACAGGCGGTTAAAGTCATATGGACCGAGCTTGCCTACCGCGTGCCCCGGAAGCCGATCCGCGAAATGTTCGGTCAGCGCCTCCTCGATGGTTTGCGCATGAGGACTACCCGAGATCGCCGATGCGAACGCCGGATGCGTGAAGCAATGCAGGTATTCATGGTGGACGGCGTGACGCCCGCCGGCATTCGCCGCAAAGCGATTCAACTGGAAATCGGTCGGCCGCCAATCACCCGATCGACTATTACCTCGATTTACCGTTCCCGACACTGAAAAGGGCAAATCATCGACAATTCGCGGTGTGACGTCGTAGCAGGCGCTATCGGGCGGAATAAAGCTGCCATGCTGCGCCATGACTTCGGCATAACCCTGACCAACCGTGTTCTCGTTGATACGCTCGGAAAATGAAACGCCACCCGCGAGCAGGCCAAGAGGACGTTCGACAATGTCGCGCGGATTGCGCGCGGCGCGATAGGCGGTGGAAACCGCCGCCAGGGCGACGTAGGCATGACCCGCCCGCATCAGTCCGTTAGCCACCGTGCGGCCGGCCCGACGAGCGAATTGCGCAATACCGCCTGCGCCTTCAGCCGCGCCGGCATCGCCCGCCTCGCGTGCTTCGTGCGATTCAGAGGTCGAAGCTCCCGCTTCTCGATGGCGCGGCTCGCCGGGGGCGCGCCGCCTGCGCATCGTGGTCGGCTCAGCGGCGGTCACGTCAGGTCCGGTCGCCTGCGATGAGCGCGCACGGCGCGGACCCAGCGCATCCAATTGCGCACCCTGATCGTGAGAAAACGTCTGTTCCACTCCGGTGTTGGCGTGGCCGCTCTCGTATGCAGCGGCCTCGTGCTGGCCGACGTCGCCGGCATCGGCGCCTGTGCTTGATGTGCCTACGCTCGGCATCGCGAACTCCATGCAGATAGTCGGTGCGAGCCCACATCCTCAGGTACGCTCGGCACCGAGAGCGGACTTAGCGTCGGCAATGACTGCCAAGCCACGAGCAGCGACTACGATTATTGGAACGTTCGTTTTTCTCACACCTCGACTTGAGCATTGCCCATCGACGGCGAAAGAACTGGGCTGAAAGCGAAAGGCAAGCGAAATGGGCGCCTATGACCGCGCATCAATGGCTGCACCAAAACCAAATTTCAACGAAATCTCAACGAGATTCAACTTATCTCACTCCGCATTCACATTCATCTGGCAGTGGTAGTCTCCCGCTAGCGGATAGCGTATGCCATGAGTTCTTCTATTCGAGTTGATATCTATTGAAATTCATCGATATCCAACGCACTCGAATGTTTCACGGAACCCTTCAATGCAAAGGCATAAACCGCCGAATTCGAATATCAGACAAACTTGACGAGGTGGTGATAATGAACAATCAAAGCGACGTGCGCGGTGCGCCGGATGCGCCCCGTGCGGCCGATTCACGCGGCAAATCCCGAGCGTTCTCTCCTCGGTACGTAGTGGCCGCTTTGATTTCCCTCAGCCTGTTCGGCTGCGGCGGTGGCGATGATGGCGCCGCCGGCGGCAGCCCCAAGGCAGCCGCTCAATCAAGCGCAAGCCCGGCAGCGATCAGCCATGACCAGGCCGCCGTCAGCAATCCGGCGACAGCCATTCTCGTCAAGATGGGCCGGATCCCTCGCCTCCAGATTGGCCTGGGCGCGGGCCAATCGATGGACGATATGAAAACCCAGGGCATTCACCCCGACATCATCGATACCTACCTCGTGGGCGTCGGGTCGGGCTCATGGCCTGACTGGAATACGAACGGTGCGTACATTACGTACACCGCTCAAAAGGATCTGGCGTACGGCGCGACGCCGATGTTTACGCTCTACCAGATGGCTTCGAACGGCGACGGCAACGAGAGCGGCCTCAACAACCAGACCTTCATGAACAATTACTGGTCGCAGGTGCGATTGATGTACGACCGCATCAACGACCTCAACACGCCGGTGCTCGTCAATCTCGAGCCTGACTTCTGGGGCTACGTCTACGCGCAAGCGCCCAATCACGATGCGACGCAAATGCCCGCGGTCGTGAACAATCAGCCCGAATGCAGCTGGATGCCCAATACCGCTGCGGGTGTGGGCATGTGCTTGCTGTCGATGGGCCGCTGGCACGCGCCGAAAGCATTGCTCGGTTTTCCGCCCGCCTTCTGGAATGCCTCGCCTGACGTGATCGCGAAGGAAATGCAGGCGGTCGGCGCAGACCGGGCCGACTTCATCGTCGCCCAAACCAGCGACCGTGACGCCGGGTGCTTGGAGAGCGCAGCCGTAGCGGAATGCACGGGCCGCACAGGTCCGTTCTATCGCGATGAAAACAACGTCAACACGCCCAACTTCCATCAGGAACAGGCGCAATGGTCGGCTTACCGTACCGCATTGGGTAACGGGCTGCCGATCTTGTGGTGGCAAACGCCATTGGGCGTTCCGTCGGACACGCCGGGAGGCACGCCAGGACACTACCGCGACGACCACGCCGATTACATGCTGAAGTACCCCTGGGAGTATGGCGGTATGAGCACGTTTGCAATCGTCTTCAGCGGCGGCGGCACGTACTCGACGTCGATCAGTACCGATGGCGGGCAGTTCGCGCAGCTGTTTAGTCACTACCTGTCGTACGGCGGTGTCGGCGTGAATTAAGCGCAGGCCGGCGTCTTCGCCAGCTTTCCATTCTTTTGCGAGTAGGTATATGGTCCGGCCCATCAACACGCATCAACCGGCGCCCACGGAAGACCCGGGCGGGTCATCTTCGCCTGCCCAACCGAGTGAGGCGGGCCGCGAACGCAGTGTCCGCGAAGCCAGCGCGGGCCCACTGCGCGAACTCGCGCCGCGCACGGCGACAACGGACGGCGCCGGGCCGTCTTCGCGGGCCGCAGCCCGGGCGAGCCGCGCGCCACGTGCGGCTGCGATCGACGTGCCGACCGTGCTCATGAACCGCAGCAACGATGTTAAAGCTGTCGTCACACTCGCGGACACCATCGGCAGATTGGAAGCGCAGCTTGCCGCGCTGAAGGCGCCGCCCGCGCCCCGTGCGGATGCGGCGCCCCCCTTGTCGGAGGCGGAACTGACGCAGGCGATCCGGCGGCTGCATACGAGCCGCGAGCAGGCGAGCGGCAAGCTTCAAGCACTTGGCGCGAAATGCGACGAAGCGCGCAAGGTCGTCGAGCAGTTGAACGCGACGCAAGCCGGCAAAGAACAGCGGCTAGAACAATTGCAAAGAGAGTACGACGCCGCGATCGCATCGGAACCGGCAGCGCCAACCATTCAACCACGTCAGAGCACAGAAGCGATCATCGCGGGCGCTAACGTCAATCATGGTCGACTGAAACAAATCTCGCGACAAATCGAATCGCTATCAACAAGCCGCGCGGCGGCTGCGAATGAAGCCAAGACGATGACCGAGCGTGGAACCCTGCGGCAGGCTGGCGAGGTGGGGGCGTTCGACAGAATGGAGGACGTGAGCGACGCTTTGCGCGATCAAACCGCTCACTGGCTGCGCGGTGAAACACGCGCGCCGCGCCGCCCTGCGCGGCCGCCGCGTGACCGCGAGTTCCAAGCGAGTTTGACGGCGGCGTTCGAACTGATTGCGGCGCATCGCGGCAATCCGCTCGACGCCGCGCGCGCATTCATGCGCGCCGCGTCGGGCACTGGGCTTGAGCCTATCGGAACCGAGATCGAGCGAATGCTCGCCTATGATCTAGCACTCAGCTTGCGCGTCTCCAATGTGGGCCAGCGACGAGGCAAGTCGCTCGATCAGATGAACCGGGTGAGATCTTGGCTCGGGCAGGCGCCGGCGCAGGTCACCGCGCGTCGTATCGTCGACGAGATCAATCGCGCAGCGGCGCAACTGCACGGCGCACTACGCCGAGGCGCCACGGTCGCCGAGTTCGGCGATCAGATCCTGAGCGGGCCTGAAATCGAGGCGGCCGCCGCTCGGCTCGGTGAGTTGTCCGCACGGCTGAACCAACATGAAAATGCGTTCGCCGCGATGGTCGGCGCGCTTGAAAAGCATTTCGTGAAGACGCTCGAAGTCAACGATGAAATCAGAGAGAAGATGGGGCAAGAGGTCGCGCCTCACGTCGATGCTTACTATGGGGCCAAAATCTCGGAACTCGTCGCCGAAAGGAAAGCGCTCAGTGCTCAGCCCGCCCCGGCGCCTCGCATGCGCGCCTCGCTAGCCACGCCGAGCACGAACCGCTCCGGCACCGATCTCGAGCAGCTCGAAGGGCGAATTCGCCGCCTGCAAGGCGAGATCCCGCAATACGCGGCTCAGCACAAGAGCGAGTTCGAACATTACGCGAGCCTCAGTGCGCGCCATTTGTCGGCGGCCGACGAACTCGAGGCGATCGATAACGAATTGGCTGATCTTCAAAACCAGCTAAGCGACCTGCGCGCGGCCCGGCACGAAGAAAGCCAGCAGCGCGGCGTGCGCAGCGGTGAAGCGGAGCGTGTCGAAGGCGAGCTTGAAACGCGATGGAACGAGGCGATCCGCAGCCCCGATTTGCATCGCATCATCTCCCCCGCGGCGCTCGTTCGAGCCATCGACGTTCACTTCGGGCAAAGTCCCGAACAAATGCGTGGGCGCGTGAGCAAGCCCGGCGGCACGGTGTCGCGCACTGGAACGTTCTCGTCGCGCGCAGGTTTGTTGCGCGCCATCGCCGATATCGCCGCCCACGAGTTGTCCAAGCCGCAATCCGCGCTGCTCGCGCGCAACGAGGCAGACCTCGAACGCGTCGCGAGCGGCTACGCCGGCGGACGCGTCGATGCGCTCTGCAATCACGGGCGCGCGATCGGGGTCGGCGTGCGAAGGGGTGCAAGCGGCATCGTCGAGATGAGAACCAACACCAGCCAGTACTCGATCGAATGGGAGCGGGGGATGGGTGCGCGCATCAGCCATTTGCATCCGTGGGTGTCGCCCTACTGAGCCGCGACAGCACCGGCTCCCACCGAAGCGAACGGCAGCGTTGCAGACGCACGCTGCTTGCAGGGGCCAAACGACATGCGCTAAGCACCCGCTCCCTCGCTGGTGCTCGCCCCCTGCGCCGATTCCGCGAGCAACTCCCCGATCCGCACGACCTGCATCATTTGCCGCGCGATCGATTCATGGTCCCCATCGAGAAGCCGGATCGGCGCGGTATCGCTCCTGCCGTCATCGAAGAAGCCGACGTCTTCGTCGATATCTTCCAAGACGGCTTGCGCGATGCCTTTCGCCTTCGGCAAGTCGCGGTTCAGCGCCGCCGCGCGAGCTTCATCGATCCTACCGATGTAGCTTAGCGCCCTTGCCCGCTGCTCAGGGGTGGCCTCCGCGGCGGAGCCTAGCGCCGCACGCTTCTGATCGAGTTCCTTCAGTGCGCCGATGACGCTGCGCCGAGGTTCCTCCGCGCGCATCAGATCGAGCAACTGCCGATAACGCGGCATGACCCTGACCATCCCCTCGAGAATGCCGAACGCGTTGTGTCGATGATCGTCGACTGCGCGCAGATCGAAGTTCTCGCGGGTGCGGGCCGCGTGCAACACCCCCGTCAACGTCGTGTTCAACCATTGAACATGCAAATCCATGATAGCGGGATGCGCCAGCGCCCCCGCCATCGGCTCGAGCTGAACGATATGCGTGAGCAGTGTCCGCCCGTTCGGGTGCCGAGCCTGCGGATCGACTCTCGGATTCTCCACGAGGTCGTTCAACATCGATTCCCAATGCGATGAGCGCCCGTGATAGTTGACGGCGCCTTCCCACTTCTCGAGCACCTGCCACAAAGGCGTTCTTCCCTTCGCATCACGCATGTTCGGATCGGCATTGGGGTGCCGTCCGATCGCTTTGACGATCGTGGGGCTGGCTCGCTCGATGGCGAGTTGCAGCGGGGTTCGCTCGCCGCCCGGGGCGAGGTCGGGCAATGCGTCGCTTCGGCTAAGGATCGCGAGCGCCGCTTGTTCCGCCCCACGCGCGCGCCTTCCGTTCATGCTCCTGAGCGCAAGGCTCAGCGGCGTTAGGCCATGCCGGTCGGGGAGATTGACGTCGACCAGATGCGCCGTGACGCCTGGCGATGGCGCAGCATGAAGACCGACGAGCAGCTTCGCGATTCCCTCGTCGCCCTGCAATGCGGCGTGAGCCAGCGGCGTGCGTCCTTCCGCGTCGGGCAGATTCACGATATGCGTAAAGTGCGGGGTGAAGTCCGCTTCGCCGCCCGTACCGGATTGCGATGCGACCGCTTCGGCCATGCCTGCCGCTTGCAGGATGACGTGTACAGCGTCTCGATTGCCAGTGGATACGGCGTGAGTCAGCAACGTATGGCCGGCGGCTGTGCGTTCCGTCATCAGGCGGGGCAGCATGCCCAGCAGTTGCCTCAGGCGCGGCGCGTTGCCCTTGTCGATGGCCGCCACGACTTCCTTGATCGCCGCGTCAGGGGCAGCCGTTCGTGCGCTCGTCATTCCCGGAATCGCCAGGCGCGGTCTTGGGGCGGCAGACGAGGCGGCGCCTCTGGTCGCGAGAGGCAACCCGTGCGCCCCGCTGGAAGGCTGACCGGCCGATGAAGCAGGGGCATGTTGGGTCGATTCTCCTGCGGACGACGCAGCCGGATTCGATACCGGGGTTTCCGAGCGGGTGGGGGCGATGGGTCTCATGATCGAAAGCGAATGCATGGGCGGAAAAATCACTGCCCCAGTCTGATGCGATCGCCCACGCCCCCCAGCGCCGCTCAGCGAAATCACGTGTCCCATGTGGAAATAACCGCTTACGCGGCTGGCGAGCCCAAGTCCGGCGTGCTGTTTTCAAGGTCTGTCGGCAACGAACGCCACCGGTTGTCACAATATCGTCACAATTCGCCCTTAGATTCGCCCTCCCGACCCTCGCTTCACCCTGCATTTCCCTGATTGATAGTACTTTTTTTCACCCGTAACCTTCGGGGGTGTCGAACGGTTCGGCCGCGTCGCCTGTAGCGCAGGCGAGCCGCAGCCGAACGAAGTCGGATCAAGCAAGCGTGGAGTTGCCGTATGTCAGATGCCATTGCCAGCCTCAACCTCACTCCAGTCGAATCGATGTTTCGCAACGACTATCGCTGGTTGCTTGGGCGCCTCAGGCTGAAGCTCGGCTGCGCGTTTACGGCCGAGGACATCGCCTCGGAAACCTTCGTCCAGCTCATTGCGCTGCCCGATCCGGCCGGTATCCGCGAGCCGCGCGCGATGCTCACGACCATCGCCCACCGGCTCGTCTACGATTTCTGGCGCCGGCGCGATCTCGAGCGCGCCTATTTGGCGGCGCTTGCCGCAGCACCCGAAGGGGCCACCCCCTCGGAAGAAGAGCGCGCAATCGTTGTCGAAACCCTTTGCGCGATCGATCGCGTCCTCGCGAGCCTGTCCGCCAAGGCGCGCAACGCATTCGTCTACAGCCAGTTTCACGATATGACGCACGCCGATATCGCCGACCGGCTCGGCGTGTCGAAACGAACCGTGCGCGACTATCTCGCGCAAGCGATGCACGCTTGCTACCTGGCATCGGTGCAGTGAGCGGCAATACCGGGCCGGCATCGACGGGTGTCAGCGAGGAGGCGATCAGCGCCGCGATTCGCTGGATGGTGTTGTTGCGTTCGGGCGACGCCACGGCGCGCGACCGGCAACGGTTCGAAGCATGGCGCGAGGCCGATCCGTCGCATGCCAAAGCCGTGGCGCATCTCGAGGCTTCGCTGGGCGCTCTGTTGCCGCCCACCGCCGCGGGCCTGCCGCGCCGCGCGCTCGGCGATGCGCTGCTCGCCGCGCCCTCGCGCCGGAAAATCATGCGCGGCGCGCTTTCGTTCGCCGCGGTCGCGCTCGGCACAGGCGCGATCGTCGATCGGCTCTCGCCGATCGGACAGTGGACAGCCGATCTACACACCAACACAGGCGAGCGAAAGGAAACGGCGCTTGCCGACGGTTCGACCGTCACGCTCGGTGCGCGAAGCGCAGTCGATCTCGCTTACAGCAACCAGGCGCGCGGTCTGGTCTTGCGCACTGGGGCTGCCTTGATCCGTGCGACCGCGCGCGACGCCCGGCCTTTCACGGTTCGTCACCAAGACCGGCGCGTGCAAGCGCGGGCCGGCTCATTCTCGGTCCGCACCGAAGGGCGCTGGCTGCACGTCGCGGCGCTCGACGCGCCGCTGCGGATTTCGCTGGCCCATGGCGAGCCCGTGATGCTCGCACCTGGCCGCACTGCACGGGCCGGCGTGCAGCGGATCGAATTCACACGCGAGAGCGCTGCCTTCGAAGCTTCCTGGGCTTCGGGCCAGTTGCAGATCGACGAGGAACCGCTTGGTTCGGTGATCGAGCGGCTGCGCCCCTATTTCCCGGGCGTCATCCGCGTGGCGGACGATGCCGCGTCGATCCCAGTGACCGGGGTGCTCCCGCTCGACAACCCGCTGCGCGCACTCGATGCGTTGGCCGGTACGCTGCCGCTCGAGGTGAGCCGCTACGCCGGCTATCTGGTGCTCGTCTCGCGAGCATAAGCGGCGCGTTCAGTGATTCGGCGGAAGGCCGTCGATCACTCGAAAAAAAATTCGCTCCAGCCACGTCACTTTCTCTTTCTCGATCCACATACCGTTTGAAAGCGCAAATGCGAACACGCAAAAGCGCGCAACTCGGTAATTGAAAGCCATGACGAGCAGGTTCATCTCATCCGCGATACAGCTGGCCCCGATCGAGCGGGGCTCGCACGCCCGGACGATCGGCGTCACCGCGTTCGTGATCGCGGCGCATCTCGCCCTGCTCGCCGTCTACGCCACGTCGATACCATCGGGCTCGCCGGGCTTGCGCCAGGCACACGCCGTCGCGCCGGCGGGCCCCCTTGAAGTCGTCTTGCTATCCACACCTTCGGCGGATGATCGGCCCGCGCCCGCCGGTCCCCTATCGCATGCGCCCATTCATCCGCACCTATCGCCCACCGACCGCCGAGCGCTTCCGCGCAAGCCGACGCAAGCTAAAGCCGCTGCGCCGGCTGCGCACACAGTTGCGCCACGAGAAGTGGTGGTAGCGGAGCCTGCGGCGGCAGCGGCCGGCTCTGCCGGGGTTGCCGAGACTGCGGCGTCGGCCGCAACGGCGGCGAAAGCCCCGCCTGCGGCCGACGCCGCGCGATTCAGCGCCCACCCCGTGACGAAGCGAGCCGATGAGGTGGTATGCCGTATTCCGGCGCCCGCCTATCCACCGCGAGCGCGCCGGCTCGAAGAGGAAGGCGCGGCGATCGTACGCATGACGCTCGACACGGAAGGACATCCGACGGCCGTGACGCTCGAGCAAGGCTCAGGCTTTGCCGATCTCGACGCGGCTGCGCTCGACGCCGTGAAAGACGCCGCCTGTGAGCCCTATCTCGAGCGCGGCGAAGCCGTTCCGGTCAGCGTCGTCCAATCGATCGATTTCAAGCTCACCCGGCCCTGACGGCGGCCAAACCGTTCCAAGCCAAAGCAATAAGGGGATTATTTTGAATCACGTCATCCTGACCAAAGACAGCAGCCTCGCGCGACGCATCGAAGAGAGCCTCGTGCTGTGCTGTTCGGGCGGCGAACTGTTTGCCGACGAGATGGATGTGCTGCGCGCGCTGCGGCACAAGACCTACGATCTGATCGTGATCGATGCGCGCTGCACCGGCGCGGCGTCCAGCGCGATCGCGTCGTGGCGGGAGTGCCATTCGCTGCAAAACACGCCGCTGCTCGTGGTCGGTTCGTTCGCGGATCCCGTCGCCCTTTTCCAGTGGTATGAGGCCGGCGCCACCGACGTCCTCGCGCTGCAATTCACGCCAAACGAGTTCTATGTCCGTGCAGCGCATGCGATGCTGCGCCACGTGGGCGTGGAGGATCGCGATCTTTCCCATGTATGCGTCGGCCCTTATACGCTTCACAAGGCATGCTGCGTCGTCGAATTGCGCGGCAGAGCGATTCAGTTGACTCCGCGTGAATTCGCCACCGCCTGGCTGTTCTTCACGAACGCCGGCGTCAGCTTGACTCGGACGACCGTGGCGAAAGCGATCTGGGGCAGCGAGACCGATTGCGCCGACCGGACCATCGAGCAGCACGTCTATAAGTTGCGCAAGAAGCTCACGCTCGGGCCGGAAAATGGGGTGACGCTACGCACCGTTTACTCCGTCGGCTATCGGCTTGAAGTATTCGCGGAACAGAGCATCGGCCGCACGCTGCACGTAGAAAGCAGCGCCACGCGCGCGCCTTTCGCGGCTCACGCTGCGCTGGCCGGGCGATTCTAGGGGACGCATCAGAAAATCCTTACCCGAAATTGGGCTCATCCCTAGATCCCGCCAATCTCAACTAATCGATATTCTGGCCGTAACAACGAAGAGCGTCGCTTGCACACTAGGCCAGCTCTATTGAAACGGTAAATGCTCGGTTTTGCATCGCTCGTATCCCAAGCGTTCGAGTCGACAGACTTTTAGTTGAGATAAATGCAATGGCGAGAATCCGTCCCGGATCAAGCGGACGTTGGGGCTGGCTTGCGGTAGCGATCTGGTGTTCCCTGGCCGCGCCGCGCACCTGGGCCGGGGGCATGCAGCCCGTCGAATTCCATATGGCGAGCGGCCCGCTCGAAAAAATGCTACTGCAGATCGCAAAGCAAGGGCATCTCGTGCTTTCGTTCGACGCAGCGCTGACACGCGGCCTCGTGGGTCACGCCGTGGACGGCACGATAAGCCCCAAAGAAGCGCTCTCCGAGGCGCTCGCCGGCAGCCGCCTCGAATTGATCGACGTTGCCGACGGCACACTGACGTTGCGCCGCGCCGAGGCGGCGCACGAGGCCGAACGTGCATCGGCCGACGACCATGTGCTGCCGAAAATCAACGTAATCGCCCGCGCCGACGAAGGCGAGGCAGCCAAGCGCAGCTACGTGGTCGAGCGTTCGTCGGCAGCCACGCGCACGGACACGGCGCTCTCCGACGTGCCGCAGGCGGTCGGCGCGGTGAGCCACGAAGTGATGGCCAGCCAGCAAGCCACGACCGTCGCCGACGCGCTCGGCAATGTAAGCGGCGTGACCTCGCTGTACGGCTTCGACAATGCGAACTATGACGTGAAGGTGCGTGGCTTTCAGACGACGGCGCTGATGATCGACGGCATGCTTTACGAATCGCTGGCTTACCCGCCGCTCGAAGAAATCGACCGCGTCGAGGTGATCAAAGGCCCGGTCACGCTGCTGGCGGGCGGGGTGCCGGCGGGCGGAATCGTGAATGCAGTGACGAAGAAACCCGAGTTTCGGAAGCAAGCCACGCTGACGACGCAGATCGATTCGAACGGACAGCGCAGGGTGGGCGTGGATTTAGGCGGTACGTTCGGCGACGGCTCGCCGCTTGCCTACCGCTTCGTGGCGGGCGGGGAGCTCGATCATCGAAATTACGGCGGCTATGACGGAGAGCGCGAGCTTTATCTCGCGCCCTCCCTGCGCTATCGCGATGCCTCGAACGACATCACGCTCGGTGTCGAGCACCATCGCAATCGCTTGCCGATCCTGCCTTACACGGTATTCGGGATCAATCTCCAGCCGCTGCCCGATACGCCGCTCACGCCTGTCAGCGCACCTGACGATCACGTCTCGAACAATTCGACGGAAGTGCATCTCCTTGCCGAGCATCAATTCGGCGATGGTTGGGCTGTGCGTGCGCGTGCGCGACTCATGCGCTGGGAGACCGAGACATGGTGGGACCTGCCGGTAGTCGCATTCGATTCCCCCGGCGATGTGGCGCTCGACGCAATCGATTCGCGCGTAGTTCAGCATCAGGCCACCATCGCAAGCGAACTGGTGCGCACGTTCAAACTTGGCGGCGTTTCGGGCACTGTCCTGGCGGGCGTCGATTTCTGGCGGTTCGGGTTCGCGCAGGATCTCGCGCCCGATAACTACTCATTGCAGAATCTCTACACGCCGCAGCCACTGCCGACCATACCGGGAGGACCGCTCGCGCCGCTCGCTTCATTCGATGCGAAGCAGTGGAGCGCTTATTTGCAGGCGCAGCTTGAGGT
>Ga0157369_10001081_pt1 | contig 34115 bp, 30 predicted proteins | sample C25metaG_FD_113461 | JGI IMG/M metagenome (GOLD analysis project Ga0157369, IMG submission 113461) | Corn rhizosphere microbial communities from Kellogg Biological Station, Michigan, USA - C2-5 metaG | ecosystem: Host-associated > Plants > Roots > Rhizosphere > Soil | place: USA: Michigan... | reverse complement strand
TCGCGTAGCGGTTAAGCCACTTGTAAGCCGTCTGCGGACTGATACCGAACCGTCGGCATAGTTCTCGTTTGTTGCTGCCGGGTTGCCCTGCTAAGGCAACAAACTCTTCTTTCAGGCTCATGGTATCTCTCGTGTCCCAGGGCATGATGGCTTTCCGGCGAAATTGGCTCGCCGAAAAGTGTCCACCATGTCCCCGCACACCCGTCAACCATGTGTCCGGTCCATACAGCGCTCTTCCAAAAGTGACCCGCTGTAAGAGCGGAACCCTAAGTAGCCGTTACCGCAGCAACGGATATGTACTCATTTCACTCCAACATCCTGGTCGGCTGTCAGGCCGCCATCGGGGGCAAGCCCCCTCCCACATATAAGCCGCGGAGTATCAGTTAGATAGTCGTAGGCTCCCACGCCACCACAGGTTCAGGGCCACACTAAAGCTGTGTAGATCCCCACCCCTGGCAAGCCCCCTCCCACATTTAAGCCGCGGAGCATCAGTTAGATAGTCATAGGCTCCCAAGCCACCACAGGTTCAGGGCCACACCAAAGCCGTGTAGATCCCCACCCCTGGCAACCCCCCCACTATCCATTTTCGGCACAAATGCGCAAACCCTCCACAGGGCGGAATGGAACTTGCGTAATAACCGACCCGTAAGCCTTGCAACTGAAAAAGGTTGGGTCAATGAACAACAACAATATGCTGGTGCCCACCGCCTCTGCGCTGGTTCGATCGACATTACCCTTCCAGCGTTGGCAGACGAACGACATCGATGAGCACGCTCGTAATATGGACGGTTGGCACGTTCGCTATGACCAACTATCACCGGGCCCCTTTACAGGGGAGCTGATCGAATTCCGCTCGGGCTGGATGCAACTGGCACGCGACCGCTCTAATCAGGCCATGATCAAAAGGGGAACGGCCTGGAAAGGCGCGATCACGTTCAGCTTGCCCCTGAGTGCCAGCGGCGCGCTGTATTGTTCGGGGCATCCGATCCATGAGCCTAGCCTGCTGGTCGCCCATGGCGAAAATCTTCCCGAACTGCTCACGCCACAACACTTGGATTTGCTCAGTGTGGCGATTGAAGAACAGGCGTTGGAGCATGTCCTGGAGCGTCAGGGCAGCCAGTTTCGAATTACCGATCTTCCCAAGTGTTACCGCCTGGGCAACTCATCGGTGCAGCGTGAACTCATGGCGCTATTCGATGAACTGGCGGGCTGCGATCAGGGGCGTGATGCGGTACTGGGGCATGACTCGATCCGTCGCGGCATACGCGATGCGGTGATGCTGCACTTGTTGGAATTGGTGGCGCCGGATCAAGCGCCGCCGCTCAATCCCACGGCTCGCAAAAGGATGGTCGACCGCGCCCGCGAATACGCGTTGAGTCACCTCGACGAGCCGTTGTCGATCCTCGACCTGTGCAATCACATCGGCGCCAGCCGACGCAAGCTCCAGTACTGTTTTCAGGAAACCCTGGGGATCAACCCGGTGGCTTATCTGCGTGCGCTGCGCCTCAATGCGGTGCGACGTGAACTGCGAATGAGCACCCAAGCCCATGGCGTACAGGAAGTGGCGGCGCGCTGGGGTTTCTGGCATTTGAGCCGGTTCTCCAGCGATTACCGCACGATGTTCGGCGAAAGCCCTTCACAGACCCTGCGTCGCACTCAACTCTGCTGAAAACGGATAACCGGCTCACGTCACGCGTTACTAGGATGGCCCACACCACTTGATGGGAGGGGCATTCGATGATTAACAAGAATAATGCAAGCACCGTGCGTGTGACGCTGTTTACGCTGGGACTGGTCGGTTGCTGCGCCAGTGTGCACGGCACCGAGAATGGTTCGCCGACCACGGCCGTTGGTGTCTACGATTTCGGCGCGGGGATGATGCCGCCCGCCACGCCTTTTGGGACAGTGGGGGTGCGAACAGCGTTTTACTCGACCAATGTGCAGAAAGATCGCCACGGGCGTTCAGTTGACAACCATTTTTCTCTGGATGTCTTGTCCATCGCGGCCGCGTATATGCGCATGACGGATCACACCGTGCTGGGCGCTAACTATGGGTTCGGCATGGTGGTGCCATTTTTCAAGATGGACGCTTCCCTCCAGGTACCGACACCGGCCGGCCCGCTGAACCTGGAAGCCGATCCGTTTCGATTGGCCGACGTGCAATTTCTACCGGTGATCCTGCAATGGAATCTGTCGCCGAATCTGTTTATCAACACCCAGTTGCAGATCCAGACGCCCACCGGTGACTACGACAAGAATCGTCTGGTCTCCCCAGGGCTCAATCACTGGACGTTCTCGCCGATCGTCAACGCTACTTACATCACCGACAGTGGCTTTGAGGTTTCTTCCAGCTTTGAAGTCGACGTCAACACCCGTAACCCTGCCACCGATTACAAAAGCGGTGTGGAGTATCGGCACGAGTTTGCCGTCGGTCAGCATGTGGGGCCGTGGATCCTGGGCCTGGGGGGTTACTACTACCGCCAGTTCACCGACGACGATGCGCCCGGGCTGCAATCGGGCAACCGCGCGCGGGTGCTGGCCGTCGGCCCGGCAGTGAGCTACTTCAAGCCCGGCCTGCCGGCCGTGTGGCTGCATGCCTACAAGGAAACCGACGCCGTCAACCGTGCCGAGGGTTACACCGTGGCGCTGCGTATTTCTCAAAGCTTCTAAGGGGCTGGCCATGAACTCATCACATTCCGATTTTCCCGCACCACGGCAGGCCACCGGGCGCCGTGAAGGGCTGGTGCTGATGCTGGGCAGCAGCCTGACCATCATGGGCGCGGCCATGGTGGCGCCGATCCTGCCCAAGCTCGGGGCCGAGTTCGGCCCGCTGGAACCGCGTGCCGACTTGTTGGTGCCGTTGGCGGTCACCGGACCGGCACTGGCGATTGTGCTGTGCGCGCCCCTGGCCGGCTGGTTGGCCGACCGGGTCGGGCGCAAGGCGTTGCTGGTGATCGCCACCCTGTTATATGCCGTGCTCGGAGCCATCCCGGCCCTGCTGGATAACTTGCCCTCCATCGTCGGTGTACGCCTGCTGTTCGGCGCGGCGGAAGCGGTGGTGATGACCTGTTGCGCCACGCTGATTGCCGACTATTGGCACGGCGAGGAGCGGCTGCGCTACATCAATCGGCAAGTGGTCACCATCGGTCTGGTCGGCTCGCTGTTCTATGTGGTGGGCGGCGCATTGGGCGAACACTCCTGGCGCCTGCCATTCCTGTTGTACCTGCTGCCACTGTTGTTGGTGCCGATGATGATCAAGGTGCTGTGGGAACCCGCGGTCGCCCGCCGACCCGTCGAGGTGGCTGAACAGGGTAGGGTGGCCGTGCTGCCCCTGGTGCTCGGTTATCTGCTGATCCTCAGCGGGATGGTCCTGAGCTTTATCGTGCCGATCCAGGCGCCGGTTTTACTCGTCAGCCTCGGCGTTACCTCAAGCACGATGATCGGGCTGTCGGCGGGGGGCAGCCTGCTGGCGACCCTGGGCGGTTCGTTAGCCTGGCCGCTGCTGCGTCGGTGCATCGGTATCCCCGGCTGCAATGCGTTGCTGCTGAGCCTGTTGGGCTTGGGATTGTGGCTGCTGGTGCGAGCGCCGAGCTACACCATGGTGTTGCTGGCAGTGCTGATCCACGGCCTGGGCGCCGGGCTCCTGGTGCCTAACGCGATGGCGCCGGTGATGAATGCCCTGAGTGCGAAAACCCGCGGGCGCGGTTTGGGCGGGTTCACGGCTTTTCTGTATTTCGGTCAATTTGTCAGCCCGCTGGTGGTGGCCTTGCTCAGCGTTTACTCGGGTGACGTACGTCGTTCAATCCTGTGGCTGGCCTGCGCCAGCTTCGCCTCGGCCCTGGCATGGGCCCTGGCAGGCCTGCAAGCGCGGCGCAAAGCGCTCACCCAGGCATTCAGATCAAGTCATTCATAATCAATAGGAGATGAACATGGACATCCACAACCTGCTGGACAGCGAGGACGCCACCGGTTTGGCCGAGTGGGTCAGGCGTGGTGAGGTGCAGCCCGGCGAGCTGCTGGAAGCGGTGATTGAGCGTATCGAACGGATCGAACCGCAGCTGAATGCGGTGGCCGAGCGGCTCTACGATTCGGCACGGCAGGCGGCACGCGCGTCGCGACCCGCTCACGGTGTGTTTGCCGGGGTGCCGACCCTGGTCAAGGACCTGTTTTCGCCGGTCAAGGGGGCCGCGATGACCAATGGCTCGCAGGCGTTGGGAGGCGCTCGCGCAGACGTTGAAGCCGAAATAGTCACCCGTTTGCGCGGCACCGGTTGTTTGATTCTCGGCACCAGCACCTCTCCCGAATTCGGCACGTCCTACTCCACCGAGTCCACTCGCTTTGGCGCGACGCGCAACCCCTGGAACCTCGAGCATAGCGCGGGCGGTTCCAGCGGCGGCGCGGCGGCCCTGGTTGCTGCCCGTGTCGTCCCCTTTGCCCATGGCAACGATGGTGGCGGCTCCTTGCGCGTCCCTGCGTCATGTTGCGGTGTCTTTGGTTTTAAACCGAGCCGTGGCCTGCTGCCGTCGGGGCCGATGATTGGCGAGGGCTGGGCCGGCATGGGCACCCCCCATGGGATTACCCTGTCGGTCCGTGACAGCGCCGCGTTGCTGGATGCCACGGCCGGGATCGACCTGGGCGCCCCTTACGCGGCCCCCCTGTCGGCACAGCCCTATGTCTGCGCAGTGCAACGTGACCCTCGACCGCTGCGGATTGCGTTGGTCGAGCAACTGGGACCCTGGCCGACCTCCGATGAGTCTGTGGACGCCGTGCGCCAGGCTGCCAGTGTGTGCCAAGCCTTGGGCCATCGTGTTGAACCGGCCACGTTGCCGGTGGTGCTGCCGGAGTTTCTCGATAAGGTCTTCACCATCATTGGTGCAGGTACCCGGCATTACGTCGAGGTGTTGGGCCAGATGCGCGGATGTGCGGTACGGCCTGAGGAACTGGAGGCGCGCACCCGGATCATTCTGCGCACCAAGGGCGACGTCAGCGGCGCGCAGTACGCCGGGGCGGTGGAGTGGATACATGCCTTGGGCCGCCAATTGGCGATGTTCATGCAGGACTACGACGTGATACTCACGCCAACGTTAGCGCGTGAACCGGTACGGATAGGTGAGCTGGACCTGCAAGATGATCGCTTGAGCCTGGAGGCGTTGGTTGAGCGTTTCCACAGTTATTCGCCGTTCACGGCGGTGTTCAACGCCAGCGGGCAACCGGCGATGTCGGTGCCGCTGTACTGGAGCGCTGCGGGCTTGCCGATGGGCGCGCACTTCGCCGGTCGTTTTGGCGAGGAAAGTACCCTGTTCGCACTCGCCGCGCAGTTGGAGCGCGCCCAACCCTGGCGCGGGCGAATCCCGCCGTTCAATGCCTGCCGGCGGCCCGCTTCAGCGCTGTAATCAGGGGCGAAACAGGGTGGCTGCCAATGGTTATCAACGCGTACCACGGGTAGCCCTCTGTCGTTATTTTTGATCTTGAGCTACCCTTCAGATAAGGATTACAAAGTATTTCGGAAAAGCTCCAGGCGTCACCACACAAATGCTCCAGCCTGCGGTAGGCCGACTGGTCGGCGTAGGCCAGGCAAGTCGGTGGCGCGATAGTCCATCCAGTCATTGCTGAGTGTTTTACCGCAGGAAGCACAGGGAAGAATCATTCGCGAAGGACAGGCAAAGGAGCTGCAGTGGCTGACGATGAAATGCTGCAAACCCTCGAGAGCGTGCTCGCCTGCCTGTCAGGTGCTGTGGTCGCGCTGGATCGAGCTGCTCGGGTGGTCGCAGGCAATCCCGCGTTCTCACATCTGCAAATCCAGAACGGCGTTCGCCCCGCCACGGGCTGCGAATTTATCTCCCTCCTGCGGTCCGAAGACCATGGGTTGTTTTACGCTGCCCTGGAAAAGGCGGCGGGGAAAACGCGCGCTGTTTTCGCGGCGTTGAGCCGGGTGTCGTGCGGGTTGGACATCTCGCTCACGGTATGGCGCGACGATTATTTTATTGTCGAGGTCATTGCCCGCCAGGCGCCATCGCCCCCGCAATCGAGTACCGAAAGTTTCTCGGACATTCCGCTCAGGTCCATTTTCGATTCCTCGGGTACCGGCCTGGCGCTGGTGGCGCTGGACGGTCGTTGGCTACGGGCCAATGGCGTCATCTGCACGCTGCTGGGCTATAGCGAGGCGCAACTGCAAGCCACCACGTTCATGGCGCTGACCCACCCCGAGGACCGCGAGGTCGGCAAGCAGTTGATCGACGAACTCAAGCGCGGTGCAAGGCCAGGCGCTACGTTGCATAAACGCTATATCCATCGCGACGGGCGCGTGGTGTGGGTCAGGTTGACCGTGGGCCTGGTACGGGATGATCAAGGCCAGCCGGTCTGCTTCGTGTCCCAACTGGAGGACATCACCGAGAATTGGCAGCTTCGCGAAACCTTGATGGGCAGCGAACTCAAATTTCTCACCCTCGCGGAAAACTCACCCAACATCATTGTTCGCTACGACCGCAATCTGTTACGCACTTACGTCAACCCGACCTTTCTGCTCTTGACTGGCCGGTCTTATGACGAGTCGATAGGCGTCAGCCCTGGCGAGGGCGCAGGTCACTATCTCAACCAGCTGCGTCATGTGGTTGCGACGGGGGAAACGGCGCAATTCCTTGACAGCTGGACCTTCGAGGGCAGTACCGAGTATGTCAGTTGTGCGGTCAGCCTGATGGCCGAGCGCAGTCATACCGGTGAGGTGATCGGCGTGCTGGCGCTGGCCCACGACATTACCGAGCTGCGCAAGCAACAGGTCCTGGAAGACGCGCGCCTGGGGATTTTCGAAAAAATGGCGACCGGCGGGGCTCTGGAGGAGACGCTGGCGTTGCTGGTGGGCTATTTGCAAATGGCCTTGCCCCACCGGTCCTGCGGGGTACGGCTGGCAGAGCCGCTCGGCATCGGGCTGGCGACGTACAAGGCCTCTGCTGGACTGGCGGCATCCAGTCCCGCTGCTGGCTGGTCCGAACCGATCGTCGACAAACAAGGGCGCGTCCTGGGCATTTTCGAGTTGTCCCTGTCTCCCGGCGACGAGCCGGATGAGAGCGATATCCTGCGCGTACGCCAGACGTGTCACATCGCGGCGATCGCCATCGAACGCTGGCAGTCGGAGTCGTTACTCCGGGAGCGCGAGCGTCGTTACCGGGACATTTTCGACCACACCCTGGACATGCTGTGCCTGCTGGAAATGACCTCGGTCGGTGACCTGCGTTGCGTCGAGGTCAACCCTGCGTTGTTGCGCGCGCTGGGCAAAGCGCATGGCGAGGTGATCGATGAGAGCCTGGCGTCGATCTTTGGTCGGTTGAGCGCGCAAAAAATCCAGGCGCTTTGTGAGCAATGTACGGTGGTCGGACGCGTGATCGAGTCGGATGAGGGCATGGTGCTGCGTGACGAAGTTCGTCAACTGCACTTGACCCTGGTGCCGGTAGCGGACTCGGCCCGGGTGGCTCCGCGGATCCTGGTGATCAGTCGCGACATTACCCTGTTGGCCAGGGCTCGGCAGAAAGAACTCGAACGCCAGCACGACATCAACGCCCTGGTTGAAAACAGCCCGGACGCTATCGTGCGCGTGAGTGCGCATGGCCAAGTGCTGTACGTCAATGCGCAGCTGAAAAAATGGGTGGGCGGGGCGTGGCCGGAACTGATCGGAATGCCCATGGATGCGGTGGCCCCCCTGAACAACCAGGCTCAGCTGTTTCGCGAATTGGTGGCTCAGGTGATCCAGCAGAATAAAGCGACGGAGCAGGAGTTTCTCCTCTCGGGGTTGAAGGCCGCGCCCAAAGTCGTGCTGATCCACTTTGTGCCGGAGGTCGACGGCCAGCGGGTAGTCAGCGTGCTGGCGGTGGGGCGCGACATTTCCAAGCTGCGTGCTGCCGAGCGGCGGCTGGCCAATTCGAATGCACAGTTGCGTGATCTGTCGACCCGCCGCGAAACGGCGCGCGAAGAGGAGCGCAAACTGATCGCCAGGGAAATCCATGACGAACTGGGCCAGCACCTGACCGCACTGCGCATGGGCATATCGCTGTTGAGGTTTCAGTTCGGTGCCAGCACGCCCGAACTTACCCCGCAGGTCGAGCGGCTGATGGTACTGACCGATAAGACCATCCAGGTCGTACGGGATGTCTCCACCAGCCTGCGGCCGTCTGCGCTGAACCTGGGGCTGGTCTCCGGCCTGGAATGGCTGACAACCGAGTTTGTCACCCTGACCCGGGTTCCTTGCACGTTGCACCTGCCTTCGATTCCCCTGACGCTCCCCGATACCCACATCACCGCAGCGTTTCGCATCGTGCAGGAATCGTTGACCAATATCGCTCGCTACGCCGAAGCGACACAGGTCAGCGTCACCCTGAGCCCGCAGGAAACCCACTGGCTGCTGGAGGTCCAGGATAACGGCAAGGGGTTTGACCCGGATGCCGTTGGCCGCAAGACCTTAGGGTTGGCCGGGATGCGTGAGCGTGGCCTGATGCTGGGCGGCAAAGTGATTATTTTCAGCCATCCCGGACACGGCACTACGGTGCAAGCGTTCATTCCGATGCACAAGGATACGTACTGATGATTCGCATGCTGATTGCCGATGACCACACCATCATGCGCGAAGGGCTCAAGCAGTTGTTCATGCTGGTCGCCGACGTCCAGGTGGTGGCCGAAGCCGAGAGTGGTACCCAAGTGATCGAGCTGTTGCGCCAGGTCGAGATCGACCTGCTGCTGCTCGACATGAACATGCCGGGTATCAGTGGCGAGATCCTGATTGCCCGGCTGCATACCCAGTACCCGGATCTGCCGATCCTGGTGTTGAGCATGCATAACGAGATTCACATCGCGCAACGCGCACTGCGCGCCGGTGCGCTCGGCTACCTCACCAAGGACCGCGACCCCGAGACGCTGTTGGCTGCCATGCGTCGCGTGGCCAGTGGTCAACGCTACCTGGACCCCAACCTGGCCGAGCAGATTGCCCTGCAGAGCAGTGGCTTGAAGCAACACACCTACGTGGAAAGCCTGTCCGATCGCGAGTTCCAGATCCTGCGCTTGCTGGCGCATGGCATGAGCGTCAACCAGATTGCCGAGCAGTTGGTCATCAGCAACAAGACCGTCAGCACCCACAAGACGCGGCTCATGGAAAAGATGGGTTTCAGCTCCACCGCAGACATTGTGCGCTTCGCCATGACCTTGGGTATTTCGTGATCAACCCCCGCGGGTAGGGATTTTCCTACCCGGACTCCCGGTATCCCTACCCCAGAATAGGGATGGTCCGATGGCAGCAGTGCCATTATTGGGCCAGCATCTGTCTCAGGCAATCGAACAGCCGATCAACCGGCGACGAGATGCTTTGAATGGGAGACAGACCGTGAGCGAACAGACCACCCCGCCTTCGACCGCTTTGACGCTGTTTCCCGTGGCTTTGGCCGGTCTGCTCGGTGGCCTGGCAGTTGCCTACAGCAATGGCTTCAGTGCGTGGTCAGTGGGCGTGGCGAGTCTGTTGTTGGCGCTGTGCATCGGCCTGGGCTTTTGGGCGAACCGGGGCTACCAGGTCCAGTGGGCCCGCCTGCGCCAGCAGCTCGATCAGCCGGCAGTGGCCTCGGCGGCGTTGGCCGTCGATAACGGCCTGGCAGACGTGTGCCTGAGCGTGCTTCCGATCTGGTCGCGGCAGATAGAAGCGGCTCGAGCCATCAGCGAAACCTCCATCCTCAAGCTCAGCGAACGTTTCGGCACGCTGTCCTCGAACATCAGCCACAGCGTGGCCAGCAATGGCGGGCAAGACGCCTCCCAACAATTGGTCGACTTGCTGGAAGTCGGCCAGCAGGACCTCAACTCCATCGTGGTGGCCCTGCGCACCGCGCTGTCGAATAAAGAGAGCGAACTCAAGGAAGTCATGCAGCTCTCGGGTTTCACCGAGCAACTTCAGCAGATGGCCAAGTTCGTCGGTGACATCGCCAGTCAAACCAACCTGCTGGCCCTCAATGCGGCCATCGAAGCGGCGCGAGCCGGTGAGGCCGGGCGAGGTTTTGCGGTAGTCGCCGATGAGGTGCGCAAGTTGTCGAGCATGTCCGGCGAAACCGGGCGCAAGATCAGTGAAACCGTGATCACCGTCAACGCTGCTATTGCCCGTACGGTGCAGATGTCCCGCCACCACGCCGAGCAAGACACCGTGACCCTCGCCGATTCGGAGCGCGTGGTCTCTCAGGTCATCGAACATTTTCGCGCTACCGCCCAGACCCTCGTACGCAACAGCCATGACTTGCAGCAGCAGAGTACCTGCGTCGCCGACGAGATTGCCGAGGTGCTGGTCGCCTTGCAGTTCCAGGATCGCGTCAGCCAGATGTTGACCCTGATTACCGGCGACCTGGGCAAGCTGCAGCAGCAACTGGACGAGCGCCAAGCGTCGAGCCTGAGTGGGCATGCGCTCCCTCCGATGCGCAGTGACCGTTGGCTGCAAGAGCTTTCAACGGCTTACACGATGCCGGAGCAGCACGCCATTCATGACGGTCAGCCGCACGCCAAGGCCGAGGCCAACGAAATCACCTTTTTCTAGAGGAGTTTTTCCGATGAGCAAAACCATTCTGATCGTCGACGACTCGGCCTCCATCCGGCAGGTGGTGAGCATCACGCTCAAAGGCGCCGGTTATGACGTCATCGAAGGCTGTGATGGCAAAGACGCACTGAGCAAGCTGGACGGCCGCAAAATCCACCTGATTGTCAGTGATGTGAACATGCCCAACATGGACGGCTTGAGTTTCGTCAAGGCCGCCAAGCTGCTGCCGGCCTACAAGTTCACGCCGGTCATCATGCTGACCACCGAGGCCGGTGATGCGATGAAGCAGCAAGGCCAGGCTTCCGGTGCCAAGGCGTGGATGGTCAAGCCCTTTCAGCCCGCACAAATGCTTACCGCCGTCTCCAAGTTGATCCTGCCATAGCGATGACCAGCGACTGCTGGCCAGGAGGTCTCCATGAAAAGCCCCACCCCGATGCTCCGTCGTATCCAGGTCATGGAAGGCCCCCTGACGATCTACACGGCGACTGAACAAAAAGACGTGTTGTTGTCGTTGTTTCCCCTGGCCCATGAGGTCGAGTTGGACTTGTCCAATGTCGACGAACTGGACAGCGCCGGCTTGCAACTGTTGATCCTCATCAAGCGCGAGTCGCTCAAAGAGGGCACGCAGTTGTTGCTGAGCAACCCCAGCCCGACGGTGACCGAAGCGATACGGCTCAGCGGCCTTGACGACTACTTCACCAATGCCTCTTTCCCCTTGTCGGTCGGAGCATGATCGTATGGCCCAGCCCATGAACATGGATGACGTGCTGCAGACTTTCATTGCCGAGAGTCGCGAACTGCTGTTGCAGATGGAAGATGCGCTGCTACAGATCGAGAAGTCGCCGCAGGACCTGGACACCATCAACGGCCTGTTCCGCGTCGCCCACACCATCAAAGGCTCGGCCGGCTTGTTTGGCTTGATGCCCATCGTTGAGTTCACCCATGTCGCCGAAAGCGTCCTGGATCGGGTACGCAGCCTGGAAGTGCGGGTCGACGAGGCGTTGAGTGCGTTGTTCCTCGACGCCCGTGACCATATCGGCCAATTGATCGACCTGCTGGTCGAGGATGGCAACCTCGATCGATTGGACGAACCGTTGCAGGTCCAGGGCCAACGCCTGGGTGAGCGGCTTGCCCTGTACCTGGACGGCTCGGTCGCGACCGCTTCGCCCACCCCTAAAGGGGAGCCGTCGTCGACGGATGAGCAAGGGGCAAGTCCTGGCCACTGGCATTTGTCCCTGCGCTTTGGCCCGGATGTCCTGCGCAATGGCATGGACCCCTTGGCGTTCCTGCGCTACCTGAGCACGTTGGGGCGCTTGCTGCATACCGTCAGCCTGTTCGACGCGTTGCCGCCCCTGGCGTCCATGGACCCGGAAACCAACTACCTGGGGTTTGAACTCGCGCTGGCCAGCGACGCTTCCCGTGAGGTTATCGACGGCGCCTTTGATTTTGTGCGCGACGACGCGATCGTGCAGATCCTCGCACCCCACGCCACTGTCCAAGCCTGCCGCGCGCACATCGATGCATTGCCGGAAGACAACGCTGCGTTGCTCGAGCTGCTGGTGCGTTGCGGCACATTGACTGAGCCCCAGGCCGTGCTCGTCGCTCAGGAGGGCGAGCACGCAGCGGCCGAGACGCGCGACGAGCCTGATGCAACACAGGACTCGAACGCGCCGGTGATCAAGGCCGGCAAGAGTGCAGCGAGTCATGAAAGCAACCTGATTCGGGTCGATGCCGGCAAGCTGGATCAACTGATCAACCTGGTCGGCGAGCTGATCATCGCCGGCGCCGGAGCCAACCTGGTGGCGGTGCGTAGCGGGATTGGCGAGATGATCGAGGCCACCAGCCTGTTGTCGCGGTTGGTGGAGGAGGTCCGTGACTCGGCATTGACATTACGCATGGTGCAGATCGGCGCGACGTTCACGCGTTTCCAGCGTGTGGTGCGGGACGTATCCAAAGAGCTGGGCAAGGACATCGTGCTGCACATCGGCGGTGGCGAGACCGAGCTGGACAAGACGGTTGTCGAGCGTATCGGCGACCCGCTGACGCACCTGGTGCGCAATGCCATGGACCATGGCATCGAACCCGCGTCCACGCGCCTGCAACGTGGCAAGCCGGCCCAGGGCACGGTGCGCCTGAATGCCTATCACGAATCCGGCAGCATCGTGATCGAGGTGTCGGACGACGGCGGTGGCCTGGCCAAGGACAAAATCCTCGCCAAGGCCCGCGAGCGTGGCCTGGTGGGCGAAGGCCAGCAACCCGCGGACAAAGACATTCTGAATCTGATTTTCGAGCCGGGTTTTTCCACCGCCGACCAGGTCAGCAACCTGTCCGGGCGCGGCGTGGGCATGGACGTGGTGAAGCGCAATATCACGGCTTTGCGCGGCAGCGTGAGCCTCGAGAGCGAAGAGGGGCAGGGCACCACGGTGCGCATTCGCCTGCCGCTGACGCTGGCAATCATCGACGGTTTCCTGATCGGGGTGGGCAAGGCGTCCTATGTCATCCCGCTGAACATGGTCGAGGAGTGCATCGAGCTGGCGCCGGAGCAATCGGCAGGCACCGGCTACCTGGACCTCAGGGGCGATGTGCTGCCGATCTTGCGCCTGCGGGACATGTTTGATGTGCAAGAATCTGGAGGTAACCGAGAAAACGTGGTCGTCGTGCAATACGCAGGCCTGCGTGCCGGCCTGGTGGTCGATCGCTTGCAGGGGGAGTTTCAGACCGTGATCAAACCATTGGGCAAAGTGTTTGGTGAGGCCCATGGACTGGGCGGGTTCACGATCCTTGGCAGTGGAGCCGTCGCCCTGATTCTGGATATACCCAATCTGTTAGGACTCGTTGCCAAGGACGCCACCCACCGTTCGATCCCAAGTCCTTTATCGACTCAATGAAGCGTCACCAGGAGTTCCTCGCCATGACCGTTATCAGAAACATCATGTTGTTGGTTTTCACGGCCGTACTGGGTGTTGTCGTGTTGGGCGGCACCAGCTTTTACCTGACCGATAAAATCAATACGAGCGCCAGTTATGCCAATGCCAACACGGTCCCCAGCTTGCTGGACATCGACCGTGCCGCCGCGGCCTTCACCGACCTTCATGCCTTGCAATGGCAGCATTTGAACGATCCCGAGAAAAATGTCGTGCCGAGTTACGCCGAGAGCGTGGCCCAGCGTTTCAGTGTCATTGCCAAAGCCCTGGATCACTATCAGGCCGAGTTGATCTCCGACGACCATGACACCGCACTGTTGAAGCAACTGCGTGGTCGCCTGGAGGAGTTCGCCAGCTTGCAGGCGCGTTTCGACACGTTCGTCGCCAGCGGCGATCAAGCCTCGGCCCGTGCCTTGATCGAGGCGAGCCAGCCCTTGCAAAACGCGGCGCTGACGGCGATCAGTGATCTGCGCGAATACAACCTGGAACTGGGGCGCAAGGGCCAACTGCTCGCGACCGCCACCGAGAAGAATGCACGCTACATCATCCTGTTGGTGAGTGGCCTGACGCTGTTGGCAACCCTGCTGATCGGTGGGTTGCTGGGGCGTAGCCTGATGCGCCAGCTCGGTGCCGAGCCGTCGGTGGTTCGAGCCTTCGCTGCACGTTTGTCCGCCGGCGAGCTGACGGCAAAGGCAACGCTGCGCCAGGGTGACACCACCAGCCTGATGGCGAGCATGCAGCAGTTGGGTGCGAGCCTGCATGAATTGATCGAGCAGATGGACCGTATGTCCAGTGAGCACGACAAGGGTGACATTGACGTGCAGATCGATGCTGGCCGCTTTCATGGCAGTTATCGCTCCATGGCCCAGGGCATCAACGATATGGTCAACGGCCACATCGCGGTCAAGAAAAAAGCCATGGCCTGTATCCGTTCGTTCGGCGAAGGCGATCTGTCGGCGCCGCTTGAGCGATTCCCAGGCAAAAAAGCCTTTATCAACGAAAACATCGAGCTGTTGCGCACCACTATCCTGGCGCTGATCAATGAAATGCAACACATGTCCAGCGAGCACGAAAAAGGTGACATCGACGTCATGATCGATGTGGATCGCTTCTCGGGTTCGTACCGTGATATCGGCCAGGGTATCAATGACATGGTCAGTGGCCATATCAGCGTGAAGAAAAAGGCCATGGCCTGTATCCGTTCGTTCGGCGAAGGCGATCTGTCGGCGCCGCTTGAGCGGTTCCCAGGCAAAAAAGCCTTTATCAACGAGAACATCGAGCAACTGCGGGCTAACGTCCAGGCACTGATCGAAGACACCCGCCAGATCAGTGACAGCGCGCTGATCGGCAAGCTGGACACCCGCCCTGACGTGACACGGCATCAGGGTGACTTCCGCCGCATCATCCTCGGCATCAATGGTTCGCTGGATGCGATCATCGTGCCGATTACCGAAGCCATGGAGGTGTTGTCGGCGATTTCCGGCGGCGACCTGACCCGTAGCATCAACGGCGACTATCAAGGCAAGTTCCTGGAGCTCAAGCACTCCGTCAACGGCACCGTGGAAAAACTCTCGGAAATCATCGCCGAAGTGCGCGGCTCGGCGGACTCGCTGTCCAGTGCCTCGGAAGAGATCTCCGCGACGGCCCAGAGCATGGCTCAATCGGCGTCCGAACAGGCCGCATCGGTGGAACAGACCTCGGCATCGATGGAGCAAATGTCGGCGTCCATTGCCCAGAACACCGAGAATGCCAAGGTGACCGATGGCATGGCGGGCAAAGCCAACAAGGAAGCGTCCGAAGGCGGTCGAGCCGTCAAGGATACCGTGGCAGCGATGAAGACCATCGCCGAGAAAATCGGCATCGTCGATTCCATTGCCTACCAGACCAATCTGTTGGCGCTCAACGCCGCCATCGAAGCCGCGCGTGCTGGGGAGCATGGCAAGGGGTTCGCAGTGGTGGCGGCAGAAGTGCGCAAACTGGCCGAGCGCAGCCAGATTGCCGCGCAGGAAATCGGTGAAGTGGCCAAGAACAGCGTGGCCTTGGCTGAACGCGCGGGCAACCTGCTGGACGAGATCGTGCCGTCGATCGCCAAGACGTCGGACCTGGTGCAGGAAATTGCAGCCGCCTCCGAAGAGCAATCCATCGGCTCCGAGCAAATCAACAGCGCGATGTCGCAGATGAGCCAACTGACCCAGCAAAACGCGTCGGCTTCCGAGGAACTGGCTGCGACGGCCGAGGAGATGAGCGGCCAGGCCGAGCAGTTGCAGGAACTGATGGGCTTTTTCACCGTACAGACCAAGCGCGCCGGGCGGACGGTCTCGATGCCCGCCACCAGCCGTGCGACGTTCACCCATGATCAGGACAGCCATTCAGAGAGCGGTGGTTTCGTCCGCTTCGGGAGTTGACCCATGAGTGCCTCAGCCGTTATGTCGGGCACTTTCGAGCCACCACTGCAAGCCGAGGAACCCTTGCAGTACCTGACCTTCCTGGCGGCCCAGGAGATGTATGCGGTCAACACCCTGAGTGTTCGCGAAATCATCGAATACAACCAGGTGACCAGCGTGCCGATGATGCCGGCGTTCCTGCGCGGGGTCATCAACCTTCGCGGTTCGGTGGTGCCGGTGGTGGATCTCAAGGCCCGGTTTGGCCAGGGGACGACGGTCTTGGGCAGCCGCACGTGCATTGTCATCCTGGAGGCGGCGAAGGAGGGCGAGTCCCAGGTCCTGGGGGTGGTGGTGGACTCGGTCAGCGAAGTGATCGAGATACTCGATGCGGATATCAAGCCCGCCCCCGCCTTCGGTAATCACATTCGCACCGACTTCATCCGGGGGATGACCAAGGTGCGAGGCGACTTTGTCACGCTGCTGCAAATTGAGCATGTTTTGTGTGTCGATGAGATGGCCGGCTTGATGAAAGTGTGACGCGAACGGCCGCGCCCCCAGGCGCAGGCGGACAGTAACTGATCCGAGGTGAATCATGGCGCTATCCATCGAAAATCCAGGCAATGCCACGGCCTCGAGCCCAGGCCAGTACCTCACCTTTGAGCTGGGGGAGGAGATGTTCGCCGTGGGCACGCTCAACGTACGAGAGATCATCGAGTATGGGCCGATCACCAGTGTGCCCTTGTTGCCCCCCAGCATTCGCGGGGTGATCAACCTGCGAGGCGCCGCGGTGCCGATACTGGACCTGGGGGTGCGCTTTCGCGGCGAACGCACCGTACAGACCTCAAGGACCTGCTTTGTGATCCTCGAGGTGCAGGCCAATGCCGTGCGCAAGCCGGTGGGCATCATTGTGGATGCGGTCAGCGAAGTGCTCGAGATCGCCGGGCAGGACATCGAACCCTCGCTGAACTTCGGTACCGACGTCAGGGCTGATTTCCTGTTGGGCATCGGCAAGCTGGAGAGCGGTTTCGTGCTGTTGCTGGATGTCGGTCGGGTGCTGTCCCTGGAGCAGGTCGATGCACTGGCGAACCTTGAGTCCTCGCTGCCTGCGACCGTCTGATTCTTTCTTGGAAACGTCCTTATGAACGTGATTCTGTCCGACGCCGAGTTTCAGCAATTTCGCAATCTCATTCATCAGATCGCGGGCATCAGCCTGTCCGATGCGAAGAAACAGTTAGTGAGCGCTCGGCTGGCCAAGCGTCTGCAAGTGTTCAAGCTCACGAACTACGGCGCTTACTACAAGGTGCTGATGCAGGACAGTGCGGAACTGCAGGTGGCGATCGACATGCTGACCACCAACGAAACCTATTTCTTCCGCGAGCCCAAGCATTTTGATTTCCTGCGTGATGTGGCGCTGCCCGAACTGCGCGGCAGCGGGCCGTTGCGCGTATGGAGTGGCGCGTGCTCGACCGGGGAGGAGCCCTATACCCTGGCGATGGTCCTGGCGGACAACCTCGCCGGTCGGCCCTGGGAAATTGTTGCGTCGGACATCAGCAGCCGGGTATTGGACAAGGCCCGTCTGGGGCGCTACCCCCTGGACGGGACGCGCGGGATTCCCGAAGCACTGCTGCATAAATATTGCCTCAAGGGTGTCGGTACCAACCACGGGTGTTTCATGGTCGAACCGGCGCTGGCGTCGCGGATCGACTTCCAGGCGATCAATTTGAATAACCCGTTGCCGAAACTGGGGATGTTTGACGTCATCTTCCTGCGCAACGTGATGATCTATTTTGACAACGACACCAAAGTGCAGGTCGTCAAGCGGCTGGTCAGCCACCTCAAGCCGGGTGGGTATTTCATTGTCAGTCACTCGGAGAGCCTCAATGGCATCACCGATGAGCTGCGGCTGGTCAAGCCTTCCATCTACCGGAGGCCACATGCCTGATTCCCGCGAGGTGTTCCTGAATCCCGGCGAGTGGTTTTTCGGCGCTGGCTCGATTCGGCTACGGACCGTGCTGGGGTCGTGTGTGGCCCTGGTGTTCTGGCATCCCCGGCACTTGCTGGGCGGCATGTGCCACTACCTGCTGCCGCAGCGCGCGGTGGCCAAGCCCGGTGTGCTGGACGGGCGCTACGGCAATGAGGCACTCGAATTGTTGCTCGCACGGATACACGCGAGCAAGGTCCGGCCTGCCGAGTTCAGGATCAATGTCTACGGTGGTGGGGACATGTTTCCCGGGCTTGCGCGTGCGGATAACCACTACGTCGGGCAACGCAATGTCGAGCAAGCCAGGCGACTGCTCGACCTGCACCAGTTGCCTTGCCACAACTTCCACGTGGAAGGCGTGGGGTATCGCACCGTGGTGCTCGATCTTGCCACTGGCAACATTGAACTCAACTACCTGGCCCTGCAACGACCCCCCGGCAGACCCCATGGAGAGCGTACGACATGAGCCTTATCAAAGTGCTGATCATTGACGACTCCGCCGTGGTTCGCCAGGTACTGACGGCGACCCTGGGACAAGACCCCGCTATTGAAGTGATTGGCGCAGCCGCGGACCCGGTGTTCGCCATGGAAAAAATGAACAAGCAATGGCCGGATGTCATTGTGCTGGACGTCGAGATGCCACGGATGGACGGCATTACGTTCCTCAAGAAATTGATGGCCGAACACCCCACGCCGGTGGTCATCTGCTCCACATTGACCGAGAAGGGCGCGGCCACCACCATGCAGGCACTGGCTGCCGGCGCGGTGAGTATCGTGACCAAGCCACAACTCAATTTGCGCCAGTTTCTGACCGACAGCGCCGATGAACTGGCCGGTGCCGTCAAGGCCGCAGCCCGGGCCAACATGAAGCGGATGGTGCCGTCCGGGGAGCGGGTCCCCGTCAGGTTGAATGCCGACGCCATACTGCCTGGGAGCACTCAGGCGATGGCGCGCACCACCGAAAACATCGTTGCCATCGGAACGTCCACGGGAGGGACGCAAGCGTTGGAGCTGGTGTTGACCGCCTTGCCCAGGGTCTGCCCAGGCATTGTGATCGTGCAGCACATGCCTGAACACTTCACGGCAGCGTTTGCCGAGCGGCTCAACCGGCTGTGCGAGATCGAGGTCAGAGAAGCCAGGCATGGCGACCGGGTCATGCCCGGCTGTGCGCTGATTGCACCCGGTGGCCGGCACATGTTGCTCAAGCGCAGTGGTGCCCAATACCAGGTAGAAATTGTCGACGGGCCTCCCGTCAGTCGGCATCGCCCTTCGGTGGATGTGCTGTTTCGCTCGGTTGCCCGCAGTGCGGGAGGCAACGCCCTGGGCATCATCATGACGGGCATGGGGGACGATGGCGCCCGCGGCTTGAAGGAAATGCACGACAACGGTGCCCGCACCCTCGGCCAGGATGAACAGTCCTGTGTGGTGTACGGCATGCCCAAGGAGGCCTTCAAGCTGGGGGCCGTGGAGCGTGAGCTGCCCCTTGAGCATATTGCGGCGGCGATTTTGCAGTCGACGCATCAGCGTCGCTGAGGCTTCGGTCCGTGTGTGAGGGGCGGCAGGACACCCTGCGCCCCAGGCTCAAAGACTCGCGTTTCGACAATGTGGTCTGGGGTTCGGGCTAGAGCTTTTTCGCCATGTCCCTTAACACGAACTTCTGGATCTTGCCGGTCGAGGTCTTCGGCAACTGCGTGAACACCACCGTGCGCGGGACCTTGAAGCCCGCCAGGTGTTCTCGGCAGAAACTGATGATCTCGGCTTCGCGGACGTGGGGGTGGTCGGCCTTGAGGGTGATGAAGGCACAGGGCGTTTCACCCCATTTCTCATCGGGGCGGGCGACGACGGCTGCTTCCATGACGGCCGGGTGGCGGTACAGCACACCTTCGAGTTCGATGGTGGAGATATTCTCGCCGCCGGAAATGATGATGTCCTTGAGCCGGTCGCGGATTTCCACATAGCCGTCGGGGTGGGTCACCGCCAGGTCGCCGGTGTGGAACCAGCCGCCTTCGAACGCTTCGGCGGTGGCGGTCGGGTTCTTCAGGTAGCCCTTCATCACGGTATTGCCGCGCATGAAAATCTCACCGATGGTCTGGCCATCATGGGGCGTGGGTTCAAGGGTTTTCGGGTCGGCGACCATCACGCCTTCCAGGGTCGGGTAGCGCACACCTTGGCGTGCCTTGATCTGCGCCCGTTCTTCCAGGGGCAGGGCATCCCATTCGGCGTGCCAGGCGCAGAGGGTCACCGGGCCATAGACTTCGGTCAGGCCATAGACGTGGATGACCTTGATGCCCATTTCTTCCACGGCACCGATCACCTTGGCCGGTGGAGCGGCGCCGGCGACCATGGCGTTCACCGGGTGGTCGATGGCGGCCTTGGCCGAGTCCGGCATATTCACCAGCGCGTTGAGCACAATCGGCGCACCGCACAAGTGGGTGACCTGGTGCTCGCGGATAAGATTGAGGATTTTCTGCGGATCGACTCGGCGCAGGAACACATGCACCCCGGCCAAGGCCGTGATGATCCACGGGTAGCACCAGCCGTTGCAGTGGAACATCGGCAGGGTCCACAGGTATACGGGGTGGTTGCCGATCGCCCAGATCATCTGGTTGCCCAGGGAGTTGAGATAGGCGCCGCGGTGGTGATAGACCACGCCCTTGGGGTTGCCGGTGGTCCCCGAGGTGTAGTTCAGCGAAATGGCCTGCCATTCATCCTCCGGCCACTGCCAGGCGTAGTCCGGATCGCCTTCGGCCAGGAAGGCCTCGTAGTCCAGTTCGCTGACCGGCTGGCCTTCGCCGTATTCCGGGTCGTCGACGTCGATCACCAGCGGCGGATGGTCCAGCATGCCAATGGCGGCATGCACCACGTCATGGAACTCGCGGTCGGCGATCAGTACCTTGGCTTCGCCGTGGGCCAGCATGAACGCGATAGCCTCGGCATCCAGGCGCACATTGAGTGCATTGAGGACCGCGCCAATCATCGGCACGCCGAAATGCGCTTCGAGCATGGCCGGGATATTGGGCAGCATGACGGCCACCGTGTCGTTTTTGCCAATCCCGCGACCAGCCAGGGCAGACGCCAGGCGTCGGCAGCGACGATAGGTTTGCGCCCAGGTGGCGCGCACCGATCCGTGGATCACGGCAGGGTAGTCGGGATAGACGCTGGCGGTGCGTTCGATGAAACTCAACGGCGAGAGGGCGATGTGATTGACGCTGGTCGGCGCGAGGCCTTGCTCGTAAATGGACATGGTGCAAATACCCGGTGGCTGATTATTAGCTCTATTGGTCGAGGTGCTGGTGCTGGCCGCTCGGCGGACAACGCTGGCCTTGAGGCTTTAGCGTAGGCAAGCCGGCCCCAGCAGGAAAAGCGCGGTGACTTCTCCGGCCGCTTTTATATACTGTTCGCACGGATATATGGAAGTACTACCTGAGTTGTATAGTATATCTACTATATTTCGCTCACCGGCTTTCCCTCTGCATAGGTTCGATGATGATAGGCAACTCTGTGCGCGTGCCGCGCTGCTCGCCGCTGCTCGATCATGACCCGCAGCCGAGCCTCCTGTTGGACGCCCAGGCCCGGCCGCTGGAACTCAATGCGGCGCTGCGGGTATTGCTCGAGCAGCTGTGCCTGGCCGAGTGCGAGAGCCTGTTGCCGGTCAATTACGTGTCGCTCGTCCAGGCGTGCCTGGGGCAGGCGCGGGCGATCGAAAATGTCGAGGCGCAGTGCGCCGACCGCATCCTGGTGTGGACCTTTATTCCCGACCCTGGGGACAATCGCGTACTGGCCCGTTGCCGGGACGCCAGTGCGCAGATTGCCGACGAGCGCGAATCGGTCAAGGCCAGGCGCTTGTACCGGCTGATCATCGAAAACACCACCGACCTGATTTCCCGGCACACGCCCGACGGCTGTTTTCTCGATGCCTCGCCGGCGTCCTGGGCCTTGCTGGGGTATTGGCCGGGGGAGTTGCGTGGGCGCCCGGCGCAACGCCTGTTTCACCGCCAGGGCTTGGCCAGGCTGGCGCGTCGCGCCCGTGAGGGCCTGGAGCAGGACGGCTATTACACGATGACCTATCGCGTCCGCCATCGTCAGGGGCATTACCTGTGGTTCGAGACGGCCTGCCGGGCAATCCGCGAGACCTACACGGGGGCGGTGGTGGAGGTGGTCAGCGTGTCCCGCGATATCACGGCCAGGGTCCAGGCCGAGGAAACCACCCGGCGCCTGGCCGAGGTGGTGGAGGCCCACACCGACCCCGTGTTGTTTATCCAGCCCGGCGGGGCCGTGACCTATCTCAACCCTGCCGCTCGACGCATCCTGGGGTTGCTTGAATCGCCGCAGATGCCGAGCCTGGCGCAGTTTCTCGGCAGCGAGGTCCTGGCCTGCCTGCACCGCGAAGGCTGGAGTAATGCGGAACGCCATGGCCGCTGGAGCCTCGACACGCGCCTGCAACCGCTGGGTGGGGCGGTGACGGTGCCCGTGGTGCTGATGTTGCTGGCGCATCGCTCTGCCAGCGGCGAGCGTTTTTATTCCCTGGTGGTTCGCGACCTCACTGAACGGGAGTTGCGCGAGGCTCAACAGCGTCATCACCAGGATGAACTGGCCCACACCGCGCGCCTGGTGACCCTGGGGGAACTGGCGTCGGGCATTGCCCATGAAATGAACCAGCCCCTGGCGGCCGTGGTGAACTACGCCAACGCCAGCCAGCGTTACCTGAGTGCCCTGGGCAGCGACTCCCCGGCGGCCGAACGGGTGGCGCAGGGCCTGGAGCGGATCTCCGTGCATGCCAACCATGCCGCGCAAGTGATCAAGCGCCTGCGCGCATTCCTGCGCAAGGGCCGACGGCGCATGGAGGCGTTGAACCCCCGGGAGGTGGCCCGCGAAGCGGTACGCCTGTGCGCCTGGGAGGCCGGCGATTGCCAGGTGACGATCGAGGATCGCCTGCCGGATAATCTGCCGCTGATCTACGCCGACCGCGTGCTGCTGGAGCAGGTGCTGTTGAACCTGCTGCGCAATGCCATCGAGGCGAATCGCGAAGCCCATCCCGGCCGGCCCTCGCGCCTGGTCATCGGCGCCGCGGCGCAGCGTGACGGCTGGGTGCAGATCGACGTCAGCGACCAGGGCCCCGGTGTATCACCGGCCCAACTGGAGCAGATATTTACCCCGTTCTACACCAGCAAGGCCAATGGCCTGGGCCTGGGCTTGTCCATGAGTCGCAGCATCATCGAAGGTTTCGGTGGCAAGTTGCAGGCTGTGCCGATGTCGGCAGGCCTGCAAATGTGCTGTCGCTTGCCGGCACATGCCCAGGGCGGTGCAACACAACAACAACAGGAATGAAGGCATGGTCAGCGTGACGGAACAGGTGGTGTATGTGGTGGATGACGACCAGGGGATGCTCGACTCGACCGTCTGGTTGCTGGAGTCGGTGGGCCTCAAGGCGCTGCCGTTTACCAGTGGCCGCGACTTTCTTGAGGCCTGCGACAGCCGCCTCAATGCCTGCGTGCTGCTGGATGTGCGCATGCCCGGCATGGGCGGCCTGAATGTCCAGGAGCACATGCGCAGCCGAGACTTGCACCTGCCGGTGATTTTCGTCAGTGGCCACGCCGACGTGCCGATCGTAGTCCGTGCCTTCAAGGCCGGTGCCCATGACTTTATCGAAAAGCCCTACAACGAACAGTTGCTGCTGGACAGCGTGCAGCAAGCCCTGAGCAAAGCCGATCAACACCACAGCCTGGGCGAAGGGCCTGCGCGGGTCCAGGCGCGCCTGCAACAACTGACGCCACGGGAGCGCGATGTGTTGCTCCCGCTGGTGCAGGGCTACACCAACCGGGAAATCGCCGAGCAGTTGGGTGTCAGCGTCAAGACCATCGATCTGTATCGCGCACGGGTGATGAAACGCATGGCGGCCAGTCATTTACCGGAGCTGGTGGGCATGGCGATTGCCGCCGGCCTGGTCGACCCCCTGCACCTGCGCTGAGGCGGCTCAGGCCACGGCAACCTGCAGGCTCGGCCGGTCACTGGGCCTTGTCGCCAGCATGCGCTCGATGGCACCGGTGAGCAGGTTCTCCAGCAGTTCGGTGCGTTCCGCCTCATCCAGCGCCTGATCGGCCAGCCAGCTCGGCGCGTTGTTCAGCAGCGTGGCGATGGCGTGGCCAGCGGCTTGCAGGGCCTGGGCACTCAGGCGCCGCGGCCGGCCGAGCATCTGCAACAGTCGGCGTTCGTATTGTTCGCGCAACTGCCGCACCCGCAGTTGCTGGTCTTGCGTGAGACAACCGCTGTCACGCTCCACCAGGCGGAAATGCCAGGGCATCTCTTCATGCAGCCTCAGGTGCGCGTGGATCAGCCGTTGCAGATTGTCCTGGCGCGAGCGTGGTCGCTGCTCGACGCGCCCCAGGGTGGTCAGCAGTTCTTCGTAGAACTCTTCGATCAGGTCCAGCAGCAGATGCTGCTTGCTGGGATAGTGGTGATACAGCGAGCCCGGGGTGAGCCCCAGGCTACTCGCCAGCTCGCGCATGCCGACTTGACCGAAGCCTTTGCTGGCCAGCAGTTCCAGGGCCTTGTTGCGGTGTTCGCACAGGCGCGAGCGATATTCAGCCATAGCTATGGAAGCCGCGCCCGGTCTTGCGCCCCAGGTAACCGGCGGCGACCATCTCCCGCAGCAGCGGGGCGCTGCGGTATTTGCTGTCCTGGAAGCCGTCGTAGAAGGCCTCCAGGATCGCCAGCAGGGTATCCAGGCCGATCAGGTCGGCCAGGGCCAGCGGGCCGATTGGCTGGTTGCAGCCCAGGCACATGCCGGCGTCGATGTCTTCGGCGCTGGCCAGGCCCTCCTGGAGCACCAGGATCGCTTCGTTGATCATCGGCACCAGGATGCGGTTGACCACAAAGCCTGGGCGATTGCCGGCGGTGATCGCGGTTTTGCCCAGGTACTGGGCCAGCTCGATGGCCTGGGCGTGGGTCGCGTCACTGGTCTGCAGGCCCCGGATCACTTCGATCAGGCCCATCACCGGCACCGGGTTGAAAAAATGCAGGCCGATAAAGCGCTCGGGGGCGTTGACGCTCGCTGCCAGTTCGGTGATGGACAGCGACGAGGTATTGGAGGCAATCACGCACCGCTCATCGACGTGCGCGGCGATCTGTTGCAACACGCGTCGTTTCAGCTCGAGGTTTTCCGTGGCGGCCTCGATCACCCATTGCACAGGCGCCAGGCTGGTGTAGTCGGTGCTGGTGCGGATCTTGTCCAGGGCGGCGTGCTTCTGCGACTCGCTGAGCAGCCCCTTGCTGACCTGGCGATCAAGGTTCTTGCCCACCGTGGCCAGGGCTTTTTCCAGGGCACCGGCGCAGATGTCCAGCAAGGTCACGTTAATGCCGGCCACTGCGCAGACCTGGGCGATGCCGTTACCCATGGTGCCCGCGCCGATTATGCCGATAGTCTGCAAATTCATCGTCAGTCTCTCTTCTCAAGGTGCGCTGCCTTTGCAGGGCAGGCACGCCTTGCAATACGGAGCATTGGGCGAGAGTCTAGGGCCCGACAATGTGGCGGCCTATGCCGTAACCTGTCAGTTGTATTGGCGTTTCTTACCATGTTCACGCTACAGGACCCCAGAATGATGCCCACGCGGGAAAAGGATTCGGTTGCCGTCTACTTCGTGCAGGTCATGATCCATGCGCTGCGCGACCAGCCCGAGCGGCAGGCCGCGGTGCTGGCCGAAGCGGGCATTGCGCCGGCGCTGCTGAATCAGCCCGAGGCCCGGGTGCCGGCCAGTGCGTTTGCGGCGTTATGGCTGATCCAGATTCGCGAGTTGAACGACGAGTTCTTCCGGCTCGACTCCCATGGCATGCCGCCGGGCAGTTTCGCCCTGATCTGCCGGGGGCTGATCCAGGAACCGAACCTGGGCAAGGCACTCACCCAGTGCCTGGCCAGTTTCTCCCTGTTCCTGCGCGATTTTCGCGGCAGCCTCAGCGTGCAGGGCAAGCGCGCGGTGCTGCGCCTGGAGGCCGGCGGCGGCGATGACGACACCCGTCGTTATGGCGAAGAAACCTTTCTGGTGCTGATGATCAGCCTGCTGTGCTGGTTGGGTGGCCGACGCGTGCCCATCGATCGCGCCGATTTCCGCCATGCCCGTCCGCCCCAGAGCGACGACCTGTTGCTGTGGGGCTACAACCTGACGTTTGGCGCCGAGCGCACCGAAATCGAATTTGCCAGCAGCTACCTGCACCTGGCCGTGGTCCAGGACCTGGCTTCGCTCAAGGTGTTCCTGCGCAGCGCGCCGCAATGGCTGGTGATCCGCTTTCGCAACCCACATGGCGTCTCGACCCAGGTGTACCAGCGCCTGCGTGGCAGTCATTACAGCCAATGGCCGGCCCTGGAGGACTTGGCGGTGGACTTGCACATGAGCCCCAGTACCTTGCGCCGACGCCTGGAGCGCGAGGGCTGTTCGTTTCAGGAGATCAAGGATGAAGTCCGGCGCAGCATGGCGCTGGAGCTGCTGTGCCAGACACGGGCCAGCATTGGTGAAATCGCCGCGCACAGTGGTTTCCAGGAGCCCAGCGCGTTTCATCGGGCCTTCAAGAAGTGGACCGGTGAAAGCCCTGGCCGTTACCGCGACCGCGTTCAGGGCAAGCCCTAATGCCATGTAGGAGCGAGCTTGCTCGCGAAGAACTCACAGGCGCCGCGTTCATTCAGGAAGCACGCGTTATCGTTGACGTTTTTCGCGAGCAAGCTCGCTCCTACAAAAAGCCTTAACTGAATGAGCCCGCTCCCCACCGTTACAGTGTTCCTCCTTCAGTGAGAGTGTCCGTTTACGTCAGTTTTTCGACGGATTTGGTAATTGCCAGGGCGCACTCGCTCAACGCTCAATAGCGCTATGTGCTGCGGACTCCGCAGTACACCTGGGTTTTTGCCGATGGCCGTTTGGGTCAATCGCCAGCGGCGAAGGCGGTAGCAGCCTGTCTAACGAGTCAACGAGGAAAGCAGCAATGAGTGGTTATGCCCATCCGTACCGCGATACCGAATTCGTGCTGGAGGAACTGGTCGGGTTTGAGCGGTTATGCGCGAGCGCCGGGCTTCAGGATGTCAATAACGAGTTGGTCTCGGCCATTTTGAGCGAGGCCGGCCGCTTGGGTTCCGGCGTGCTGGCACCGCTCAACCGGGTCGGCGATACCCAGGGGGCGCGGTTGGGCGAGCAGGGTGTGCAGGAAACGCCGGGGTTTGCCGATGCCTATCGGCAGTTCCAGGAGGGCGGCTGGCCCTCGTTGACGGCGGCGGAGCAGCATGGCGGGCAGAACCTGCCCAACGTGATCGGCACGGCCGTCAATGAAATCTGGCACAGCGCCAATATGGCGTTCGCCCTGTGCCCGATGTTGACCCAAGGCGCCATCGAGGCCATCGCCCATCACGGCTCGGCCGAACTGCAGGCGCACTACCTGCCCAAACTGGTCAGTGGCGAATGGACCGGCACCATGAACCTCACCGAACCGGATGCTGGCTCCGACCTGGCCGCGATCAAGAGCCGGGCGGTCCCCCAGGGCGATCATTACCTGATCAGCGGCCAGAAGATCTTCATCACCTGGGGCGACCACCAGATGACCGACAACGTCGTGCACCTGGTGCTGGCGCGGTTGCCAGAGGCTCCGGTGGGCGTCAAGGGCCTTTCATTGTTCGTGGTGCCGAAGTTCTTGCTCGACGTCCAGGGCCGGCCAGGTGCGCGCAATCATGTGCAGTGCATTTCCCTGGAACACAAACTGGGCATTCATGGCAGCCCCACCTGTGTGATGAACTTTGGTGACCCCGAAGGGGCCGTCGGCTATTTGCTCGGTGAGCCGCACACGGGCCTGGCCTGCATGTTCACCATGATGAACCACGCCCGCCAGAGTGTCGGGTTGCAGGGGCTGGCGATTGCCGAACGGGCCTACCAGCAGGCGCGTCAATACGCCAAGGACCGCCTGCAAGGCTCGCGTAAGGATGGCAGCCGTTTCTCGATCATCCACTTTCCGGATGTGCGCCGGATGTTGTTGCAGATGAAAGCGTCCATCGAAGCCATGCGCGCGTTGGCCCTGGTGGCCGCGGCGGAAGTCGACCGTGCCGCGTATGCGGCCACCGCGGACCTTGCGCGCCAGCATCAGGGCCGGGTCGACCTGTGGACCCCGATCGTCAAGGGCTGGCTGACCGAGCTGGCCCAGGAGGTCACCTCCCTGGGCGTGCAAATCCACGGCGGCATGGGGTTTATCGAAGAGACCGGCGCGGCCCAGCATTATCGTGACGCCCGTATCCTCACCATTTATGAAGGCACCACCGGTATCCAGGCGCTTGACCTGGTTGGGCGCAAGACCCTGCTGAACCAGGGCGAGCTGTTGAACAACCTGCTGGATGAAATGCATGAAACCGTCGAGCAACTGCACCGCATCGACGCCCTCGCGTACCAGGCGGTGACGCTGGAGGCCGCACTCGGGGCCGGACGCCAGGCCTTGTCCCTGTTACTCGACCAGGCCAAACACGATGGGGATTGGGCGGGCAGCGTCAGCGTTAACTACCTGATGCTGTTCGGCTACCTGTCGGGCGGCTGGCTCATGGCGCGCTCGGCGGTGCAGGCGCATGCGCGCCTGGCCGCCGGCACGGGCGACGCCAGCTTCCTTGAGGCCAAGGGCATCAGCGCACGTTTCTATGCCGAGCAACTGCTGCCCCGCGTGCACGCCTTGCTGGCGGCGATCAGCGCCGGGAGCGCGAGCATCATGGCGTTGGAGGAAGAGCAGTTCTGACCGCCGCGTTGTAGCGTTTGCAGCCGGGGGTATCTCACGGCTGCAGACGCCATTGGCCAGGGCGGCGTCAGTTGCATGTGTTATGAGGTAATAACGTCGAAATTGGCCGCTGTGGCGATAAATGGGGACAAAAACGCTGCCTGCCATTCAACATTCATAAAAACGTAACAACACTGCTGCAAAGTTCGGGAGCCCTTAAACACAAGGAGTTCCCTTAATGAAAAGCTTGATGAAGTCTGTTGCACTCGCCGTTACGGTATCGCTGTGCGGCACCACGGTGTTCGCTGCCGAGAGCGTCCGCCTGACCGGCTCCGGCGCCAGTTTCCCTGCACCGATCTACCTCACCTGGTTCAAGGACTTCAGCAAGAAAAGCGAAGGTGTCACCGTGGATTACCAATCCAAGGGCAGCGGCGCGGGTGTACAGGACTTCCTGAATAAAACCGTCGACTTCGCCGCCAGTGACTCGGCGATGAAAGACGAAGACATCGCCAAGGTCGCCGAAGGCGCGCAGTTGCTGCCGATGACCGCGGGCGAAATCGTGCTGGCCTACAACCTGCCGGGCAACCCCAAGGGCCTGAAGCTGCCACGGGATGTGTACTCCAACATCTTCCTGGGCAAGATCACCAAGTGGAACGATCCGCAGATCGTCGCCGCCAACCCTGACCTGAAACTGACCGATACGCCGATCACCGTGGTTGTGCGTGCAGACTCCAGCGGTACCACGGCGGTCTTCACCAAGCACCTGGCAGCGATCAATCCGCAGTTCCAGAAAGAGCTGGGTGAGGGCAACACCGTCAACTGGCCAGCCAGCGACAAATTCATCAAATCGCCCAAGAACGATGGTGTGACCGCCACCGTACGCCAGACCCCGGGCGCTATTGGCTACATCGAATACGGCTTCGCCAAGCTGGCCAAGGTTGACTTTGCCCAACTGCAAAACAAGTCCGGTCATTACGTCGTGCCGAACGCCGAAAGCGGTGCCGAAGCCCTGGCCGCGGTGAAAATGCCGGAAAGCCTGGTGGCCTGGCTGCCGGACCCGGACGGTGCCAAGTCGTACCCGATCACCTCCTACACCTGGATGATCTTCCGCAAGCAGAACGGCAACCCGGCCAAGGCCAAGGCCATGCGTGAAATGGTCGAGTACAGCCTGACCGAGGGGCAGAAAATCGCCGACTCGATGGGTTATATCCCGCTGCCGAAATCGGTCGTGGACCAGGTTCGCAAAGCGTCCGCCAACATCCAGTAACGCGCTTAGGGCCTCTCTCGGTGTGTGCTGCCAGCCATGCCGGGAGCGTTTCCCCCCTGTTCCGGAACTCGCCAATGAACACACCTTTTGTCGTACCGGTTAACCCGGATTCTGCCTGCCAGCCACCGTCTACGAAGGATTTCCTGGTTGACCGGACCTTCCGTGCGCTTGCGCGAATAGGGGTGGTGCTGGTGCTGGCATTGGTCTTTGCCTTGGTCTTCGAGGTGGGACGCAAAGCCCTTCCCGGCATGGAAAAGCACGGTTTTGACGTATTGCTCGGCAGCGTCTGGGACGTCAACCAGGGCAAGTACGGCATTCTGCCGGCTATTTGGGGCACGCTGTACAGCGCCCTGATCGCCTTGTTGATCGCCGGATTTTTCGGCGTCAGCATGGCGATTTTCCTGACCCAGGACTTCCTGCCCGCCAAGCTGGCCGCCGTGTTTCGTACCATCGTCGAATTGCTCGCCGCGATCCCCAGCGTGGTGTACGGCCTGTGGGGCATCTACGTGGTGATCCCGGCCATTCGCCCGCTGACGGCCTGGTTGAACACTGAACTGGGCTGGATCCCGTTTTTCGGCACGTCCTTGAGCGGGCCGGGGCTGCTCCCGGCGGCGCTGGTACTGGCCATCATGATTCTGCCGACCATTGCCGCGGTGTCCCAGGACGCCCTGACCGCCGTGCCGATGAAAACCAAGCAAGCGGCCTATGGCATGGGCACCACCCATTGGGAAGCGATCCTCAAGGTGATGGTTCCGTCCGCCGCCACCGGTATTTTCGGCTCGCTGGTCCTGGGCCTGGGCCGCGCGCTGGGTGAAACCATGGCCCTGGCCATGCTGGTCGGTAATGCGAACAACATCTCCCTGTCGCTGTTTGCCCCGGCCAATACCCTGGCGGCCTTGCTGGCGCTGAACTTCCCCGAAGCCGGGCCGAACGAGATCGAGGTGTTGATGTACGCGGCACTGGTGCTGATGTTGATCACGCTGATCGTGAACGTCTTCGGCTCCATGATCATGATGTATGCCCAACGGGGTAATAAGTGATGACTGATCTCACTGCAGCAACCGACCTGACCGCGCCCGCAGGCGCGATGCCCAGCTTGCAGCGCAAGTTCGAAGGCCGCGCCCTGCGTAGCCTGGTATTGACCACTCTGGTCTGGGGCGGCGCGCTACTGGCCAGCGTGCCGCTGATCTCCGTGCTCTACATGCTGATCATGCGCGGCGGGGCGCGCCTGAGCCTGGAAGTGTTCACCGAGTTGCCTCCGACGGGGTTCGAGACGGGTGGTGGCTTCGGCAACGCCATGGCCGGCACCTTTGTGATGGTCGGTATCGCGGCGGCTATCGCCGTACCGGTCGGCATCATGGCGGCGATCTTCCTGGCCGAACTGGGGCCGGACAGCAAGCTGGCCAACGCCTCGCGCTTTGCCGCCAAGATGCTCACGGGGCTGCCTTCCATCCTGGCCGGGGTGTTTGCCTATGCCCTGGTGGTGATGACCACCGGGACCTACTCGGCCCCGGCGGGCGGCGTGGCACTGGCGGTCCTGATGCTGCCCATCGTGGTGCTGACGGCGGAAGAGTCGATGAGGATGGTGCCCAAGATCATGAAGGATGCGGCCTACGGCATGGGCTGCACACGCTCGCAGGTCATCTGGAAAATCGTCTTGCCCACCGGCCTGCCGGCGATCCTCACGGGCGTCATGCTGGCCGTGGCGCGAGCGGCGGGCGAAACCGCGCCGTTGTTGTTTACCGCGCTGTTCAGCAACTACTGGATCTACCACGACGGCAGCCTGGCCGTCATGAATCCGACGGCCTCGTTGGCCGTGCTGATTTACAACTTTTCAGGCATGCCCTTCGACAACCAGCTTGAGCTCGCCTGGGCGGCCTCGCTGGTGCTGGTCATGATCGTGCTGGTCGTAAATATCGTCAGCCGTATTTTCGGCAAGCCCAAGTATTGAGAACGGGAGCACCTGAATTTTGAACGTATCAACTGCGCAACGAGCCGCTCCGTTTGTCACCCAGGCGCCTGTGGTCATGGACTGCAAACTGGACAAGATTTTCTACGGCAACTTCATGGCCGTGCGTGACAGCCATGTGCCGATCGAAAAAAACAAGATCACCGGCTTCATCGGGCCTTCCGGCTGCGGCAAAAGTACTGTGCTGCGTAGCCTCAACCGCATGAACGATCTGGTGAAGGGCTTTCGCTTCGAGGGCCATGTGCATTTCCTCGGGCAGGACGTCTACGGCAAGGGCGTTGATCCAGTGGTCGTGCGCCGCTATATCGGCATGGTGTTTCAACAGCCGAACCCGTTTTCGATGAGTATTTTCGACAACGTCGCCTTCGGCCTGCGCCTCAACCGCTACAAGGGCGACCTGGGTGATCGCGTCAAGCACGCCCTGCAAGGCGCCGCGCTGTGGGATGAGGTCAAGGACAAGCTCAAGGTCAGCGGCCTGTCGCTGTCCGGTGGCCAGCAGCAACGGCTGTGTATCGCCCGCGCCATCGCCACCGAACCGGAGGTGCTGTTGCTCGACGAGCCTTGTTCCGCGCTGGACCCGATCGCCACCCGCCGGGTCGAGGAACTGATGGTCGAGTTGAAGAAGGACTACACCATCGCGCTGGTCACCCACAATATGCAGCAGGCCATCCGCGTGGCGGACACCACGGCCTTCTTCTCGGTGGACATTTCCCAGGGCACGCGCACCGGCTACCTGGTGGAGATGGGCCCCACCGCGCAGATTTTCGACAACCCGCGCGAACAAATGACCGGGGACTACATCAGCGGCAAGTTCAGCTGACCCACTTATCCAACGTTTCTCAGGATTGCCAATGCCTGCAACACGTCGTCTTGATTTGCCCGCGATCGAACGCGCACTGCGTGAGGTACAGAGCCGCTTTGCCGAACTCAGCCGGCACTTTACCGAGCCGCGCGACCCCTTGACGGACGAAGTGCTGCACAACGTGCTTGAAGGCTACGCGCTGATTGACGATTATGTCGCTCGCGGCGTCGACCTGTTCGATCTGCAGCAACTGAACCTGATGCTGGAGATCAACGCCACCGTGCTCTGCGGCAAGGACCCGGTGCGTCGGCTGGAATACGCCCAGCACCTGGCGGCCACCGAGGAGCACTTTTTCAACAACGTTGAAGGTGGCATCAAGGACTTGTACAACTGGTATTGCGCGTATCGCGGTGAGTCCGTGTGGAAGCGTGCCGCGGGTGTGTATGTGCGCATCCTCAGCAAGCCGCAATTGTTCATCGAGGGTAACAACCGCAGTGGCTCGCTGATCGTCAGCTACTTGCTGATGCGCGCCGGGTTGCCGCCGTTCGTGCTGACGCTGGATAACGCCGAGGGCTATTTCAACCCGTCCTCGGTCATACGCAACTCCGCCAAGCATGGCGTCAAGGCGTTGTACGAATTGCCCAAGATCAAGAAAAAATACGCTGCGTTCCTGGAAGATAAGGCGCCTGATCCAATGAAGTTTTTCCTGAGCGACACCGCCGTGCCTGCCTATCAGGGAGGCCTTTGATGGGACGGTATTCAGTGACCGACACGCTCCAGCGCCTGTTCAAACGCCCGCGCATCCGTATCTCGTTTGATATCGATGACACATTGGCCTGCCAGCTCCACCATAGCGCCGTCGAACGCAGCCGGCTGCCGGCCTGTGTCCACCGGTTGCTCGGCGAGCCGCTGCGCCTGGGGACACGCGCCCTGACCCGTGAACTGCGCCGCCAGGGTTGCAGCATCTGGGTCTACACCTCGTCCGGTCGCACACCGTCCTATATTCGGCGTTGGCTCATGCTGTATGGCATCCGTGTCGACGGTGTGGTCAACAGCGTGCTGCACAACCGTGCGCTGACGGTGCATGGCCTGTCGAATACCCCCTCCAAATTTCCGCCGGCCTTCGATATCGACTTGCATGTCGATGATTCCGAAGGTGTGCGCAGTGAAGGCCATGACCATGGTTTCCGCGTGGTCGTGGTGGACCCGCAGGACGAAAACTGGGCACAGCGAGTGCTGGATGCCGTCGCTCATGTCCAGGCGCAACTCGCCCGGCAGCAACCGCTCAGGCACCCACAGCCTGCGCGACCACGGGCGCAAGTGTTCTCCTCCTGAGCATGGGTATCTGCTTGGGCTCAACGCTGAACACCCGGTAGATAGGGGCTGTTGTGGCGAGCGGGCTTGTTGTGGCGAGCGGGCTTGCCCCGCGTTGGGCTGCGCAGCAGCCCCAAAACCAGCCTCTACAGAGTGTCTGATACACCGCGCTCTTCTTGACTGGGGCTGCTGCGCAGCCC
>Ga0157369_10001080_pt1 | contig 34124 bp, 21 predicted proteins | sample C25metaG_FD_113461 | JGI IMG/M metagenome (GOLD analysis project Ga0157369, IMG submission 113461) | Corn rhizosphere microbial communities from Kellogg Biological Station, Michigan, USA - C2-5 metaG | ecosystem: Host-associated > Plants > Roots > Rhizosphere > Soil | place: USA: Michigan... | reverse complement strand
GCCTCCTGTAGTGCACAGGCCGCCCCCGAGCGGTTGGCGGTCCCGGCCCTCGACGAAGTGCGGGCGTACGCCGCGCCAGGCCCGGTGGTGTTCGTGCATGCGACCGCGACCGGGGCCGGCGGCGGGAACGTACGGCTGCTGGACGCCGACGGCCGGGTGCTAGCCGAGCTCAAGGGCGTTCGCTTCACCTCCGCGGCCAGCCTGATCGTTGCGGAAGCGGTGCGCGACCGGATGTCCGAGCGCGTCTACCGGGTCGACTGGCGGCCACTGGAAGACTCCAGCGCGGGCGAGACCCGGCGCGGCGGCCACTGGCTGATCTGCCCCGCCGCCGAAGGGGCGCAGACCACCGCGTCCGGGCTGGCCGAGGCGCTGCGCCGGGCCGGGGCACAGGCGACGATCGCGCCCGCCAGCGCCGACCGCATAGCGGGCGCGATCGCCGGACCGGACCCCGTCGAAGGCGTGACGCTGGTGACGGCGGGCACCGAAGCGGCGGACCCGGGACACGGTGCCGGCCTGGGACACGGGGCCGGCCTTGGATACAGTGCCAGCCTGGGACACGGTGCCGGCCTGGGATACAGTGCCGGCCTGGGATACAGTGCCGGCCTGGTGCTGCAGGCCGCCCAGGTGATCGCGGCGGCCCGGGCCTCCGCGCCGCCCCCACTGTGGGTGGTTACCCGGGGCGCGCAGGACCCGGCCGGCCTGGCCGTTCCCGACGCGGAGCAGGCCGCGGCCTGGGGAGTCGGCCGGGTGCTGGCCATGGAGGCGCCCACGCTCCGGGGCGGCCTCGTGGACCTCGATCCGGATGGGGACCCGCACGTCAGCGAGGACGCGCAGGCGCTCGACGCGGTCGCGGCCCGGATGCTGGGCCAGCCGCCGGCGGCAGCTGAGCCGACTGAGGATGAGCTCTGCCTCCGGAACGGGACATGGTACGCGGCACGACTGGTCCGCAGCGGCCCACCGCCGCGCACCCTCCCCCCGCTGCCCGTCGGAGGGGACAAGTGGTACGTGGTGGCCGGTGGCTCACCCGCGGTCAACCGCCCGCTGCTCCGCTGGCTAACCGGGCACGGCGTGCGCCGGGTCCTGCTGATCCCGCTGGCCGCCCCGGGCGATGTTGACAGCGGCGACATCATCGCCGCATCCGCGTCGGCCGTGGCCGAGGGGACGGAGCTGCGGGTGGCCCCGATCGGTGACACGGACCCGCGCGGGGATCTGGCCGCCGCGACGGACGGCGCGCCGGTCGGCGCCGTGCTAGTGACGCCCGCGCCGGCTGTGATCCGGCCACTCAGCGAGACCACCGCGGACCACATCACCGCTGATCTTGGCCAGGCCGCGCTCGTCGGCCGCCTGAACCGCGCGCTGGACGGCGACCGGCTCGCCTTCTTCTGCGTGCTCGGCTCGGCCGCGGCTTCGTGGGGGTCGGTCGGCATGGCCGCGCGGGCGGCGACCGAGGGGGCCCTGGACGCGATCAGCGCTGAGCGAGCCGCTCATCACCAGCCCGTCCAGCGGATCCGGTGGATGCCGGGTTCGGATACCGGCGAACTGGGCCGCCGGGACCGCATGCTGATGGAGGATAGCGGTCTCGCGCCGCTCGACGAGGCGGACGTGGCCGAGGCTCTCGACGTGCTCGTCCGCGCGGGCTGCCCCGAGGCGGACGTGGCGCGGGTCGACGAACCGCGGTACGCCGCGGTCTGCCGCGACCGGCTGGACCGTGCCTTTCTCAGCCAGTTTGACCGGGGGGCCGGGAACGGCAACAGGGCCGGGGGCGCCGACGGCACGACCGGCTCCCGGTTCGCCGCCGAGCTGGCGGAGCTGGGCCCCGGCACCCGGGAGGAACGGGTGCTCGACTTCGTCCTCGAGCAGGTGGTCGAGGTCCTGGGCGAGGAGGCAGGCAACGATATCGACCCCGATCAGGGTTTCTTCGACCTCGGAATGGACTCGGTCATGTCGCTGGCGCTCAAGACCCGGCTCGACCGGACCCTGGGCGGTGACCTGTCCGCCACGCTGGTCTTTGAATTCCCGACCACGCGGGCCCTGGCCCGCCACCTGCTGGAGTCGGTGAACGGCGCCCTCGCGGTGGACCCGGGCGTGGACCCGGGTTCAGCCGGCCAGGGCACCGCCGGTGAGCGGCCGGCCACCGAGGACCGCCCGGAGGGTGACAAGGAGGCGGACTACGACGACCTCTCCGACGACGAACTGATGGACCGGCTGATGGCGAGCGTGGGCCGGTCCAGGCGCTTGCTGGGCGACGAGTAAGGATGGCCTTGGGCGCCAGTTGCCCGGGGCGAGCCGCTGCCGGTGGCATCCACCGGCAGCGGCTCGGTGAGGTAGCGCTGGATGGCGCGCCCGACGATGCGGACCACCTCCTGCTGGCCGCAGGCGGCCAGGACCGGGTCCTTGATCAGATGCCGGCTGAACGCCAGGGCGATCACCTGTGCGGCGGCCAGCGAGGCGCGCAGCTCCTGGTGATCCGGGCTGACCGCGTCCGCGACCGCGCCCAGGAAGGTCAGCAGGAAGTCTTCCACAGCCGCGTCCGCGGCCGTCTCAGTGTTGAGCGTCGCCGAGAGCTGCGCCAGCAACATCGGGGCCGTGCCCGGATCATCCCAGTAGCCGAGCAGCGCCTTGACGACGCGGCGGCCCACCGCGCGGGGGGTGCCCCTCAGCACCTCGTCGGCGAGCGCGCGGGGATCGATCTCGGTCCGGATCGCGTTGGCGAGCAGGTTCTGCTTGGAGCCGAAGTAGTGCCGTACCAGGCTCGGGTCCACATCGGCACGGCGGGCGATGCTCCGCAGGCTCACCCCGTTGAACCCGTGCTCCGATATCTCCTGCTGGGTCACCTGGAGCAGCAGGTCCCGGGTGGAGGGCCTCGGCTTCACCTGCTGCGCCCCGGCGGCGCGCTCCTCTTTAGCCACCCCACCATGATATTTGCGTCCGCCCTGACCGCGATAATTTTTCGTTGACCCGGACCGCGCCCGTCAGGTAGCGCTGGATCGTCGGGCCGATCGCTGCCACCAGATCGTCAGCGCTGGCGCCGGCCAGCGGGTCAAGCTCCAGCAGGTAGAGGCCGACCGCGAGGCCGACCATCTGGCTGGCCACCAGGGACGCGCGGTAGGCGGCTTCCTCCGGCGCCGCTTGCTCGCCCATCGTGCCCGCGATGACGCTGATGATGGTCTCGGTGACGAACTCCCTGAGCATCCGCAGCGCCCGCTCGTCGGTGACCGCCGAGCGGAGCAGGCCGAGGAAGGCTTCCCGGATTTCCTGAGCGCCCCACGCGGCGAGCGCCACCCGGACCATCTTCTCTCCCAGGCCTTCCGCGCTGCGCCCGGGGCCGGGACCGGCCGCGGCCGCCAGCAGCTCGCTGGGAAGGACTGGCAGCCGCATGGCGGCGGCGAACAACTGCTCCTTGGTCCCGTAGAAGTGGTGAACCAGGGCAGCGCCCACGTTGGCATCAGCCGCGATCCCCCGGATGGTGGCCCCCGCGTAGCCGTAGTCCGCGAAACGCTGCCGGGCCGCGCGCAAGATGTCCTCCCGCGTCCCGCTGCTGCCCGGCCGCCGGCCAGTCCGGCGGCGGGCACGCGGCGGGGTGGCCCGGGCCCCCCGGCCGTCCGCGCCGGTGCTGTCCTGGCCCGAGAGGCGGTCAGCCTCCCGGCTCATTCGCGCCCAGGGTCCGGGTGACCGGCTCGGCCGTGCCTGCTCACCTGGCCGGCTCGCGCGCGCGGACCAGCTCGAAAAACCGCTCTTCGAGGGTGGCCGGCGCCTCGGTCAGCCGACAGGGCAGCCCGGCCAGGGCGTTCGCCACATCGGCGCGGCTGGCTTGCGGTACCCGCAGGGTCGTGCCGACCAGGGCGACGGGCAACCCCGCGGCGTCGAGCGCGCGGAACGCGCTTACCCACGAATCGCTCTGCACGACAATGACCCGCGCCTGGCCGACGATCTCGGCCGCGCTTCCCGCCGCGACGACCTGCCCCTGGGCCATGACGATCAGGCGCCCGCATTCCTGCGACTCCTCCATGTAGTGGGTCGTTATGAGTACTGCCGCCCCCTCATCCGTGGTGCGCTGGACAGTCTCCCATAGCCTGGCCCGGGCCAGCGGGTCCATGCCCGAGGTGGGCTCATCCAGTATGAGCAGCTTCGGGCGGTGGGCAAGCGCCTCGGCGAACGCCGCGCGCCGCTGCAGCCCGAGCGGCAGGTCACGGACGACCGCGGACGCGAAGGGCCGCAGCGCTGCGGGCGCGTCGTAGTCCTGGCGCGGGCCACCGTACACGCCCCGGGAGAACTGCAGGTTCTCGGCCACCGTCAGGTCAGCGTAAATGCCCAGCCCCTGCGGCACGTACCCGATTTCGTGGCGGGTCTGGCGGGACGGCGGCCGCCCGAACAAGCGCACTTCCCCCTCGGAGACGGGCAGCAGCCCGAGCAGCATCCGGATCAGCGTGGTCTTGCCCGCGCCGTTGGCGCCGAGCAGACCGACAATCTCTCCCGCCTCGATCTTCATGCTCACCTGATCGACGGCCGTGAAACTCCCGAACCGGCGCGTCGCGTTCACGCACTCAGCGAGCACCTCAGTCATCGGGCACCTCCAGCCAGGCCGGGACCGGCGCCTTCCACGCGGTCGGCTGGCCTGAGCTCACTGCCGAGCTCGGCCACGGTGACCGCATCATCTAGGTCCGGCTGGATGACGCTCCCACCGTCCCGGCCGGCACCGCCCCGGGCGGGGCCGGGCGCGCAGGCACCGGGCGGATCCCAGACGCGCCACTGCCCGGCCCGCAGCCACGCCCGCGGCTGCTCATCTTCCTGCGGCCGGCCGCGAATAGCCCGGAGTGCCCCCGGCACCCCGGCCATGATCTCAGCCGGGGTTCCCGCGGCCAGCTGACGGCCGTGGCTGAGTACCAGGACAGAGGCCGTTCGCTCCGCTTCATCGAGATAACTGGTCGAGACGATGACTGCGGCGCCCTCGGACGCGGCGATGATGATCAGCCACCACACGTCCGCCCGGCTCACCGGGTCCACCCCGGTCGTCGGCTCGTCCAGGACCAGCAGCTCCGGCTCGTGCACCATGGCCGCGACCACTCCGAGCTTCTTGCGCATGCCCCCGGACAGCTGTCCCGCGAGCCGCTGCCGCGCCGAGGCCAGCCCGGTCCGCTCCAGCAGGCCCGTGACCCGCTGACCCGCCACCGCCGAGCTCACCCCGTACACGGACGCCCGGAAGGCGAGGTTCTCCGCAACGGTGAGGTCTGGATACACGCCCGAGCCGGATGGCAGGTAGCCGACCCGGGCGGCGGGAGGCCTCTGGACCTCGCCCTGGCTGGCCGCGACGGCCCCGGCCAGGCAGCCCAGCAGCGTCGATTTGCCGGCGCCATCTCCGCCGACGACGGCACCGATCTGGCCAGGCGCCGCCCGCAGGGTGACGTGGTCCAGTGCCGTCCGCTTGCCGAACCGGACACTGAGATCACGCGTCCCCCATTCCCGGTCCGTGCCGGAGGCGGCCCGGCGTCGCGCGCCGTCGGCGCGCTGCGCGGCCGTCATTTCCGCTCTCCCGCACCGGCCAGGGCGGTTGCCTCCTCGGGCGCGGGCGCGCGCCGCCGCTTATGCCCCTCCGCGGGCTGCAGGTACGCGCGGAACCGCAGCGTCGCCAGGACCAGCATGGCGAAGCCAATCCCGGCCAGGCAGGCGAATGGCAGCCACAGCCCGCTGATCGGTTCGTCCCGGAGCATCACCCCGCGCGAGATCTCGGTGAAGTAGGTGAGCGGGAAAACATAGGAAATCCAGCGGACTCCCACGGCGATCGAGCCCAGCGGGAAGATCAACCCGGACAGCAGCACCTGCGGAAGCACCGTCATCAGGGCCAGCTGGGTGGCTTGTCCCTGGTTCTGGGACACGCTGGAAATGACGACGCCGGTACCGAGCGTCGCGAACAGGAAGAGCAGCGCGCCCAGTGCGTACACGGCCACCGAGCCATTGAACGGGACACCGAAGACCGATACGCCGATGGTCAAGACGATGCCCAGGTCAACCGCGGCGACGACGAAGTACGGGACTACCTTTCCCAGGAAAACGTCCCGGGGGCGGATCGGCATGACCGCCAGCTGCTCTAGCGTCCCGGTCTCCCGTTCACGCACCACGCCCAGGGCGGTGATGATCGTCCCGATGAAAACCAGGACCAGGCCGGCCAGCCCGGGAATCATGATGTAGGAGGTCTTGAGCTCCGGGTTGAAGAGAATCTGCGGCGCCGCCCCTGCCAGCGGCGCGGACGCCGAGGTACCGGCGCCGCCCGAATGGCCCAGCGAGGCAAGCGCGGTCACCGCGGCCCGGGCAGCGAAAAGCTGGCTGCCGTCGACCAGGACTTGCGGGCGCGCGCCGGTCACGAAGGCCGCGACCGCCTTGCCGTCCCGCAGCTGGGAATGCGCCCAGGCCGCGTCTTGGCCGGGCGCGACGTCCACCGCGTGGAACGGCGGGTGCAGTGCGGCGGCCGCCGTCGCGGCCTGCGGGCCGCTGACGACAGCCGAAATCGACGACACGTCAAAGCTGGCCGCATAGCCCAGAACAATGAGCAGCACGGCCGGCATCACGATCATCAAAGCGAGCGTGCGGCGGTCCCGCCGCAGCTGGCGGAACTCCTTCACGATCATTCCCAGCACGAGTGGTGCCTCCTCTGGTCTGCGATACCCCGGCGCCTGCCAGCGAGCGGGCCTGATCAGAAGTGATCATGTGTTCAATTATACACATGGTGAATCTGATTGGGCCACGTTCTGGTCGCCAATCATCTAGCCCGGCCCGGCGCGTCTTCATGGGTCGCGTGCTCCGGTGCCGCCGCTTCCCCCGGCCGGGCGCCCGCCTCGGCCAGCGGCGACTGGCCACCGTCTTCACGCTGCAGCCGATCGCTGTACAGGAGGCGGAACAGCGGCGTGGTAACGACGGTCGTCACGATCGCCATGATGATCATTACCGCGTAAAGCCGTTCGGTCAGGATGCCCAGTGAGGCGCCCACCTGGATCACGACCAGCTCGGTCAGGCCCCGGCTATTCATGAGGACGCCGATCGCCGCGGCCCGGCGGCTGTCGAAGCCGCGCAGCCGTGCCGTGGCCGCCGAGCCGACGAACTTTCCCGTGCAGGAGGCGCCCAGCACGACCAGCAGCTCCCCGAGGCCCTGGCCGCCAAGCCCGGAAAGATTCACGCTCAGCCCGGTCGTGATGAAGAAGATGGGCACCAGGAGCTGGGCGACCTTCTCAATGAGGAGCGGCACTTCCGGCGCCGCACTCATCACCGCTTTCCTGGGCATCACCGCGCCGAAGGCGAACCCGCCGAAGATCGGCTGGAAACCGAGCCTGGTCGTCACCCACGCAGAAATGAGCAACCCGGTGACGATGAGAATGAACGGCAGCTGGCTGCCTGGCCGGCGCCCCCGCCCGCCAGTCAGCACTCTGCGCAGCAGCGGCCTGACCACGAAGGCCAGCACCAAGGTGAAGGCCAGCAGCTCGCCGAGCAGCCGCGCCGCGTTCAGCCGCCCGTGTCCCCCGACCACGGCCACGACGATCGCCAGTGCCGCCCATGCCATGACGTCCGCCCCGGCCGCGCACGTCATGGCAAAGGTGCCAAGCCGGCGGTGTTGCAGTTCGAGGCCGGTGATGATGCGAGCCAGGACCGGGAACGCGGTGACCGACATCGCGACCCCGAGGAAAAGCAGGAACGACGTCCGTCCCACATGGTGACCGTGCACGCTGCGATTTGCCGCGTACAGCAGCGGGGCCACGGCGATGCCTAGCAAGAACGGCAGGGCGACCGAGCCCAGCGAAACGGCCGCCGCCGCCGACCGGATCTGGCGCATGTGCCCGTGATCCAGCTCGAACCCGACGCTGAACATGAACATCACGAGGCCGACGTTGGCCAAGACGGTGAGGAACGGTCGGCCCGAGACTGGGAACAGGCGGGTGGTCAGCTGCCCGGGCAGCAGGCCCAGGAGCGTCGGCCCGAGCGCGATGCCGGCCAGGATCTCGCCGATCACCGCAGGCTGGCCCCAGCGCACAGCGATCGCGCCGAGGCAACTGCCCACGGCGACCATCAGGGCGAGGTCAAGGAGAACGTATGCGGTGTCCGCCAGGGGCGCGGTCATACCGTCACGCCCGCAGCGCGCTCATTTTCCGATGACATCATCACCTGATGAAATATAAGCGATCGACATGTTCGCATCAACCCGGGTCCGCCGCTTGCGCCTTGACGGGCATGAGGTGTATCGACTAGGTTCCCTGAGTGAAGCCTTCATCGTTTGATGAATAATAATCGGTCCGCACTCAGTCACCTGGCCAACATCCCTCTGTATTCGCCAAGGGGTTACGCGCATGGACTTCGATCTGACTGCCGAGCAGCGCAAACGCTACGAAGAGATACTGACCGCCGTACGCGAGAGGCTCGGCAGCCGGTCGCCGAGCTCAGGCCCCTTCACCCGCGCCAAGTGGCGCTCGGCCGCGCGGCTGGGCTTGGCCGGCCTGTGCATTCCCGCTGACCACGGCGGTGGCGGGCTCGGTGCCCTGGATACCGCGCTGTGCCTGGAGGCTTTCGGCCGCGGCTGCCCGGACACCGGCCTGGTCTTCGCGGTTTCCGCGCACCTGCTGGCCGGTGCGGTGCCGATCCGTGACTACGCCCAGGCGGCCCGGCGCGGGCCGCTGCTGTCCGGCCTCGCCAACGGGGACCTGATCGCGGCCAACGCCATCACCGAGGATGACGCGGGCTCCGACATCAGCCGCCTCGCGGTGACGGCCCGCCGCGACGGCGACGGCTACATCCTCAACGGGGACAAGTCCTTCGCCAGCAACGCCCCGGACGCGGACATCATCGTGACGTACGCGACTACCAGTCCCCGCGCGGGCTTCCTCGGCATCACGGGGTTCGCGGTGCCCGCCAGCACGCCGGGCGTCATCGTCAGCGAACCCTTCGCGAAAATGGGCCTGGACGGCTGCCTGGCCGGCCGGGTGCGCTTCCAGGAATGCCGCATCCCGGAGGACTACCGCCTCGGGCGCGAAGGCCAGGGCGCGGCAATCTTCCAGCACTCGATGGGGTGGGAGCGCGCCTGCTTGTTCGCGGCGTACCTCGGGCTGATGGAGGAGCAGCTGGAACGGTCGGTGGCGCACGCCCGCGGCCGCCGTCAATTCGGCCGCCGGATCGGTGACTTCCAGGCTGTCTCGCACCGCATCGCGACCATGAAGCAGCGGCTGGAGAGCAGTCGGCTGCTGCTCTACCGGGCCTGCTGGATGCTCGATCGGCAGGAGGATCACCTCGAAGCGGCCGCGCTCAGCAAGGTGGCCGTGTCGGAATCGGCGGTGGCCAACAGCCTGGACGCGATCCAGATTTTCGGGGGCAGCGGTTACTTGACCGCCACCGGGATGGAGCAGCAGCTGCGAGATTCAGTCCCGGCGATGATCTTCTCCGGGACGACTGAGATCCAGCGGGAACTAGTCGCAAGGACGATGGGACTGTGAACAGCCTGCACGAATTGATGATCACCGCGGCCGCGCGCTACCCAGGCCGGCTGGCCGTCGCGGGCCATGAGGGCGGCCTGCGCTATGCCGAGCTCGACCTGATGGCCAACGCGCTGGCGCACCGGATGCGAGAACTCGGCGCGGGGCGGGGCGACCGCGTGCTCATCTGGGACGACAAGAGCCCTGCGGTCATCGCCGCGATGCAGGCAGCGCTGCGGCTCGGCGCGGCCTACATTCCCGCGGACGCGGCGACGCCGGCGGCCCGGGTCGCGACGATGGCCCGGGACTGCACCGCGCGGATCGTCTGTGCGACCCGTGACCGGAGCGGGCACATCATGCCGCACCTGCCCGACGGCACCCGATGCCTGGATCTGACCGAGGTTCCGGCCGGGCCGGTGGCGCCCATCAACGAGGCGGTGGGGCCGGAAGACCTCGCGTATATCCTGTACACGTCCGGCTCGACCGGTCAGCCCAAGGGCGTCTCCATCAGCCATCGCAATGCCCGCGCGTTCGTGGACTGGGCGGCAACGCTGCTCGGCGTGACCGCCGAGGATCGGTTCGCGAACCACGCGCCGTTCACCTTCGACTTGTCCGTGCTCGATCTCTACGCGGCATTTTCCGCGGGTGCCTCGGTCCATCTCGTCCCCGCTGAGCTGGCTTATGCGCCCGCGCAGCTCACCGAGTTCCTGTACCGCCGCCAGATCAGCATCTGGTACTCCGTCCCGTCCGCTCTCGTCCTGATGATGAGCTCGGGCGGGCTGCTCCGCAGGCCAGCCCCGGAGCCGTTGCGGGCGGTCGTGTTCGCCGGCGAGCCGTTCCCGATTTCGCAGCTCCGCAGGCTGGCCGCCTGGACGGATGCGCGCCTCATCAACTTGTACGGGCCCACGGAGACCAATGTGTGCACTGGTCATGAGGTGGCCGCTGACGACCTGGCCCGCGACCGGCCGGTGCCTATCGGGACCGCCGCCAGCGGCGACACCGTGTGGGCCCAGACAGCGAGGGGAACGGCGGCAGGTCCCGGTGAGGAGGGGGAGCTCGTCGTCGAGGGCCCGACCGTCATGCGCGGGTACTGGGGCCGTGAACCACACCGGGGTCCCTACGCGACCGGTGACCTCGTGCGGGTGCTCGATGACGGGTCGTTCGACTATCTCGGGCGGCGCGACCACATGGTGAAGGTCCGCGGGCACCGGATCGAGCTCGGCGAAATCGAAGCCGTGCTGACCGCGCATCGCGCCGTCAGCGAGGCCGCCGTGACGGTAACCGGTACCGGAATCGGCGCGCGGCTGGAGGCATTCATCGTCTCGCGGGCCGGGGAGGAGCCCAGCCTGCTGGAGCTCAAGCGGTACTGCGCGGAGCGGCTTCCCCGCTACATGATCGTCGATGAGGTGCACCTTCTGGCGTGCCTGCCCCGGACCAGGACCGGCAAGACGGACCGGACAGCACTAGGAACATCCCGCCCATCCCCGAGGGCCTAAGTTGCGCAGAGGATCACATGACCACGCATCACGCAACGATCCCGATGCCCACCCCGCATGCGGACGCGGACAGCTTCCGCGAGACCATGCGCTTCATGGTGAGCCCGATCTCCATCGTCACCGCGCTGGATGAACAGGGCTACCCCCGCGGCCTGACCTGCAGCGCGCTGTGCAGCCTGTCAATGGCACCACCGTCGCTGCTCATCTGCGTCAACCGCCGGAACCGCAGCCTCGACGCCATCCGCCACAGCGGCGGTTTCATGGTGAACCTGCTGAAGGCTGGGCGAGCCGAGACGTCTGACACCTTCGCCTCGCCGCTGCCGGCCAAGTTCGCCAACACGGAGTGGCAGCCGAGTCCCATCTCCGGCTTGCCGTTGCTCTCCGGTGACGCGCTGGCCTACGTGGACTGCGGTCTGCAGGCGGAGATCGACACCGGCTCGCACGCGATCCTGGTCGGCCTGGTGCGTGGTTCTGGGACCACCGCCCCCGCCGAGGGCCCGCTTGTCTACTGGTGCCGCAACTACGGCAGATGGATAAGCCACGATCTGCCAGAGGATTCCGCCGCGCGGGTCGCCATGGCGTCTGTCGCGGGAGGGGCCGAGATCTCGGCGGCCAAGCCGACGGCAAGGTAGCTCATGCCCGCAACCCAGAAGGAGGACGAGATGCCCGCAGACGACACCACCGACCGGCTCCTCACGTTCATCAGCCAGGAGTTCCTGGATAGCGGAAGCCAGCACGCCCTGGACGAAGACACACCGCTGCTGGAGTGGGGCATCTTGAGTTCCATGAACATGGTGCGCCTGCTCAGTTACATCCGAGACGAGCTCGGCTACGCGGTGGCGGCGGACCGGATCAACGCGGACAACTTCGGAAATGTGAAGCGCATCGCCGCGATGATCTCCTGACGCTCTGCTGACCCGGCCAGGCGCGGGCGAGCCCGTGACCGGGTGGCGGCTGCCCGCAGCACACAGCCGGGAAGGCGTCGCTTGAGCCTCGCGCGCGCCGGCCGCCGCACCAGCATCGCAGACCCAGGACGGCCCCGCCTTGCCGAAAGTTTTTCATCTCGTTACCTTCTCATTATCTTTCCGTGATCGGTCAATATCGTATTGCGATTGGCTGGGAGGCCTGGCCGGCCGACCGGCCTGGCCCCGCGAACCCGGATATTCCGCCCAGATGAAATTGCACGTCCCCTGGTCAGCGCACCCATGCGCGATGATAAATTACATCGGCCTCGCCGGCCCCCTTGAGTTGATCAACGTCTTGGCCTAGTGTTTCAACTGTTGGTGTTCATTGCAGTAACCGCCCGAAGCCTAGCGGCCTCATAACGCCTTCAGGCGGGTGGTAGCCTTGGCGGCCAGCACGCACTGCGCGGGCTATCGGTGACGGCGCAGTGTCCAGGCTTTCCGGCCAAGGTGCGCAGAGCGCAGTAGCGCTGAGGCCCCCTTGATAGCGTGAGGGAAAAACCTTCATGGGCATTTCACCCCAGAGGAGAATCGTATCTCAGGCAGAATATGCGGAGGATGGCCCAAGTCCGATCCCCGTCCTGCAGCCCGACGGCTCGGGCCGCCTTAGCCATCTCAGTTACCGGTCGGTCCGCTTCTATGGCGAAAGGCTAGCAGATGCACTTTCCGAGACAGTTCAATATCTAGAAAGTATCGAGAAGCTGATCGGCGGCCCGCCCCATACGCTGTGTGTCCATGAGGAATTCTCCTGGGAAGATGCGGGAAGCGAACTCGCCTGGCAAGTGACCCTCGTTTTCTGTGAAGAGATCAACGAGGGACCCTGCTCCAGGGATTGAAGTGGCGGGGTCTTGTCCGCCGCTGGAGGAAGCCGGCGACCTCAAGCACCCGTATTCAGAAACCGGCTTTCGCCGTGGGGGCGCTTAGCTCGCCGAGGAACGGCCGCCACAGGTGCCCAGGGTCAGCCTCTACCGCCGCGACGACCTCGCGCATCGCCGTGAGCGCCTTCGGTTCCTCGTCGTCGTACACGTCGCCTTGCAGCATCTTGAGCACGTCCAGCCGGTACCGCGGATCCTGGACGAAGGCGGTGAACAGGATGTTGAGGCGGTAGTAGATGGAGATGAACTCGTACCAGTTGTTCACGCCACGCCGCAGTTTCGCCTCGTAGGCGGCGAAGCGCTCCTTGCTGAAGTCCCCGGCGGCGGCGGCCGCGATGATGTCCTTCGCCGCGATGCGCGCGCTGTTGAGCGCGACGCTGACGCCACTGGAGAAGATCGGGTCGACGAAACGTGCGGCGTCGCCCACCAGCACGAAGTTGTCGCCGGTGATCTGCTTCATGCCGTAGCTGTAGTCACCCTCGGTCTTGAACGGCCGCACCCGCTCCGCGTTCTTGAGCACATCGAGCAGGTCCGGACGGCTGGCCACGGTATTCCAGAAGAACCGCTCCCGGTTGTCCTTCGACGCCTGGAACCGCTTCTTTTGCGTGACCACGCCGACCGAGGTGACCGTCTCCGTGATCGGGATCTGCCACACCCACGTGTCGACGACGGGCAGGAAGTGGATGTAGATGTAGTCGACCTTCGCCGGATCGGGCGCGAGCGCCGAACGGTCGAGGTTGTCGAACCACGTGTGGATCGCGTACTGATTGAAGACCGGGTCGTTGACCTTCACCTTGAGCTGGCTGCCGAGCATGGTCCGGCGGCCGCTCGCGTCGACCACCATTCGCACCGGCACGTTGACTGACTGGTTGCCGAGCCGCACCTGCAAGCTGGGCAGCTCACCGCTGAAGTCGACCCGGTTCACCCGGACGCCCGCATAGACCCGGGCGCCCAGGCTCTCCGCGTTCTTGAGCAGGATCTGGTCGAATTTGCCCCGGTCGACGTGGTAGGTGTAGTCACGGTTGACGCCGGGCTGGTCGCGCTCGGAGAAGAGCACCTCGGCCGCGCGAAAGTCGTGGGCCGGACCGCCGAACCCCATTGAGTCGATCTTCCGGGTCTCGGCCGTCGTCCACGCCGCGCCGTACTTCTTGGGAAAGCCAGCGGCGTCGACGGCCGGCATGGCACCGGTCTCCACGAGCACCGGGGTGGTGGCGGGCACCAGTGACTCGCCCACGTGCTCGCGGGGGAAGTTGGCGCTCTCGAAGACCGCGACCGACAGCCCGGCCTTGGCCAGATAGGCGGCCATCGTCGAGCCGGCGGGGCCGCCACCTATGATTGCGATGTCAAAATCCGCGTTCATGTCGATTGTCTGCTCCCTTTACGTAGGCCGTCTGGGCTTAGTCGGCTTCGACGAGGCTGACGAAGGCCTCCTCGAGGCCTTCGGCGCCCGCAGCGGCCTGGATCAGGTCAGGGGCGTCGTGAGCGATGACGGTGCCGCCGCGGATGAGCAGGATGCGATCGCAACGGGCGGCCTCCTCCATGACGTGGCTGGAGATCAGGATCGTCACGCCGGAGTCGGCGAGGCACCGGAACTGCTGCCACAGCTCGCGTCGCAGCACTGGGTCCTGCCCGACCGTGGGCTCATCGAGAATCAGCACGCGCGGGCGTCCGACGAGCGCACAGGCCAGGGCCGCACGGGTACGCTGGCCACTGGACAGGGTGCGGACGTATTGCTTGCGCAAGTCTGCGAGCCCAGCATCATCAATGGCGGCGCCGGCTTCCTTCTTGCCGTAGCCGTAGAGCGCGGCGAAGTGCCGCACGTTTTCTTCGACGGTCAGCTCGGCGTAGGCGCTCGGCGGCTGGGAGAGATACCCCACTTCGCGACGCAGCGGGGCCGTCCCGGCCGGGCGGCCCAAGACGATCACCTCGCCACTGCGTATCCGCTGAACTCCCATGATGCATCGCATGAGGGTCGTCTTGCCGCTGCCGCTGGGACCGAGCAGGCCAGTGATCGCGCCTACCTCGACGCTGACGCTGACGCCGTTGATGATCGGGCGGCCGCCCCGGTGGACGACGAGGTCCCTGATTTCAATGGCAGGCGAGAACATTTCATTTCCTCTCGGAATTGATGTGCGGAACGATAAGTCAGTGACAGCTCGTGTGCCGACTACCCGGACGGCTACGGTTAGCGAAATGACTATTATCCCGGCCATGGCGATGAGGCTGTATACCATGGAGATGCCACCATAGAAATGCAGGCGCGCCGCAGTCATCGTGTTCGCCAGTGCCGTTATGGGCAAGAAGTCAGCAAGCCAGTGAACCCAGGTGTCCATCCTCGAAACCGGCCAGAAGACGCCGCACAGCAGCAGCTGAGGCACCATTGCGCCGGGCAGGAACATCTCGGCTTCTCCCTCGTTCTTGGAGACGGCGCTAGCGCAGATCCCAAGGCTCATGCCAAATATCCCGCAGAGCGCGGTCAGCAGGTATATGAGCCACGCGGGAGTCTGCGTCGTCAGCTGGCACACCTCATAGGCGAGCGTGACGGTCACCGCCGCCTGCGCCAGTGAGGCGACGGCGGCCGCGATAACGTAGCCGGCGACGAGGTCTTTCCGGCTGGCCGGCGTGGTGAGCACCTTCTCGAGGGTGCCCTCACCGCGCTCGTGTACCAAGGCGGTGCTGCCGGTCAGGAACATGGACAGCGCGGGGAAGACGCCGAGCATCAGGCCGCCGGTCCGGTCGAAGGCGGCGGGCGAGCTGTACATGTAACGGCCGAGGATTATCAGTATCCCGGGCGTCACGATCAGCACCACCCGGGACCGCCGGTCCCGGAAGAAGTCGATCAGGACCCGGTGGGCGATGGCCAGGGGAAGACGGAGCCGGATCATCTAAAGCCTCCTCAGGTCATGCCGTTCTGCGGTTCAGCACGGTGACCGAGCTGACGCCGAAAAGCAGCACGACGATGAATACGATCACGCCGAAGTTGAACCAGGCCGTTGCGGTCGGCCACGCGTGATGCTCAAATTGGTCGAGCAGCTCCACGCCGTACCGCCAGGGCGCGAAATGTGACAGGAATGCCATCCACCCCACCATCAGGGAGGGGGGGCGGAAAAAGCCGGAGATCATGAGATGCGGGACCCCGATCATGGCCAGGATCTTGGTCAGCTGGAATTCATTGCGCGCGAAATTCTTGACCACGAGGCCGATGGCCAGCCCTAGTATGCAGGTCACGATGGCGATCAGGCCGACTTCCCACCACTTTCCCGAGACATGCAGGCCAAGAAACCCGAACGCCACGGACAGCATCAGGCTAATCTGAACCAGGGCAGGCAGGATGAACGCGATGACGTAGCCGAGAATGACGTCCAGCCTCGATGCCGGCGTCGTCAGCAGGTGCTCGAGAGTGCGGACGTTATGGTCACGGGTAACCACAAAGGCGCTGAAGAGGAAGGCCGGCGCGGTGGGGAACAGCCCCGTGACGATCAGGCCAAAGTGGTTAAAGTCAGCCGGGCTGTGCCCCATCATTCCCTTAAGCAGGATGAGGACGAAGGTCGGAGAGAGAATGAACAGGAACATCGTCCGGTAATCTCTCCTGAGCTCCTTGAAGACGCGCCCGGCGATAAGAAGCGATTTACGTGAGACCATGGTCAGCCTTTTCTGATGGGGGTTCCGCGATGTGGGGGCGTCAAATAATGCGGCGGCCCATGAGCGTTTCCTTCGTGCTCTCCCGCAGGAAGCCGAGCATCAGCCGCCTGACGTCGGGCGGCGACTTCGTGGCGGCCCACCACATGGTTTTCGAGATCCTGGGCAGGGTCGGGTTGATGAAACGCAGGTCGCGCTCGGTCCAGCCCCAGTGCCTGGGCACGAACGGCGCCTCGATGAGCCGCTGGTACAGCGCGTCCGCCGCATCGCTGCCGGAGATCTGCCCGGCCTCGTACGCGTCGCACTGAGCGACCATCTCGTTGAACAGTTCGGCGTATCCCTCATGGTCGGACCAGTGCAGGCCGGGGTTTTCCACCTCTTCCAGCTCGAGCAGGTGCGCGTCATCGCCGTCCTTGCGCCAGCGGCGAAACGCCTCCAGCGCGCGGAACGTCCCGGCGTTCGATCCCCATGCCCAGATGCGGAACACCGCGGTCCACAGGGCATAGTCGGAGAACGAGCTGTACGCGGCGTTCACGAGCTTGTCGTTGCCGTCGAAGAGCGCCTGCTGACGGCGGTCCACCCCGGCGAAGCGGTCCGCCGAGAAATCGTCATCCCTGATGGCGCGCAGCACCCGCCAGGCGAGGACGTTGACCACCTCACAGGTGTTGTGCAGGCCACGGGAGAACAGCGGGTCGATGAACGCGGCCGCGTGCGCCATCAGGACCCAGCGGTCGCCTACCGTCTGGCTCGACGAGTACTGGACGCGATCGGTGCTCACCCATTCCCGGACCGGCCGCGCCCCTTCGAACTGGCGGGCCACGTCGGGGAACCGCTCGGCATGGTAACGGAAATCCTCTTCTGGCGTCGCGCCGGGCATCTTCGGATACCGCCTCGGGTCCAGGGTGAGGCCGACGCTGCAGAGGGGATTGCGCGACGACTTGTGGTTGTCGAATGCGATGACCCAGAACCAGCCTTTTTCAAAGACGTGGTGCACCGTCCCCTCGTACCAGGGCGCCGGTGGCGTGTCGGCGGGGGAGCGCCGGAATACGTCGTCTGTCGATGGCACGTCGAGGAAGTGGTTCCAGACGGCGCGCGAGTGATGCCGGTACCGGCAGGGCTCCTCGCGAAGGCCCAGTTTCTCAGCCAGCACGGACCGGTAGCCGCTGGCGTCGACCAGGTACCTGGCCCGGAACTGCTCGCCGCGGTCCGAGCTTAGAGTGACCCCCGAACCGTCGAAGTCAACGTCGGCGGTAGTGAACTCGGTTCGCGTGGTGCACCCGTACTTGATGGCCACGTAGTAGAGGTACGCGTCGGTGTCCTGCCGGAACATGTGGGCCGCCGGGTGAAGCAGCAGCCGCGGGAAATTGAACATCGTTAGCTGCTGCGGATCCTGCGGCATGCCCTCTTGATGCTGCAGGAAACCGAAGTGGACCTTCTGCCCGTGCGTGGCCGACACGTTCCGCTGGCATCCGGTGAACGTCGCCAGCGAAAGAAGCTCGGGCACGTCATAGCGCAGCGCCATCGTGCGCAGCGTGACGAGCATATTCGGGATGGTTGACTCGCCGATGGCGAATTTCGGATGTGATTTGCTGTCGAGCAGGAGCACCTTCGCGCCCTGCCGGGCCAAGATGGCGCCCAGCATTGAACCGGCAAAGCCGGAGCCAAGGATGGCGACGTCGAAGAGTTCCTTTTCCGTCTTCACGGTTTGCACAGTCCTGCTCCTTGAGGCGATCGGCTTACGATTTGGCCGAATGAGGAACACGGAGCCGTCGGCCAACGACCGGCCAGCCCGCCATCAGATGCTTGAGCTCTTCGGCCAGCTCGAACTCGCCCTTGGCCAGCCGCTTCCTCATGAAGAGGGTGAACCCCTCGTTGACCAGCAAGCCGATCTCGGCCGGGGGCACCTTCTTGGCCCACCGCAGCACGCTGAGCATGCCGAGCACGCTCGCGTCGACGCACTGCCGGTCCGGGTCGTCCAGCCCGAACGCCGGCGGGACCACGCCGGAGCGGGCCAGCCGATCGTTGATCGCATCGGCCGCCACCTTGGCGTCGAGCTGGCCAGCGGCAACGGCCTGGCAGGCCTCGTTCACCTCCCGCAGGAGCTCCAGCAGCGGCGCGTACGGCGACCGGTCCGGGATGACCTTTCCCCGCCACCACGCGTGCTCCAGCGGTTCCAGTGCCGCCGTGTCCCGCGTATCGAGGAACTTGGCGTAGGCCCGGGTGACCTCGAGGGTGGCGATGATCTGGCCGAGGGCCCAGACGCGGAACCACGCGTTCCACAGGTTCCAGTCCCCGAACGCTATGTAGGCGTTCGCCACGAGCTCGTCATTGAAATCGAGAAGTCCCTGCTCGAGGTCCTGCATGTGCGCGAAGCGCTCGGTGGAGAAGTCATCGTCGGCGATGGCGTCCAGCAGGCGGTGGCACAGCGCGTGCAGCGTCTCCATCGTGTTCGACATGCCCCGGGAGAACAGCGGGTCGATGAACCCGGCCGCATGGGAGGTGAGGCACCAGCGATAGCCCACGGTCTGCCGCGAGGAGTACTGGAGCCGTTCGGTGCTGACCCAGCTGCGGACCGGCCGAGCCTGGGTGAACTGGGCGGCGATGTCCGGATAGCGGGCGAGGAAGCGGTCGAACTCCTCCGCCGGCGCGCAGTCCGGCTTGGGGTGGACCCGGGGGTCCAGCTGAATTCCGACGCTGCACAAGGGGTTGGTCGCCCGGGCGTGGTTGTCGAAGGGGATGATCCACATCCACCCGCCCGGGAACAGGTGGTGCAGCGTACCTTGGTGCCAACGGGTCGGGAACCGCGTCTCCTGCTGTCCCACCTGGTCAAACGGCCGGACTCCGACAAAGTGGTTGAACAGCGTCCGGGAGTGGTGCCGGAACCTGGTCGGCTCCTCCCTGAGGCTGAGCTTCGTCGCCAGGACCGAGCGGTAACCGCTGGCGTCGACGATGTACTTGGCGCGCAGCGTGGTCCCGCGGGCCAAGGTCACGGTCACGCCGTCCGCATCGATGTCGACGTCCACGACGGGCTGCTGCTGCCGGACGGACGCGCCGTACTTCACGGCGACGGCCAGCATCCATGAATCCACGTCCTGGCGGAAGTAATGGTTCTCGGTGTTAAGGATCTTCGGGATCTGGAAATGTGACCGCTCGGCCGGGTCCTGCGGCTTATTCTCCCGATGATAGACGAAGCCGAAGTTCCGTTTGATGCCGCACTGTGTCGTGATGTTCGCGTACACGCCTTCGAACGTCGCGAGATGCTTGATCTCGGGTACTCCATACCGCTCCGCCATGAGCCGCATCATCATCGATGTGAACGGTATCGTTGATTCGCCGATGGTGAACTTCGGATGGCTGCCGGCGTCGATCAGGACCACGCTGGCGCCATTTCTCGCGAGGCATGCGGAGAGAATGGAACCGGCCAGCCCTGAGCCGACGACTGCGACGTCATATTCCGTCTCGCGATTACTCATGTCCAGCTTCTCTCTCCGCTCGCATTTTCGTGAGGGATGCGCCGCCCGGGGCGGCCGTGGCTGTCCCGCCACCATATTTCATCAACTGTTGAAGTCTACGCTTGTTGAGTTCATCCGGCAAGGTTCGTCGGCCCTCACCGGGGGAGGGAGCCGCCGCGCGGTGACGTTGTCCCGGGTCAGCAGGCGGCGGAAGTCGCGGGGCGCGGTGGTCTTGACCCACAGCAGCATCATCAGCCGCCGCCAGGAGGTGAAGCGGTAGTACCGGGCCCGGGGGTCCGCGAAGCGGTACAGGGGCGGAACGAACGGGGCCATGGCCAGCATCCGGAAGATCCGCTGGGCGGCCGTCCCGGGGCTCACCGCACCGCTGTCGACCCGCTCCATCTCGCGGAAGAACTGGCTCAGCAGGCCGCTGAGCCCGGCCGGCGTGCGGAACCACAGGGCGCCCGCCCCGAGATCGTCGACAGGCTCCCAGGTCGGCCCGGAGTCCATCCGGGCCCGCTTCAGCGACAGGTCAGCCAGGATCTGCCAGAGCAGCCAGACCCTGGAGAACGCGTTCCAGAGGGCGAAGTCGCGGCAGGCCGTCCGCGCGGCCGCGAGCATCCGGTCGTTGAAGTCGATGAGCGCGTCCTGGAAGCGGGCTACCCGCTCGAATTCCGCGGCGGCGGGGGAGCCGTCCTTGAGGATCCGCAGCATCGCGGCGGCGAGCGCGTGGACGACCTCGGTGGCCATGGTCACGTCCCGGGAGAGCAGTTCCTCCGTCCGGGCCGCGGAACGTTCCACCGCGAACCACTGGGCACCGGACGTGATCGTCGCGCTGCGCTGCCACGGCTGGGCATCTTGCCATGGCTGCACGGGCTCCGACCCGGTGAACTGGGCGGCAATCGTCGGGAACCGCTCGGTGAGCAGGGCGAACGCTTGCTGGGGATCGGCGGGCAGATCCGCGAAGCGATCGGGGTCCACGGCGGCCGTCACCCCGCAGAGGGTGCTTCGCGCCTCGCTATGATTGCCGAACGGGACAACCTGGATCCAGCCGCCCGGGAAGAGGTGGCTGACGGTGCCGGCTGACCACGGCGTGGCGCGGGGGTAGTCGGCGGGCTGCAGGCATTGCTCCAGCGGGCGGACCCGGGTCATCCGGGTCGCCAGCACCCGGGAGCGCAGCCGCAGGGCATCGGACCGGATGGCCACGCCCTGGGAGGCCAGCAGCACCGAGCCGGGACCGCTGGCGTCGACGACGTAGCGGCAGCGGAAGTCATCGCCGCTGGAAAGGGTGATGACCGCGCCGTCCGGGGCCAGGCCGACCCCGGTGACGACCGGGTCGCCGGCGACGCGGCGGGCGCCGTACCGGACCGCGACCCGGCGCAGGTACTCCTCGGCCGCCGGCCGGTTCACATGCCATTCGGTGTGCTCGCCCGGCACGTTGAACTGGACCACCTGGCGCGGGTCCTGCGGAACGCCGGGCTGGTGGTACAGGAAGCTGATGTTTCCCTTTGTCCCGCTGGCCGCGCGGATCTCGTCGGGCAGGTCCGTGAAATGCGCGAACGCCCCGATCTCGGGCACGCCGAACCGGTCGGCGAGCAGCCGGAACACCTCGGAGGTATAGGGGACGGTCGTCTCGCCCGATGGCTCCGTCCGGTCACCCTCGGCGTCGGCCAGGAGCACCCGCGCGCCCTGGCGGGCGAGGATGGCCGCCAGGATGGCAGGTGCGAAATGGCTGCCCAGGATGGCTACGTCATAGTCGGTGGCCTGAGTCCGCGCTGGGGTCATGGCTGCTCCGCTCCTCGATCGTGGCGCGGTACCGGCAGGTAGCCGCGCGCGCTCATCCAGTCGAGGTAGAGGCGCAGGAGCCGCTCGTCCAGCGGAGGGCACCCGATCCCGGTGCCGTCCAGGGCGCTCTCGGTGTTGGCGACCGCGTAATCGATCGCCTCCTCGCCGCCCACCACGAATTCCTCGACGACGTCCATGACCGGGTGCAGTTCGTTGGGCCGCTCCCCGTAGCTTCGCCGCAGCGCGTCCCACCAGGTCTGCACCGGGACCGGCGTGACCGGCCAGCCGCGGCGCCGCAGGACCGCGATCAGCTCGCTGAACCGCATCTTGCGCCCGTTGACGAGGTGGTAGGCGGCGCCGGGAGGGCGGCCGGAGAACGCGATCCCGACCATGGCCGCGGCGACGTAGTCCACCGGCGTCATCTCGACGTCGAGATCGATCTGCGGCGCGATGCCCAGCTCGACGCAGCCCTTGATCACGCGGGTGGTGAAGTGGGTCGTGAGGCACGCGCCGGTGCGCGAGTCGCCCAGTACCCGGCCGGGCCGGTAGACGTTGACGCCGACTCCGCGTTCCCGGGCCAGCTCCACCAGGCGCTCCGCGGCCCACTTGGACTGCACGTACCCGGTGACCAGCCGCCCCGCCCCGGTTATGTCGTCGTCCTCCCCGATCACGGTCCGCTGGCCGGCCGGCAGGCCCCAGATGCCATAGGTGGAGACATGGTGCACCGGGATCGGCGCCGCGTGGCAGGCGAGGCGGAGAATCTCCTGCGTGCCCCGGACGTTGGCGGGGCGCAGCTGCTCGTAGGTGTAGCTGAAGTTGACCCAGGCGCCGTTGTGGACGATGGCGTCGATCCGGCCGGCCAGAGCCGAGAACTCCTCGGCGGTCAGGCCGAGCATCGGCTCGCTCAGGTCGGCCCGGATCACCCGGATCCGATCTTCGGCAGCCGCCGGCCACGGCAGGTACCGGGCGAAGTTGTCCCGGATCCGCTGCCTGCCCTCCGCCGCGTCGCCGCAGCGGACCAGGCAGTGCACGGTCGCCGGGGTCGCGGCCAGCAACTCGCTGAGCAGGTAGGCGCCGATGAACCCGGTCGAGCCGGTGAGCAAGATGTCGTGCGGCGCGGTGATCACGGGGGCCGGCCCGTCCGGGCGGATCCGTGGGTCCAGCGTGACGTCCCGGGCCAGCCAGGCGGGATCCGCCGGATCGCCGACCGCGGGGCCGGGGCCGGGGCCGGGTGCCGTTGGCGCCGTTCCCGCATCGCATGGCCGCGTCGTGCTCGCGGGGGCCGGCGCGCGCCCGGCCGGGTCCCTGGCCCAGCCGAACTGCTCCATCAGGAGGTCCACCCAGTCTTCGAGGGTGGTGCGCTCGAACAGCTTGCTGGCCTTGACGGCAAGCCCCAGATCCCGCTTGCAGCGGCGCACGACGTCCATGACCATGACCGAGTCAAGGCCGCCGTCCATGAGATCGGCCTCCGGGTCGATCTCATCGGGGGCGACGCCGAGGATCTCCGCGCCGACCGCGCGCAGGTAGCCGGATAGCAGGCCGCCGCGGATGGCCGCGCTGGACCGGCCCTCATCCCCAGCGGCGAGCAATTCCGCGCGTAGCTCGGTCGGCTCGGCCGCCTCCGGTGACCCGTCGACGGCCAGGCCGGCCAGGAGGGGACGCTCAATGCGAGCCTCCATTACCGGCTTGAACACCGACCAGTCGGCGGCGCACACCACATGATGCGGTTCACCGCTGTCCAGCAGCGCGCCCAGCAGGTGCAGGCACTGGTCCGGCGCGAGCGGCCGCAGGCCGGTGGACTTGAGGAACTCCATGACGTCTTCGCCGAACAACCCGGAACTGGAGGCCCAGGGCCCCCATTCGACGGCAAGCCCGGGATTCCCGGCCGCCGCCCGCTGGTGAGCCAGGCCGGTGAGGAAGGCATTGCCCGCCGCGTAACTGGCGAGATGCTGCGAGCCCCAGGTGGCGGCGATCGAGGAGAAGCCGAGGAAGAAGTCGAGCGGCGCGCCCTCGCTGAGCCGGTGGGTGAGCCAGCCGCCAATCACTTTGGGCCGCCACACCGCCCGGTACGCTTCCGGCTGCACGTCACGGACGAACTGGGGGGCCGATACGCCGGCCGCGTGGACTACACCGCGCAGCGGCCGGCGCCCATCCCGCAATTTCCGGAACAGCCTGGTCATAGCCGCTTCGTCGGTCACGTCGCAGGCGACTACCTCCACCTCGACGCCGAGCCGCTCGAGGGAACGGACCGCTTCGACGCGGGACCGGACCGGAGCCTCCAGCTCGCCATCCCAGCGCGAGCGGGCCGGCAGCCGGGTTCTCGCGAGCAGGACGAGCCTGCCCGCGCCGGCCCGGCCCAGCCAGTGCGCCAGCGCTACGCCGATTCCGCCGAACGCCCCGGTGATCAGGTACGTTCCATCCGGCCGGACCGGCGGCTCCCGGCGCGGCGGACCGCCGGGCGCAGGGCCGGGAACAGGGGCGGGCGCCAGCCGGGAGACTAGCCGGCGGTCCCCGCGCAGGGCCTGCTCATCGTCGGCCGGGCTGTGGACCAGCGCCTCGAGCAGCCGCGCGGACTTCACCGCGGGGATGGCGGGATCGAGATCGATCAAGCCGCCCCAGTGATCGGGATGCTCGAGCGCCAGCACCCGGCCCAGTCCCCAGCAGGTGGCGGCCAGCGGGCTGTGCCCCGCTTGCGCCGGCTCGGCGGCAACCGCGCCTCGCGTGAGGAGGGTCACCCGCACCGGATCGCGTCGCGGACGGGCCGCCAGCTGCTGGGTGAGCGTGATCACGAGCAGGTCCGCGCGCGCGGTGAACTCCTCGATTGCCTCACGGGTGGTCTCGTCCAGGGCAGGCGCGTCGAGGCCGGTGCAGACGACGACGCGGGCCGGGTCCGGGGTAGCGGCCAGCCAGGAGTCCAGCACTTCGCCCACCGCGGCGGCGTCGGGGACCAGTTCGCCGCCGGCGGTACCCGATGCCCCGGCCAGGGGCACCGGTGCCACGTCCGCGGTGGCGCCGGCCGACCGCAACTGCCCGGCGAAGGACTCGGCGGCGCCGTCCCGGTCGGCGAAGAGCAGGTATCCCTGGCCGGCGAGGCGGGCGGCTAGGTCCGGCGCCGGGCTCGGGCCGGCCGCCTCCGGCCAGTCCACCCGGTACAGCAGTTCGGCGGGGTCGCGCCACGGCTCGCTGGCCGGGGCGCCGGGTACCGCTGGCGGCGGCGTCGCGTGCGCTCCGCCCAGCCACGCGCCATCGGCGTCGAAGAACTCCGCGCGGCCTGCGGTACCGCGTTCCGGGCTCCGCCCCCGCACGTACCGGACCCGGGCCGGATCGGCGCAGCTCATGCCGGCGAGCCCGGCCGCCATGCGGGCCGGCGGATCGCCGCTGCCTGCCCAGGCCATGGCGGCGGTGGCCGCGTCCGCGATGGCCGCCCAGCCCGCCGCTCCGGGAACGAGCGCGACGAGCACGTCGCCAGCGCGGTCGCTGGCCAGCACCTGATCGATGGCATCGGCGGACGCGGCCGGGAGGGCGGAGGAGTCAACGGGCCGCCGCTGAGGGTAGCGCGCCGGGTCGAGCAGCGGACGGCGGCGCGGGGCGGCCGCCGGGCGGCGGCGGAGCGCGGTCCTGGCCACCAGCCGCCAGGGGGCGCCCGCCTTCTCCTCGGCCTCCGTTATGCCGCGGAACTCGCAGACGGCCTGATCATCGCCGACGTCCAGCACCGACAGCTGCACCGTCTGCGGCAGCCCCTGGTGACGCAGCACGGTCCCGGGCAAGGCGGCGCCCTCGGCGCAGTGCCAGCTGCCGCCGAGCCCGTCCCCGGCGGCGGCGATGGCCGCGGCGGTGAGCGCGCCCAGCTGGAGGTCGGCCTGGCCAGATTCACAGACGTGAGCTCGCCGGGCCCAGGCGCCGTCATCGGGCGACAGCTCGTAGGTGGGGCGGGCGCCGCGCAGCCGCAGCCCGACTCCCTCCAGCCGCCCGGCGGCGGCGGACACGGGGGCGGCCGGCTTGAACCAGAAGGGATCCCCGTGCCATGGGGTCGACGGCAGGGTCACCCGCCGGGGCTGATCGCCACCGTGGAAGGCCGGCCAGTCCACGCGCGCGCCGCGCAGGCTGAGCAACCCGGCGGCCTGGGCAAGGACCTGCAGGTCGGATGTTCCGGGGCGGAGCGAGGGGATGAACTCCGCGTCCGGGTCGCTGATGCCGCGGGCGGCGAGGCCGCACAGGACCGGGGCCGGCCCGAGCTCGAGGAAGGTCCTTACCCCTTCCTCGTGCACGGCCCGCGCGCCCGCGCGGAACAGGACCGGGCTGGCGGCATGCCGCACCCAGTAGTCCGGGCCCACCTCCTGCGCGGTCCACAGCCGTCCGGTGACGTTGGAGACGAGCGGAACGCGGGGCATGGCGAAGTTCAGCCCGCTGATCGCCTCCCGGAACTCGCCGAGCACCGGGCCGATCAGCGGCGAGTGGAACGCATGCGAGACGGCGAGGCGGCTGGCCCCGACGCCGAGGCGCCCGAGTTCCTCGATGACCGCGTCCAGCTCGCCGGCGGCACCTGACAAGACGACCTCGTCGGGTCCGTTGACGCCCGCGATGGCCACGTCCTGGTGTCCGGCCAGGGCCTGCTGTATCGCTTGCTCGTCGCCGGTCACCGCGGCCATCGCGCCGCCGGGCGGCAGCGCCGACATGAGCCGCGCCCGGATGCTGACGAGGGCGGCGGCGTCTTCGAGCCGGAAGACCCCAGCGACGCAGGCCGCCGCAATCTCGCCAACGCTGTGGCCGAGCAGGACCGACGGCCGGATTCCCCATGCTGCCCACAGCTGCGCCAGAGCGTACTCCAGCGCGAAGAGGGCGGGCTGGGTGTAGCGGGTGTCGCCGATCGGGGACGGCTGGCCAGGATCGGGCCACAGCACCGACTCCAGCGGCTGGTCCAGGTCCTGGTCCAGCAGCCCGGCGCAGCGGTCGAAGGCTTGCCGGAAGGCCGGCTCGTCCCGCAGTTCCCGCGCCATCCCCGCCCGCTGGGCGCCCTGGCCCGTGAACAGCCAGCACACCTTGCGGTGGCGGGCCTGCGGCAACACAACGGTGGCGGCTGGTCCCCCGGACGCGTAGTCGTGGAGCTGCGACTGGATCAGGCGGGGGCTGTCGGCGACGACGGCGAGGCCATGGCGCTGCCGGGGCCGCCCGACTTGCGTGGTGTAGCAGAGGTCCGCGAGCGGGATGTCCGGGTGATCATCGAGGTGGGCGGCGTGCCGGGCAGCCGACTCTCGCAGGCTGTCTTGGGTGCGCGCGGACAGGGTGAAGACGTTCCAGTTCCGCCGTGCCCGTCCGGCCGGGCGCGGCGGCGGCTCGCTCACGATGGCGTGCGCGTTGGTCCCGCTGGCGCCGAAGCTGCTCACCCCGCCCACCCGCGGGCCTGCTGGCCAGCGCCGGGACGTGCTGGTCACGTCGATGTGCAAGCGGTCCCAGTCGACGTTGGGATTGGGCTGGCGGTAGTGCAGGTGCGGGGGTATCTTGCCATGCTGCAGGCACAAGATGAGCTTGATCAGCCCGGCGGCGCCAGCCGCCGACTCCAGATGGCCGACGTTGGTCTTCACGGAGCCGACCAGCAGGGGGGAGGCGTTGGCGTGGTGGCGGCCGATCACGGCTTCCAGGGCACGCAGTTCGATCGGGTCGCCGAGCGCGGTTCCCGTTCCATGGGCCTCGACGTAGCCGATCTCGGACGGTTCGGCCCGGGCGGCGGCCAGCGCCTGCCGAAGTACCGCCTGCTGCGAAGCCGGGTTGGGTACGGACAGGCCGCTGCTGCGGCCGTCGTGGTTGACGGCGGTGCCCCGGATGACCGCGAGAACCGGGTCCCCGGCGGCCTGCGCATCCGCGAGCCGCTTCAGCACCACGATGCCGGCCCCCTCGCCCCGGCCGTAGCCGTCGGCGGAGGCGTCGAACGTCTTGCACCGGCCGTCGGCCGACAAGGCACGGAACTTGCTCATCAGGACGAACCCGTAGGGCGCGAGCATCAGGTTGACCCCGCCGGCCAGGGCCATGTCACACTCGCCGAGGCGCAGCGCCTGGCAGGCGTCGTGCAGCGCGACCAGTGACGACGAGCAGGCGGTGTCGACCACCTTGCTCGGCCCCATCAGCCCCAGCGTGTACGAGATCCGGCCGGCCATGAAGCTCGGCTCGCCTATCAGCTGGTACGCGTCCACGTGCCGGATGTCGCCGATCTGCTGCCGCAGCCGGACGTAGTCGGTCGTGCTCACGCCGAGGAAGACACCGGTCGCGCTGCCTTCGAGGCCATCGGGGGCGTACCCGGAGCGTTCGAGCGCCTCCCAGGCGACCTCCAGCGTCAGCCGCTGCTGCGGGTCCATGCCGACGGCCTCGCGTGGCGAGATGCCGAAGACCGCCGGTTCGAAGCGGTCAACCGGGCCGCTGAGGAAGCCCCCGCGGATGACGTGCGCCTTGCCCGGCGCCTCGGGATCGGCGTCGTAAAAGGGCGCCGCATCGGCCCGCGCCGCCGGGAACTCGCCAGTCGCGTCGACTCCGTCGCACAGCAGGCGCCAGAACGACTCCGGGTCGTGGACGCCGCCCGGGAACCGGCAGCCAATCCCGGTGACCGCCACTGGCCCGGGCGGGGCGGCCCGGTCCCCGGCGGTCGCCAGGGCCTCCTGCAGGCGCTCGATCGTCCGCAGAGCCTGGACCAGCTCGCGGCGGTCGTGCCGGGCTCCGGCCGCGGGAGCCAACGATCCGTCCACACTGTCGGGCATCACTGCATCCCATCATTGATTCCTTGTTTGTTGAACTCTATGAGTGATGAATTTATTGGTCAAGTGATCGCCTGGCGGGCTGGTCGGCGACCCGCGCGTGCGCGACGCGTCGCGGCGGAGCCAAGAACAGGATGATGGGTATTGGCGAGGCCAGCCCTCCCTTGACGGTCACGCAGCCGCCCGCTAGGCTCCTGACTTGTTGATTTCAACGGTTGATGTATTTTAAGCAGTCGAGTTACTGCGCAGCTGCTTCCCGGCGCGCGGTGGCCGTCGGCCACCCGTGTGCCGCCCCGACATCCCGGCCCACGCAGGATGGAACGAGACATGAGCCGAACCGACCATGGCAATCAATTCGACGTCACCATCATCGGATCGGGCCTCGGCGGCTCGACACTCGCGGCGGCGCTGGCCCGGAACGGCGTCAAGGTGCTGCTGCTTGACGGCGGGACGCATCCGCGATTCGCGGTGGGCGAGGCCACGATCCCCTACACCAACGTCACTCAGCGCCTGATCGCCGACCGGTACGGGATCCCCGAGCTGAAGAACCTGTGCTCGCTCGCCGACAGCACGCGGGCCATCGGCCCGAAGTTCGGCACGAAGACGCACTTCGGCTTCCTCCGCCACGAGGAGGGCAAGCCCCAGGACCCCCGCGAGGTCAACCAGTTCCACACCCCCCCGGCCCTGCTGGCCGAGGCCCACCATCTCTACCGCCAGGACAGCGACAGCTACGTCTTCCACCTCGCCCTTCAGTACGGAGCCCGGGCCCGGCAGAACTTCCGCATCGCGAACGTCGACATCGACGGCTCCGGTGTCACCATCCACGGCGAAAACGGTGACGAGTACCGTTCCCGGTACGTCGTGGACGCGGGCGGCTTCCGCTCACCGCTCGCCGAGACGTTTAACCTGCGCGAGCAGCCGACGCGCTTCAAGCACCAGTCACGCTCGATGTTCACCCACATGATCGGGCTGCCCCATACGGACGAGCTGTGGTCCCGGGCGCGCGCTGACCGGCCGCCGGTCCCGTGGAACCAGGGAACGGTGCACCACACGTTCGAGCGCGGATGGTTCTGGTACATCGCCTTCAACAACACGCCGCTGTCGCAGAACCCGCTCGCGTCGGTCGGGCTGACCCTCGACCCGCGCCGCTACCCTCGGGACCCGTCGCTGACGCCGATGGAGGACTTCATGTCCATCGCGTCGCGCTTCCCCGACATCGAGCGCCAGTACGCGGGCGGGGTTCCCGTCCGGGAGTGGGTCTCCACCGATCGCGTGCAGTATTCCTCGAAGCAGCTGGTCGGTGACCGGTGGTGCCTGCTCGCGCACGCCGCCGGCTTCCTCGACCCGCTCTTCTCCTTCGGCCTCGCGGTCACCGGGGATGCGGTCAACGCCCTAGCCTGGCGCCTGATCCGGGCGGTGCAAGACGATGACTTCTCGGCCGAGCGCTTCGAGTACATGGACCGAATGCAGCAGGCGCGGCTCGACTACGTCGACGAAGTGGTCAACGCGGCGTACACGGCATTCTCCGATTTCGACCTGTGGAAGGCCGTGTTCCGCTGCTGGGTGTGGCCGAACAACGCCGGCACCTTCCGCCTTCAGATCGCGCTCAGCAAGTTCCGCAAGGACGGGGACGACGAGCACTTCCGCGCGCTGGAGGAGCCTCCCTACCTGGGCATGGACTGGCCGGTGCACGACGGGATGAAGGAACTGTACGACCTGATGGTGAACCGATGCGACGCCGTCCAGGCCGGGCGGATGAGCACCCGGCAAGCGGCCGACGATCTATGGGGCGTGCTGAGCACGGCGAACTTCATGACCCAGCCGTTCGGTTTCGGTGACCGGGAGCGGCGTTTCATGCACCCCACCCCCAAGGTCGTCGCCAGGTCGGCGCTGTGGGCCCGGCGCGAGGCCGACCCTATGGTCAGGCAGATGCTGCTCGCCGTCGGCAAAGAGGCCGTCGGCAGCCGACTGCGCGGTTCCCACATCTTCTAGGCCCGATCCAAGCCGCCGCTGGCACGGTGCCGGCGGCCGGAAAGTGGGTCAGCCGCGCGCCTGATGGCATGATATGTCTGGTTGGCGGACGGAGCCGGCGCAGGTCCGCGTCCGGCCCGACGACGACGGGGAACCGATCATGCGGGAGGGCCCGATGCTGTCCTGTGCGGGACAGGCCGAGGCGCCAGCCCCGGCCGTCGGGGCGGTGACCGACTGCCTGTCCCCGGCATTCGTGGACTGCCTTCTCGACTGTGCCCTTGAGCCGGTGCTCGACGCCGCGGCCCAGCGGGCCGGGCAGGCCGCGAAGCGCAAGAACAACGCCGGCGATGCCACGGAAGTCGCGAAGGCCCTGCTGGCGGTGACAGTTTGCGACCCGGCCTGCGGCTCGGGGAGCCTGCTGATCGCGGCGGCCCGCAGGATCGCCCGACGGGTCGCGCAGGCCCGCGAGGGGAACCAGTCCGCGGACGCCCTGCGGCGCGCGATGCGCGAGGTGGTGGGCAACTGCGTCTACGGCGTGGACGTCAGCGGGGAGGCGGTGGAGCGGGCGAGGGACCGCCTGCGGAGCGCGGCCGACGTCCCGGGGATGACGCCGCCTTTCCTGGACGGTCATCTCAGGCAGGGCAATGCCCTGATCGGCGCGAGCCCGGAGTTGATCGAGGGCGGTGTCCCCGACGAGGCCTTCCGGCCAGCCCGCGGCGATGACCGCAGGCTTGCCCGCTCCCTGCGCCGCGCCAACGCCAAGCCGGGCCCGGGGCAGGCCACCTTGTTCAGCGAGCAGGGCGGCGACGCCCACGGCAACCAGGCACTGGCGGAGTCCCTGGCGAAGATCGGGCGGCTGCGCCCCGCTCGGCAAGACAGTGCTCGGCAAGATAGTGGGGCGCCGGCCGATGACCGCCGCCAGGCGGCCGAGTACCGCAAGTGGCGCGATTCGGCTGCCTTCCGCGCGAAACGCCTGGTCGCTGACGCCTGGTGCGCGGCCTTCGCCTGGGCCAAGACGCCGGACGCGCCGCCCGCGATCGTCAACCGGGTCCTGCTGGACCTGCGGGAACGGGAGACCGAAGGGATCCTCCCGGAAACCCTCGCGGAGATCTACCGGCTGCGCGGCGAGCACGGGTTCTTCCACTGGCACCTGGAGTTCCCTGACGTCTTCCGGGTCCGCGCGGGGGAGACCCGGTGGCGGGGCGGCTTCAGCTGCGTGCTGTCCGCCCCGCCCCGGGACAAGATCGACCGTCGCGAGGGGAGCGCGGTCTTCGGGTTCGCCACTTGCTCGGGCGCGTATCCCGAATGCGCGGCGGGCCTGGCCGAGCCCGGTGTGTCGGCGCTGCGCGCGGACCTGCTCTTCACGGAGCGGGTTACGGCGATCCTCGCGCCGGAGGGCCGCGCGGGCTGCGTCGTCGCCCCGGGAACGGCGGCCGCCCCCGGCGCCCGGCACCTGCTCGGCGGCATGATGCGGCGCGGCGCGCTGGTGTCCCTGTATGACTTCCCCGGCCCGGAGGCCGGGCTCTGCCTGCTCACCATCGGGGTCCCGCCCATCGTCGGCGGCCCGGTGCTCGGCGGCCCGGTGCTCGGCGGCGCGGTGCTCGACGACCCGGTGCTCGACGACCCGGTGCTCGGCGGTCCTGCCCGCGGGGGCACGGCCAGCGGTGCCCCGGCCCACGCCGCAGCCGCGAGATTCGCGTTCTGGCTGGACAGCCCGGCCGAACTGGCCGAGGACGGCCGGTCGTTCGCGCTGACGCCGGCCGAGGCTGACCTCATCAACCCGAACACCGGCGGGCTGCCGGCCTTCCGCGGCGCCCGGGACGCGGCGCTCATCGCGGCGATCTACCGCCGCGTGCCAGCGCTCTGTAACGAAACACGGCGGGACGAGGCGAAGGGCGACGGGAACCCGTGGCGGATGAGGCTGGCGACGGCGTTTCCCCGGGCCGCGGCCGGCACCGGGCTGCTCCGCGCTGAGCGGGAACTGCGCGACGAAGGCTGGGAGCCGGCCGGGAGCACCTTCACCCGCGACGGCCAGCGGATGCTCCCGGTCTACGAGCCGCCGATGATAGGCCTGTTCGACCACGAAGCCGCGAAGCCGAGGTACTGGATCGCCGAGCACGGCCCGGTCACCGTCCAGCGGAAAGGCGAGACCGCCGAGCGGCCCGGCGTCGTCGACCGCCTCGCGGAGCTCGGCTGGAACTGGGAATGGCTGTGCGCCTGGCGCGCTCCCGTGCACGACCGGACAGCCGTCGCGGTGTTCTTGCCGCGCGCGGCGGCGGCCGACTCCCTGCCCTTGATGCTGCCGCGCGTCGTCCCGCCGTTCGCCGCCGCCCTGATCGCCGCGCAAAGCTCGCTGGTCTTCGAATACGTCGCCCGGCAGAAGATCGACGGCCCCGTCGTGCGGGCCGCCCACTGGAAGCAGCTTCCCGTGCCGACCCCCGACATGCTGGATCCGCACCTGCCGTTCATCGTCTCGCGGGTCCTTGAGCTCGTGTACACCTCGTCCGACATGGAGCCGCTGGCCCGGGACCTAGACGATGCCGGGGACCCGTTCGCCTGGGAGCCTGACCGCCGGGCCAGCCTGCGAGCGGAACTGGACGCGTTCTTCTTCCGCGCGTACGGCATCGACGGCCGCGGCGACGTGGAGTACATCATCGACACGGTCCAGGGCGACGACGGACGGCACGCCCGGGAGCTGATCCTGGCCGCCTACGACCGCATGACCGACGCGGACGCCGCCGGAGCCGACTACCAGACCCGGATCTTCCCGCCCCCGGGTCACGGGCCCCGGCGGCAGCTGTCTTGACCGCAACCTCCCGACGAGCACGAGGGTGGTTGCGGTGGGTTGTCAGCAGTGGGGCTGCTGGGCGGGCCGGCGACCGTGGCGCCGATCCCTTCGGGCGGGACGAACACAGCCAGCACGTGCGCGTCGAAGCCGGCGACCTGTTGCTGGCGATGCTGCGGGGGCATCCGGGGCCACGGTGACGTCGCGGGACCGCCGCTCGCGTCATGATCATCGCGAGTGCCGTGAGTTATGCCGCGTATCGCGGCATAACTCACGGCACTCGCGGCAGCGAGGTCATTTTCTGCGCGGCCGCCTTGACCGCCTGCCGGATCCGGGAGTAGGTGCCGCATCGGCAGATGTTGCGCAGCTCGTCGAGATCCGCGTCGGTGATCTCGCGGCCTTCCGAGCGGACCTGCTTTACCTTGGCGACGGCCGCCATGACCTGGCCGGGCTGGCAGTAACCGCACTGGGCGACGTCGTAGTCCAGCCAGGCCTGCTGCATCGGGTGCAAGTCCGCGCCGACCGTGGCGGGCAGGCCCTCGATAGTGGTGATCTCGTCGGTCGGCTTGATGTCCTTCACCTGCACCGAACAGGGGTTGAAGGCCAGGCCGTTGATGTGGCATGTGCAGGCCTTGCAGACGTTCAGCGCGCAGCCGTACTTCGGCCCGGTGACACCGAGGATGTCGCGGAGCACCCAGAGCAGGCGGAGGTTGCCTTCGGCTTCAACGGTGACCTGCTCACCGTTGAGGATGAAAGCGTGAGTGGGCATGGCGGTGAGTCCTTTCAGAAGGCATGGTCGAGGCCGTCAGTGGGCGACTGCGGCGTGGAAGGTTCGAGCGGCAGCGGCGTGAAGCCGAGCGCGGCGTGGTTGATGGGGAACCGGGTCGGCAGCCTGCCGGTGGCGCGGGCGTACGCGCAGGCGACTGCGGCCAGGGCGGGCGCCACTGCGAGCTCGCCGGCGCCGCTGGGG
>Ga0157369_10001078_pt1 | contig 34157 bp, 30 predicted proteins | sample C25metaG_FD_113461 | JGI IMG/M metagenome (GOLD analysis project Ga0157369, IMG submission 113461) | Corn rhizosphere microbial communities from Kellogg Biological Station, Michigan, USA - C2-5 metaG | ecosystem: Host-associated > Plants > Roots > Rhizosphere > Soil | place: USA: Michigan... | reverse complement strand
CTTGGAAGCCCTGGATGCGGTCGCCATTGGGCGCGGTCACCTCGCCTGCGGACTGCCGACAGTGCGGGCAAATCACGCGGACCAAGCGCTGCGCGAGAACTGCCACCAGGGACGACGTCAGCAGATAATTCTCGACGCCCATGTCGGTCAGGCGCGTGATGGCACTAGGTGCGTCGTTGGTGTGCAGCGTCGAATACACGAAGTGGCCGGTGAGCGCGGCGCGAATGGCGATATCGGCAGTCTCGCGGTCGCGGATTTCGCCGATCATGATCACATCCGGATCCTGACGCACGATATGCCGCAAGCCTCCGGCAAAAGTTAATCCGATCTGCGGATTCACGTGGATCTGATTGATCCCGTCCATCTGATATTCCACCGGATCTTCGATGGTGATGATCTTCTTGTCAGTCTGGTTGATGCGCTTGAGCGCGGAGTAGAGAGTCGTCGATTTACCGCTACCCGTGGGACCTGTGACCAGGAAAATGCCGTGCGGAAGCGATGTGTAGTAGGTCATGCGCCGCAGCATGTGATCGTCGAAGCCAAGCTTTTCAAGATCGTAAAAATCGCCAGCCGAGCGATCGAGCAAACGCATGACCACGCTTTCGCCGTACAGCGTGGGGAGAGTGGATACGCGCAAGTCGACCTCGCGTCCTAGTGTCTTGATCTTGATGCGACCGTCCTGCGGGAGCCGTCGTTCGGCGATATTCAGCCGCGCCATCAGCTTGACGCGCGAGATAATCGCGGCTTTCAGCTCGCGCGGCGGCGAACTCTGATTCGCCAGAACTCCGTCAATCCGGTAGCGGATGCGGAATTCTTTCTCGAACGGCTCGATGTGGATGTCGCTGGCGCGCTGCTCAACCGCTTGCCCGATCATCGCGTTCACCAGTCGGATCACGGGCGCTTCACTGGCCATGTCGCGGAGGTGTTCCAGATCCTCCGATTCGCCCACGGGCGAAGCCAGTTCGGCTTCGTTCTTGGCCGTCTGACCGTAGTAACGGTCGATCGAGTCGAGGATTTCCTGCTCCAGCGCGATGCCAGCCAACACCGTCAGGCCGGTGGACGACTCGACTGCATTGCGAGTCTCGAAATCCAGCGGATCTGCCATGGCAAGTGTGACCGTGTGGTCGTGCAAAGCAACGGGAAGGCAGCGGAACTGGCGGAGAAATCGCGGGGCCAGGTTTTCCAGCTCGGGCGAGACAGCGGGCGGGCCTTCAAGAGTCAGCACCGGAACGTGCAACTGCTCAGCGAGGGCCGAGAGTAAATCGCGCATGGCGATGAAGCCCAGATCCACCATGATCTTGCCGAGCTTCTCACCGCCGCGCTCTTTCTGAATGTCGAGCGCGCGGGCGAGATCGTCCGGAGTGATGAACTTCCGCTCGATGAGGATCTCGCCCAGCCGCATCTTAAATTATCTGTAACGACTTAGTTTTCGGTGATCTTAATCACGGCGTCCAGGGCAGCACCCTTGGATTCGAGCAGCTTTCGTTTCGAGGCTTGCAACGTGACCTGGACGGGTACGCCGGCGGCGTCTTCAAATGAGAATCGCTGAATAATCACCGCGATCATAATCTGCTCATCAGGCGGAATGGTGTCGAGCGAGGTTGCTGCAGAAACCAGAGCATCCTTCAAGACCTTCTTCAACTGCGGGACGCGCGCAAGTTTCGTCTTGTGCATCTGCACCAGTTCTTCCTTGGTCGGAAGCGGTTTCATGATCTGAACCGGCGCATTGACCAGAATCATCTCGGCCGTCAGCACCACGCCCACGCCTTCTAAGTAGACCCCGCGAGACAGGCCGATCAGGGTGGAGGTATTGTCGGGCGTGAAGCGCTGAAGCGTAGCGTCCAGGCTCTTTTCCGCAATCTCCATCTGGACCCGGTTCACGCGTGGAGTTTCACCCGCCGCAGCGTATGCAGCGGACACAAGGGTCACATAAATTAAGCCCAGGGGAAGAACAAACGATTTCATAGTTTTCATGACAGAATCCTTTTACCGGCTTAGAACCGCGTTGCGATACATGTTTGCGACTTGCTTATTCCGCACATCGAGCTCTTCGTACATCGCGCGGATCTCCTGCATATGCCGCGCTTCCACTTGCGAAACCGCCTTAGTCACGGCCGCATCCACTTGATCCTGGCTCGTGTGCCCCGTCCCCATAAACCCGTGGATCAGAATCGCGACAGCTACCAGGACACCCGCAGCGAAGGTGGGGTTAAATACACGCTGCCACCAGCGTGGCTCGAACACTTTGTCCGAGACGAAAGCAATCCGCCGAGGCATCTCTTCCTCGCGCAGCGTCGAGAGGGTATCGAGCGTTAAGCGTAGTGTGGCCACCTCTTCATGGCAGATCGAACAGGTGGCCAGATGCGCTTCCGCCTGGCGATGCGCGTCTTGACCGAGTTCGCGCAGCACGTAGGCCTTCCAGTCGGGTTTCGATTCGGGGGAGACACAACTCATAATTCACCTCGCAAGGCAGCTTTTTGCATGGGAGCTAATGTCGCTTTGAGCAAGTCGAGCGCGGTATACAACCGCGACTTCACCGTCGACACCGGGCACTCCAGGATTTCGGCCATCTCTTCGAACTTGAAGCCTTGGTAAACCTTTAGCAGCACGGCTTCCCGCTGGTCGGGACTTAACCGGCCCAGAGCCGTCTCGACGGCCAGCGAAAGCTCTATGGGAAGCAGACGCGGATTCAGGTCAGCGGGCCGCGGTTCGCCGGCCAGCTCGGCTTCCGGCCGCTTGCGTCGCAGCAACGAGAATGCTTCATTGTGTGCAATCCGGAACAACCATCCCGGGAACCGGGCCGGATCGTCCAGCTTGGGCAGGCTTTGGTAGGCTTTCAAAAACACGTCCTGGCTCACATCCATGGCATCTTCACGATTCGAAACCAGCCGCAGGAGATAGTTAAAGACACGCTTCTCCCACCGGGATACCAGGAGGTTATAGGCCTCCACATCCCCGCGCCGCGCTTTGGCGATCAGGTCTGGATCTTCGACTTCGCGAAAGATCAAGTCATCGCTCCAATTTTTGGCTCCGTTCGTAAAGACGCCGTAGGGTCGGAAAAAGTCGGGAAGACCGGCGTTCTGCTTCGACTATACGCTTATACTGGGCAACTCGGACAGCACTATTTAGCCTAGAGAAGCACCCAGCTCTATCTAAGCACAGGAACTTAAGTGCTTACATATCAAAGGATGAGCCACCTCTGGATCGAAGGCCCTGTGAACCCCACCAGCCGTCGTTAGGAGGCGATTCTCGATCTCGCCCTGCGCCTCTTCGGCTGGTTTTTTCTCGACAAAAATATAGCTGGACGAGACCATAAATTCGCAGTACAATCCACCCGGAACAGAATCGGACATAAATGCTTTCCGCACGAAACGCCTCGCGGCGTTGCTACTGACTCCGCAATGAGTCTTCAGAGCGGGCATCGCACCCTAAGGTAAGGAGCGTAACAAGCGTGCCCAAGAATGTTTGGCGGGCGTCGAAGGCGCGAGGCGTGCTAGCGGCCTTGCTCCGGATTGGCTGGCGGGTGAAGCGCCAGAAGGGCTCGCATCAAACGCTCGCTCGCGCCGGCTGGCCGAATTACGTTTTTGCCTACCATGACAAAGTAGAAATTAGCCCCGTGGCCCTTGCAAAAGTTGGGAAGAAGACCGGCTTGCATCCGGAAGACCTGTAAGCTACGCCGCGAAGGAGACTTTCACTTCTCCAGGAACTGCTTCCCCGTGCTCCAGGCGATCTGCAATTACCCGCAACGCCAGCGCCTCGACCGCTGTCAAAGCCTGCTTACGAGTGCGGCCATAAACCATAACGCCCGGCAGTGCTGGGATGTCAGCGATCCAGCGACCGTCGGTTTCGCGATCGAACTCGACCTGCAGGTTGAAGGCTGCTGGCCGAGCCACCCGCCGTGTTTTCGCTTTCGGTCGCTTGGCCTGCATGTGCACCCATTATCGCGGAATCTGCGCGCCCAATGCCATAATGCTTCTTGGCTCCCACCTGCCAAGGCCTAAACCACAAGGCATGACCCATCTCAAGCGCGAACTCGGACTGCGCGACCTGACCCTGTTCGCCATCGCCTGCATCGTCGGGCCGCGCTGGATCTCCGTGGCCGCCAGCGCCGGACCTGGCTCGGTAATCCTATGGATCGGCGCAGCGGTACTATTCGCGGCCCCGCTGGGCGTGGCCGTGGCCGCCCTAATTCACAAACACCCCGAGGCGGGCGGCCTGTACGCCTGGACCCGCCACGATTTCGGTCCATGGCACGGCTTCCTGTGCTTCTGGATGTACTGGTTCGGGATCGCCCTGACGCTGCCCAACTCAGCCATGTTCGCCATGAGCATGAGCGCTTATGCGCTAGGGCCGAAGTACGCATATTTATCCGACAATCAGACCTTTGTGGTGCTCGCGACGTTCGTCTCCATCTGGCTCGCGCTAGGGACCAACATTGTCGGCATGAAGATCGGCAAGTGGACCGAGAACTTGGGCGGCATTACCGCGTGGATGCTGGGACTTCTGCTGGTGGGCGTTGGCGCGATGGTCGGGATGCAGCGTGGCAGCGCGACCCCCATGAACACTCCGATGCACTTCGCAGTGGCGTGGAATGGTGAGACGCTGGGATTCTTCGGCGCAATGGCCTTTGGTCTGAGCGGCATGGAGGCGATTGGCCTGATGGCCGCCGAAATCCGTCAGCCGCTCCGTACCGTTGTTCCCGCCACGTGGGTCGCCACGATTTTTAATACGATCTTTTATGCAGCCAGCACCTTGGCTCTGCTGGTTTTGATAAGACCTGGCTCCATCAGCGAACTGCACGGCCTAGCCGATGGCAGCGATGTCGCCGCGAGCCTGCTTGGCTGGCGCTGGCTGACGCCGCTGATCGCCGTCATCGTGCTGGTGAACTCGATCGGCGGCTGGGGCGGACTAGGTGCCGCTGTGTCGCGAATGCCGTACGCAGCAGGCGTCGATCATCTGCTTCCACCGGCCTTCGCGCGCCTGCATCCAAAGTGGGCGACGCCCTACCTGTCGATCCTTGTATTCGGTGGAGTAGCCTCTGCGTTGCTATTCGCGGTTCAGCTTGGCGATTCCCTGCGTGCGGCGTATCAAGCCCTGCTCTCGCTCATGGTATTGTCCGGATTCGTTCCGTATCTTTATCTATTTGCCAGCGCGTGGAAGGCGGGACATCGCATCGCCGCCAGTTCCGGAATCGCCATGACACTTTTGACCATCATTTCCAGTGCGATCCCCACTAGCCAGGTCGGCAACATCTGGCTGTTCGAAGGAAAGCTATTGGCGGGAACCGCTCTGATGATAGGCACGGCCTGGCTGGTTTATAGCCGCAGAAGGAACATCGGGAGAAATGTGACTGCATGAACTATCCCGATTCCGTCGAGTTTTTGTACGCGCTGGGCAACGAAATCAAGTCCGCCAAGCTGGGCCTGGAACGGATTCGTGCCGTGCTCGAAGCTCTGGGGAATCCCGAGCGCGCCTACCGCGTGGTGCATGTAGCGGGAACTAACGGTAAAGGCTCGACCTGCGCGATGATCGAAGCTGGCCTGCGCGCGGCTGGAGTTAGAACTGGTCTGTTCACGTCGCCGCATCTGATCGAGCCGACTGAACGCATCCAGATCGACGGCGTCCCGGCGAGTCCGTCGGATTTCCAACGCGCGTTCAATATCGTCCACGAAACCGCAGAGAGGCTCGATCTGGATTGCCACCCGACCTACTTCGAAACCGTCACCGCCATGGCGTTCTGGTTGTTCCGCGAAAAGAAGATCGAAACCGCGGTGATTGAAGTAGGTCTGGGCGGCCGCCTGGATTCGACCAATGTCGTGCAGCCTATTCTTACCGTGATCACGCCAATCGATTTCGACCACGAGGCCTACCTGGGACACACCATCGAGGCTATCGCTAGTGAGAAAGCCGGGATCCTGAAGCTGGGAATACCAGCGGTCTTTGCTCATCAGCGGCCAGAGGCCGCTAAGGTATTAGACGCGCGCGCGGCAGAACTGCATGTGCCCGTCACACGAGCCGAGGACTTCGAGATCCGCGACCTTCAAATCGACGCCCGCGGATCGCGCTTCTCCGGCATCGTCTGCCCACTCGCGGGCGAGCATCAGGTGGACAACGCCGTCACCGCCGCGCTCACATTACGCGCCCTTGGGGTGTCGACCGACGGAATCGCCGAAGCCCGCTGGCCCGGCCGCATCGAGCATGTATCGCCGAATCCGGATATGATCCTCGACGGCGCGCACAATCCAGCCGGCGCGCGCGCCCTGGCGCGCTACCTCCAACGTTTCTACGGCACTCGCCGGATTTGGCTGGTGTACGGCGCGATGCGCGACAAGGCCATCGAAGAGGTCGCCGGGATCCTGTTTCCCATCGCGACGGAACTGGTCTTGACCGCGCCGGACACGCCGCGAGCGCTACGACCGGAAGCTCTCGCCGGATTCGCCGGTCGCGGCCATATCGAACCAACAGTAGCAGCCGCGATCGACTACGCGCGAACGCAGGCCACGGACGAGGACGTCATCGTGATCACCGGATCCTTATTTGTGGTGGGCGAGGCGCGCAAATTATTTCTCGCGCCCACCGGCGGGCGCTGGCAATAGAGCTTGGCAATAATAGGTAGACCCATGGCAGTCCTCTGGAGCTGGATCTACGTTATCCCTCTGATCATTCTTTCGACCGCGTGTTTCGGCGTCGTCAGCTTCGTGATTTCGCTGTTCGATCACACACCGGCCCGGCAGCTCAAAGTAGCGCGGGCGTGGGCGCGCTCCTTGCTGCGCATCGCGGGCGTGAAGGTAACCGTCGAAGGACTCGACCGTATCCAGCCGGGCGGAAACTACGTGTTCGTCTCGAATCACGTCAGCTACATGGACATTCCGGTGGTTCTAGGCAATATCCCTGAAGAATTTCTTTTCTTGGCGAAGGCGGGATTGTTCAAGATTCCCATGCTCGGCACGCATCTTAAGACTGCGGGCCATGTCCTGGTGCCGCTGGAGGATCCTCGTTCCGCCATCAAAACTCTGCAGCACACCGCCGCCCTGCTCCACGATGGGCGCAGCACCCTGGTCTTCCCCGAGGGTGGGCGTTCAGAAACGGGCGTGCTGCGGGAGTTTAAAGACGGCGCGGCGTTCCTCGCCATCCGCGCCCAGATCCCCATCGTGCCCATGGCGATGATCGGCATGCATAGTATCCTGCCGATGCATTCCCTGACGTTTCATCGGGGACATGTGACGCTAAAGATTGGCGAACCCATCTCTACCGAGGGAATGACGACGCACCAGCGCGCGAAACTCACCACGGCAGTGCGCGAGAAAATCGTCGAGATGCTAAGGTAGGGCCGGCCTCCAGGCTGGCCGATCGGTTATCCCAGCTTCCAGAACCGAAGCACTACGTCAGCCGGGTAACGCTCGCCTGTGCCCACGAAGATCGAGCGCATCAGCCAAGCCAACTCAGGGGCCGCAGTCTCGAACTTCGGAACACTGCGGAAATACACCAGCGATGGATCTACGGGCTCGCCCTTCATGAGACGGGCCGTGATTTCGGGCGAGGCGTGACGGATTCCCGCGTTCTGCACAAAGATGAGCTTGCCGTCATCGGTTTCAAGCGTGTAGCGCGTATCGAGCTCAGCCACCCCGTCGGCGCGCACCATCTGCCAGTCGGCGCCGCCGGGCAGGACGCGCCCCTTCATTCCGGAGCCTTCAAAGGTGCCGCTGAGAATCGGGATGATGCGGCGGCGTCCTCCGGGCATTGCCCCGACTTCAAGTGGCGGGCCGACCTGCACGCGGGCTTCGAACGCGTAGGCCAGCTCGGGAAGTTTTATCGCGTCGCTCACTTAGTCTTCGAAAACAGCCCAAGTATCCCGCTAAGCGAGCTGCCCTTCTTTTCGGTTCCAGACCTGCCGCCCCGGACGCCCAGGCGCTCCACCACCTGGGTCAGACTCTTGCCAAAGGCGCTGTTCGCGGGAACCGGCTTGCCCTCCATCAGGGCCTTTTGTACCGCTTCGTAGTCGCTGGGAATAGCGTCAAAGACCTCGGTATGGAGCGCCGTTCCAATTACCTCGCGGCTGAGACCAACTTCACGCTGGTAGCGGTTCACCAGGAGCCGGATCTTCCATCGGCCTACCCGGTTGGCATCCATATAAGAGAGGGCCCGTTGGGCCGCCTGCAAGGAGGGCAGCTCATTGGTGGTGATCAGCAGCACCTCCTGCGCCGCTCGCGCCTGATTCAGGTTCCAATCGCCGTATACGTTACCAGCGTCCAGGATGATCACGTCATAGGCGCGGCGGGCGTACTCAAGAATGGGCGAGGGATCGTTCAGTTCCGGTGGATTGTCGGTGATCAGCTCGGGCGCGAGCAGGACATCCACGCCATTCACGGTCGTGACCATGGCCCGCCATAGATCGGCATCCAGCTCGTGGGCACGCTGGAGCGCGTCCAGGAAACTGAAGACGGATTTAATCTTCAACAGAAACGAGAGCGTCCCGGTAAGAGGATCCAGATCTGCCAGCAGGACCCGATTAGCCCCCATGCGTTTCCAGTAAAAAGCCAGGTTGCAGGCGATGGTGGTGGCCCCAGAGGCGCCCTTGGCGGGCATGACCGCGATAATCCTGGCGGCATCGGCTCCCGCTTCGGCCGCAGGCTGCATCCGGGCAATCTTGGCCAGGACGGTATCCAGCTGCTCGGCTGTAAAGGGCTCCAGCAGAAAGTCGGCGGCTCCCGCGCGCAGGCAGCGCAGCATGAGATCGGGGTCGTTCCCCGGAAGCAGCGCCAGAACTTGTACCGGGCTGCCTAGGCGCACCATCTCGGCCAGCAGTTGAAGGGCGCGTTCCGGGTCGGACGCCAAGTCCAGAAAAACCAGTTGTGGTGAGGGGCCCCCCAGCGCGGCGCCGATGTCGCGCGGTGAGGGATAACTGCTTATAAAGTTGATGGAACTGCCCACCAGGTGCGATTCCAGGAGCACGGCCAGTTCTCGTACCATGCGCGAATTGGGGCTGATGACAACACCACGCCTCAGAACGTCAGCACGGGAATCACGGTTTTGCATTAGGTCGCCTAGACCAGTTTGGAAAGCGTCCCAAAGAAGTAAATCGACTAGAAGTGATCATATCATGAGAGACTCCGCTCCTTACCTGAACTACTTACTGAACTCTAAAGAGGTACTCCCGGTTGACGGGTACTGCGGGAACGTTTTAGTCCGGCAGGATATGACCCTAGCGAGACGGTACCAGTGAAATGGAATAGGAAGCGATATAAATATGAGCTTTACCAGTAGCGGAAACACTCCGGCAGCCGTCGGGACCCTTAGCAGTACCGAGTCGGCGGGCGTCGGGGAGGCGGCCAAATCTATCGCCATCTGCGACACCCAGCCGGTAACGGCAGAAGGTGTTCGAAACCTGTTGCGAGCCACTCCCGATCTGAAGTTTCTCACCGCGCCGGAATCGCTGGCGCAAGCCACCGACGTGGTTCGGAAACAGCGTCCTAACGTCTTGATTCTGGACAAAGGCTTCGGAATCCAGGCGATTCTGGACTGGCTAATCGAAATCCAGGCGGCGGACGGGACCTCCTTGCAAACCGGCATGGTGGTCTGGGGCGTTTCTGTCACCGAAGCCGAGGCTCTGCGTTTCCTACAAGCGGGCGCCCGGGGAATTCTACGAAAATCGGCGGGAGTCCAGGCCGTCGTCGCCTGCCTGCGCACAGTGGCTGCCGGGCGAAGTTGGATGGAGGATTGTGTCTTCCGCGATTCCAGCCGCTCGGACCGCTACCCGCGCAGTGAACTGACCGCGCGCGAGCAGCAGGTCCTCGAGTTGGTGGAACAGGGCTTCAAGAACAAGGAAATCGCCACGGAATTGGGTATCCGTCCCGGAACCGTCAAGATCCACCTTAAGCACATCTTTGAAAAAACCGGGGTGCGCGGCCGCTACGGCCTAGCGCTTAATGGTTTGCGCGATCGCGGCCTGGTTTCCGTACCGGCCTAGTGCACCGGTTCGGTAAACGTTAGAATGGCCGTGGCATGGCCTGTTTACCGAGACCTGATCGGCGGAGACTCGGGCTGTTGCTTTTCTGCACTGGCGCCGCGCTGCTGCCATTAAGCGCCCAAAAGGTTGTGAGTGCCCGGGCCGGGTTGATTAGTTACCTGCAGGGACCTGTCTTCCTCGATGGCCAACGTATAGCTCTGAAAACTGCGCGCTTCCCGCAGATGCGAGATGGACAAACACTTTCTACCGGCCGAGGCGCTGGCCGGGCCGAATTGCTCCTATCCCCCGGCGTCGTCCTCAGACTCGCTGAAAACTCTAAGTTGCGGATGGATGACACCCAACTCTCGGACACCCGCGTCACACTCCAGCAAGGCGAGGCTCTGATCGAGGTCGTGCAGTTGGCCGAGGGCAACCGCATCCAGATCGAACTGGAAGAAACTTCCACGGAGTTGATCCGCGCCGGCGTGTACAGAATGGGAATTTCCCCAAACGGGACGGCGCAAAGCACCCTGCGCGTTTACGGCGGGGAGGCGATGGTTCGGTCGGGGGTCAAAATAGTCGACGTGAAGCGCGGCATGGCCGTGGCACTCACGACGGATCTGGCCGTATCGCCATTTGAGCGCAAACAGAAGGATCCGTTCCATATGTGGGCGGCGCGGCGCTCTTTCGAACTGTTTATGAGCGATCCGGACGCGCACGCAAAGCAGACTCACTGGCAGTCGTCCGGAGCCGGTTACATAGAGAACAAAAACTTCGGTGTCGAGTTTCGCGCGTTGATACGCCGTGGGCTGCCACCCCCTACCCGCCTGCCTATCCCGCCAGCCGACCATCCCTAAGCGCCTCAACCGTCTCTTCCATCCCTGGTATGCTGAGAGCGTCGTGCGCTCAATAATAGCTCTATTCGCTCTCGTTTCCAGCTGCGCCCTCGCGCAGACTCCCCTGGTGAAGATCCTGTCCGATGAACTGGACCGCAACTTCACTGTTTTGAAACAGAAAGGCGATCCCGCGCCGTACTTCATGTCTTACGAAGTCACCAGCACGGATTCCTACGCGCTGGTGGCCAGCCGCGGATCGCTCGAAACCCAGCAGCACAATCAGACGCGCTATCTGGACGTCACCATCCGCGACGGCAGCCCGCAGTTCGATAACTATCACTTAGTGGCGAATGAAAATCGCCCACGCTTCACTCAAGCCACCCCGATCGCGCTCGAAGACAACTCTGCCGCGATTCGGCAAGCTGTGTGGCTGGCCACCGACCGTACATATCGGGCGGGCGCGCAGCGGCTGATCCGCCTCAAGGGCGACGAGAAGCTACGCACGCAGGCCGCGGACACCTCCGACGATTTCGACAAGGAAGATCCGCAGGTTTATTTCGCCGCACCGGCGAGCCTGAAATTTAATCCCGCCGAATGGGCCACACGTCTGCGCAAGCTGTCCGCCGAATTTTCCAAGTATCCGGGTGCGCTCGATACCAGTGTTCAATTCGAGACCCGAACCGTCACGCAGACGCTGGTGACCACCGATGGTACACGCCTGGAATTCGGGCGCCCGTTCACCCGCATGATCATCGTCGCCAACGGCAAGGCGCAGGATGGCATGGATCTCATGACCATGGAGACCTTCGAAACGGATGATCCCGCCAAGCTTCCCAAGGACGCCGACATCCTTGCGGCAGTGCAGAAAGCGGGGGCGAATCTCACGGGCTTGCTGGCCGCGCCTCTGGCGGAACCTTATGTGGGACCCGCAATCCTATCCGGCCGCGCCGCCGGCGTTTTGTTCCATGAAATCTTCGGACATCGCATCGAGGGTCATCGCCAAAAGGACGAATCGGAAGGCCAGACTTTCACGAAATCTGTCAATCTGCCGGTGCTGCCCGATTTTCTTAGCGTGACCTTCGACCCGACGCGCAAACAGTTTGGCAACGTGGCCTTGAACGGCTATTATCTTTACGACGATGAGGGCGTGAAGGCCCGCCCGGTGACGGTGGTCGACAAAGGGATTCTGAAAACCTTCCTGATGTCGCGCTCGCCTATCCAGGGCTTTGCCAACTCCAACGGTCACGGCCGGAAGTCTCCCGGGAACGAAATTGTATCGCGGCAATCCAACCTGATCGTCGACTCGACCAAACAGGTGAGCGACGAGGAGCTTCGCCGCATGCTGATCGCGGAAGTGAAACGCCAGAAGAAACCTTACGGCTTGTTCTTCGACCAGGTCACGAGCGGCTACACGACAACCGGACGTCGCGGCCTGCAAGCGTTCACGGTCGTCCCGCTGGTGGTTTACCGGGTCTATGCCGATGGACGTCCGGATGAGCTGGTGCGCGGCGTGGATATCGTGGGCACCCCGCTGGCGAGTTTTGCGAAAATCACCGCGACGTCGAACCGCATGGAGGTGTTCAACGGCATTTGTGGAGCGGAATCCGGCAACGTTCCGGTAGCCACCATCGCTCCCGCATTGCTGGTTTCCGAAATCGAAGTGCAGCGCAAAGATAGCTCGCGCGACCGGCCTCCGTATTTGGCGCCGCCACCTTCGTCCATCAGTTCCGCTGCCAGGGAGGCGCGTCCGTGAGGCCACACTCGCTCTTATTTCGATGCGGAGCTCTGGCGGCAGGCCTGGCAGGATCGGCAGCGTGGCTTATCTCTCAGAGTTCGGACCCATCCATACCGGCCGACGAAGTACTATTGCGGGCCATGCGCGATGAGCTGCAACGCTCCAAACAATTAGCCGTTGTTGCCGGAAAGGATGCACCTTATTTTTTCAGCTATAGTCTGACCGACGCGGAGACGCTTCGGATTTCAGCCGCTAACGGCGCGGTGGTGAATGTTGCGCACAGCCGCTTTCGCTCACCGGATGCCCAAGTTCGCGTGGGCAGCTACGATTTCGACAATACCGGGCATATTTACAGCGGAATCTATTCCGGTTCGCGTTATGACGGCAACTGGCCGCTGGACGACGATTACGCCAGTTTCCGGACCGAACTGTGGCTAAGCACAGACCGCGCGTTTAAGACTGCCGTGGAGTCGATGGCTCGCAAGCGAGCGTCGCTCAACAACTCGGCGGCTTCCTCAGCCGAGCCTTTACCCGATTTCTCCAAGGTTGCACCGGTCGTGAGTATCGGCAAGGTTTCCAGGCCGAAAGTAGACGAGGAAGCCTGGACGGGGCGCGCCGCACGCCTAGCCGCGGTTTTCAACAATTACAAGGACGTATTGTCTTCCGGCATGGAGCTTCAGTTGATTACGGGCCCCACCACCCTGATGAACTCTGAAGGGACGGCGGTCCGCTACAACGACCACATGTTTTGGTTGTACGCCAAAGCCGAAGGGCAGGCGCCCGATGGAATGCTGATGCACGATGCGGTATCCATCCAGTCTCTCGACCTGGATAAGTTTGCCACCGAAGCGGACATGCGCAAGGCACTGGCAGAAGTAGGCGAGAACGTTCGCGCACTGGTGACCGCTCCGGCGGCTGAAAGCTATAGCGGGCCGGTATTGATGGAGCCGCGCGCGGCCGCTCAGCTCCTGGCGCAACTGTTGGGCGATAACCTGCGCGTGCCCCGCCGTCCCTTGTCCGATCCCGGCCGCAACGTTCCCTTCACCCCCAGCGAATTTGAGACTCGTATCGGCGGGCGCGTTTTGCCGGAGACCTTCGATGTGATCGACGACGCGACGCAATCCAGCTACAACGGCAAGCCGCTGGTGGGATTCTATCCATTCGACATGGAAGGTGTGCCGCCTAAGCCGGTGAGCGTGGTTGAGAAAGGCGTATTGAAGAGTTTTCTGACCACCCGTCAGCCCATTCGGGGATTCCCTGTGTCCAACGGACACGCCCGTTTGCCTGGCTCCTATGGCAGTTTCGCCGCGGCGATCGGCAATCTATTCGTGAAATCCAGCGAAACATCTTCCCTGGCGGATCTGAAGAAGCGCCTGATCGAGATGACCGCAATGCGCGGCAAACCGTATGGGATGTTAGTGCGCAAGCTGGACTATCCTTATTCGGCAGGTACTTCCGATCTGCAGTCTCTGGCCCAGGCCAGTGCTCAATCCGGCGGTTCGGCCCGGCCAGTGAGCCCGCCGCTTCTGATTTATCGGGTATATCCTGACGGACGTGAGGAACTGGTTCGCGGGCTGCGCTTTCGCGGTTTAACCAGCCGCGCGCTGCGCGACATTCTGGCAGCATCGTCCGAAACCGAGATGTTCGACTTCGTCAATGTGGCTGCTCCCCTGGCGATCCTGGGCGCAGGCGGCTATCTGGCGCCCGCCAGCGTGATTTCGCCGGGCCTCCTGTTCGATGAGCTGGAACTCGAGCCGCCGCAGGATCAGTTGCCGAAACATCCGACGGTTCCGCCCCCAAATTCAGCGAATTGATGAACCGAGGGCGCTGGCATAAATTATGCGCCTGCTAAGCCGCACTCTTTTCCGTGAAATTCTAGCCAGCGCGGCGTTGGGCTGTATCCTGTTCACGCTGGTCCTGTTTTTAGAACGGGCGCGGCCGCTGTTCGAATTCCTGGTGCGCGATTCCGGATCGCCTAAGCTGGTGGCCTACCTTTTCGCCCTGGTACTCCCACAGGCGCTCCCCTACGCCATTCCGTTGGGTGTTTTGGTCGGCACGCTCATCACGCTAAGCCGCATGTCCAGCGATGGTGAGATCACTGCCATGCGGGCTGCCGGCGTCTCAGGCCGCCGGGTGGCCCCGCCCATTCTGGCCTTCGGATTTCTGATGATGCTGGTAGCGGCGGCAGCATCGCTTTGGCTCACGCCCTGGTCGATCCGCGAGCGCATCAAAATCCAGAATCAGCTCATCTCCGGTCAGTTGACCGCCGAAGTTCAGGCGCGCGTTTTCCAGGAACAGTTCCCCAATTCGATTCTCTATATCAGCGACATCCCGTCGACAACTAATACCCGGTGGCATCGTATTTTCCTGTTCGACATCACTCCTTCAGCCGACCGCGGCGATAGCCCGCGCCTGACGCTGGCCACCGATGCCATCGCGGTTCCTGACGCCGCGCACAATCGCATCCAGCTGTCCTTGAGCAACGCCAGCACCTACGACGTCGGCAAGGATCCATCTGAGTACAAAGTGAGCTCCTCCGGGAAGCCCTACGACATGCTCCTGCAGGCGAAACCAAATGACCCGCTGCCGTCCAGGCCTGTAGCCGAGATGGACACGGGCCCTCTCTACAAGCTCGCCTACAGCAATCTGACCGATCGTGAACGCACTCTGGAAGCGCGCATCGAATTGCACCAGCGACTGGCTCTTCCGTTTGCGTGCATGCTGCTCGCGCTGACCGGCATACCCCTCGGAGTCGGCTCACGGCGCGCCGGGAAATCCTCGGCCTACGTGTTGACGGTGGCGCTGGCCTTGCTGTATTTCACAGGTTTGATCAACGCGATAAATTTTGGCCGGCAAGGAATCATACCGGCTGGCTTAGCGGTGTGGATTCCCAACATCGTGTTCGCACTGTTGGGATTTTCCTTGCTGACGCGCCTGGAAGCTCCGGGCGATCGGGACTACATCGGACGCCTCACCCGCTTATTCCGTTCCGCCAGCCGCAGACCCCAGGAGAGTATTCCGCGCCTGCTCGACCGGATCCAGCCCCAGGTATGGAGAGGACGCTTTCCTTTGCTGCCTCAGGTGGTGGACACCTATCTGCTCTCGAGCTTCCTGTTTTACTTCGTGCTGTGGCTGGTTAGTTTTGTGCTGATGTTCCAAGTGTTCACGTTCTTTGAGCTGCTCAGCGACGTCATCAAGAATCACATCCCTATGAGCCGCGTGTTCACGTACTTGTTCTTTCTTTCGCCGCGCCTGATCTATCGCTTCACCCCCGTAAGCGTGCTGACCGCGGTACTCGTGGTGTTCGGCGTACTCACCAAGAACAACGAAGTCACCGCGTTTAAGGCTTGCGGGGTGAGCATGTACCGGCTGGCGGTGCCGATCCTGGTGGGTGGCTTTCTTCTGAGCGGCGGTCTGTTCGCATTCGATCACTACTGGGTTCCGGAAGCCGACCGCATTCAGGACGCGATTCGATCCGAGATCAAAGGCCGTCCCGCGCAGACCTATCTCGATCCGAAACGCACTTGGTTCTATGGCCTGGAAGACCGTATCTACAATTACAAATATTTCGATCAGAAGGCCAACGTAATGCTGGGCGTGAACGTATTCGAGATCGACCCGGCAACATTTCGGCTAAAGAAGCATATCGTGGCGGAGCGGGCCCGCTGGGAGCCTGCGTTAAATGCCTGGGTCTTCCAAAATGGATGGAGCCGCGATTTAAAGGGCTATGACTCGGCCGCGGTCTTCGACTTCGCGGGGAACATCCGAGTGTTTCCGGAACTCAAGGAGACCCCCGACTACTTCGTCAAGGAAGCCCTCCAGTCGAGCCAGATGAACTTTCTGGAATTACGTTCCTATATCGGCGAGCTGCAGCAAAGCGGCTTCGACACGATCCCCCTCAAAGTCCAGCTCTACAAGAAATTCTCCGTGCCCCTGTTTGCGTTCATTCTGGCCCTCGTGTCGGCGCCGTTAGCCTTTTTGGCGGGCAACCGCGGCGGGATGGCGGGCATCGGCATGAGCTTCGTCATTTTTGTCACCTATGTTTCGGTGGACCAATTCTTCCAGCAGCTCGGAAATCTGAGCGAGCTGCCGCCGCAATTGGCAGCATGGTCTCCGGACGTGATCTTCTCGCTTGTGGGACTATATTTTCTGGCCCGCATGCGAACGTAGTCGTGCGGCCCTGAGGGGGACCATGGCCGAATCACGAACGCGACCGTTCACTGGGCAGGAATACATCGAAAGCCTCCGCGACGGCCGCGAGATCTATATTTACGGCGAACGCGTCAAGGACGTCACCACGCATCCGGCCTTTCGCAACACCGTCCGGATGCTCGCTCGCCTGTACGACGCCTTGCATGACGAGCGCAAAAGCACGCTGTGCACGGAGACCGATACCGGCAGCGGCGGCTACACGCATAAGTTCTTTCGCGCCTCCCGAAATGCGGATGAATTGGTGGGCTCGCGTGACGCGATCGCCGAATGGGCGCGCGTCACTTATGGCTGGATGGGACGCAGCCCGGATTACAAGGCAGCTTTCCTCGCCACGCTGGGCGCGAATTCCGGCTTCTACGCGCCGTACGAGGACAACGCCAAGCGCTGGTACAAGAAGGTACAGGAGGAAGTCACTTTCGTCAATCACGCGATTGTCAATCCACCAGTCGACCGCAATAAGCAACTGGAAGACGTGCGCGATGTCTACATGCACGTCGAAAAGGAAACCGACGCCGGATTGATCGTGAGCGGGGCCAAAGTGGTCGCGACCACTTCGACCCTTACCCATTACAATTTCATCGCCAACAACGGCGCCCTGCCCATCAAGACCAAGGATTTCGCATTCGTCTGCATCGTGCCGACGGATGCGCCCGGCGTCAAGCTATTCTGTCGGCCGTCCTACGAGCTGGCAGCCGCCGCTACGGGCAGTCCGTTCGATTACCCGCTCTCTAGCCGGCTGGACGAAAACGATTCGATCATCGTCTTCGACAAAGTCTTCGTGCCGTACGAAAACGTGTTCGCGTACGGCGACATCGACAAGGTCAACAACTTCTTCCCGCGCTCGGGATTCCTGCCCAGGTTCATGTTCCACGGCTGCGTGCGTCTGGCCGTCAAGCTCGATTTCATCGCCGGCCTGCTGCTCAAGGCCGTGGATGCCACCGGGACAAAAGATTTTCGCGGCGTGCAGGCGCAAGTAGGCGAAGTGCTCGCGTGGCGCAATCTCTTCTGGGGACTCACCGACGCGATGGCGCGCGCTACTGTCCCGTGGACGCCTGGCCACGTACTGCCCAACCTCGACTACGGGTTGGCGTACCGTGTCGCGGCCAGCACGCTTTATCCGAAGCTCAAGGAGATCGTCGAAAACGTTCTGGCCAGCGCCCTGATTTATCTTCCGTCACATTCGAGCGATTTCAAGAATCCGGAAATCCGCAAATATCTCGATCAGTTCGTGCGCGGCTCAAACGGTTATGGGGCCGAGGATCGCGTCAAACTCATGAAGCTGATGTGGGACTGCATGGGCACGGAATTCGGCGGTCGCCATGAACTCTATGAGCGCAACTACTTCGGCAGTCACGAAAGCATTCGCTTTGAAGTGTTGATGGTGGCCGAGGCGTTAGGTCAGACCGCAAAGTACAAAGGCTTCGCCGAGCAGTGCATGTCCGAATACAACCTGGACGGTTGGACCGCGCCCGACCTGATCAATCCCGACGACGTCAGCATCGTCATGAAAAAGGTCGCCGGCAAGGCTTAGGGTTTCGCTCACCTCGAAAGGTAGGGAATTAGCCCTATGGTACTAAGCGCAGCCCGTATTCTCAGATACTCTTAGGGACTCCTTAAGGTTTTTGTGCGATTTTTCCGGAGCGGTAATGGTGTTAGTTTTGGAAATAAGCGCCAGAGAACCAGATGTTTCAAATCCTGTTGGGAAGATCGACCTCGGTGATCGGTGGGACAATGTTGGCATTTTCCCTCGTAGCACTGGGCCAAGCGTCTCTGACGACTTCCATCCATGACGTGATTGAGGCCGAAGAACATCAGCATGCATATGGTGTGCCCTCGGCGGAAGCGACTCTTGTAGGTGTCCTGACATCGAACTTCAATATCTTTGGCGCTGACGCCGAAGGTCCATTAGGGGTCTCATTTATCCAAGACTCCAGCGGCGCCACGAGCCTCAGCATCCCAGCAAAGGTTCTCGCCGGGCAGGAATTCAAGGCTGGTGACATGGTTGAACTGCGGGGAAGGGTTGAGCGTAGTCCCTACGGAAAAGATTTCCGGATCAGCAAGATCCTGAAATTAGGTACAGCGCAATTGCCGGCTCCGCGGGCCGCTGACGCCGCCGGCGTTTGTTCCGGCCGCTTTACTAACGAGCTGGTTAGCGTGCGTGGGACGATTCAACCGATGCGCACAATGGGCGATGTGGTATTTCACGATCCTGGGGGGACGCTTAAGGTATTTGTCCCACCCGTAGACGCCTCTCAGACACTTATGAAGCGCATGACGTCCGGTGGGCGGGCGACCGTGACCGGCTTTGCCCTGCCCCCACTGCCGGGTTCCGGTGCGCCTTGCTACGTAGGTATCCGCTCCTTAGCCGATATTCAGTTTGCGCCTATTCCGCCTTACGGAACGATCGCGTCAGTGATCGGAGGCGTTTCAGTGTCGGGGCTTCTGCTCTATTTGTGGGCGCGGCGCCGGCGAGCGGAACAGCGTGCGTTGGAATTAGCGGACCTCACAGCTGCGATGCAAAAAGCTCGCGATGGGGCTATGGCGGCTTCGCGCGTTAAGTCGGAGTTTCTCGCCAACATGAGCCACGAGATCAGAACTCCTTTAAACGGTGTGATCGGGATGACCGGGACCTTGCTCGACACCGAACTCACCCCCGAGCAACGCGAGTTCGCGGAGGTTATCCGTTCGAGCGGCGAAATCCTTCTTGCACTTCTGAATGATCTCCTCGATTTCTCCAAGATCGAGGCAGGGCAGCTTCAGTTCGAGAGCTTGGAATTCGATCCAGCGGAGTCGGTTAGGGACTCGCTCCGCATTCTATCTGGAACGGCTCATAAGAAAGGGCTTGACCTCACCTCCCGCGTGGAATCCGATGTCCCGTCGGCCATCGTCGGCGATCCAGGCCGCTTGCGGCAAATCTTGCTCAACTTGGCTGGGAATGCCTTGAAGTTTTGCGAAGCCGGCCGGATTGAAGTGAACGTCGCAAAGGTTTCGGAGGATTCGCGGTCGGTGCTACTTCGTTTTGCGGTTCGCGACCAAGGCGCCGGAATTGCGCCGGAGGTACAGGCGCGATTGTTTTCCCCGTTCACCCAAGCCGACAGCTCGATCACGCGCAAGCACGGCGGAACGGGACTCGGATTGGCGATTTGCAAGAGCTTGGTCGAGCGCATGGGAGGAACCATCGGTCTCCACAGTGTTATAGGCGAGGGATCCACCTTCTGGTTCGAGATATCGTTTGCCAAGCGGATGGATAGCGCCGCACCGCAAACGATCCCCGTTGAGGCCGTCCGCCTTGCCGCCTCATCCCTCACTTCCGTCCACGCGACTCGACTCTGAATCCCTGGACGGCTGGACCGTGTCCGATCACCCGCAAGAGCTAGCCGATCCCTCGGTTTTTGACTACACTAAGGGCTATGTCACGTCGAAGCCTCTTGCGTCTTGCTTTAGTCTGGATGATTTGTTTTGCCGGTTTAACCCCGAGCTATGCCGAGCACTCCAAGGATCTTTCAAACAGCACGAAATACCTGGCCCTGGGCGATTCCATCGCCTTCGGCTACACGCCGCTGGCCCAGAATCCCGCAGATTTGAGGAACTATCACGGCTACCCGGATATCGTCTCGCAGGGCACCAACTTGAAGGTAGCCAATGCGTCCTGCTTCGGCGAAACCACCGGCCACTTTCTGAACCTCCTTGCTCCTGACACCGGCTGCCAAGCCTGGCGAGCTGTCTACCCGCTTTTTGCCGATTACAGCGGCACGCAGATGGATTACGCCCTCAGCTATCTTCAGGGAAACAAAAAGGTGCAATTGGTGACCATTGACATTGGAGCTAATGACCTGGGTGTTTTGCTGGCGGCATGCGCTGGAGACCCGACTTGCTTCGGCAACGGACTGCCGGGCGCGCTGGCAGCTTACGGAGCTAACTTGGGCACTATCTTCGGCCGTATTCGCTTTGAAGCGGGCTACACGGGCCCCATCGTAGCGGTGACCACTTATGCCCGCGATTACACCGATCTGACGGAGGTTGGACCGATCACTGCCCTAAACGGCGTTCTGGCCACGGTGGCGAACACGTTCGGAGTACAAGTAGCAGATGCGTTCGCGGCATTCGGCGCTGCGTCGCTTCCAGCGGGTGGAAACGCATGCGCGGCTGGATTGTTAATTCCGCTTTCCGCCGGAGTGTGCGATATTCACCCCTCGGCGGCGGGCCAAGCTCTGATCGCGCAGACCGTTCTGGCTCTGGTGCCTAAAAAATAACTCTGCGTCGCACGGCCGTATAAAACACTCGCCGACAGTTAAAATGAGAATACACCTCCATGCACCGCTATCTGCTCCACAACGACGAGATTCGCGACACTGGAGTGCAGGACCTCTCTGCCGGACAAGTCGGACTGCTCAACGGCTGGGGAGTGTTCTCGACCATCCGCGTCTATGACGGTGTGATGTTCGAGTGGGAGCGCCACTGGGACCGCATGCGCCTCGATGCAGGCCGCATGCGGGTTCCCTTCCCGCCCGATCGGGACTGGCTGGCACAGCGCTTGCAGCGTCTGATGGATGCCAACTTACCGCATTCCAACCCGCCGTGGAACGCTACGCTGCGGGTCGCGGTGATCCGTAACCGCGGCGGCATGTTTGAAGGTCCGGGCCCGATGCGCGAGTTCGATGTGATCGCGTTTACGGCGGATGTGAACCGCTGGGGCAGCACGGTAAAGCTGGGCCTGATTCCGAATGCGCGCTACGCCGCCAGCGAATTCGCCGGCACCAAGAACCTCTCCTGGTCGGAGAATCTCACCTGGTACGAACGCGCGCATGACCAGGGACTGGATGAGGTCGTGCTCCTCAACGAGCGCGGCGAGATTGCCGAGTGTACTTCGGCTAACATTTTCGCCGTCTTTCTAAATGCACAAGGTAAGCAAGTGTGGACTCCCCCATTAGCCTCAGGTTGCCTCCCCGGGGTGACTAGAGCGCTCCTGCTAGAGGAAATCCGTATTCCCGGGCTACAAATCGGAGAAAAAACGCTAGTGCCCGCGGATCTGGAAGCTGCAGACGAGGTTTTCATCACCTCCACCACCCGCGAGCTGCTGCCGGTGGTTTCGGTACAGGGATTGAACCTCCGATCGCAAAGTATCCAAAACGGGAAAGTGCTCGAAGAGTTACGGAAAGCGTTCAAATCCTGCGTCGAAAACTATATTGCTTCACGGAAGCGCGCGGATATAATCGTTTAGCACGCGTATGCAATTGGCTTGTCCGAGCTGCGGGACACGAGACGTCCGCGTGTCTCGTCCCCAGGGAATGATCCAGCACCTGAAGGGCTTCTGCGGCGTTTCGGGACTACGCTGCCGGCGCTGTAGCAGTCGCTGGGAAACCAGTATGTGGGCCGGCGGCTCGTGGAAATACGCGCGTTGTCCCCGCTGCTATCGTCAGGACCTGACCAAATGGACAGCCCATCGCTATCGTCCAGCGCTCTGGACGCGGTTCCTACTGACGATCGGCGCCCGTGCCAGGCGCTGCCCGGCGTGCCGCTGCAATTTCGCCAGCTTCAAACCACTGAAAGAAGACTTTTCGTGGCATCACCAGGTTCGAGAAACCATTCCGCTACCACCGACTCAGGAAACAGCAATGGTGGTAACCGAACAGACCCCGCCCGGGGAGGGATCTGGGGAACAGATGCCATAGCTGGCCGCACGCGATGCGTGCAGTAGGGCGGGCGGGATAAAAAATGGTTCCAAGTGACCTTCTGGCAACTTGCTCTCCGACCGGCATGCACGGTCAGAACGTGGCATCCGAATTGGCGAGACGTGAGCCCCTTGCTCCCCGCTGCTGGTTTTGGCCAGCCGCGGATCAGTGCGCAGGTGCGCGTCTGCTCTCCATTCCGGTAGAAGCCCGCTTCTCGATGCGGCCTTTCGCTCTACAGCACCGAGGACTGGCCTCACGACCGATCCCCGTAACTGCGTCAACGTTCCCGGCCTACATCTTCGAAACGATCCTCAGATCTGATCCTGCCCGTTCGGCACCACATTCCCGTCCCCGCTCAGCCTTTTGTGACCTCGCGAGACACGATCAACATGTGAAGCCCGTTGCCTGACCCGATCTCAGGACTCATCATTCGTCTCCGGATTTCGGCTCCCCTCCGGGATCTCTCGATCCCTCGGGATCAAAGCCCTCGTCCGGCTTCGAACCATAAAACTTACCCTTGCAGGTTGCCCGATCTTCCTTCACTCCCCGCAACGCGGCAACAATTTTAGTCATCACTCAGCGCTGCGGATCATCGGTCCGGATCCGCTACTTCCTGCCAGGCTCGCTGTCCTTCGAACCTCTTGGAACCACAGTCATCATGCGCCCGAATGTGGCTCGACGTCAATAAGAAAGCGTGAGTTTCCTCAATAAATAACTATATTATAATGAGCCACTTACCCCGCTAGCAGCGTGGATCGCATGTGAATAAAGCAAGCTTGCTGCATTCTGTTTTTGATGTTCCAGCGGAAATCAGCCGCGACGAGCAGGGCTCATGACCAGATCCAAAACCTGCGCCGTATCCAGCGCCTTCAGATCGCTTTGCGACAGTGCCACCAGGCACCCGATCTGCTCGCCTACGGTAGTGAGCAGTTCCATTTCGCCGCCGGAATGAAAATGTGGCTCGCGGTGCTGAACGTTGATGACACCGGCCACGCGATCGCGCACGATAACTGGCGCTGACAAAAACGCCTCGTAGGTATCTTCCGGCAGATTGGTGAAGAGCTTGAAACGGGGATCGCCGTAGGCTTCGCGGGAGATCGCCAGCAAGCGCCGCTCGCGCGCTACCCAACCCGTGAGACCTTCACCGAACTGTAGTCGCACTTTGCCAATGGTTTCCGGACGCGGATTATTGGAGGCACCCAGCACCAGTTCCTGCCCCTCCAGCAGATACAGCAAACAGGAATCGCACTCCATGAACTCGACGACCAGAGAAACCACTTCCTGCAAGGAAGCGCCTAGGCTCATTTCGCGGACCATGAAGCGGCTGATTTTCTGCAGCATGCGGAGTTGGTGCTCCGTATGTTCAAGACGCGATTCCAGTTCTTTTACCCGTGACACAGTGCCCTTATTATGCCAGATCCTCCGCAAGCTTAAGCTCAACGGTTTTCATCACGCGCGGCATGAAAACTTTTTGCCGTGATTCTTCTGCAACTTCGCGGTCCGGATCGGCGGTCGCTCGGAAAAAACGATGGGACAAACGTGGGCGAAGGAGGAGTTTCTAGATGGATCCTGGACGAGTTGTTTGGTTGCCTGGTGGCGGATTCGGCGATGATTACGACGCCGCCTGCCAGCAGCAGTATGGGGCTGACTACTACGCTTGCGATGTACAGCCCGATTACGGTGGCGTTTGGGTGTATTGCTGCCCCTATTAAACCAGGGGTGGATTGCGGCGGTCGGAGGGCCGCCGCAACATTCGTCCGAAAAAGAGGAGAGTCGCAATGAAGCTCGGTCTATTTTTATTACTAGTTAGCCTCGCGCTCGAGGCACAAGGCCCGGTTCCCAGGCTGGCGCCCGATTTGAAAATTGTAGAAGCTTCGGGCAAGACCACCATGCTGTCGGCATTCCGGGGGCGCGTAGTGCTGTTCGCGTTCATCTCCACCCAGTGCGCCCATTGCCAACGGGCATCGACGGTTTTCGAGCAGCTCTCGCATGAGTTTCGGGACCACCTGCAAGTGGCCGAGGTAGCCTTTGATCAAGACGCCGATACGACGGCCTTTACGAAGCGTTTCGGATTGAGTTTCCCGGTTGGCATCGGCACCAGCGAGGTGGCGCATGACTTCCTGGGAATCGCACGCGGGGAGCGGCTCGGGACGCCTCAGGTGGTAGTTATCGATCGATCCGGCGTGATCCGTGCGCAAAGCGAGCGTCTGGGAAGTCCCATTCTTCAGACGTATGACTATCTGCGCGAGCTGCTGAAGGCACTGATCAAACTGCAGGTGACACGATGATCGACCACTCCTTGACGATCCCTCCCATGGTGGCGCTGGTGTTCCATCTCAAGCAGGGATTCTGGCTGTACGGATGGCCGATGATCATAGGTTTCGTGACGATTCTGGGATACCAGGCTCTGGGCCGCGTCGTGATGATGGGCGCCGCGAAATGGCCTGTGGTTTTCGCACTCGCCAGCGTGGTTTCCATGATTTCACTATTCGGCTGGGTGACCATGGTACGCTTCATCGGAATGATTCCGTTGTACGGTTGTGGCGTGGGACTGGCCAGTGCGATGATGTCGCGAATCTATGCGGTCACGATGCCCATTCATCCCAAGTTAAAGATGCCGATCATTCGGGTGATATGGAGAGGCGACGCAGAAGGGATCCAGAAGTTACAGCAAGCGCTTCGGGCGAGGGTATAATCCGCAGTTGAATCCGTTGGTAGCCGTAAGAGCGTATTCCAGTTAGGGGATGTCGCCCCATTCATTCCGATCTCCCTGGCCGTGGCAGTGTTGCAGTTTTCCTTGCGCTTTAAAAACGACGGGATCTGGCTCGCCGCCTCAAAGTCCGGGACGGCATCGCGATGCGGGAACTCTATGATCGCTACGGACGGCTGGCGTAGTCACTAACCCTGCGCATGGTGCGGAACTGTAGGCGGCGGAGGACCTGGTCCAAGAGACATTCCTTCGCGTGTGGAACCGGATACAGGCGGCCGCATGTTCGTAGATCTGACACTGTGGATCAGTCTGAAGAAGCGATCACAGATCGAGAACTGAAGAATGCTCCTGTTACGTTGCAACAAACAGTGGCGGAACGCGATCGGCTGGAGCAAGTCTTTCCGTTCTTGAACCAGCCCGAAACGCGGCGGATGAATTTTGGGCAAGGCCAGCAAGCGCCGCAGAGCCGGCAATTTCTTCCTTAACCCGCGCCTGGGAGTCTCGCTCATCGCTTCCAACCTGCCCGCTCTACCGGCTGGCAGGACCTATGAAATGTGGATAATCCCGAAGCGGGGCGCGCCCCATCCCGCGGGATTGTTCCAATCTGGACCTCAGGGCACCGCACTGCACATTCTCTCCGGCGCCGTGGATTCCAATGTAACCTTGGCTGTGGCCGTAGAGCCGCGTCGGGTTTGCTCGCACTAACGTCGAACGTACTTTTCTCCGCTGGTTTTTGAGTGTGGTCGAGATATCCCTTGGACATACTCCTAATACCTGCTAGTATCTAACTGCCCGAGAAATACGGTACGAGGTTGTGGTTGGCCAGATTTCCCCTAGGCCTTAGCCTTGTCCTCACCGTAGCTATGGCCGCCACGCGTCCGTCGTCGGCCATGCGGGCTGGGTCGCCCGACTCCAGCCAGTGGTGGGACACCAAAGATTTCGCAGAATTCACCAAGAACGCGCATGCACGCCGCGCTATGGAGGATTTTGCGGGCCTGGAGTCCGTCTATACGCAGGGCTACGAGCACGCCAAAACGCTGGGGAATCTTGCGGCGCAAATCAGTTACCTGAGCAACCTGGGAACTGCCCACATGCTCGCGCTACGATTTGCTCCGGCGCTCGAAGCTTATCTGCAAGCGCGCGCTTTGGCCGAGCGGTCAGGCGATTGGTCGGCATCCGGCGGAGTCGCTGTGAATCTCGCGCTGCTGTATCAGTGGATGGGCGATGCGGACTCCGCTCTGAGCGCGTTGGAACGGGGCAAGACGGCCTTGGATCGTCTGCGAACTTCACCATTTTACAAAGCGCAGTTGCTCATGAGTCTCAGGAGTGCCCGCGCAGAATTGCAGGAAAATCCGAGCGAGCCACGCTATGAAGAGGCCATCGAAGCAGCTCGCGAGACGGGCGATCCGCAGGGCGAAGCCGCGGCCTGGGATTTGCTGGGCGAGGAACAGTCCGCGGCTGGAGACCTGGTAGCGGCCGAAGCCTCATTGGGTCGTGCGCTGCGTCTACGGGCAGCATATTCGCCCACTAGTCTGGGGTATTCCTATGCAGCCATGGGCGCCTTGCGGCTGGCGCAGGCCGGTCACTACGAACAGCCAGAACGCGGCCGACGAGCTCAAGAGGCGGCGGCTTTGACGCAGCGCGCGATCGATCTCGGTCCTCCCGGCCCACCCACCCATGTGCTTTTGCATCAGCGGGGCCAGATCCGCGAAATGCTGGACCAGCCCGAATTGGCACTGGAAGATTTTGGCACCGCAATTAAAGAGGCTCGCCCCTGGAACGGCACCGTGCCGGCAGCGATTTCCCTGGTGACGGGAGCCAATATTGTCATGCAACAAGAGATCTTCGACTCCTTCGTGAATGCCGCTGCGCGTCAGGCACTGCGCACGGGGAATAGGGCATGGGCCATAGAGGCCTTTGTGGCACTGGAGGCGAATCGCGCGGCCAGCCTGCGGGAAAGCCGGGAATTGGCGCCTGTATGGAAGAAGAGACTCCCCCTAACCTATTGGGAAACGCTTCGCAGCTTAAACCAGGAAGAAGCCCGTCATTTGGCTTCTGACGGAGCGATAAGCCCGACGTTGGAACGTCTCCATTTGGAACTTACCGAAATGGAATCAACCGCTGGGGTCGGAGTTCCAGTGACGTTGCCCGAGAACTTTCGCACTCGGAGTTCACTTATTGATATTCAACAGGGCTTAGGTGAACGTGAACTGTTACTCAGTTTTTACCTGGGCAAGAAGGAATCGTATCTTTGGGCGGTCACTCGAAGGAGCATAGAGCTACACAGACTCCCGGCCGAGTCTGAGGTTCACGAGGACGTGAAGCGGTTTCGAGAAGTGATCCTCAAAAACCAAGCGGCAGGAGATAAATTGGGCGCTGACCTTTATAGACGACTGTTTGGCTCACTCGATCCAGAGGACGCGGGTAAGACCTCCTGGCTTCTATCGCTGGATGGAGTGCTGTTCGAACTTCCCTTCGCGGCGCTGGTGAGCCGCTACGAAAACGGGCAGCCGGTTTACGCTGCGCAAGACCATTCGACGCAGGAGATTCCAGGAGCTCTTTTCCTAACCCGGGACGCCGGCTCAGCTGGTGGATATCTGGGCGTCGGAGACCCGATCTATAACTCGGCGGATCCTCGCCGGGAGCCGGATACCTCGTGGGCATGGCATGATGACGCGATTCATGGCCAGCTGAACCGGCTGGTGAACAGCGGCCGGGAATTGGAGCGCAGTTCTGCAACCTGGCGAGCCGATACTGGACCCTCCCGGCGCGTACAAATCCTGGAAGGCAGAGCCGCGCAACGCGATGTTTTTCTCGATGCCCTCAATGCGTCCCCTTTGACCATCCATTTATCGACGCATGTCTTGACTTCCACGACCGACCCGGAGCAGGCGTTCCTGGCATTTTCGCTAGACGCCAGTGGAAGTCCAGGTCTCTTGTCGACTTCCGAGGTCGGGATGCAACACGTCCCTGGCGCGCTCATCGTGATGACCGGGTGTGCCACCGGAACGGGCGATATTCGCGAGGGCGCCGGATTGCTGGGACTGACGAGAGCATGGATGACTGCAGGTGCAAGAGCTGTAGTCGCAACCAATTGGCCTGTGCCGGATGCGAATGGTGATCTGATTCCGGCTTTTTATCAACATCTGCGCACCACTTCAGCGGCCGAAGCCTTACGCCGCAGTCAAGTGGAGCAAATTCATTCAGGAACCTGGCAGGCCGCACCCTCCTATTGGGCGGCGTTCCAGGTGACAGGAGGTGGACGATGATCCGTGCAAGCCGCCGAATTTATTCGCCCGTTGTGGCGCCCAACCCGCCGCCCGAGCCGGATCAGGCGCCGGCCCATCTGACAGCGCTGGAAATCGCGGCTGCGGCAGCAGCCGTGGCAGTCGGCGCGCTCGCGCCGCCGTTGGGTACGCCGCTACTCGTAGAAACTGACCGAGTGCTGGGCGCACCAGCCGAGGCGATGGCGGACGTGAATGCCGGCTGGGTGGAGTTGGTGGAACGCATTCGCTTAGAGAAGACCGATGGGATGGAGGAGCTTTATCAGCTGTTCTCACGCGGAATCCGGTTCTATCTGTGCCGGCAACTAGGACCCCAGGAGCTGGATGACAAAGTCCACGACACCTTTGTGGTCGTAGTGCAAGCGATTCGACGCGGAGAGTTGCGCGAACCAGAGCGCTTGATGGGGTTCGTCCGGACGATCGTCCGGCGCCAAGTGGCCGCCCATATCGACAAAGTCGTCCACAACCGCCGCGAACAGGCGGAATTCGATTCCACAGTCCGAGTCGTCGATCCGCGGGGAAATCCCGAGGAGGCTGCGATCTTCCGCCAGCGAATAGGGCTCATCCGGCAAGTCCTGGGAGAGCTTTCGAAGCGAGATCGAGAGATCCTGACGCGGTTCTACATCGATGAGCAGAGTCAGGACCATATCTGTTCAGAAATGGGTCTGACGGAGACCCAATTTCGCCTTCTGAAATCCCGCGCGAAAGCTCGTTTTGGCGAGCTGGGAAGAAAGAAGCTGATTCACAAAAGCCGGCCTGCAGTTTTCTTGAGAACTTCAAGGAGTGTGTCCCACTAAGGAAACGACGTTCTACTTTGAAACGTGGCTCTCGTTTGATGCTCCGTTATGGGAATTGTGCTGGACCCGACTAAATGTTTCGTGACTCATCCGAATGAGGAAGTTCTCGAGGAGTACGCACTTTATCGGCTTCCGGAAGCCTTCCTGGCGCAGGTCGAGGAGCATCTTCTGCTCTGCGAGAGCTGTCAAAACACCGTAGCCGGGACCGACGCGTTCGTGGCGGCGTTGAAGGTCGCGGCTAACCAGCCGACTCCCTGGAAGGGCTTTCTCCCCAGCCTTCCCAACAGAACGCAACTCGCCCCAATGGCGCTAGTCATTCTGGCGCTCGTGGCGATTTGGCCACACCCCCCAGAGCGCTCCGCTCCGGTTCCAGTGAGCCTTTCCTCCCTGCGCGGCTCCAGCGTCCTGGCTTCCGCGCCCACCGGCAAACCCCTGCGCTTGAGTATCGACCAGCCCGACCTAGTGCCCACAGGGGCATACCGCCTCGAAGTGGTGGACGCCGCCGGGATCCCCATCTGGAAGGGACGGGTATCCGATATCGACGGGAAATTCATGGCGACCCTATCCCAGCCGCTGAAAAAGGGAGTGTACTGGATCCGGCTATACGGTGTGAACTCTGAACTCCTCCGGGAATTCGGAATGTTGGCGCAGTGACGTCACAGCCTGAGTTCGTAGCCCGCCGAACGCATACCCTCGATGATTCGCGTGCGAACCAAGCCCACTTCCTCCGCCGATAGCGTCCGATCTGGGGCGCCCACGGTGAGCCGGTAGGACAGGCTGCGGGCTCCGTCCGACAAAGCGAATTCCCGCAGGAAAACGATGGAGAGCAAGGCGTCTCCCGCGAGTTTTTCCAGAGCCGACTGAATATCGGCGATCAGCGTGCGCGGGTTCGCCACGACTGAGAGATCGAATGCGCTTTCAGGAAAACGTCGCAGTGGCTGATAGCGCTCGGGAGTCGGCTGAAGCTGCATTAAGCGTGTCAGATCCAAATCAAGCACGGCGGCGCGGCCGCCTTCGACCATCTTTGGGTGGAACTCAAACAATCGCCCGACGTTGGTCTCGCCGCACAGAACATCACCAGTCCGGCGAGGATGCTCGTAGGATTGCGTGGCGTCGGCCGGCCGCACTGAGACACCCGGCAAGAGGCATTCGGCCAGACGCTTGAGCTCGAAGACGCCGGAGGCGCCATTGTCCTTAGCGAACATTGCAGCGGTGAAACGGGGCACTTCCCCATCGGGGTGGATCGCGCGGCCAATCTCGAACAGGCGGAACCGATCGAAGTGGCGCGCGTTATCTCTGATGTTCTTCCATATGCCCGGCAGGAGGCTTGTCCGCAGTAGGTTCTGATCCGACACGATCGGGTTTGAAACCTGCACCTGCGCAGACACATCGACGGAGAACACGCGCGCCGTGTCCTCGCTGATGAAAGAATAGTTGTGGACCTCGGTGAAACCTTGTGCCGCAGCCATCAGGCGAACACGGTGGTGAAATTCGCGCTCGGGGCTGGCGGGAGGAACGCGCGCGGGCGTCAGCGGAGCCACGGGGGGTATGGAATCGTAGCCGATCATACGTCCGACTTCTTCCACCAGATCTTCTTTGATGGTTACATCCTTGGTGGCGCGCCAAGTCGGCACAAACACGGAAAAGACGCGCGGAGCTATTTCTTCCACGCGAAATTCGAGCGATTCGAGAATGCGGCGCACCTCGTCTTCGGGGACGGCCCGTCCGAGTTTGCGATTGAGCCAGTCGAGGGAAAGAACAACCGGGGGCGGCACCGGAATCGGCCGATAGTTGTCGGCCAGTCCACCCGCCAGGCGGACGCCGGGCGAGACTTCCTGAAGCAGAGCGAAGGCCCGCTCCAGACCACGAATGGTGTTCACCGGATCCTGCGCTTTCTCAAAGCGCATAGAAGCGTCCGTGCGCAGTCTGAGCCGGGACGAGGTTTTGCGGACGCTCGATGCATTGAAATTCGCGCTTTCCAGAACGATCCGCGTAGTGGAATTCGAAATCGCGCTGTCCGCGCCACCGATGATGCCGGCGATGGCCACCGGCCCAGTGGAATCGGCGATCACCAGATTGGAAGGATCGAGCGTATAGGTCTCGTCGTTCAGCGCTTTGATGGTTTCCCCAGCGCGCGCCGGGCGGACCATAATTTCACTCCCCTGGAGCTTCGCAGCATCGAAGGCGTGCATGGGCTGCGTGAGTTCCGCCAGCACATAATTCGTCACATCGACGATGTTGTTGATGGGATTCAAGCCCACGGCTTCCAACCGCTGCTGCAGCCACTGTGGAGACGGCTTGACCGTGACGTTGTCGAACACTAGCGCGGAGTAGCGGGGGCACAGCGCATGGTCCTCGATAGAGACACGCACCGAAGCGCTGCGGGGAAATTCCTGGGGCTCAACCGGATCGATCAGCTTGCGGCCCAGAATCGCGGCCACCTCGCGCGCCATGCCGTAGTGGCCCCACAGGTCGGGCCTATGCGTGAGGGACTTATTATCAATTTCGATGACGCAGTCATCGCCGTGCGCCTCAACGCCTTCCGACTCGGCGGTTTTGATGGTGATCAGCTGAGCCAACTCGCTCGGCGGCGTGTCAAGTTGGTCCACTAAATCGCGCAGCCAGTTGTAGGAAAATTTCATGGCTGTTTAGAATTGCCTCAGAAATCTGAGATCGCCGCCGGCGAATAGGCGGATATCGTCGATGCCGTAACGCATCATCGCCAGACGTGTAAGTCCCAATCCGAAGGCGAAGCCGTTCCACTGCTCGGGATCAACGCCGCCAGCACGCAGGACCGCAGGATTCACCAGGCCGCAGGGCAGCAATTCCACCCAGCCCGAATGTTTGCATACCGGGCAGCCTTTGCCTCCGCAGATGAGGCACTGAATATCGAGCTCGAATCCCGGCTCGACAAAGGGGAAGAATCCAGGCCGGAGGCGCACCGTGACATCGCGATGGAAAATCGCCGAGAGCAGTGTCTTCATAAAGTACAGCAGGTGCGCGACCGAAACATCGCGATCCACCATCATGCCTTCGAGCTGATAAAAAGTATGCTCGTGCGAGGCATCCACTTCCTCGTTGCGGAACACTCGCCCGGGAGCAATCATCTTGAGCGGCGGACCGAATTTCTCCAGAGCCCGGATCTGCACAGGCGACGTGTGCGTCCGAAGAAGACGGCCGTCTTTAAGCCAGAACGTGTCCTGGGCGTCGCGTGCGGGATGATCGGCTGGAATATTGAGAGCGTCGAAGTTGTAGTGTTCGGTCTCGACCTCGGGGCCGTCCATGATCGCGAATCCCAGCGACACGAACAACTCTTCGAGCTCACGCTGGACGTGCGTGATCGGATGCAGGCTGCCAGGACGAATGCCTGGAGCGGGAGCCGTGAGATCGACCCATTCGGATTCCAGGCGAACGTCGATCGCCACTGAGTCGAGCGCGGTCTTGCGCTGGTCTAAACGCGTCTCCAGATCCTGCTTCACCGTATTGAGAAGCTTGCCGACGCGCGCACGCTCCTCCGGCGCGAGCTTTCCGAAAGCCTTGCTCACCTCGGCGAGTTTGCCTTTGCGTCCGAGCGCGTCCACGCGGATCGCTTCGAGAGCATCGAGCGTGGTGGCCTGTTCGAGCGCGGAAAGGGACGTCGCATGCAGGTCGGAGATGATCTGTTCCGGCGACACGGCTACAGCTTCGCTCCAATGGCTTCGAGGAACTCGACCATCTCCTGGCGCCCCGCGGTTAGCGCGAGATCAAGAGGTTTCTGGTTGTTATCGGCGCGAACCGATACATCGCCCCCCGCAGCGATCAGAGCGCGTGCGGATTCCAGATCGCCGTTCTGAGCGGCGGAGTGCAGCGGCGCCCATCCGCCGTGTTGCCGAGCATTCGCGTTGGCGCCATGGTCCAGCAAAAGCTGGACGATATCGGGATGTTTACCGGCAGCCGCAGCGTGCAACGGCGTGTTGGCCATCTGATTCGTGGAGAGGGCGGTGACGGTTGCGCCTTTATTCAGCAACAGACGCGCGGCGTCCACTTTCCCGAAAAACGCCGCCAAGTGCAGCGGCGTCCAACCGTCGGTACTAACCCCGGAAACCAGCGAGCGATTTCCCGTGACCAGTTCTTCCAGGCGCGGCATGTCTCCCAGAATCGCGGCGGCAAAGATGGCCAGCGTGGGATCGGAATCCACCAGGACTTGAACGCGCGCGAGATCCCCGGCGCGCGCGGCTTCGAAAAGTTCCTTCATGCAGCAGGCTGGAACACCTGTTCGGCCTTGGTGATTTCCCAGCCCAGGTGATTGATATAGAATAGCAGCGCCGGCCCGGGATACACCGCGTGAAATTTCTCCCAGACCTGCTGCTGCCAGCCTTCCTTCAGGTAGCCAGCGACGTCAGCATCCTTGGCGAAGAATCCGTCTTCGTGCGGGATTCCCTGGTAATCCAGCACGGCCCGGATCATATCCAGGTGCGAAATCAGGATGGTTTGCGAGACCTCGGAAGCGAACTCGTCGTCGTGTTCGCCGATACGCGCCCAGATTCGCGGCGCAGCTTTCCGGAGCGTCTCGGAATTCAGCTTGTTGAGATACAGGACGGTCTTCACGCGGTCGTACAGCTGGTAGGTCTTCAGGCGGCCTATCGAAATACTGCGGAGCAGATTGTTAAAGTTCTCCTCGCCTAATTGGAGGAAGATATCGGAAAGCTGCATCAGAGCTATTGTAGCCGCTCCGCGCAGTAACGGATTTTGAATACTTCATTGCTACAATAGTGCGCTGGAGCACGGAGTTCACCGTGCGCGATCAAAATGAATAATGTAATCGTCCTGGGCGCCCAATGGGGCGACGAGGGCAAAGGTAAAGTAGTCGATCTGCTGGCCGAACGCTTCGATATCGTGGCCCGGTATCAGGGCGGGCATAACGCCGGGCATACCGTATTTATCGGCGAAAAGAAGTTCATTCTTAAGCTGATTCCCAGCGGAATT
>Ga0157369_10001076_pt1 | contig 34201 bp, 31 predicted proteins | sample C25metaG_FD_113461 | JGI IMG/M metagenome (GOLD analysis project Ga0157369, IMG submission 113461) | Corn rhizosphere microbial communities from Kellogg Biological Station, Michigan, USA - C2-5 metaG | ecosystem: Host-associated > Plants > Roots > Rhizosphere > Soil | place: USA: Michigan... | reverse complement strand
ATCGGAAATGCTTACAGCGACGAGATTCTGCACGTTGCCAAGATGTCGCCGTTCAAGATTGCCGACACCTTCACTGCGGACGACGTCGCGACCCTGTACGCCGCGATCCAAACGACATTGCAGGACGCCGTGAAGCGGGCGGCCGAGCTCGACGCCGGCGAACTCAAGGCCGAGAAGAAGGCCAACATGCGGGTGCACGGGCGTACGGGGCAACCGTGCCCCGTGTGCGGTGACACCGTGCGCGAGGTGTCGTTCGCCGACTCGTCGCTGCAGTACTGCCCGACGTGCCAGACCGGCGGCAAGCCGCTCGCGGACCGGCGGCTGTCGAAGCTCCTGAAGTAGGTCGTAAGCTGCAGTCTGTAGATCGCGGGAGCTCGGACGAACCGGGCTGAGAGGGCGGCTGGCCGGCGCATACGCGCTCGGCACCGGGCCGCCGACCGCTCGAACCTGACCGGGTAATGCCGGCGTAGGGAGTGGCCGGCTCGACCGGCCGGGAAGGCATCTCATGGCGTCCGCCGACCTCGATATCGACCGTCCGACTGTTCTCGACAGCCCACACCCTGAAGCGCCGATCACTCTCGACGAACCGGCCGCCAAGACGCTCGGTTTCTTCGATCAAGTAGGCCTTTGGGGCAACCTCGGTGTCAGCTTGCTGGGGTTCACCGGAGCGTTCGTCGTGCTGCAGCCGCTCGGTGAAGGCACTGCCAAGCTCACCCTGGCAGCCGCCCTGGTTGCGACGGTCGTCGGCACGGTGCTCGGCACCATCGCGGTTGGCCTCGCCGCGGTGCCCGGAGCTCGAACCGGCGCACCGGCCATGGTCTTATTGCGAGGGCTGTTCGGCGCCCGGCTCTCATACCTGCCGACCGGGTTGAACATCCTGCAGCTACTCGGCTGGGGCACCTTCGAGATCGTCACGATTTCATCGGCAGCGCACCAACTCGCGCCAGGCCTGCCGACGTGGACTTACAAGCTCCTCGCAGGCGTCATCACGACGCTGCTGGCGTTGCGCCCGCTCGGCGTGGTGCGGGTGTTGCGGAAATACGTCACGGTCGCTGTCGCGATCGTCATGGTGTATCTGTTCGTGCAACTGCTTCGCCGCCCGATACCCAGTGAGCCAGGCTCCTCGTGGCAGTCGTTTTGGCCAGCTGTCGACTCGACGCTCGCGGTTGCTGTCTCATGGGTGCCGGTCGCTTCCGACTATTCGCGGCACTCGAAGACGCCGAAAACTGCTTTCGGCGCAACGTTTGTTGGCTACACGGTTACCCAAGTCGCGTGCTACGCGCTCGGGCTCATCGCGATCCTCACCGTTGCAACCGACGGCGACACAAGCCATATCTGGGGCGCCTTCATCGCCGTCGCGCTCGGCAAGGTAGCGTTCGCGATTCTCGCAATTCGCGAGATTGACCAGTCGTTCTGCAACGTGTACTCCACCGCTGTCAGCACGCAGAATCTCAAGCCGAGATGGGATCGGCGAGCCATCGCGCTCGTGATCGGAACGGCCGCCACTGTGTTGGCACTTGCCGTCAATATCGAGAACTACTCGAGCTTTTTGTCGCTCATCGGCTCGGTCTTCGTACCGCTTTTCGCTGTGCTGGTTGTCGACTACTTCGTGCTCGGCGGGGCGGGGCGATGGAACCTCTCTGAGGCCGCACCGGCGCGTTGGGTCATGCTCTTCCCGTGGCTGGTCGGCTTCGTCGTCTACCAGCTCATCTATCCCGGCGGCGTTGCCTGGTGGGCGACGATGTGGGGCGACATCGCGAAGTGGTTGCACTTCTCCGTGCAGACGTGGATGAGCGCGTCGCTGCTGTCGTTCGTCGTCGCAGCAGTGCTGACGCTGGCGTTGCGGCTCGTCGTCCGTCCGGCGACTGAAGCTTCTACAGTTTCGTGACCCGAACGGCTGTGCCGTAGGCGCAGATCTCGGTCCAGACACCGCCCATCTCGGAGGTGTCGAAGCGCATGGCCAGGATCGCGTTCGCCCCCCGGGCGGTGGCTTCGTCGATCAGCCGCTGCATCACCTGATTGCGGCTGTCGGTGAGCGCTTGCGTCATGCCGCGCAGTTCACCGCCGAGGATCGACTTCAGCCCGGCGCCCATCTGGCTGAAGGCGTTACGCGAGCGCACGGTCAGGCCGAAGACCTCGCCGAGCACTTCGTCGACGCGGTAACCGGGCACGTCGTTGGTGGTGACGATCAGCATGGCTTCTCCTGGCTCATAGATCGGTGCCTACGGTCCCGATGATCTCATCGAGCGGTTAGTTCGGGTCGCTTTCCGGGTCTTCCGACGACCGCAAGTCACCACTCGACGAACGACGGCCGGTCTCCCGCGCCCGCCTGCTGTCGCGTGTCAACATGACCGCATGGCTGCCGCGCCGATCGCCGATCGAGTGCTCGAGGCGATGGCCGACGCCGTGGTCGCGGGCAATGCGCGGGGCGACGTCACGCTGTGGAATCCCGGCGCCGAGCGCATGTTCGGCTGGCCCGCCGCCGACGTCATCGGCCGGCGATTTCCTGCGGCTGCAGACGAACGTACGGCTCGAGAATTCGACGAGGCCCTCGCTCGAGTGAATGCCGGCGAACACGTCTCGCTGGCCACGAAGCGCCGCCGCATCGATGGCAGCGTGCTCGACGTGTGGGTCGTCATCAGCCCGATGCCCGCGTGGCCGGGTGGCCCGGCCGATGGCTGGGTGGCGGTGGTCCGCGACGCCACCCGGCAGCGGGCGATCCAGCAGGAGTTGCGCAGCCGCGTCGAGTTGGTCAGCCGGCTCGCGTCCGTCGTCGCCGGCATCAACTCCGATCTCGACCTTGCAACGGTGTTGCGCCGCATCAGCGAATCCGGCCGCGAGTTGCTCTCGGCCGACGGCGCCGCCTACGTGGTGATCGACGGCAGCGATCTCGTGGTCACCGCCGTCTCGGGGCTGCCGGCGAAGATCGCGGGTGAACGGATCCCGGTCGCCGAATCGGCCGTCGCTGACCTGCGCGAGTCGGGGCGCACCTCCATCTCGGTCAACAACCGCGACTACCCGAACACCTCGCCGTTGATCGCCGAGCACACCCGGCACCTCCCGCGGCTCGCGGTCGCGTTGACCCGGGTGGACGGCGAGCCCTCGGGTGCGTTGTACGTCTTCTTCGCCGCCGAACGCCACGCCCTCGGACGCGACGAGCTCGGCGTGCTCGAGCTGCTTGCCGACTCTGCCGGCACGGCGATCGGCAACGCTCGCGCCTACGAGCGGCTGCGCAGCCTGCGCGAGCATGAGCGCGCGGTGATCGACGCCACGGCCGACGGCATGGCAGTCCTGGACGCCGACGGGCTGGTGCGGCACTGGAATCCGGCTGCCCGACACCTGACAGGCCTTGCGGAACTCGACGTGATCGGGCGCCCCCTGCCGTTCCCGGCGGCCGCGCCGGGCGTCGTCCTCGAACACAACCTGGAGTCGGGAATCTGGCTGGAGATCCTCTGCTCGCCCATCGTCGAGTCCGACGAAACGGTTGTCGACTTCCGCGACATCACCCGTGCGAAAGCGATCGAGGCGAGCAAGGATCTCTTTCTCGCGGTGACCAGTCACGAGCTGCGCACGCCGATCACCGTCGTGCAGGGGTACGCGTCGACGCTGCTCACTCACTGGCCCGAACTCACGGACGACGAGCGGCGCGAGTCCGTCGATCGCATTGCCGATCGCACGCGCGCGCTCGCCGCGCTCGTCGAGCAACTCCTGCTCGGTTCGCGGGCTGGGTCGGCCGCGCCGCAGATCGCCGTCGAATTCGACCTCGCTGGAGTGCTGCGCACTGCGGTTGCAGGATTCGCGAACGTCAGCGAATCGCACGTCTTCAAGCTCGAACTCGATCCGGACCTGCCCGACGCGTTCGGTGATCCCAGCTCAGTCGAGGTCGTCTTCGGCCAGCTCCTCGAGAACGCCGTCAAATACTCGCCGGACGGCGGCGAAGTGAGCGTCATGGCAAAGCGCCGGGACAACACGATCGTTGTTGAGGTGGCGGATCGGGGGCTTGGCATTCCCGAGGGCGAACACGAGAACGTCTTCGACCGCTTCTACCAAGTAGGTGGGGAACGCCGGCGGTTCGGCGGCGTCGGCCTCGGGCTCTACATCGTGCGCAAGTTGCTCGATGCCCAGGGCGGGCGTGCGCGGGCGCTGCCTCGAGTCGGCGGCGGCACCTGCTTCGAGATCACGCTGCCATCCGCATGAGGGCCCGGCACCGGTGGACTGGGTGGAGAACGCGGGGTTCTTAGTCGCGCCGCGACGCCCAGTCGCCTGAGCGGCCCGAATTGCCGAGGTTTACCGGCGCGATGTCGTGGAGATAGCACTCACGCAGTCGCGCCCACGAGGCGCGAATCGGTGGGAAAGCCCCGGCGTGGCCTTTGTTGGTAGCAACCCCGGGGCAGGAGGTGTTTTGGTGGGGTCGGTCCGGGTGGCTCCCACGCCCGCAAGCGTGCGAACCGTACGGTCGGTGTTGCGTCACGATTTGGCGGTTCTGCCGGAGCCGGTAAGGGAGGACGTCGCCCTGGTCGCGACCGAGCTTCTCGGCAATGCGATGCGGCATGCCACCTCACTCGACGATGGTCAGCTCGCTGTCGATTGGGGAGTCGGCGAGACGGGTGTCGAGATTGCGGTGACTGACGGCGGCGGGCCGACCGAGCCGGTGGCAAGCGAGGCGGCACCGACGTCGACGGGAGGGCGCGGGCTGTCGATCGTCGCGAGCCTGGCAGCCCAGTGGGGTGTCGAGCGCGACGGAGTGCACACCACGGTGTGGGCCGTCGTCCCGGTGCGCGAGAGGCAGCTCGCTCGGGCCTGACCCGACACGGCTTAAGCTCGCGCCCATGACCGAACAGATTCCGGTAGTCGGCGCCCGCGAGCCTTGCCCGTGCGGGTCGGGCCGTCGGTACAAGGCTTGTCATGGCCGGGCCGACCATGCGCGCACGCACGAGCTGGTCGCGCGCCCGTTCGAGGGCTTGGCCGGTGAGTGCGACTGGGTGGCCTTGCGCGAGATCGTGCCTGCCGCCACGGCGAAGTTGCATCTTCGCGGCCGCGCCGGTTCAGCCTCCGTGATTGCAGCCACTGTGCTGCCGCTCGCCTGGCCGGCGATGGTGCGCACCGACGGCTCGGTGTACGTCGGTTTGCAGTCGACCGCCCAGTCGGTCGACGCGAGCCGCGACCTCGCCGCCGCGCTGCTGCAAGCACTCGACGCCCCGCCCGGAACCTCGATCGCGAGCAGCGACGTCGACGTCAAACCCGACACCCCGCGGCTGCAGGACATTCTCGAACCCAAGCCACTCGACGTCACTGTGCACACCGGCTTCGAGTTCTGGGGCCAGGACATGCCCGACCCCGACGGTGAACTGGCCGCCTCGCTGGAACGGGCCTCGGAGGCTGTCGTCCCGACCGCGCGGCTGACTTCGGTCGAAGCCGCGTACTGGTGCCGCATCGGGAGCCGCACCCATCTGCGCTGGGTATTACCGGACGCCGAAGCACCGTTGCTCGACGCACTCGCCCGGCTGCACGCCGTCCGCGAACTCGGGCTTGGCGACGGCACGAAGTACGTCGGAGCCTTCCGCGCACTCGGCCTCGTCGTCCCGGTCTGGGATCTCGCACCTGACACCGAAGCGGCGGACGTCGAGGAACCCGCGGTCGCGTTGCGCAAGCGGCTCGACGAGGCGCTGGCGCGCACCGAGCCGCTGTCGCCGCAAGAGCGGCGATCGCGCGCCGGGTTGCTCTCTCGCCAGGTGACCCTGCGCTGAGCTAACGCTCGGTGATGAATTTTGGGGCAAAGCCTTGGGCGGGTCGCGCTGACGTTGTAGTCTCTGTTCGCCCGGGTGCCGCTGCATCCCCCGTCGGCGGCACCCGGGCCTCCAACGCTTGCAAAAATCCCTCGCCGGTATGGCGTTGATCCTTGGAGTCCGTCATCCGTCGTCCGCGCGCCGTGATCACAGGTGGCGCTGGCTTCCTCGGGTCGCACCTTTGCGAACGCCTTCTCAATGAGGGCTACGAGGTGTTGTGCCTCGACAACTTCCTCACCGGCACGCCGGCGAATGTCGAGCACTTGTTCGGGCGAGAGGAGTTCCGCCTGGTACGTGCCGACGTCACCGAATACGTGCACGTCGGTGGCCCGGTCGACGCAGTGCTGCACTTCGCCTCACCCGCCTCGCCGGTCGACTACCTCCAGTTGCCGATCCACACGTTGAAAGTCGGCTCGATCGGCACGTTGCATGCCCTTGGCCTGGCTCGTGAGAAGAACGCGCGGTTCCTCATCGCGTCGACGTCCGAGGTCTATGGCGACCCGCAGGTGCACCCGCAGCCCGAGACGTACTGGGGCCACGTGAACCCGGTCGGGCCGCGTGGTGTGTACGACGAAGCGAAGCGCTTCTCCGAGGCGATGACCGTCGCCTACCGGCAGACGCATGGCGTCAACACGGCGATCGTGCGCATCTTCAACACCTTCGGCCCGCGGATGCGGCCCAATGACGGCCGGGCGATCCCCACCTTCATCAGCCAGGCGTTGCGCAACCAGCCGCTGACCGTCGCCGGCGACGGCAGCCAGACCCGCTCGGTCTGCTACGTCGACGACCTCGTCGAGGGCCTCTTCCGGCTGTTGAAGTCCGACCTGCCCGGGCCGGTCAACATCGGCAACCCGTTCGAGCTTTCCGTTCTGCAGCTGGCCGAATTCGTGAAGAAGCTGGTCGGCTCCGAGTCTCCGATCGGGTTCATCCCGCTGCCGCAGGACGATCCGCTGGTGCGTCAGCCCGACATCACCATCGCCCGAACGCAGCTTGGCTGGGAACCGAAGGTCGACATCGAAGACGGCCTGCGCCGCACCATTGACTGGTTCGCCGCGCACCCGGAGTTTGCCGCCTAGATGGTTGACTTCCCCTTGGAATCATCATCTAGTTCCGGCCGCCGGTAAGTTCGGCGTCATGGGGTTGCTCGAAGGCAAGGTCGTCGTCGTCACGGGTGCCGGTCGTGGCATCGGCCGCGGTGAGGCCATCGAGCTCGCCCGGCAAGGCGCGCAGGTCGTCGTCAACGACGTCGATGCGGACGCCGCGGCGGCGGTCGCCGCCGAAATCGGCCCTGCCAATGCGCTCGCGCACGTCGGCGACTGCAGTGACGTTTCGACGGCCGACGGTGTGGTCGAGCAAACCCTCGCGCGATTCGGCCGGCTGGACGCCATCGTCAACAACGCGGGCATCGTGCGCGACCGCACGCTGGCCAAGATGACCCCCGACGAGTGGGACGCCGTCATCGCCGTCCATCTGCGTGGGCACTACGCCCTGACCCATGCCGCGTGCGCTTACTGGAAGGAGCAGGGCGGCGGGGCGAACACCGGTCACATCGTCTGCACCGCGAGTACCTCTGGCCTGCTCGGCAACTTCGGCCAGGCCAACTACGGCGCCGCCAAGGCCGGCATCGCCGCGTTCTCGACGATCGTCGCTCAGGAAATGGCCAGGTATGGGGTCAACTGCAACGCGATCGCACCGGCCGCCCGTACCCGAATGACCGAAGGGGCGTACGGCGACATCGGAGGCGGCGGTCCGGCTGCCTCAACGTCTTTAGGGGCCGATGTCTTCGATTTCTGGCACCCCGACAACGTTGCACCGATGGTGGCCTACCTGTGCAGCGATGCGGCGTCGCACATCAGCGGCAAGGTCTTCGGGGTGCAAGGCGACACGGTCGAGCTGTACCAGCCGTGGACGTCGGTCGCCGTGATCGAGAACGAGCACCGTCGGTGGGACGCCGAGGGGCTGGCGAGGCGGGTCGGCGAGTTGTTCGAGGCGTCAGCGATGGTGCCCGGGGCGGAGAACATGATGGCGAAGCTGCGCTATTCGATGACCGACCGGAACCGGCCGCCCCGGTAGATCGTTTTACGGTTGTCGGGGTCGGCAACCCCTGCCGTGGGCATAGATCTCGCGGCGCGGCAGCCGCGGGCGGGCTGCCGGGCGGATCGATGCTGGGCGGCGCGAAGCTTGAGTGAATCGAGGGGACGACGTGGACGGCACGGACCGGCTCGAGGTCGCCGTGCCGAAGGTGGCTGAATCGGCCGGCGGTGGCTCCCCCGATCTCGCCGTCGCGGCCGTCGAATCTCCCGCGCTGCCCCGCCCACACGGCCTGCACCTGCATGTGTGGAGCAGTGGCCCCGGCTTGGTGCGGCGCGGCCTGCAAGGTGCCCGCCGAGCACCCCTCGCTACGTTGCTCGCGATCGTCATCATCGTGGCAATGATTGGTCCGCTGCTGTGGATGCGGCTCTACGCCAAGGCCGATTTGCGGATGGTCGACCTGGCGGTCTACCGGTCGGCGGGTCAGTCGTTGTTGCACGGCCGGCCGTTGTACGACTACCTCACGCCGGTGCCGCAGCTGCTGCCGTTCACCTACCCGCCGTTCTCCGCGGTCGTTGCCGTGTTGCTCGCGCTGATGTCCTCGCAGGCGGCGAACTGGGTGTGGACGCTCGGCACCCTCGCCGTGCTCGGCTGGCTGGTACTGGTCGGCTTCCGTCCGCTCGTGCGGCGATTCCCGGTCGCGTACCGTCCCGTGCTCGTGGCCGCGGTACTCGCCGCCATGGCCTGGACGTTGCCGGTGCGCGATTGTTTCCGCTTCGGCCAGGTCGGCATCTTCCTCACCGCGTTGTGCGTGCTCGACTGCGCGTTGCCGAAAACCCGCTGGCCACGAGGGTTGATGATTGGTTTCGCGGCAGCGGTGAAGCTGGTGCCGGGTGTGTTCATCCCCTACCTGTGGCTGACCGGACGACGCCGGGCCGCCGTTGTCGCAACGGCGTGGTTCGTCGGGTTCAGCGCAGCGACAGCGATCGCGATGCCGCAGGCCAGCAAGGCGTATTGGACAAGCGCCATCTTCGACAGCAACCGGCTCGGCAGTAACGCCGGCACCTCGAATCAGTCGGTGCGCGGAATGTTCCTGCGCGTGCTGCCGGGCTCGGTCGGTAGCGTGTTATGGCTCGTCGTCCTGATTGTGATTGCTATTGCGGCTTACCGCTGGGCTCGCGCCGCGTCGCTTTCGGGCTTCGAGGTTCGGGGTATCGCGATCGTGGGATTGCTGTCGGTACTCGTCTCGCCGGTGTCGTGGATCCACCACCTCGCCGGCTGGATTCCGTTGACGATCGGTGTGGTGATTGGTGACGCTCGTGATCGACGCCGCCTTCTCTACGCGCTGCTCGCGACGGTGTTCTTCACCCTGGAGCTGCCGTGGTGGGGAAACACTGTCGTCAGTAAATGGTCCGGATTCCATATCCCTGGGCGAATACTCCAGGATGCGTTCGGGCTCGGTGTGCTGTTTGCCGTATGGCTATTGGGCCGAATGGAGTCGCCAAGCAGGGTCCACTCGTCCGCTACCCGAGAGCCCGAGCCCGTGTCACGCTGATCATGCGATCAAAGTGTGGGGGTTTCGTGTCCGACCTCGGTGTTGTCGCCCTACCTGAAAGCAGGAAGGACGGCATGTCCTACCTGCTGATCCCGCTTGTGCAGCGGCCGTCACCGGAGCTGGCGCCGCTGCGTGAAGCGCTGCGCGCGTGGGTGACGGTCACGACGACGTCCGCCGATGCCTGTTTGGTGCTCGACTGCGACGGTCGGGTGGCGGGGTTGTCGGAGAGTGCCGCCGCGCTCGTAAACGAAGAGCCCGCAAGTGTCGTCGGACGACGATTGGTTGGCGACGTCTTCGTCATCATCGACTTCTCCAGCGCAGCAGAACCAATTGGCGACCACGCCATCGTGCCGCCGACCCAAGCGCTGCATTCCAACGTGCTGAGTCGGGGCCTGGTGCGGTTGCGCCGCAGCGACGGCGTCACGGTGACGATCGATGCGATCGCCACGCCGCTGCACGCGCACGACGGCTCGCTGATCGGGTCGTTGACGTTCTTCACACCGCTCTCCGCGAGCTGACGCTCCGGTTCACCGGTACCGCCGGTGATCAGCGCGGACGGCGGTTAGGCTAGCCGCCGTGTCGCTGACCAAATCCGCTGCTGATCTGCTTGCCGTCATCGGGACCGCGGCCGGCGTCGTCGGCGTCCTGCTTGCTCTGCTTGCACATCTGCGGCTTCGGCGGCTGCGTCGTGACTACACCGTGCTGCAGGCCGGCGACGACCGCGAGTCGTTCGTCGCGGCGGCCGCCCGGCAGGTCGAGACGGTGGCCCGGCTCCGGGCGGAGCTGTCCGCTGTCGAGCGGCGGGTCAGTGAAGTGCGGCTGGACGTCGCCGACGCGCTGCGCCACGTCGCCGTCGTCCGGTACGACGCATTTCGCGACATGGGCGGGCGCATGTCGTTCTCGGCCGCGCTGCTCGACGACGCCGGCGACGGGCTGGTGCTCACGGCGATTCACGGGCGCACCGAAACCCGCAGTTACGCAAAGGGCGTGAAGGGTGGCGACAGCGATCAGCAGCTGTCACCGGAGGAGCGACAGGCGATCACGTTCGCGCTTCGGTCGGACGCCGAGCGCCCGCCGGTGATGTCGCCGGGCCACGCCGCGGTCGCGACTGTCGACGTCGAGAACTGATCGGCTGGGTGTCGTCGCGTATGTCGTCGCTGCGGTTCGCCTACCTCGGACCTGAAGGAACCTTCACCGAAGCAGCCCTGCGCACGTTGCCGGAGGCCGCCGATGCGCACCTGTTGCCGTGCAGGAGCGTGTCGGTCGCGCTCGACGCCGTCCGCCGTGGTGACGCTGATGCGGCGCTGGTGCCGCTGGAGAACTCCGTCGGTGGCGGGGTCGCATCGACGATCGACGAGCTGTCGACCGGTGAGTTGCTGCACATCACGCGCGAGGTGTTGCTCGAGGTCGGGTTCGCGTTCGCCGTCCGGCCTGGGGTTTCACGTGAATCGGTGAAACGGGTGGCTGCGCACCCCCAGGCGGAGGCGCAATGCCGGCGCTGGATCGCCGACAACCTGCACGACGTCGAGGTGGTTTCGTCAGCGTCGAACGCCGAGGCGGCGGCGTCAGTGGTGGCGCTCGATTCGCCGCTCGACGGTGCGATCACGTCGGCGTTGGCGGCCGATCGGTACGGACTTTCGATCCTCGACGCCGACATCCATGACCATGAGGGCGCGGTCACCCGGTTCGTGCTGGTGGGTCCGCCTCGTGTGCCGTTGCCGCCGACCGGTGCCGACAAGACATCGCTGGTGGCGTTCATCGGTGACGACCACCCTGGCGCGCTGCTCGAGGTGCTCACCGAGTTCGCGGTGCGCGGCATCAACCTCACCTGGATCGAGTCGCGCCCGACCGGCGGCGGCCTGGGCCGGTACTGCTTCTCAATCGACTGCGAGGGGCACGTGGCCGATGCCCGGGTCGGCGAGGCGTTGATGGGGCTGAAGCGGGTGTGCACCGACGTGCGGTTCCTCGGCAGCTACCCGCGCGCCGACGGCGCCGAGCCCACCATGCGTCGGGGTACGGCCGACGCCGACTTCGAGGCGGCAGCCGCCTGGCTGGACCGCGTTCGCCTGGGTTCGGCCTAACCCCGCCCTCGCCCCGGGAGTCGATCACGCTCAGGTGGCGTAGACCCCCCGAGCGGGGCGTACACGCCTAGCTTCGGGGGCGTAGACCCCCTGAGCGTGATCGACTTCGCGGGCGCCGAGGCGCACCCGATAGCCTCGGCGGGTGATCGACCTCAAGCTGCTGCGTGACGAGCCCGACCGGGTGCGCGCTTCTCAGCGGGCGCGTGGCGAAGATCCGAAGCTGGTCGACGCCGTGCTGGCCGCCGACGAGCGCCGCCGCGCGGCCGTCACCCGCTACGACGCGCTGCGCGCCGAGCAGAAGACGCTGGGCAAGCAGGTGGCTGCCGCTGGCCGTGCCGGTCTCGCCGGCGCCACCGGCGGAGGCGCGGACGACGACCGGCAGGCGCTGCTCGCCCGGGCCAAGGATCTCGCTGCTGAGGTGAAAGCCGCCGAGACCGAACAATCAGAGGCGGACGACGCGCTTCGCGACGCGCAACTCGCGCTCTCGAATGTCGTCGAAGCCGGCGTTCCCGAGGGCGGCGAAGACGACTACGTCGTGCTGCACGAAGTCGGTAAGCCGCGCGACTTCGACTTCACGCCGCGCGACCACGTCGAGCTTGGCGAAATCCTCGGCGCAATCGACACAACACGCGCGGCGAAGGTATCGGGTGCGCGGTTTTACTACCTCACCGGTGTCGGGGCACTGCTCGAACTGGCACTCGTCAACCTCGCGATGAAGCAGGCGGTCGACGCTGGATTCACGCCCATGTTGCCGCCCGCGCTGGTCAAGCCACCAGCGATGGAAGGCACCGGTTTTCTCGGCCAGGCAGCAGAAAACGTGTTCCGGCTCGAGGCCGACGACTTCTACCTCGTGGGCACAGCCGAGGTTCCCCTTGCGGCGTACCACATGGACGAAATCATCGACGCGAACCGGTTGCCGCTGCGTTACGCGGGTTTCTCCCCCTGCTTCCGCCGCGAGGCCGGCTCGTACGGCAAGGACACGAAGGGCATCATCCGGGTCCACCAGTTCGACAAGGTCGAGATGTTTTCCTTTACTACACCGGAAAATGCAGCCGACGAGCATCAGCGGCTGCTGGCCTGGGAGCGCCAATTCCTTGACGCGCTTGAAGTTCCCTACCGCGTCATCGACGTCGCGTCCGGTGACCTCGGTTCGAGCGCCGCGCGCAAGTACGACTGCGAAGCCTGGATTCCCACGCAGGGCAAGTACCGCGAGGTCACCTCAACGTCGAATTGCACCGAGTTCCAGGCACGGCGGCTCAACATCCGGCTCCGCACTGCAGATGGCGTGCGCCCGCTGGCAACGTTGAACGGCACGCTGGTCGCGATCCCGCGCACGATCGTCGCGATCCTCGAAAACCATCAGCAGGAAGACGGTTCGGTGACAGTTCCCGCTGCATTGCGGCCGTTCCTTGGCCGCGACGTGCTCGAACCCGTTGATCGTTAGGCATATCCGGGGCATGAGCCCCGCCGATGCCTAACAGTCGTCAGCCCGGTGCGGGCCGCAGGATACGGTGGAACCCGTGCCAGTCCGTCTCGTCGCCACCGACCTCGACGGCACGATCGTCAGATCCGACGGCACGATCTCCGACCGCACAGCAAAAGCATTGGCGCGTGTCGAAGAGGCGGGCGCCGCCGTTGTGCTGGTCACCGGCCGCCCGCCGCGCTCGATCCACCCGGTCGCGGAGGCCACCGGTCACCACGGCGTCGCGATCTGCTCCAACGGCGCGATCATCTACGACCTGCACGACGAGCAAATCATCGAGTCGTTCATGATTCCGGTGCCGACCGTCGTCGAGGTCGTCGAGATCCTGCGCGCTGCGATGCCCGAACTCGCCTACGCAGTCGAAACCGGCCACGACGTCTACCGCAGTCACGGCTATCGAGGCGGTTGGATCACCAGCCCGGAGAACGACCAGGCGTCGTTCCCCATCGACGACGTGGTCAAGTACGAGGCCGCGAAGCTGCTGGCGTCACACCCCACGATGGACGTCGACGAGTTGCTCGAACGCACTCGAGACCTGATCTGCCACCTGGTCGAACCGACACACTCCAACGGCCGTGGGCTGCTCGAGATGGGCGCGCTTGGTGTCAGCAAGGCCACCACACTCGCTCGGTTCGCCAAAGAGCTCGGTGTCGAGGCGAAGGACGTCGTCGCGTTCGGCGATATGCCCAACGATCTGCCGATGCTTGCTTGGGCCGGAACCGCTTATGCCGTAGCTAATGCGCATCCGCTCGTGCTCGAAGCAGTGAGCCTCACTACCGACAGCAACGACGACGACGGCGTCGCGAAGGTGCTCGAGCAGCTGTTCTAGCTCGCGCTAGAGATACATCCCGGGCGGCCGCGACTGGTTCTGCCCTTCCGGCAGGCTGCCGGGCGGCAGCGCCCGCCGCATCTGTTCCAGTTGTGCGCGCGCTGCCATCTGCTGCGCGACCAGCGTGGTCTGGATGCCGTGGAACAAGCCCTCGAGCCAACCGACCAGTTGCGCTTGTGCGATCCGCAGTTCGGACTCGCTCGGCACCTCGGAATCGCTGAACGGCAAGGTGATTCGCTCGAGTTCGTCGACAAGTTCAGGTGCCAGCCCGCTCTCGAGTTCTTGTAGCGACGAGCGGTGGATCTCCTTCAGCCTCGCCCGGCCGGCTTCGTCGAGCGGTGCCGCCCGCACTTCGTCGAGCAGCTGGCGGATCATGCTGCCGATGCGCATGACCTTCGCCGGCTGATTCACCAGATCGGTGATGCCGCCGTCGGAATCCTCGTCGTCGACGGGGCCGGACAGCGCCATCCCGCCCGGGCCGACCACGACCACCCGGTGGTCGTCAGGTTGCTGTGAGTCGCTGGCTGACATGTCCGGTCCAATGCCCATGCCACGATTGTCGCAAGCGGTCTCGATCAGACGGTCAGCAGGACCTTCCCGATGTGCTCGCCCGCTTCGAGGATGCGGTGCGCCTGCGCGGCGTCGCGCATCGGCACCTCCGCCTCGATCACGGGCGTGATCGCGCCCGACTCGACCAGCGGCCACACATGCCCGCGGACCTGCGCGACGATCGCCGCCTTCTGCTCAAGCGACCAGGTGCGCAACCGAGCCGAATAGACCATCGCGCGCTTGACCATGAGCGTGCCCAGGTCGAGCTCGCCTCGTCGTCCGCCTTGCGTTGCGATCACCAGGAGGCGGCCGTCGAGCGCGAGCGCCTCGAGATTGCGCGCGAGGTAGGGGCCGCCGACGATGTCGAAGATCACATCGGCCCCGCGCGCGTCGGTGTGCTCGTGCACGGCGGCGACGAAATCCTCGTCGCGATAGTTGATCGCCCGCTCGGCGCCGAGCTCGAGCGCTCGGGCGCACTTGGCGGGCGTTCCAGCAGTAGCAAGAGGGCGGACGCCGACGGCCCGGGCAAGCTGGAGTGCGAAGGTTCCGACGCCGCTGGTGCCACCGTGAATCAGCAGGGTCTCGCCGGGCTGCGCGCGGGCGACGCCGAAGACGGTCGACCACACCGTGCAGGCTGCCTCGGGCAGCGCCGCGGCATGGGTGAGCGAGATGGAGGCGGGCGCGGGCAGCAGCTGTCCGGCGGGCACGGCCGCGCGCTCGGCGTAGGCACCACCGGCCAGGAGTGCACAGACCGGATCGCCGATCGCCCACCCCTCGACGTCCGGCCCGATTTCACTGATCACACCGGAGCACTCGAGGCCCGGCAGTTGTGACGCACCGGGCGGCGGTGGGTAACGCCCGGCCCGCTGGAGCAGATCGGGCCGGTTGACGCCGGCCGCTCGGACGTCGACGACCACCTCGCCTGGGCCCGCGACCGGGTCTGGAGTCTCTGCCCAGACGAGTGAGTCGGGTCCGCCGAACGTCGGGATCGTGACCGCCCACATGACTGCGCACCCTAGTTCAGAAGGCTGGTCTCCTCCTGAACCGGTCAGCAGGGCCCACCAGAAGTGGCGAACCGCCGCAAATCGCCTGTACTACTTGAAGTGTCGCGGACGGCGCGCCATTCTCGATCACATAAGAAGATCGTGATCCGTTCGGTCCACAAAGTCGTCCGACTGGGCGACGCGGCGTGGTCTGTACGCGCTATACGTTTTGCGGCAAGTTACGCAAGATTCATCCCGATCACTCGGGGTGCGTAGGGGCGTGGTCACCGCGGACACGGTGGCCCGAGCGGGGCGAGGGGATCACCGGGCATGGCGGACGCGGTGCAGGAGGCGCGCGAAGGCTCGGCGCAGCGCGCAGGCTCAGCGCAGCGCGCACGAGCGCACCGCATCTGGAGCGACCTGAGCCTGCGCGGCAAGGGCAGCGCCCTAGTCGCGATCCCGCTGCTCGTTTTCGCCGTCGCGTCCGGGTTGTTCGTCTTCACCCTGCGAAGCGACAGCGATGCCGAGTGGTGGGTTCGGCACTCGGAGCGCGTGCAGCGCGAGATCGCGGTTGTCGGGGGTCTGGTCGACGCCCGGCAAAGCGACCAGCGCGGCTACGTCGCCCTCGGTAACGCCGGCGATCATGCCGCGATTCAGACGGACGAGGCGCGGCTGACCTCCGCGCTCGCCGCGCTCGATGGGCTGGTCGCTGACAACCCGCCGCAGGCCGAGCGTGCGGCTCGCGCGCGGTCGGCGACCGAGAGCGTGCCACCGCTGCCGACGCCACTTCCGGGAGTGTCGGGCGTCGCCGCCTCGAGCGAGACGATCGCGCAGGTGTCGGCGTGGATGGCGGCCGACGATGCGGCCACGGCGTCCGCGCGTGCGGAGCTTGCCCAGATGCAGGACGCCGAGAACGCGCTGCTCGCGCATCGACAGGCGGTGGCCGGGCGGTGGCGGGTCGGCGCTGGCGTGAGCGTTGCCGTCTTGCTGCTCGTCGGTCTGTTGGGCGGATTCCTCGGCGTCCGCGTTTTCACCCGAAGCATCGTTCGGCGCGTCGAGCGGCTCGAGAACGAGCTGCGCGAGATCGATCCCGACCGCACTGACCCGCCCGACGACAGCGCTGACGAACTTGGCCGACTGTCCCGGCATCTCCGCGCGACCGTTCAGACGCTCGGACGTCGCGAGGCAGAGCTGCGCGACGCGCGCAACTTCCTGGAAAACATGGTCACCGTCTCCCCCGTCGTCGTGATGCGCGCGTGCGAGGGCGTCGTCAGCTACGTGAGCCCCAACTGCGAACGGGTGCTCGGCATTAGAGTCGAGGACGCCGAGTCGTCGCAGTTCTGGCGCGACACGGTTGCGCCCGACGAGATCGAGCGCTTCTACGCAACCGCCGCGCGGCTGTTCGAGCCGGGCGCCCCTCAGTCCATCGAGTTCGAGGGCGCCTTCGACGTCGGCGGTCGGCGGCGGTATCTGTCCAACCTGCTGACGCGTGCCGACGACCCGGACGGCGACCGCGCGGTGTTCGTGTACGTGCTCGACGTCACGGATCGGCGCAATGCCGAGCACGAGGGAGCGCAGCGGCAACGCGAACTGAGCGCGATCACCGCCGCGTCTCCCGACGTCATCGCGGTCTTCTCCGCCGACCTACGGGTGGCCTTCGTCTCCGAGGCGATGACATCGATCACCGGATACCGGGCGGCCGACCGTGTGGGCATGGCGATCGGCGAGTCGGTGTTCGAAGAGGATCGCCGGGCGCTCGTCGACGCAGTGCGCTCCGTCATTACTGGAGCCGCAGAGGATTTCACCGTTCGGTTGCGCACCCGGCACGTCAGCGGGCGCACGGTCTTGCTCGAAGGCCACGGCCGGCCGCTGCTCGGCAGCGACGGCGAACCCTCTGCAGCAGTCGCGATCTTCCGCGACATCAGCGACCGCATCGCACTCGAAGCCGCACTCGTTGAAGCGCGTGACGTCGCCGACGCAGCATCGAGGGCGAAGAGCGAGTTCCTGTCGCGCATGAGCCACGAGCTGCGCACGCCGCTGAACGTCGTGCTCGGATTCGCCCAGCTGCTGCAGATGGAACGCCTTTCCGACGAGCAGCTGAGTTGGGTCGACCAGGTCTTGAAAGCCGGCCGGCACTTGCTCGACCTCATCAACGAGGTTCTCGACATTGCTCGTATCGAGAGCGGTGCGCTGGCGTTGTCGCCCGAGGCGGTCTCGCTGCGCGACGTCGTCGGGGAAACCGTCGAGGCGCTGCGGCCGATCGCCGCGGCGAGCGACATCACGATCGACTTCCTGATCGAGGGCGACGACCTCTTCGTGCAAGCCGACCGGCAGCGGTTGAAGCAGGTGCTGCTGAACCTGCTCGCCAACGCGGTGAAGTACAACCGGCCGCGTGGCAGCGTGCTCGTCACGGGCAAGGTGCTGGACGACGACACGACCGCAATCAAGGTGAACGACACCGGCATCGGGATCGCGACCGAACACATCGAGCGGCTGTTCGTGCCCTTTGACCGGCTGGGCGCGGAGAACTCCGCTATCGAAGGCACCGGCGTGGGGTTGCCGCTGTCGCTGCGTCTTGTGCAGGCGATGGAAGGCGACCTGTTGGTCGAGTCAACACCCGGCGAGGGCAGCACTTTCACTGTTTGCCTTCCCCGGGCACTCGCACCCGGCGATCTGGCGGCGGACGCCGCGATTGCCGATGCTGAGCTGCAGATGGCTTTCGACGAAAGCATCGGCCCGCAGGGAACCCTGCTCTACATCGAGGACAACCTGACGAACTTGCAGCTGATGCAACGAGTTGTCGGACGTCGTCCGGGCATTCGGCTGCTGCACGCGTTCCACGGCCGCATGGGCCTCGACCTTGCTCGTACGGGCCATGCCGACATCATCATGCTCGACCTGCACTTGCCCGACATGACAGGCATCGAGGTGCTCGGCCAGCTTCGTGCCGATCCCCGGACGGCGAACGTGCCGGTCTACATCGTGAGCGCCGATGCGACCGCCGGCCAAGTGCTGCGCATGCGGTCAGCCGGTGCGGTCGGCTACCTCACCAAACCACTCGACGTCCGCCGGGTTCTCGGGCTACTCGATGCGGTGCTCGAAGGCAGGGTTCCAGCGACAGAGGTCCCGGTAGAGGGGGAGTGACGGTCATGCTCGAGAGGTTTCAGGACGCGAAGGTTGTCGTCGTCGACGACAATCTCGCGAACGTGCAATTGCTGAAGACCTTGCTCGAACGCTCGGGCTTGCGGCAGGTGCGTTCGGCTAGCGACGCAGTCAGGGCGCTCGACCTTGTGCGCCAGGTTGATCCGGACGTGATCCTGCTCGACCTCCACATGCCACGAACCGATGGCTATGCCGTGCTGGAAGCGCTGGCAAAGAGCCCGGACGCCGAATACCTACCGGTGCTTGTGCTTACCGCAGACACGACGAAGGACGCCGCGCACCGGGCGTTGTCCTTGGGTGCGCGGGATTTTCTGACCAAGCCGTTCGACGCCACCGAAGTCGTGCTGCGGGTGCGCAACCTGCTGGAGACGCGCTACCTCTACATGGCGCTGCGGCAACACAACGTGGCGCTGGCCGACGAGCTGGCTCGCCGTCTCGCCGAAGAAGAAGAACTGCGCAGTCTGCGCGAGGAGAGGTACGGCCGCATCGACCGGGTGCTGCGTGGCGACGACGCGATGTCGGTCGTCTTTCAGCCGATCGTCGAACTGGCTACCCGTGAAACCGTTGGGGTCGAGGCGCTGTCGCGGTTTGCGGGCGAGCCGTTGCGCTCGCCCGACCTCTGGTTCGGTGAGGCGATGTCGGTGGGCCTGGGGCCCGAGCTCGAGATGATGGCCGTGCGGAATGCCGTTCGTCAGCTGCCCCGAATCCCCGACAACTCGTTTCTCGCGGTGAACGTCTCGCCCGAACTTGTGTTGTCGCACATGCTCGACGAGCTGGCCGATGACGCGATCTGCAGCCGGCTTGTTCTCGAGCTGACCGAGAACATCGAGGTCGAGGATTACGGCCCAATCCACGACCGGATGGCGCCGCTTCGCGAGCGCGGAGCGCGGGTGGCGGTCGACGATACGGGAGCTGGCTTCTCGAGCCTGCGGCACATCCTGTTGCTGCAGCCGGAGATCATCAAGCTCGACCGCTCGCTCACGCACGGCGTCGACCGGGATCCGGCGCGGCGGGCGCTGGCGTCGTCCTTGGTGTCGTTCGCGCAGGACGTGAACGCGAGCCTGATAGCTGAGGGCGTCGAGACGGCAGCCGAGCTGGAAACCCTCGAGCGGCTCGGCACGCATTGGGTGCAGGGCTTCCACATCGCCATGCCCGAGCCGCTCCCCGCCTGAGATACCGGCCGGGCAGCCTGGAGTTCGATCACGTCAAGCTGGAGTTCGATCACGTACAGCCGGAGTTCGATCACGTAAAGAGGGTCCAGCCCCCCGAGGAATGGCCTGCAGACCGTTCCTCGGGGGGTTGGGCCGGGTAAGGGCGCGCTCGTTGGCCCGCCGCCAACGTCGCGGCTGAGTTCGACTCCGGTCCCGCCCGCTAGGCTGACGCTCGGAGGCGTCGCCTAGTGGCCGATGGCGCTGGTCTTGAAAACCGGTAGAGCGCAAGCTCTCGTGGGTTCAAATCCCACCGCCTCCGCCGCGCGGGGTTCAGCCCCGGTGGAACGGGTCGCGTGCGGGCGGCGCGGCGAGGGTGAGCCGGGTGCGATCAAGCTCGATGTCGGCCAACGAAAGCACGCGAGCTAACACTGACGCGGTCGTTTCGCCTGCGTCGACGCCGGCCGCAGTGACCATCGCGCGATAGATCGTGGCGTAGTGCGCAACCGGAGTGTTGTAGGCCCAGTCGATCGAGCCGAGATGCACGGCGCTACCCCGGCTGCCCGCTCGCCCGTCGAACGGCCGATCCCAAACCTGAACACCCGCTGGCCCGGCAGAGAAGCAACCGCCGCGGCAAACGTCGTACTGGCTCGCCATTGCCAACAACAGCCGGGTTTCCCGCTCGGCCAGCACGAGCCCCGGTCGGATGTGGCTCGCCAGAGCCGGAACCGCCACCGCCCGTGGCAACAATCGCACCTCGCCGGTGCCGGTAACAGTCGTCAGCGACCGTGTCATGACGCTCATCGGATGCCTCCAGGTTCGAACGTGGTGCTTCTCGTTCGGCCCGTGGCATCTGCCCGGCTGCAAGCGCAGGTTCGAGCTATGTAAGAGCGCGGACGGCGACGCGTGCCGACGCCCCCGACGCACAGGTCGCTCTCCACCGCGGGGAGATACTTGCAACTTGAGTTGCAGGTTATTTATCCTTGACCTCGTAACAACGGGCCGGGCCCATCGAGAGGGTCTGCCCGGTGGCCTACGCACCTAGGAGGTGGATCATGCTGCTGGAACGTGTTGACCCGTACCTTGCCGAGTTCGATCGGCTCACCCAACGTGCTTTCGGCACCGCGGCCGGCGTCGGCGTCCCGATGGACGTCATTCGTCGGGGCGAGGAGCTGATCGTCTCCGTCGATCTCCCTGGCGTACCCGCCGAGAAGATCGGCCTGACGCTCGAGAACCGCGTGCTCACGATCAGCGCAGAGCGGCGGTCGGGCTACAACGAGAACGACCAGGTTCTTGCGCAAGAGCGGTTTGATGGTGTCGTGAGCCGGCGTCTCCGCATTCCGGACTGGGTCGACGGCGATACCGTGACCGCCGATTACGCGGATGGCGTCCTTACCGTCCATCTACCGCTCGCCGAAAAGGCGAAGCCACGACAGATCCGGATCAGTGCGACCGCTGGCCCGCATCAGATCGAGGCCTGATCCGATGGGCGACGCACGGGAGCCTGCGGGCGGACCGCACCGCGGGCTCCCGTCGGAGCCATGAGGCATTTGATGCGCGTCCCGACACCCGACGAGCCGATGTTCACCGTGGGCCAAGTGTCCGCCATGCTGCAGGTACAGCAGGCGTTCCTCAGGCGGCTCGAGTCACACAACCTGATTCAGCCGGAACGATCCGACGGCAACCAGCGGCGCTACAGTCGGGCCGACGTCGACCAGCTCGTGCATATCTGCGGGCTGGTTGACGACGGGCTGACGCTTGCCGGCATCGGTCGCGTCCTTGAACTCGAAGCGGAAGTTCGGTCACTCAAAGCACAACTGAAGGCCGCCAAGTCCCACGCCCAACCGCGCAACTGAACGGGCAGCGCCGTCCCCCCAAGGTCGCGAACGGCGCTGCCCGATCCCCCGCTGCCTGGCCCCCCGCCTGCCTGGCCCCCAGATCACATCGGCGGTACCGAGACCAACGGGTGCGTCACGTGCACGAACGCGTTCGTGTTCAGCCCGGTGATGTGGACGTTCGTCGTCCGCCAGATGCCGTCCTTGTCGTTGGAGATCAGGTTGCGCGAAATCGTGATCGTGACTGGGTCGGCACCCGAGTACACCGTGATGCCGGTCGTTACAGTCAGTGGCGCAGGTGGGTTCGTGTCGAATTGGTCGCCGAGCACGTTGTTCCTGCCGATCGCGTTGCCCGTGATGACGTTGCCCTTCATGTAGGCGCCGCCCGGAAGGTGATCGTGCAAGGTCACACCGGCAAGGCCGTTGCCGGCGATGTAATTGCCTTCGACGAGGTTGCCGTACGACGCGCTGCCAGGGATCGGCACCGCGAACAGAACGCCTGCGCCGAAGCCCTTCGTGCCGTTGCCGGTCACGATGTTGCCCTTGATGGTGTTGTCGAAGACTCCGGCCACGTCCGGCTTCAGCGTCTTGGTCTTCGGGTCATAGGCGAACGGGTTGTGGCCTGGCAAGGTGATGCCGCAGTCGCGAGTGTTGTTGGCGACGAGATTGTTCATGATGAGGTTGTCGTGCGTCGGACCCATCTCATCGGTCACGAGCACCCCACCCGAGTTGGCCGTCACCTTGTTGCCGCTCACGACCGAATGCGTAACGCCCATCAGGTGAATGCCTTCACCGCAGTCCGGCTCTTGACCTTGGCATTGCGGATACGCCGACGTCGGGCCGCCCTCGTCGTTGTCGGTCACCACGTTGTCGGTGATCCAGATCCCCGAGATCGAGCCATGAGCGAGCGACCCGGTTGCCAGAATCCCCTCGCCCTGCGAATCGCGAATCGTGAAGCCACTGACCCGAACATGTGATGCCGTGATGGTGATGCCGGCCAGGCAGGGTGCCGTGACCGGCGGCCCCATGACGATGAACTGGCACATGTGGCTCGTCGTCCGGGTTGCCATGATGAGCGGGCTGCTCTGGCCCCGCAGCGTGAGCGACTTGGCGACGACGACGTCCTGATGGTAGATGCCCGAGCAGACCACGACTGTTCCGCCCGCACTCGCCGCGTTCACCCCACCTTGAATCGTGGCGTACTTCGCCGTTGCACAGGAGGTGCCGCTATGTGTCTTCGCCGCGTGTGGCGAAACGTAGACGGTTGAGTGAGCAGTAGAAGAGGGTGTCGCGGCCTGAGCCGCACCGACCGACATCACCACGGTCGCTGCGCCAAGCGCGGCCGAGAATGCCAATGCTCCTACGCGAAATACCCTCGTACCCCTCATGTTGCGCCCTCCCGCATTGGTGGCGTTTGCGTCCGCGCCCACGTCAAAACACATCGAGAATTGGCGCCTGGCGTCGGGCTCGATACCGACGCGGCACCCCGCGCCGTCGGCGTCCGCGCTCCTGTCTTGAGAGACGTCGAATGCGCACCTGAATGTGCGACGCGCCGATCGTGCTGCGCGGCACAGCTACTGTCAACGAGGGTGAGGCGAAGCTCCCCGCCCCGCTAGCCCGAAAGCGGCTCCCGTGAGAACTATCGGACGGCGCCCGACGACCTGGCTCGTCGAGAGATGACCCTTCACTCGATGAAAGGGCAGCCGGGGTGGAGATCAAAGATGCGCGCCGCGGCAACCTCCCGGCGTCCGAGCGCGTATTGGTGGGTGTGACAGAACCGGTCGATGAGTTCACCGCGTTCGTGGCCGCGTCGTCCGCGCGGCTGCTGCGCGCGGCCTGGCTGCTGACGTTCGACCGCGACGATGCTCAAGATCTCACCCAGCTTGCGTTCGCGAAGACGTTCGCGGCCTGGCAGCGGGTGCGGCGTGACGACGCCGAGAGTTATGCGCGGCGAGTGCTCGTGAACTCCTACATCGACTGGTGGCGCCGCGCACCCTGGCGGGAACGATCGACTGCCCAGGTGCCTGAGGCGGGTGTGATCGACGATCACGCCAGACAAACCGACGAGCGCACCGCTCTCACCGTCGCACTCGAAGAACTGACGCGACGCGAGCGCACCGTCGTCGTCCTGCGTTATTACCTCGACGTCAGTGAAGCGGACGTCGCAGATCAGCTCAACGTTTCCGCCGGCACAGTCAAAAGCACCGCATCGAAAGCGCTCGCCAAACTGCGCCGCTCCACCGCGCTCGCCGGCTTTCAGCCGCCGACGCGCGACCTTGCTTTGGAGGACATTTCATGAAGCCCGACGAAATCTTGCACGACAAACTCGAATCGCTCGTGCCCGATCTCCAGCTCGACGTTCCAGCCGAAAACCTCATCAAGCGCGGACGTCGAATGCTAGCTGCGCGGCAGAGCCTGATCGCCAGTGGGGCTGCCGTCGCAGTGGCCGGAATTACGGTGGCCGGCGTTGCTCTCAGCGGCCATCACACGAGCACCGTTCAAACGGCTTCCAACAGCGGCAGCCAACTTCAGCCGGCCGACCTAACCTGTGGCGTCAGCCCGCAACCCACAGTGGGCGCCCCCGCGGCCTCCAACGACGGCGCAGCTGCAACACCTTGGGGCGCGGCGATTCAGGGTGCATCGGGAGTGGCCGGCACTGACGTCGTCGTCCACGCATTTCATATTGCCGGCATGCAATGCACGAACGTCGGCTTCGAGTTCGCGGTGAAAAACCTGAGCACCGGCGCGACCACGCCGCTCGAGGCAACGAACGAGTACGAGGGCAGCGACATCGCCCCTGGATTCCACGGCGCCGGGCTGACCACCGGCCCCGGGGGCTGGTACGTCGTCGGGTATTACGTCGGGCCGGCGGCGGCGATTTCGATTCCGGCAAACGGTCAACCCGCCAGTGCTCACCTGGCCAGCTGGGCGGTCAACCCTGATGTGAAGGTGTGGTGGGTGCACGGCACCGGCCCGACCCCCACCCTCGGCACGCCGGATGCCACCGATGGCTCCGGCGCGCCGCTGCCCGGCGGCGCTCGCAACGGGCAGCCGGGCGTGGGCTAACCCGCACGATTGCGGCGCCCGGCGTAAAGGCCGGGCGCCGCGATGTCGAGTCCTCATGCAATAGCCGGTGACCGCGCCGGCCGTGCCATGAGGAGCCGGCGTCGTGACCGAGCGAGTCGACGGCGCGGCGCACCGGCCGAACCAAGTCGTCGACGACTACTTCGCACCAAGCCGGAGCACCGTACTGCCACCGGCATGGACGCCGGATGCGCTCCAATCCGTTCACACCCATCGGCGGACGCCGAACTCCCGGCGGCTGCTGTCACCGCGCGCCTTTCCCGCCGTCGTCGGCATCATGGCTGTGCTGGTGGTCGGCATGCTCCAACTGCGTGGCGGCCGAGCCGGCGCCCTCGGACACGGCGATGCGGTCTTCGGCAAAGCAACAGCGCACCCGCCCGAGCGCGCTTTTCCCAATCCCACAAGGATTCTTCCCGCACCAGCCGTCGCCGCGGGTACCGGCGGCTACACGTTTCTCGAGCAGCACGGCGGTTCGCCGGTCACCTGGGACCCCTGCCAGCCGATCCACTACGTCGTGCGCCCGAACGGTGAGATCCCCGGCGGGCAGGTCATGCTCGACCAGGCGATCGCCGAAATCAGCAAGGAGACCGGCCTCTTCTTCATGGACGACGGCACGACGAGCGAGGCGCCGAGCACCGACCGAAACCCCTACCAGCCCGACCGCTACGGCCAGACGTGGGCGCCGGTCCTGATCAGCTGGTCGGACTCCAACGAGTACCCGGCGCTGCAGGGCGACGTCGTAGGGCTCGGCGGGCCGATCACCGTGGGCGGTAAGGATCCCCGCATTGTCAGCGGCGAAGTGGTGTTCGACGCGTCGGACATGACGCAGGTCGAGGGTGCCCCGCAAGGTGCGACCTTCGACTACGACGTGATGTTGCACGAACTCGGCCACCTGGTGGGGCTGGGGCACATCGACGACCCGGGCGAAGTCATGAACCCGGTCAGCCTGCGCCCGCTGGCAGGCTACGGCCCGGGCGACCTACGTGGCCTAGCCGTTGCCGGATCCGGGCGCTGCTATTCGAAGGGCTGAGCTAACCGGCCAACCGCGGTTAGGCCGGATGGCGTAACGCGCCACTAGCGGGCAGCCGAACTTTGCCGTCCAGTTCAGCCGAAATTCATAGGTATGCGCAGCGATTCACCGGGGCGCCGCCGGGCGTCCAGGCTGTTCGTGGTTTACGCGGCAGCCTCGCTCGTGCCCGTCGTCGCGCTCGGCGCGTTGCTGGCTGTGTCCTACCGGAGCGGCGCCACGCGCGCGGGCGTGGCCGAAGCGCGCAGCCAGGCTGAACTGTTGGCCGATGACGTGGTCTCACCGGCCGTGGGATCGCAGCCACTGCACGGTCCGGTGCCCGCATCGGCACGAAACGCGCTTGCCGCGGCCTTCACCCGAGCGAAGCGCGACGAAAAGCTGCTGCGGCTGCGGCTGCGCGACACCACGGGCGCAGTCATCTGGAGCGACGACGGCAGCGGCTTCTCGAGTGCCGCGCCCGATGACGAAGTTCTCGACGCGTTGCACGGGGAGGTCGTCAGTTCGCTGACCCGCCTCAATTCCGATGCGGACGACGTGGGTCCGCTCGGCCCCCGCGTGGTCGAGATCTATCGGCCGATCACAAATGACGCCGGCGCTGGGGAGCCTGCGCAACCCATCGGCGTCCTCGAAATGTATGTGCCGTACGAGCCGATCGCCAAAGATGTGGACGCCGGCCTGCGCCGGATGTACACGATGCTGGCGATCGGCCTTTCGATGCTATGGGTCGTGCTCGCGCTCATCTCGGCGTCGACGACAACGCGGCTGCGCAAGCAATCGCAGCGCTTGGCCTACCTTGCGCACTACGACGAGGCATTCGGCCTGCTGAACCGCGTCGGTTTCAGTGATGTGATGGCCGAACGGTTCGCCGAGGACCCGGGTAATCCGCCCGTCTTGGCGCTGGTCGACGTCGCGCGTTTCCGGCAGATCAACAAGGCACTCGGGCGTGACAGCGGCGACGCCGTCTTGCTTCAACTCGGACGCCGACTGGTTGCTGCCGCGGGTGACGCGGCCGTGGTCGGCAGGCTCGGCGGTGACGAGTTCGGCGTTGCCTGCTTTTCCCACAACGGTGAGAACTTGGACGCGTGGGCCGCTGGCCTGCAAGCGGCGGTTACCGAGCCCATCGAGGCGGCCGGCGTGCCCGTTCTGGTCGAGGTGGCGGTCGGCTACGACCGCGGACTGCCCGACCAACCCGTCGACGCACTGCTGAACCGAGCCGACGTCGCCTTGCTGCGGGCGAAATCTGCCGTCGACCGACGGGCCGGATACTCGGCCGCCGCCGACGAAGCGGACGCCTCGAGCCTCGCGTTGATGGCAAGCCTTCGCGACTCGATTCGGGCGGGTGGGCTCGAGTTGCACTACCAGCCGAAGACGTCGTTGATTGACGGCCGCGTGGTGTCGGTCGAGGCGCTGGTGCGGTGGCGCAACGGCAAGACTTTGCTGATGCCGCAGGCGTTTTTGCCTTCGGCCGAGCAAACAGCGCTGATCCATCCGTTGACCGATTGGGTGGCCCGCGAGGCTCTGCAGCAGCTGGCGGCGTGGGATTCCGCAGCCGACGGTATTGAGATGGCAATCAACGTGTCGGCCCGCAACCTGTCCGACCCAGGATTCGCCGAGCGACTGCTGACAATTGTTCGCGAATCGCACGTCGACGCTCACCGGTTGACCGTCGAGATCACCGAGACCGCGCTGCTGGCCGACCCCGATGCGGCACGAGATTCCTTGCAGGCGATGCACACCGCTGGCATCTCGGTCTCGATCGACGACTTCGGCCAGGGCCAGACGTCCCTCGCCTACCTCGCGTCGTTGCCGGTAGACGAGCTGAAGATCGACCGCGCCTTCGTGGCCCGGGTCGCCACCGACCCGACCCAAGACGCCATCGTGCGTTCCGTTATTCAGCTCGGGCACAGCCTCGGCCTGCGAGTCGTCGCCGAAGGCATCGAAGACGAGCCGACCATCGAGCGTCTCGCCGCCCTCGGTGCTGATATCGCCCAGGGATACTTCATCGCCCGGCCGATGCAGCCCGCTGCATTCGACCGCTGGCGGCGCGAGCGTGAACAGGCCGGCCTCGGAGCCGTCGGCTTCGGAGCCGCCCGCTAAGGCGGGCGGGCACGTCATAGGGTCGAGTGCGTGAGCGCCCATCGCATGGTCAATCCCGTGATGCCCTACGCCTGGGGCTCGCAAGACGGGATCGCGACCTTGCAGGGCCGGGCGCCGGCGGCCGAGCCCGAGGCCGAACTCTGGATGGGCGCGCACCCCCGGGCCGCGTCGGTGCTCGACGGGCTCGACCAGCCGCTCGACGCCGTCATCGCAGCCGACCCGGAGGGCGTGCTCGGCGGCGACGTCGTCGCGCGCTTCGGCCCCCGGCTGCCCTTCATGCTCAAGGTGCTCTCGGCCGCCGAGCCGCTGTCGTTGCAGGTGCACCCCGACGACGACCTCGCCCAACGCGGGTTCGCCGCCGAGGACGCCGCCGGCATCGACCGCGCCGCGCCCGACCGCTCCTACCGCGATCCGTATGCCAAGCCGGAGATGCTCGTAGCTCTCTCGAAATTCGAGACGCTGCTGGGATTTCGTCCCGCTGAGCAGGCCGCTGACGTGGTGGCGCGGCTCAACGTCCGCCGCCTCGATCACGTCGTCGAGGCGTTGCGGTCTGGCGCGCCGACCGGCGAGATCTTCCTCGATCTTGTGGATTGGCCGGACGGCCAGCGACACGATCTGGTCGCCGAGGTGCGTCGCGGTGCCGCGACATCAGCCAGCCGGATCGCTCCGTGGCTGGTGACCCTCGCCGACCGCTATCCCGCCGACGCCGGTGTCGCCGCCGCCGTGTTGCTGAACCACATCGAATTGCAGCCAGGGCAAGGAATCTACGTCGAACCTGGCCAGATCCACGCCCACCTGCACGGCACTGGGGTCGAGATCCTCGGCGGCTCCGACAACGTCGTGCGTGCCGGACTCACCCCCAAGCACGTCGCCATTGACGAGTTGCGCCGCATGCTCTCCATCGGCGCCGCATCGCCTGCGGTCGTAGAACCCAAGAGCGAGGCGGACGGCGAGCAACGCTGGCGCGCCCCGCGCCCGGAGTTCGCGCTATCCCGAATCCGTGTCGAGGGTCAATCTCAGGAACTGGCGCCCCGCGGGCCGCAGATCCTGTTCTGTATCGAGGGCAAGGTCGACATCAGCACCGACTCTGACGCGACGGTGACGATCTCGTCGGGAGAGTCCGCGTTCGTTGCCGCGAACGCCGGCCGGGTGGCGATTGCCTGCCAAGGCGTGATTCTCAGAGCCACTACTGGCCTGGCATTCGCCCGAGACGAGGCCTGATTCGTGGACTCGTTCGATTCTGAAGGCAACGAGCCGGGTGCTCCTGCCGACGTCCGGCACGATTCGACTGAACCTGAGGCCGGTGATGCGGCCGCTGCGGCGCAGGCGAAGGCGAGACGGCGCCGGCGAGCGCGCAACGAGTGGATAGTGCTGGTTGTGCTGACCCTGGTCGGCACATTCCTGATCCGCACCTACGTCGTGCAGTCGTACCGGATTCCGTCGGGCTCGATGGAGCAGACTTTGCATGGCGGGTGCGATCCGCATTGCGGGAAGGACCGCATCCTCGTCAACAAGCTCGCCTACAAGCTGCACGGCATTCATCACGGCGACATCGTCGTCTTCAAAGCGACCGACCCGCGCTGGATCGAAGCAGTAGGCGGGCCAGAAGACATCGTGAAGCGGGTGATCGGTCTGCCGGGTGACACGGTCAGCTGCTGCGATGCGAACGGCCATGTGGTGCGCAACGGCAAGTCACTGAACGAGCCATACGTCTTTCAGGACGACCACAAGAAGTTCGGGCCGATCAAGGTGCCGAAGGGCGAGCTTTGGGTGATGGGCGACCACCGGTCTGACTCGTCGGACTCTCGCTACAACGGTTTCGTGCCGGAGAGCAGCGTGGTCGGGCACGCGTTCATGCGCATCTGGCCGATCTCCCGCATCGGCTTCCTCTAGCCGCTCCGTCCCCGCGAGTGGGCAGAAGTGGTGCCGACACGCCGAGAGTTGCGATGCATATCTGCCCACTCGGCGGGCGAAAACGGTTCGCTCAGCTGGGTTGGCGGAGGTCGCGCAGGGCGTCCTGGATGCCGCGGTGGAAGGTCGGGTAGGCGTAGATCATGTGCAGCAGCCGGTCGACCGGCACCTCGGCGTGAATGGCCACCGCCAGCGCCGACATCACCTCGCCACCGCACGGCCCGATCACCGTGGCACCAACCACGACCCGCCGACCGGCGTCCGCGATGATGCGGATGAACCCGTCGTTGCCCGGCCCGTGGATCCAGCCGCGGGCGGTGGCGGCCATGTCGGCCTTGCCGACCAGCACGTCGAGCCCGGCCTCCGCCGCTTGTGCCTGTGTCATTCCCACTGAAGCGACTTCGGGGTCGGTGAATGTCACCCGAGGCAAAGCACGGTAGTCGGCTGCGGGAACACCTGGTGCGTCGAGGATCTCGGCCACCACGATCTCGGCCTGGTACATCGACACATGCGTGAACGCGCCCTTGCCGGTCATATCTCCGACCGCCCAAACCCCGGGTGCAATGCGAAGCCGTGAATCGACCGGCACCGAGCGCGCCGACACATCAACCCCGATGACGTCGAGCCCGGCAGCGGCGAGCTCCACTCGTCGTCCGGTTGCTACTAGGAGTTGTTGTGCTGTAAGGGTTTTTCCGCCGTCGAGCTCAAGGGTGAAGCCGCTCGCATCGTGCCGGGCGCCGACAACCTTCACGCCGACGTGCACATCGATGCCCTCGCGTTTGAAGACGTCGGCAAGCAGCGCCCCCGACTCGGGTTCTTCGAGCGGCAGCAGGTGCGGCATCGCCTCGACCACGGTGACCTTGGAGCCGAACCGCGCGAACACCTGCGCCAGCTCGACGCCGATCGCGCCGCCGCCCAACACGAGCAAGGACGACGGAACCTCGGTGGCCTCGATCGCTTCACGGTTGGTCCACAGCGGCGTGCCTTCGAGCCCGGGGATGGGCGGGATGGCGGGCTCGGTGCCGATGTTGAGCACGATGCCGCGGCGGGCCTCGAACTCGCGATCACCGACCGACACAGTGTTCGGCCCGGTCAGCCGGCCGTGCCCGCGCACGAACCGGCCGCCCTTGCCCTCGAACCGTTCGACGGCAACCTTGTCGTCCCAGTCGTCGGTGGCTTCGTTGCGGATGCGGGCCGCGACCGGCGCCCAGTCGGGCGACACCCGTGCATCGCCGGCCAGGCTGGGAATCCGGCGCGCTTCAGCCAGCGCATTGGCCGCGCGGATCATCATCTTGCTCGGCACGCACCCGTAGTAGGGACACTCGCCGCCGAGCAGCCGTTGATCGATGCCGACGACGTCGAGATGCGCCTCTGCCAGCTTCCCGGCCACCTCTTCGCCGCCGGGGCCCATTCCGATGACGACGACGTCGACCTGCTCCACAGCTGCCTCCTAGCGCCGAGCTAATACTCCGGTGTTCATGCCGTTGCCACGGTGTCGAGCACGATCTGGGCCGGCGGTACGCCGTCGGCGTCCGCTTCAACTGATCTACGTAAAGCTTCGTGCAGCGTGCGCGGAGTGAGTACCCCGAGGAAGCGCTCGCCCTCGAGCACGGCCACCCAGCCGGCGTCGTACTGCAACATCTCGGCGAAGGCCTGTTTGAGCGAGGCGCCCGCCGGAACCCAGGCCTCCATGCGGCGGGCGGCGTCGCGAACGAGTCCGCTGGCCGCCGTTGTGTCGATGCCGATCCAGCCGTGCAGGCGGTCGCGGGAATCCAGGACGACGGCCCAGCGCGAACGCTCTTCGCGCAACCGCTTGGCGGCCTCGACCAGGCTGTCGTCCAGGTGGACGACGGGGGGATGGTCGAGGTCGCCGGCGTCGATTGCGGTGACCGACATGCGCTTCAACCCGCGGTCGGAGCCGACGAAATCACCGACGAAGCCGTTCGCCGGCGCGCCGAGAATGCTTGCGGGGGTGTCGTACTGCTCGAGCTTGCCGCCCTGGCTGAAGACGGCGATACGGTCGCCCAGCCGCACCGCCTCCTCGATGTCGTGGGTGACGAAGAGCACGGTCTTCTTCACTTCTTGTTGCAGGCGAAGGAATTCCGACTGCAGATGGTCGCGCGCGATGGGGTCGACGGCGCCGAAGGGCTCGTCCATCAGCAGCACGGGCGGGTCGGCGGCGAGGGCCCGGGCAACGCCGACCCGTTGCTGCTGCCCGCCCGAGAGCTGATGCGGATAGCGCTTGGCGAAGCGGGCCGGATCGAGGCCGACCAGCTCGAGCAATTCGAGGGCGCGGGCCTTGCGACGCTTGGAATCCCAGCCCAAGAGCTCGGGCACGGTGGCGACGTTGTCGGCGATCGTGCGGTGCGGGAACAGTCCGACCTGCTGGATCACGTACCCCATGCGCCGCCGCAGCTGAACCGGATCGACATGGGTGACGTCGTCGCCGTCAAGATAGATGTGACCGCTGGTCGGCTCGATGAGCCGATTCACCATTTTCAGGGTTGTCGTCTTGCCGCAACCCGATGGCCCGACGAGCATGACGAGCGCGCCGCGCGGCACGTCGAGGCTCAATTCACCGACCGCCTCCGTGCCGTCGCCGTACCGCTTCGTAACGCGGTCGAGCCGGATCATCGGATCTTGGGTAGCGTCCACTCATGAACTTTCGCACCGGCGATTGCCTCGAGGCAAACAGCTGGATCTGCGGCAAGTTCCTCAGCACGCGCCATGACCAGGTTGTCGCAGCGTTGCAGCAGCACATCGAGCTGACGGTCGAGACCGTGGTCATCGCTTTGGCGGTGTCGTTGCCACTGGCGATCGCCGTTCGTCGCTCTCGCCGCGCGCGCGGTGGGCTGCTGGGGCTGGCGACGGCGATCTACACCGTCCCGTCGCTCGCGCTGTTCGGACTGCTCGTGCCGATCACCGGCCTGCGTCCCGCCACGGTGTTGGTGGGGCTCGTGCTCTACTCGCTGACCATCCTCATTCGCAACGTGCTGGCCGGGCTGGAGAACGTGCCTTCGGACGTCGTGGAGGCGGCCCGCGGGATGGGCATGGGCCGGATGCGGATTCTGCTGACCGTGGAACTTCCGCTTGCGTTGCCGTCGATTTTCGCCGGCCTGCGGGTTGCCACGGTGTCGACAGTTGCACTGGCGACGATCGGCTACCTGATCGGCGAAGGCGGCCTCGGAAATCTCATTCACGAGGGCCTGACGAACTACTTCAAAGCCGAGGTGCTGACGGCGAGCGTGCTGTGCGTGCTGCTCGCTATCGCGTTCGATGCCGTGCTGGTCGGGCTGCAGTTCCTGGTGACACCGTGGGCACGCATCCGATGGACCAGGCGGACGTCGTGAAGACCATCTCCGACGTTTATTCGTGGCTGACCGACGGGGCTCACTGGCGCGGTTCGGACGGCGTCATTGTGCGGACGGCGCAGCACGTGGAGCTCTCTGCGATTGCGTTGCTCATCGCGGTGGCTGTGGCCTTGCCGATTGCGATGTGGCTCGGCCACATCAGGAAGGGCGGGTTCCTCGCCGTCAACGTCAGCAACATCGGTCGCGCGGTGCCGACGTTCGCCGTCCTCACCCTGCTCGCGCTCACGTCCCTCGGGATCGCCGACCGCACAGTGGTGCTCGCGCTGGTGCTGTTCGGCATCCCGCCAGTGCTGACGAACGCCTACGTCGGTGTGCGGGAGGTAGATCGGCAGACGGTCGAAGCGGCGAAAGGGATGGGGATGACGGGCTTGCAGCAACTGTTGCGGGTTGAGCTGCCCCTCGCCGTCCCGCTCGTCTTGAACGGCATTCGGCTGGCGGCCGTGCAGATCGTGGCGACGATGACGATCGCGTCGCTGGTGTCCGGGCCGGGGCTCGGCCGCATCATCCAGGAGGGGTTCGCGACCCAGAACAAGCCCGAGCTCGAGGCGGGTGCGCTGCTCGTCGTCGTCCTGGCTCTCGTCGTCGAAGGCGGGTTCGCGTGGTTGCAGCGAGTAGTCGATCCGGTACGCCGTGCACATCGTGGTGACCGGACGCCGCCGCCGGCAGAGCCGGCGCTGATTGGCGCGGCCAGTTTTGTCAGTGCCGAGGACCAGAGTCACAACGCGATTTCGTAACGGTCAGGTAATCCTTCGGCGATAGCGGGAAGAGTGCCGGCTCGTTAGCGTTGGAGTCATTCACGGGTGCTCGACGTGCCCGTCCGACACGCGTGATACCGGTCTTGCCGGGTCACGGGACACAGAAGGCGGTAGTCATGGCCCGTAGCACTCGTCGCATTCTTGCGACCACGGCAGCGATCGCAGCGGTCGCTCTCGCATTGGCCGGTTGCAGCAGTTCGAAGAAGGCTGCTTCGGGTTCTGGCACCACCGGGTCTGGTTCGGCGGCATCGGGTGGGGGCCACATCGTCATCGGCTCGGCTGACTTCTCTGAGAGCCAGGTGCTCGCGAACCTGTACGCGCTGCTGGCGAAGAACGCCGGCTACACGACCGAAATCAAGACCGTCACGACACGTGAGATTTACGAGCCTGCGCTTGAAAACGGCCAGATCGACATCGTGCCCGACTACGCAGCTACGTTCACGGAATTCCTGAACCACAAGGCAAACGGGGCCAACGCTCCGACCGTGGCGACGTCCGACAAAGACACCACGCT